>Ga0208312_100070_pt1 | contig 8558 bp, 12 predicted proteins | sample BED_Mat_virus_9__FD_187140 | JGI IMG/M metagenome (GOLD analysis project Ga0208312, IMG submission 187140) | Extremophilic microbial mat communities from Yellowstone National Park, USA - BED_Mat_virus_9_15 (SPAdes) (version 2) | ecosystem: Environmental > Aquatic > Thermal springs > Hot (42-90C) >... | reverse complement strand
ATTTAATTCAGTATGTTAATGGGGAATATTTAGTTTATATTTTTTATAAAGGTTATTGTATAGCTAATATTTATTTGAAATATATTAAATTAATTTATTGATTTATTTTTGAAATGTCATAATTTTTAAATAATATTAAGCATTTAATTATTTGATAATAATGAAGCATCTTTATAGGAATGGAGCTAAGTATAAGGAAATAAAGATATTTGAAGATCGGTATGGTAAGAAAAAAGGCGATTATATCTATGGGGCCGTGGTTGGAAAAGTAAAAAGAGAGAGGGAAAGGAAAAAGCATAGAAAATAATTTTTTAAAAATAGATTAATCTCTGCTTATAGTTTTCTATATTATTGTAGATTTCTATATTACAATAGATTTATATATTTCTATGTTATAGGTTAATTGAGGTGTAAAAATGGAAGGAAATGTTAAGCGGTTAATGGATTTACCCTTAAAATCCATATACACTATAGGGCAAGGCGAAACAAAGAGTGGTTTCGAAGTTTATTATCTCTTTGAATACAAGTCTGGGAATTTTTCGGAAAAGGCTGATAATGTCTATATGATTTATTCGACTACAGTTCTTGGAGAATGGTTGACCGAGAATTTTGATAAGCTTAAGAAGGCAATATTCGAGCTTGAGATTGAATTTAGAGATTCACAGTACAATAAGAAAATAGCTGTTCCGGTGAGGGTTAAGAAAATTGGGGACAAACCTAGGGCCCCGGCTCAAGTTCAAGAAGAGGGCTTTTAAATTTTGTTTTTTTCTTTTTATGTCAATTTTTATTATTAGATTTGAAAAAGATAATTCAGTTATTCGAGAATGGGTTTTTGAGGGCAATGAGGGTTTAGAAAAATCTCTTATTGAAATATTGGATACTGATTTTCAGTTTATTAATAAAATAAGGGGGCTTAAAAATGAAATCTAAGAAATATATTTTCTGTTATGATCAATACAGTTATCTACAAGATAGAGTAATAACGCATCATGTTTCAATTTATGCTAAATCTTTAAAAGAAGCTGAAAGTAAATTAGAGAAATTGGGATATAGGGATCTTTATCTAAAAAAGAAAAAAAGAAAGGTGAGTTATTGATTAAAGAGCTTTTTAATGATATAAGGGCTATAAAGTATAGTAATTTGCCGGGATTAAAAGGATATTATATTGAATATTCAGAATGGTTTAATAGATTAAGTTTTGATAATATTAATCTTAAGGTTCTTGATATAGGATCAGATAGGTGGAATACTTTTTATTATTATTTGAAATTTAAAGGGTTCGATATCGATTATTATGAGGGATATGACATTAATTATCATATAATAATAAAAGGTAATAATAAATTCATTGATAAAGAAAATTTATCTATTGAGATTTTTAATGAAAAATTGAAATTTGATTTTAATTTAATTAAAATCGATTGTGAAGGGTGTGAATACGATTTATTAAGTTTAATGGATTTTAAAAAAGGGATTAAGTATTCTATAGCGATTCATAATTTTAAAGGCCTTGAGAATAGATTTAATTTCTGGAAAAGAGAATTTAGATATTATGGATTTAAATTAGCTTATATTACTATAGATAAATTAGAATATCTTTATGTTAAGAATTAATATATCTTTTAATTAATTCTCTTAGTATTTGGCTATATTTTTTTCCTTCTCTTATTGCTTTTTCTTTAAATTTTATTAATAATTCATCTTCAATTTCAAAATTAAATTGTTTCATGGTAGTATATTGCGTTATCTAATATATAGTTTTCTATTTTTATAGGAAAATATAAGAAAATATTTATATTTAAAGTCTATATATAATTATAGATTATGGGGGTTAAATTTGAGTATGGGTGAATTGTGGAATAAATATAAAAATTATGTTAAAGAAAAATCAGGCTTATCTAGAAAAGAAGAAGGGACAATTTCGATAAAGAATGTTGTTTTAACGATAGTGTTCGGCGTTATAGGTTTCGTTGTATTCATGAGTGTTTTGCCGACAATGTTAACAAGCATTAACACAGTTTCAAGCAATGCTACTGACACGCATGTCCTTGGGTCTGCAGGCGTTTCAATCCTTGACATTGTTCCTTTGATTTTGGTTATCGTTTTGATCGTAATTGTCTTTGAGTTATTCTTATCGAGGGAGGAGTAAATGAATTTTGAGAAACTGAAGGAAAATGCTTCAGTTTCTCCATTTTATTCTTTTTTGTTATTTGTTTTATCGTTTGTTATAGTAATCGCTGGATTAAATTATATATGGGGTAAACCGGCTTTAGTTTGGCTTCCTTTGAGTTTGTGGAATTTATTAATTAATTTGGGAATATTTCTAACAATAATTATTGTTTTAATTATAATAGTGAGGCGATTAATATGAATAATAAAATGTTAGTTCTAGGGATTGTTTTTATTTTAATGTTTTCAGTGAGTGTATTTTTAGATAGTTCTCATGCTAATTTAATTCATTCTTTCATAACTCCTTCTGGAATAGTTAAACAATTCGAAATCAATGTAACAAATAATCAGAGTATCGCCACACCTAATCCCATTCAAGTACCAGTTAAAATTAATAAAACTTATTATTCTTCTTATCTCGTTTATAATGGTTCATATGCTAATTTTGAATTTTATTATGGCAATGGTACAATAATTCCTTCTTGGATTGAAAGTTCTAATATTTCAACTATTTTGGTCTGGCTTAGATTGTATTCAATATCAGCTGATTCTACAATTAGCATTTATTTAGGTTTTGCTTCGACGACTATTAACTTATTGAATAATACGGGGAAAAACGGAATTGGAGAAGCTCCGGAGTTATCTAATGTTTATGGAAAATATGATGATGGAAGTCATGTTTTTAATGCATATTGGAATTTTTCAGGTACGTCAATACCACCTGGAATAAATGATTATGTAAGTAATGGAAGTGTAACTTTTAATAATGGTGTATCAATAGCAGGGGGTACATCAGCGACGGGGGGTGAGAATGGAATAGCTACTAAATCTAATTTTTCAGCGCCAATTATATTTGATTATTATGGTACTCAGTCAACTTCGCCAAGTGGCGATAGTTATGCTTGGAATTCGGCGGGGTTTTCAAATTATTTATCTTCAACTGACCCTTATCCTTATAAGTTAAATTCTGGTGATACATATACCGTTATTGATTTCGAGAATGGAATTAATGCTAAACCCTATACATCTCAAGGTGGTACTATATCTAATGGTATTCTAACAGTTCCTTCAAATAATTTATTTAATAATTCAACTTGGACTGATATATATACAAGTTCAAGTTATTATACATATCAAAATTATAAAAATAATACGGGTTATATTACGGGAGCATCAAATACCGCAAGTCTTCAATTTGAAATAATGGTTGGAAATAATGAAGCCACTTATACCAGTCATATGAAAGTTTATTGGCTTCGGGCAAGATCATATCCTCCCAATGGAGTTATGCCATCGATAAGTTTTGGGGGTTCAAGTTCTGTTTCTCAATCTTCAAGTAATATAGTTCATGTTTTAACTGAGAATATTACAACGCCTTTTATTTTGGATTCAACTACTCTTGGAAATTATCCGGGTTTAGTAGGGCCAATTATTTCTAAATATGTACCTTCTAACGATTTAACTGAATTTTTCGCACCTGTAAATATGAGTCATACTTTAGTTATTAAAAATTTGGTAAGTGGTTCAGTTCAATATATTAATAATTTTTATGATATTGGTACTGAAGATAACCATTTCTTTCCTAATATAGCTCCTTTTCAAATGGCTAATGGAAATATTTTAGATATATATTCTGTAGGCGCTAATAATTCTGGAGACCCATTGACTGTTTACGTTTATTTTATTAATAATAATACTTTAGTTCATAGGTCATGGGCAATATCAAGTACAACTACTCCGGGATTATCTGAAAATAGTATTTTTGTTCAAATTTCGAATTCATGGTTTATGGGGGATCTATCACCATCAAGTACGGGAAGTATGCAAATTATGGCATTTAATATCTTTTCAGGTCAAGTTATTAACGCAAGTGTTCAATTACCGACATCATCTGACTGGAATTCTCTTGCTTATCTTCCGGGTACTAATCAATCAATTTTTCAAATAAATGTACCTTCAAATCATACTTTATATAATCTTATTCAGTGGTTAAGTTATCAGGGCAATTCAATAGAAATTAATTATAGAGTTGTATGGTTTTATTCTCCTCTTATTGTCGGATATGATTATAATAATATGCCATATTTTGAAAAGAAATTAAGCAATGGCACATATTTAGTTTCTTTACCGGGTAGTGAAAGTGCTACTAATGATTATTATTTCAATTCATTTATGTACGTTTATCCTAATAATCCTTATAAAGATATTATGTTTGGTGTTGCAAATATGTCTGAAAATGGCGTTCCCGATATTTTCACTGGAACATTTATGACTCAATCGGGTTATCAAGTAGGAGGCTCTAATGATTATCTTTATAGTTCATCAGATGACCCTTATCAGACAGGGTTTTTCAATTGGTTTAATAGTTCTAATATTGTTACGAATATTTCATGGTTTAATTCATTATATACCCATGAATATGCTTATGGTTATATTGGTCATGGTACACCAGCGTTTACTCCATACTCAGCTTATTTTGGGTACTTTGGAAGAGAAAATGGCATAATTCCATATAACTCAAATATTCTTTCATTAGCTTATTTTTCTGGTACGAATCCAACGGTTAATAATATTACTTATTCGATTATAAACAATAACCCACAAAATAAACTTTATAATGTTACATTTCAGGAAAGTGGCTTATCTTCCGGTACAGTATGGTCGCTAACATTAAATTCTAATATTTATTCTTCAAATTCTTCTAAAATAGTCATAAAAGAGCCCAATGGTACTTATTCTTTTAATATTAATTCTATCGGATATTATCAACCTTCACCTTCATCAGGTTCTATAACTGTGAATGGCAATAATATTTATGAAAATATAACATTTACAAGAATAATTTCATATCAGGTATCATTTATAGAAAGTGGGTTATCATCTGGAATAACATGGCAAATAACTTTAGATTCAACAACAAAATCTTCAACATCTTCAAGCATTGTTTTTAATGATCTTCAGAATGGAACCTATTCTTATTCAGTTTCAGTTTTCAATAAATGGTATTCTTATTCTCCAATTTCTGGTACTTTAACTATTAATGGGGTTAATTTAACTCAAAATATTCAATTTACTCAATTATTTGCGATTACTTTTATAGCTTCAGGATTATCTTCTGGTACTATTTGGTCATTGACATTAAATTCTAATACTTACTCATCGAATTCAAATAGCATTGTAATTTCTTATTTATCCCCAGCTTCTTATTCCTTTTATATTAATAACATAAATGGTTATTCAATAAACCCACAAAGCGGTACAATTTCGTTAACAAATCAAAATATAACTGAATATATTCAATTTGTATTTAATCAAGTAATAAGCGGTGGTAATAGTAATGGGAATGTTTACTATAATCAACCTATCGTTTCTTTCAATATAGCAGAGTCATTCGTAATCTATTTAATTATTGGAATATTTATAATGTTCATAATTTTTGGAGCTATAGCATCGGTCAAAAGGCGATAGAATATGAATCTTAAAATTTTATCTCTAATTTTTATTTTTATGCTTTTGTCAATTCCTTTATCTGGAGCTATATCAAGCTCTTCAAATTTGTCAATAACTTTTATACCAATGAATATAGATCAGCCTTACTTTATTCATATTCAAAATAAGACATTTAATATAACATATGAAGCGAATGGTACAATTCAGATTATTGATCTATCGAAAGGAATCTATTATATAAATATAACATCTATAAATTATAATACAATATTTATTAAAGTAAATTTAACTCAAAATTTAACCTATAAATTATATTTTACAAGTAACATAATAGGTTATGGAATTGAAAATTATGATTATCAAATATTCTTTATTTTCATTCTTATGGCGATTTTTGGAATTATGGTTATTATGGTTTATTATCTAAGGGGGTTAAAAATTAAATGAATAGGCTATTAATTACATTAAGTATATTTATAATCGCTATATTCATTTTATTTGGAATAAATAGCATTTATATAGATAATAATACTCTCGTGTTTCAATTAAATTATTATACTTTAAATTTTAATTTATTTATATGGTTATTAATATTTATTTTTATTGGAGCAATGTTAGGAATCGGTTATAGGGTGATAAAATGAATAATAAAATAATTATTATTGGAATTGTTTTTATTTTGTTATTTACAATAAATTTTAGTTTGAACAATTCTCATGCTTCTTTGAATGCTCTTTATCAAGTCCCGATCATTTTAGTTAATAATGAAAATGTTTCTACTCCAAATCCATTTCAACAGATGATTCAATTAAATGAATCAAATTACAAAGGTTATATTATCTATAATGGGAGCTTTGCTAATTTCGAATTTGTCTATAATAATGGATCAATCATTCCAGCATGGATCGAAAGTAATAATTCAGGAAAATTAATAATATGGTTAAAGATAAATTCTATTCCGGCTTCAGATTCAGAAACGATATATTTAGACATATTTCCTTTATATGATAATTTATTGAACCCAACTGGGAAAAATGGAATAGGTGAAGCACCACAGCTCAGCTCTACCTACGGGGAATATGATAATGGGGCAAATGTGTTTAATTTTTATGATAACTTTGCTGGAACAAGTTTAAACACAAACAAGTGGACACAAGTAGGCACAGGTTATTCTATAAATAATGGTTTTATCTTTCAAACCCCTGGGACAGCTACAGATAATAATTATTTACAATCCGTTGATTCGTTTAGTTTACCAATAATAACAGAGGCATATATTTATCCTACTAATGGCGGTTGGATTGGATTTTCACAGATAGGAACTTATACAAGTGGTGGCGTTTTAGCATATTATTTCCCACTTCAAAATGGTTGGGAATTATATCAGGGTAGCAGTCAGTTACATTATACCGGAAATGACGCAGAAAATACTTATTACATAATGGGTGAAACAATGCTCTCTGATGGCACAGCATTATTAAATGTAAATTATGTTAATTTAATAACCTCTTCTTCGGGTTATTTCTCCGGAACTACTGGAAATTTATATGTCGGAAGTAATGGTGGTACAGGAACAATGTATTGGATTCGCACCCGTGCCTACCCGCCCAATGGCGTGATGCCAACTGTAAATTTTGGTTCATTAACTTCAATTACAAAAATTTCTAAATCAGAGGAAATGAATATTCATACTAAAATTTATGCATTAAATTTATCGCTTCCTAATCAATGGGGAGTTTATGGTTTCTTTAACTATACAATTTATGGAAAGAATTATTCTATTCCGATTTCAAATTTAACAAACAATTATTATCTTAATTTGAGTATAAGTTATAGTTTTTCTATATATAATAATACTACTCTTTCTTATAATTTATCTTTATTTGCTTATAAACTTCAAGATTACATCGCTATAAATCATTTAAATTATAAAGGAAGATTAAATGTAACAATTAATCAAAAAGAATATAATATAACCTTCAATGATTCAATAATTAAATTTGAAAATGTAAACAATTTTTATTATTTTTGGAATCAATACGGTTATAAGGTTATAGGGTCAGTAATAATTATAGGTCTGTTCTTATTTTTTATATCAAGATTAAGGAGGATGAGATAAATGTTAGTTAATGAAATTTATAACTTCATTGTTTCGAGTAAACTGATTGAAAGTATCTTCATATTGCTTTTTTCTATATTTATATTGATATTTATAACGAGAAATTTAATAGTGATCAGTGGAATTATTCTATTAATTTCTATAATTCTATTTGTTCTGGCTTATTTACCCCTATGGTTATTTTCTTTATTAATCATTATGATTATAGGGGAATTATATGCTAGGGAAGTTAAGGGGGTAAGGCAATGAATAAGAAGATAATAGCAATTGCAATATTAGTGTTATTAATAGGTTCAATTGGAATAATTGTTTTATCTCATTCTCAGGCAATAAAACTGCCTTATGTTTATGTTAAAACTTATTCAACTAATAAATATTTAAATATAACATTTGCTAATTTTACGCATAATAAAATATTCTATTATCTTATAGGTTATTCAGTTTCAAATATTACACCTTCATGGGATAATTATTGGTTTTATGTATTAAATCTAACTCAATATAAATCAAGTATTGCAATTGCTAAAGCATATACGAATGAAAATTTAAGTGATGCTTTACAAAATGCAGTTAATTACCCTTTTTTCGATTATAATGTTAATTCAATAAATTCAACACAAATTCCAGTTTTTAATGTGACATCAAATTCTTTTGATTTCGAAATTATAGCTACTCCAATAGCTCAAAATGTTATCAACTCATCATTGCCTTATGCAAATAACTATTCAATCTATTTGGTAATTTCTAATATATATCAAATGTCTGTCGAAGGATTTTTTGGGGGTAAAAGCAATTATTCTAATTTGATGAATATTATTAA
>Ga0208312_100069_pt1 | contig 8580 bp, 9 predicted proteins | sample BED_Mat_virus_9__FD_187140 | JGI IMG/M metagenome (GOLD analysis project Ga0208312, IMG submission 187140) | Extremophilic microbial mat communities from Yellowstone National Park, USA - BED_Mat_virus_9_15 (SPAdes) (version 2) | ecosystem: Environmental > Aquatic > Thermal springs > Hot (42-90C) >... | reverse complement strand
GGCTTGGACTGGGGGCTTAGGGGTCTCCTGCGGGGTGGTCTCCGAAGGTTGCGCTTCGGCCTTCTTTTCTTCTTTCAGCTTATAGGTGAATCTTTCAAGGAATTCGACCGTCTCCACGTTATCCAAGTACTTGATGAGGTCGCGCGCCACCCTGATCTTGAAGTTCTGTAACCCTTCAGAGTACACCACATCCTCAGGTAGCTCAACCCTTACAGTCGTGTCGTTGAAGCTCAGCTTGAACTTTTCGGGGCTTATGGACGGCGTATACCTGTGGATTAGGGCGAGGGCCTTCTCCGCTTGGTCGGTTATAACCTTTTTAACTTCGAACTCATACACTAGGGTTTTGCCACTGTGCGGGTGGTTGAAGTCAAGCTGAACCCTCCCGCCGCTAATACTCCTTACAACGGCCACCTGTCCATTCACCTCGAGGCGCTGACCCACCTCTGGGCGCACACCCTGTTTGACTAGTTCCCTCTCAGGTATTATCCTGATTTTGCTCTGATCCCTCTCCCCGAATGCTTCGGAGGGAGGTATCTCCACGACCCTCCGCTCACCCACGTTGCTCTTGAGGAGCTCCTTATCCAAACCTGGCACAACCCAGCCTTCGCCTACAACCACGAGGAGTGGTTCATACACCACATCTTCACGGTAAACACCTTCCCTCTTTGCGACATCCGCCGAAGTGGTGTCGAAGAGTTCCGATGTTTCCTTGATTCGCGCAGTGTAATCCAGTAGTATAAAGTCGCCGTTTTTGAGAGACATTGTTACACACACATTCACACAAAGGTGTATTAAGGCTTAATGCCCCCTTCTCAGATACCAGCCTTTGTCAACCAAGTTCACAAGTCTACCTGAGCGCTCATCGTAGCGCCCTAGGCCTAGAACATCCCCAGCCCCGTTGACCACGACAACCGTACCGCTAGTGGAGAGATTTTCTCGCGGCGTTAAACCTTCAAGGTCCCTACCATACAGGAAACGCTGTTCCTCTTCATAGTTTACTTCGACTATACTTGAGAGGCGGCCAAGCCTATAGAGGTGTTCGGCTAAGTCCAAGCCGAGTCGGAACCTCCCCCTCCTGAAGGAGCCAGCGAATATTCCAGCGAAGTACACGTTCCTTTTCACCGAAAGTTGCTCAGCAACTCTGAGAACCATGGTGTCAGAGAACACATACACTTCCCTGTAGCTCAACTCATGAACAAGTAGAGTATAGTTGGCTGGGAGTGTTGCCCCACATCCCTCTAGAGCCGAGTTAAAACTCCTAAGCTCATCGGGATTAGGGGGTCTGAGGATGCCTCTTAGTTCTTGGTTACCCTGCATACAAAGAACCCCTCTGTACCATGCATGTGAGGATAGAATCTAACCCATTTTTTGCTAACCGTTTCACCCGGCGAGCCTAGAGGTGTCAGGCTTGCACCTCTGTCAACCAATCTACCAACAACCTCCTCACCCTCCTCCCTAAAGTAGCTGCACGTGGAGTACACCAGCACACCTCCAACCTTAAGCGCCCTATAGGCGGCTTCAAGCAAGGCCACCTGTAGGTTTTGCTGCTCTGCCACGTCCTTGGCTGAGACCCTCAACTTCAAGGCTGGGTGCCTTGAGACAACTCCACTAGAGGTACAGGGTGCATCCAGCAGAACCCTGTCGAACACCATGCCCAGTGAGGGGAGTGAGCGCCCATCCATTTGGAGGATCACGGTGTTTGTGCACCCCATACGCGACACATTCGAGCGTAGCGCAGCCACCTTACCACGCTTCGGTTCAACCGCCACGAGAACACCCCTGTTCTCCATAAGCTGGGATATATAGGTGGCCTTACCACCCGCGCCCGCTGCCAAGTCGAGCACTGTTTCACCTGGTCTCGGGTCCAAGGCTTCAACCGCGTACATTGAAGGGGGACTCTGCACGAAGTAGTAGCCGAACAGGTATTCATGTGTAGCGCCGAGTGGAGGTGTGTCGGGCTCAGCTTGAACCCAGTAGCCATTTCTAAGCCAAGGTATCCTGCTGAGCTGGAAACCCTTCCCCCCAAGCCTCTGCACGAGTTCCCTATGGGTTGTCTTCAGGGTGTTAACCCTGATAGCCTTCCTAAGCGGCTTCTCACTCGCCTCGGCGGCCGAGAGCGCTTCCTCCCCGAGCACCCCCACTAGCTTCTCAGCAAAGAAGGGACTATACCCGTAAGATTCAACCAGACGTGCAACCACTTGTTCTTTATCCAAAGCACTAATAGGGTTATCTGAGTCAACATATAAGCTTCCACACAACCCCCACCCACGCAAGCAGTAGGTGACGCTTGGAGGAGGCTGGCTTTTGGTTAAGCTTTTAGACACGCAAGGGTTGATTTGGGTGTGGAGTTTACAAAGATAGCGTTCACATCTGACTTCGGCTACAGGGACCACTACGTCGCCGTGGTGAAGGCCACGATACTTAGCAGGGTTACACGTAGCGTAACCTTCGTGGACGTTACACATGATGTTGGCAGGCAGAACGTTCTACGCGCCGCCTACGCTGTGGGCGTCTCTGGGAAGTACCTAGGTGAGGACACGGTGCACCTAGTGGTGGTGGACCCAACAGTGGGCACGGATAGGAGAATAGTCGTGTTCAAGCCCCGTGACCACTGTGTATTCGTCGCCCCCGATAACGGGGTTCTCACCTTGGCCTACGAGTGGTTTAGAGGAGAAGTATACTATGCGAAGCCCCCCTCCACGCCTGTTTCGCACACCTTCCACGCCAGGGATGTATTCGCGCCACTTGTGGCTGAGATCGTGGAGGGAAGACTTAGGGAGAACGTCGAGCCCGCGAGCCTAGATGCGGTTGTAAAGCTAAACTACCCCGCCTACAAGCTGCGTGGAGATAGAGTGCATGGGTGCGTGTTCTATACGGATGTGTTCGGAGACGTGATAACAAACATACCAAACGGGTCCCTCGACGCCCCATCGTACAAGCTAACCACGAGAAGAGGCGAATTCGTTGTCAGCCAAGCACCAAACTACAGCGCTGGCTTAGCACAACAACTCCTCCTTATCGAGGGAAGCGAAGGCTACTATGAGGTGGCTGTGAACAAGGGCTCCGCCTCATCTGTGTTAGGGGTCACAGAGGGAGACGAGGTGGTACTGATTGACACACACTAAAAGAGGGCTACTTGTGGGTAGATTCCAACCCTTCCATAAAGGGCACGAATACGTGATAAACCAGATACTCAAAGAAAACGACGAGGTCATAATAGCCGTGGGAAGCGCCCAGCTAAGCTACACACTCGAAAACCCACTCACAGCGGGTGAGAGGGTGTACATGATTCAGAGCGCACTCAAACAAAGAAAGCTGGGCTTGGATAAGGCGATTACGATAACAGTACCCGACATCCAGTACAACTCGGTATGGCCCACCCACCTCAAATCCTACTCTCCCCCCTTCAACACCGTGTACACCAACAACCCCCTCGTCACAGCGCTACTCAAGGACGCGGGCATCACCGTCAAACACCCCAAACTCTACATGAGGAACAAGTGCTCGGGCACAAACATTAGGAGGTGGCTACTCAAAGGCGACCCCCAATGGCGAAAATACGTACCAGACACAACAATCACAATCCTCGATGAGCTCAAAATAAGGGAAAGACTACTCACCATAACAGCGCAATACGAGAACCCCGGAGGCAGAGACTAGTTGAACCAAATGAAAAACTAATATGAACCCCAACCAACAATAATAACGCCTCAGTCGTATAGCCAGGTCAAGTATCCCAGCCTCTCGACCCCAACGGTGGGGAAAGCTGGGGACCGGGGTTCAAATCCCCGCTGAGGCACCTTGTCTTCAGGGTTTATAATCCCATTGTTTCAGCTCCTGCGGACGTCGACGACCTCCTCGGCGAGCCCGCTCTTCTCCGCGGCGCAAGCCCTGCGTATGCCCTAGTTGACCACCGCCCCAAGCTCCTTCACGATCCTTTCCATCGTCCAGCCAAAGCCCTTGAGCAACCGCGCCATCGCGGCGAAGACTATGAATATAAGCAGGTATGCGTAGTACTGCATCTTGGCAGCGCCGACAGGGACCTGACCACACTCGAATGGGGCGTTCTTTATCGGGTTGGGCTTCTTGGGGGCTAGGAGCTTCGGGATAAGGACAACGGGTATCGTGAAGACTACGCCGACGACACCCATCATGAAGACCACGCCTATGCCCCCGAACAACATCGCGGCTTTGGTTCGGGTGCCTCCAAGCTATTCAAGGTTTGGTCGAGGCGATTTAATCGTGGCCAAGCTCCGAAGTGAGGGGCGGGCTCTACATGCCAGAGGGACTGGAGGAAGGCATAATAGGGAGACGATGAGAACAAAGACGAAAAGCGTTGAAAGTTGGCTCGATAGTGATCGACTATGAGAAGTTCGATGCCATGTTTGCCTTCTGGCAGGAGACTCTACACTACAGGCCGAGGGAGCCGGCAGAGGGTGGATGGGTTGTCCTGGCCGACGGAGGGGAGGGGCCGAACATATCGCTCAACCGCGTGCAGAGGAGGAGTGCGGGCAGGAACAGGCTTCACATTGACCTGTACACGGAAGACAGGGAGGGCGAGGTGTAGAGGCTACTCAGCATAGGCGCAAGGCGCCATCGGCAGAGATACGGCCCGAAGGACGACTTTTCAGGGTTCTCGAGGACCCGGACGGGAACCTGTTCTGCGTGGTCCAGTTGGAGAAGAAAGCCAATGGCTGACGCGCCTGTGGGCGGACAGCTGGAACAGGCTGGACGGCAACCCGATTTCAGTCGACGGCGTGGACCTCTTCTTCCTCGTCTCTGAGGAAGCTCTGGAGAAGCTTCTGCTCCCTGAAGAAGTCCCGTATTCAGAGGACGCCGAAAAGTGTGCAGTCGCCGTTCTCAACGACAAGGTGCCTTGATGGAAACTATAAACCAAAGTGTCCTCAAGAATTCCAATAATAAATAATACTATAACGCCACAAAAACTTAACACATGCGTTCTTGCAACCAAGCTTATAACACTTGACGCGGATGCCTCATATGGGGGGTAACGGGAATACACTTTTAAAACCACGTTTTTTTAACTAACCTCTACAGTCTCATGGAAGACTGTTGCTTAAAGGCACAATCATTTTGAACAGTGTACGACCGACGCCACCCATTCTCAGCGCACCCCGCTAAGCCACACAAAGTCCAGATGACCATAACATACCCATAAATTCTCAATCCAGCCTTCAAAGCCATTTTTAGACTCAGGGCATAAGCAAAGTTAAGACTTCTAATGAACCCGAGCTCCTACGTATCAAAAACACCACGAAGGTGGGCACCGGATCGCTGGGTAGATGAGTGAGGTTAAACCATCTTTGAAGGCTTATATATTCTCTGTGTGGTTTAATGCTTGAAGGTTCTCGCAAATGGGTTCTAAGCCCAGCCCCACAGACTTCAAGTTCACCTCACACAACAACCTGAGGCGGGTGGCCATACGCCAACTCTTAGAGGAGGGCTACCCTAAGGAGAGGATACAGGTCGACGTGGACTTGAACACCAAGAGAGTGGACGTGTTCGCGGACGGTGAGAAACCCACGATCATCGAGTGCAAGAGCTTTAAGCACACAAACGAGTACGCGTCAAAATACCTCAGAAGGGAGGGGGGTGGTAGAAGGGTTCTCTGCCAACCCTTCTTCGACGTGGATGAAATGTGGCTTGTTTATAGAACCAAGAAGAACAAGTACATCGTGATAAAAGTACCCCGCCCACAAGAGTAGCACACACAAAAACAGCAACATTTTTACGAGCATCGTGTGAACCGTGCGTTGATGTGCGGTATTTCGCCCAGACCAGCGCCTTCGAAGCCCAAGCCCTCGGGCTGTTAGTAGTGGCGGGCTGAACGACTCGGCCGAAGCCTCGCCGCTTACACCCCCACCCTATCAACCCAGTCTTCTACTGGTGCCCTCGTCCCACCCCAGTGCACCCTTACGGGCACACCCTAACGGATGGGAGTGGCCGCCTATTTTCGGGGCTGGTTTCCCGCTTAGATGCTTTCAGCGGTTACCCAGATACGGCGTGGCTGCCCGGCGTCTGCCTTGCCAGACAACCGGTAAACTAGAGGCCGCGGCACCCCGTTCCTCTCGTACTGAGGGTACCCTTCCCTCAGGCGACCAGCACCCCCGATAGGGAGAGACCGACCTGTCTCACGACGGTCTAAACCCAGCTCACGTTCCCCTTTAATGGGCGGGCAGCCCCACCCTTGGCGGCTGCTGCACCGCCAGGATGGGAAGAGCCGACATCGAGGTAGCAAACCGCGAGGTCGATAGGAGCTCTCGCCCGCGACGACTCTGTTATCCCCGGGGTAACTTTTCTGTCATGCCCAGCTCCCACCGATAGAGGCATGAGCGGTCGCTAGGCCTGGGTTTCCCCTCCGCGTCCCTCGCCATAAGGACACGGTCAGGCTGGCTTTTGCCCTTGCACTCTACGGCGGAGTTCTGACCCGCCTGAGCCAACCTTTGGGCGCCCATGATGCCTTTTCGTGGGCGTGCCGCCCCAGCCGAACTGCCCACCTATTGCTGTTCCCCTTTCGGGGTGAGGGACGTGGTTAAAGATGGGCGGTGTTTCAACGTCGCATCCACCGCGGCCGGAACCACGGCTTCCTCGCTCCCGCCTACTCTCCGCATCCCTAACCACGTCTCAACAACAGGCTGCAGTAAAGCTCCACGGGGTCTTTTCTCCCGGTCGGGGGTCCCTGGACTATGCACCAAGTGACGTAGTTTCGCCGGGCCCCTGGTTGGGACAGTGGTGAGCTCGTTGGTCCATTCATGCACGCCGGAACTTACCCGGCAAGGCATTTGGCTACCTTAAGAGAGTCAGAGTTACTCCCGGCCTTCAGCGGCGCTTCACCCAGTTGAACCCGGGCTTAACGTCCCGCCAGTGGCCAGGATTCAGCCACCGTACAAACCGTTACCGGCTAGCGGTGACCTATGTTTTTATTAAACAGTCGGCTCACCCTTGTCACTGCGACCTGGCACCACCACCTTGCGGCAGGATGCCAGGCACCCCTTATACCTAAGATACGGGGCTAAATTGCCAAGTTCCCTAACCAGGGGTAAACCCGACACGCCTCGGGCTCCTCACCCAGGGGCACCTGTGTCGGATCTAGGTACGGTCACGGGGAATCCTTCCGGCGCCTTTTTTCACGGGCTCCGGGGCGCAGCCGAATTCCCCTTGCGGGGAACCAGCACGGCCTTCGCCGGGTTCTCGCCTTTACAGCACTCCCCCAGCTTCGACCGCACTGACAGAGCGGCATCTCCGCTCAGCCTACCCTGAAGCGTCGGGCACCGGCCCGCCTTGCGGCACGTATCCCCGTGGCAAGGGAATATTAACCCTTCACCCTTTTTCGGCGACTCCGAGTTGCGGGCCGCCTTAGGACCGGCTAACCCTTGGCCGAAGATCGTTGCCAAGGAACCCTGGCCCTTCCGGCGGAGAGGATATCCTCCTCTCTACTGCTGCTACTACCACCGGGATCTGCAATCCCAACCGGTCCACGGGACCTCACGGCCCCGCTTCTACCCAGCTGGGACGCCCCCCTACCCGCATCCCTCCAGTGGAGGGTGCGCCGGGGTCTCGGCGGCCGGCTTGAGCCCCGTCTATCTTCGAGGCCCCGCGCCTCGGCGAATGAGTTGTTACACACTCCTTAGAGGATGGCTACTTCTGGGCCCACCTTTTCGCTGTCTTAGGCACGGGACGCTCTTCGATACACTTAGCCGGCACTTGGGGGCCTTAACCCCAGTGAGGGTTGTTCCCCTCTCGGCCTACGAGCTTATCCCGTAGAACCCCACTCCGGTCTTCTTCGAAGCCAACAGATTCGGAGTTGGACGAGAAAGCGGAGCCTTTCGGCTCTCACTTTCTAATCCGTAGCTCTACCCTGTTGGCAATCTCCGACCGGGCTGCGCTAAGACGCACTTCGGGGGGAACCAGCTATCACCGGGCTAGATTGGTCTTTTGCCCCTATGCCCACGTCTGAGGAGCGATTTGCACGTCAGCACCCCTTCGGGCCTCCACCGAGCTTTCGCCCGGCTTCACCCTGCGCAGGCATAGATCGCCCGGTTTCTGGTCCCATGACTGTGACTCCAGGCCCTTTTGGGACCCCGCCCCTCACACCTTGCGGTGCTGCGGGCAAGTCGGTTTCCCTGCGGGTGCGGGCTTTTAACCCTTACCCTCGCCACAGCCATGGACTCCCCGGCTCGTTTTCCAAGACGAACGGCGCAACCCCGGTAACCCAGCCTCGTACTCCCGCGTCACCACGGTTTCCTTCGGCTGGGTGTAACCCTTTCGAGCCGCGCCGTGTATCCCCACCTGGTTTCAGGCACTTTTCACTCCCCTCTCGGGGTGCTTTTCAGCTTTCCCTCACGGTACTTGTCCGCTATCGGTCTCGGGACGTATTTAGGCTTGGAAGTCGGTTACTCCCATCTTCCCACGCCCGTCAGGGCATGGTACTCTGGAACCCGGACAGGCCTTCCCCGCTTCGCGTACGGGGCCGTCACCCTCTGTGGCGGCGTTTTCCAACGCGCTTCCGCTCGTGGAGTTAGGCCCTACTCCAAGTCCAAACCCCACACGCCCTAGCAC
>Ga0208312_100067_pt1 | contig 8618 bp, 7 predicted proteins | sample BED_Mat_virus_9__FD_187140 | JGI IMG/M metagenome (GOLD analysis project Ga0208312, IMG submission 187140) | Extremophilic microbial mat communities from Yellowstone National Park, USA - BED_Mat_virus_9_15 (SPAdes) (version 2) | ecosystem: Environmental > Aquatic > Thermal springs > Hot (42-90C) >... | reverse complement strand
ATGGATGGAGTCTCTGGTGTTTAAAGATGAGTCAGGGTTACGTCCCTAGATCTGTGTTCACACCTAACTTCGCGGTTGCACCAGTGGGTGGAAGGTTCATTCTCCTCGACCCTGTGAGGGACGCGAATTTCCTGAATAAGCCGACCACGGACGCTTTAGGAAACACTATTCCCGACATGGGTTTGGGTGTCGTTGACAATGGTGTCTTCGTCTATACTTCGCAGACGCTCAACGGTGTAACGAGGCCGTACCCTGTTAAGTTCTTCTGGCTCGGCTCCCCTGCTGGTACAAACGACGCGAACGACAACTTCTCTATCTTCATGGCGGACGTGGACGAGTCCGCGTTCAAACCAGGAGCTCAAGCCTCCGAGTGGTTGCTCAACCCGAGGCTTGTTCTCTCAACACTGCAAGCTGGCAACGACATAATAAACTGGTTTGACGCGAATTACCCCTACACCTCTGTGCCTCCCTCTGGCGGTGTAGGACAGGAGACTCCTAACGGGCAGTCAAACTCCACATATGGTACGCTTCAAGGAGGCAGTCCAGGCAACGTGTCGAGGATGGCTTCATTCTCCACTGGTTCTAGTATAGACGGACAGTTCTGGCCTATTTACGACTATGTGGACAACTCCATCTTGCTCTTTTTCTCCATTAAGACGCCAAATGTGAACACGAAAGCCATCTACTGCTACAAGACCACTGACACGGAGATCCGTACACCCTTGACTTCTTCGCAGTTCTTAGGAGGGGTTATTTTTGCTCTACCTTTCTATAATCCGAATGCATCTTCTCATAGATTCTCAATCATTTCACCCGACCCACTTGTTACGACGCCGAGGGTTGCTGGACAGCAGAGTGCTGTGTTCTTCTATGCGTACGGGGTATTTGATGGTTCTACACCAGACCATGGGAGGTGGATCGAGGCTAGCGTGATTTCAGACATACACACGAATCCAGTTAATTGGAATGGGAAGATCACACTTTTCGCCGCCATAAATGGCGGAGGAGTCGATGTCGCTGGTCAGTATAACCCTGACAAGTTGGGTTCAATCTTTGTCGTTCCACAGGGGAACACCACGTCGGCGTGTTACGCTTGTCTTTACAATGCGACAACTGACAGGGACATACGTTCAGGTTCGAACGCTTTGGTGATAAACGCCATGCAGATAAGGATAGCCTACTTCCACCCGGCCGCGAACGTCTTAGCGTTTGGAAGCGACCCGATAAGCTTTGCTTCTGGTGTGGGCACAATAGGCCACTGCCGTCCACAGTTCACAACTTATCCTGACGGTGTACCCAAAATCATCTACAATGACTTCGCCTTCGACCAGAGCCTTAAAACCGTAATGGAGTACATAGACCCGCAGGTGCTCAGGCCAGAGCATCACAGGAAGATATACATAACGGAAGACAATTTCCCAAACCCCTTATTCTTTTCGACTTTTGGCAGGAAGAAGCTTTTTGCAAGATTACACTTTTTTGCGAGTACAGGTGCAGTGCCACCAACGAACAACCCGCAGAACGACCCTCAGTATGCACCTGTTTTTCAGATTGCAGAATACGATGGGAACTATGATTATTCAACGGGTGCTTACTTTCTTGACAACTGGGATGTAGGCACACTTGTACTCGGGACACAGGAGCCTACTACCAGGTTTGATGGTTATAGTCCCCCAACGGACATTTCGATCAAGCTAGTCGAGTTCTCAGCGGAAGACCTGCCTGCGTATATAAGCATTCGGATTAAGGCGCAGAGCACGAACACCATACTCCCATACGGGGTGATTGTGTTAGAATGAAGCTCAAGTATCCGTTTCCGCAGAGGTTCCACTATTTAACAGTCCTCGGCAAATACCTTACACCAAACACCACGATAGTGGCTTCAGGTGCGAACACGGGTCCCCTAACAGCGAACACGGTTTGCGACTTTGTGCAGACACCAAACCACAAGGAGCTTGCAGTCAACCTAACTATCCAAGCCGTGTCAGGCACCTTTGCGACTGGTCAGGGACTCACAGCCTACTTCGACGTGCTTGACCCAGTCGAGCCACAGAACGTCAACGTGAACTCCTCGGAGAGGCCACCAGTGCTTGAACTCAAACTGAACAGCACTGCGATAACAACCGCGCCCACAACAATCAGGCTCATCATAGCGAATGGTGTGGCAACCGTGTGGATAAACGGCGCATCCACGGTTCTCGGCAACGTGAATGTCCCCTACATCTGGCAGGTTCGATTCGCAATCACCGGAACCTCTCCCTCCTTTTCCATTGTGGGGACATACGAGGCAAGGGAGTAACAAATGAACCCAAGGACTAAACTTGCCCTCTTACAGAACACCTTCGTCGGTGTCCCAGTGATAGCGGTGATGTCCGTGTTCAACGGTCTAACTGCGTCTAACCCTTCTATTCTTTTACACGTTGTTGGTTCTGCTTCTCTAGGTTACCTTACTTCTCTTGTGTTCCTGTACCTGTCCCTCCACGTGTTTAAGGTGAAGTCAAGGTATGGGTAAACTACCCTGACCTTTCGGACAGGGCTTTGGGGTTTCCAGTGGTCTTCTCGACGCACCTTCCTCTCCCCTTCAGGGTGTTTACGCACCCCCGACCCGTACCTCTCATTAAGGCACGGGCTATTTTTCCACCAATGTATTTTTATTTCTTCATAGCGGGTAACATACCCGCATCAGTTTGGGGAACATCCCCAATCTTTTTTAATCCCGAACACATATTTATACTTAGCTCCCCGTCCTCACAGGCGGGGTCTCAGGTGGTGAGAGAAATGATGGATGACGAGAAATTTGAGTTGATACGTAGAATACACCTCAACGGTATCTACGCTATGAAGCACGTGGCTTTAAGGGAGCTGAGGAAAGAGGTAAGGGAGTATAACACGTCGTGGTGGGATTGCCGTATAGGTGTGGCGAACACGGCACTAGCAAAAAAGCTCTACTACGACAAGCTCCCACGTTTTGCCCAGAGGTTTCTGGATACTATACACGCACAGGAGTTGTGCCACTGCAGAATGCTTGACTCCTTGAAGCCTTCACAGATAGCGGAGAGGATAGCCGAGTTCCACAGGAAGGCGTTGGAGGACTCGTTTGTCGCGTGGCTTGCGTGTCAGCCGTTGATAGGGGAGAAGATGGCGCTTGCAACAGCGATATGGGGACAGCACAGGGATGACCCACACGCCACGTTGCAGGGTGCGATAGCGGAAGAGTTCCACCAGAATCAGGCTTTAGCCGTCTTAGTGGCACTCGACCCACCTGTTGAAGAACTCAGGAAGGCTCTAAGGTACCAGGAGAAGCTACTTGAAATGCTAGGGGTAGGAGAAGAGGACAGGGTTGTGATAGGGGTGAATGGAGAAATCTGTACGCTTGTGGGTTGGGAGGCCCACATGGAGTAAGCTTAAAAACCCTTTTTAATGAGTGAGTCTATACTACTGTGTATGTCCACAACTATTACGGTTTCTGTTAAGTCACCTTCAGCCACAATCGTTGTGTCAGCTGGATCATCCACCTTACAAGTGGCCGCTAACGGTAAAGTTATTTGGTCGTCCTCAAATCCACCTTCGAGTCCACCCGAGGTACCGCAGGGTTCTGTGCTCACCTTCAGTGGCACAGCCACGGATTCAAGTGGTCACCCCTTTGGGAACACAGTGTTCTACTTCTTCACGCAGGGTCCAATACCCAGTTCGGGTACGCCTCCAGCACCCACTTCGCAGAGTGTGACCACAGATTCAAGCGGTAACTGGAGTGTGACGGTGCAGACGTCGAACCTACAAACAGGTAGCTATAACTTCTGGCTTGATGCTAACCCATCGGGCACATAGGTGAAGCGAAGCATGGTTAAGAGTCCAGTTGTTACAATAGACGTCATAACCCCTACACCCACTCCCCCTAGTGGTGTCAGTCTGAAACTCAGTGCTTCGAGTGGTGGTTACCCTTCAAGTGTAACTGCTACGGTTACCCTGACGAATCCTTCAACGAATCAGCCTATTTCTGGTGCCACTGTTAATCTCTACATCACGAATGGTGATAATGGTCCCGTAACCCTCACCACTGATTCGTCGGGTACAGCCACCTATACCTTCACTACCCCAGCTGAGGGCTTATACCTGTTTTTAGCTGAGTATAATGGCAAGTTCTCGGAGCCAGCCACTTATCTTGCTGGGTTCAACACCATGACACCTCCGCAACCACTTTCAACTGTGTTTGTGAAGTCACTTAGCTTCGATGACAAGGGGTTTACGAACGTGCAGATGACTCTGAAGGACTCCAGCGGCAACGTTGCCTTCTCATGGAATGGTAGTTTCGCTGAAATACCCCAATCCGGTTATTACTATGGGAAGACCGCCCCTATTGGTGGTTTTCCGTCGGGTCAATACTACTTCTCAATTAGCGGTACAGCACCAAATGCTACGGCGTCGGACGCTATCCAACCCTTCTACCCATACTCTGATATCCCCATAACCCTAGTGGAGGGTAAGCCCACTACCATCGTAGTGGCTAGTCAGTTCAGTGGTCCAGCATCCACGGGTACTGCAATACTCCATTTTTATCCTGAAGCGTTAAGCCTTCCGTTCAGCCTGTTCAAAGACGCTAAAATGACGTTGACATCGTTGGCCAGCGGGGGGACACAGTCGATTATGCCGCCTACGACGGAGAGTATGGTAGAGGTCACCATACCGCAGGGTGTATATGTAGTTCACTTCAATGCAACAGACCCCTATTGGTTCGATGTGTACATCATAAGTAATACGTGTGCGCCTGGTTCAACATATCCATGTCAAGATGTCCCTGGTTACCCTGCTTGGCATTTCATACCTATGAGTAACCCATTCGCGTGGGGTTCTGCATCTCCTTCGGGCGAATACCTCTTCACAACTCACTGGACTAATCCAGCCATACTCGCCCGCGTTAACCTTCCATCTCCAAGCGATAATCTGAGTATTACGGAGGTTCAAACAGCTTTACCTTACAGTCAGATAACGCTAAGTCCTACACCAAGTTGGGGCTACAACAGAATTGTCTATGGTGATGATGGCTATATCTACGCGTTGGGTCTCCATTCTGCAGGTGGTATTCCAGTCGTACTCTACAAATATGACCCTAATGACATATCGACACCCGTGTGGAGCACAGGTGTTAGCTTACCCGGTGATGAATTTTTGTACGGACTTATCGCGTTTGGAGGGTACGTCTATGTTTCAGACACTTCTGGTAACATTGCGAAGTATGATGCATCCACGGGTGAACTCGTAGCTTCCGCATCAGGTGTTGGCGACACCTCTGCGACATCCATTTTCTCGTACAACGAGCTCCACACCGATGGCAAGCGTCTGTGGAGGCACCCTCAATCCTCGTACATATACGAGGTGGACCCAACAACGCTTAAAGTGCTGAACCAGAGCACTCAGAAATACGTTGTTGCCACCTATGACGTTTATACGGATACTTTCTTTGGTGCATGGTTCGGTAACTGTGCGAAGGGGCAGACTTCTGGGTGTTACTCCTCAATTGTGGATATGATTGACCCAAACACTTACAAAGTGTTAGCTGAATGGCAGAACCCATACCTTAGCGCTGGTGGCGACGTATTTCCTACAGCGATAGCCGCAGACCAAGACTACGTGTTTGTAGGCTTTTACTTCTATCCGAATGAGTTACCTCTGCCACCTATGCTCAACACTGGTCTACCTGAATTCTACTCAAACAAGGGTAACCCTGTGCGTAAAACATTCGTACACGTGCTCAACATTACACCTCCAAGCTCGGGTTCACCTTCACTCACCTATAAGGGCTCTCTCTACATTGGTGTCTCTCCCAACAACGAGGCTGGATCTAGTGGTGAGAAAATCAGGAGGATGATAGCTTTGGGGGACGGATATGTGTATATCGAAAACGACGATGCAAACGCTGTGATATTCAGGTATAGGGAAAGCGATTGGAGTCTACAGGGTCTAATACTCCACCCACAGTGGTACTTGAACATCGTGAACTCAGGTACACCAGCTCAGCCAAGACCAGACGGGTGGGAAGAGATCAGGGACTTTGCCATCAACAAGTGGGTTCCAAGCTGATAAGGTGGTAGCCGAGAGCAGGCTCCCCGCTGAAGCTTCAGCGAGGAGATGAATTGCGAAATGTTTAATAATCCAAGAGAAATGATTGTATCAGTACCCACGGTGCTGGGGGAATTTACGCCTGTGGAGATCAAGACCTCCGTAACCCCTCTTCCACACGGGGCACTACACAACGGTTCCGTTGGATGGAACCTCCGCTGTGGGTGAAGTGGGGATCGAGTCTGGTCGTGGAAGCAGGAAGCCCCTCGCTGAGGCTTCAGCTGGGGGGTAGCTCACACTTCCCCATAGTTTAATACAGTTTCCAAAACCTCGCCCCTTCTAGGGGCGGGGGTTCTAAAAGTATAAATACTTCTCCATAGTTTAATCTTCATGGGAACCTACTGTAAATATCACTTGGCTCAGGGTGTTCTCTCAGCGTTGGCGGATAGTGACCAGGTACTGATAGTTCACCCCAAAAAGTCTGATAGGTGTTCCGTCGAGGGGTGTAACCGCAAGGTTTACTTTGAAACACTGTTCTACCAGAGAGGTTCTGGTATAGTGTTCGCTCCATCCAATTCGACCAGCACCGTATACTCTGGGACTTGGTACTGGGAACCACTGTGGAGACTTTCTAAAACTGAATAGAAGAGTAGATCACAATATACAAAATTGAAAGAAAAGAAAAATTAATATGATACTTAGTATTATATTAAATATGGCTGAGCGAAAATTTAATCCCTTCCGTTCAATAAAGAGAAAACCATTGATGAGGAGAACAGGGGATCTGGTACTCTTGGACATACTTCAAATCATAGGTGAAAGGGATAATGAGGGGAATCCAGCACGCTACACACACATCATGTTTTCTTCACGAACAAACCCATTTGTGTGCAACCGCTACCTGGAATTCTGTAAGGAATACGGACTCATAGAAGTGAACAACAAGACATACCACCTCACAGCGAAGGGACTCGCCATCCTGAATGCGCTGAAGAAATATGTGCAGTTAAAAGAAGAGGTCAGACGGATGGAAAGGGAATTGCTTGAGGGGATTTATTCTTAAGAAACATAAATCGAGTAGAACTGATACCATACATCGTAGGGTGTCACGTTTGTGATGTCCACTTTGAGAACATCGTATATGGGTATGTTTGGTTCTGGGTTGAAAGCCACATTCCACGCATACATCGTAGTTCGACTGTCAAGAATGGGAAAGCGGTTCACGATGAGTGGAATCTTAAACTGATGTTTGAAGTTGTAATTCACCAGGTCTGAGTAGAAGAACTCTAGGGGTTTCTGATTATTCTTGAAATACATGGATACCTTTAAGTCTTCGCCGAGGAAGAGCCCCGACATGTAATACACATCCTGACCCTGTTGATAATCCAGCACAGTCGTCCTGGCACCTGGCTGAAGCACAGTCAGAGATACCTGATAAACAGTGTATTCCTTCCCTTGAGGTGGCTGTGGAGTTCCAACCTGATATGGCTTCAGTATCTCCCTTCCCCTGACGTTCTCTACAATATTCTCTATTAGGGACACATACCTTTACATGCACACAAGTTAAAAAACCCTTCCTTTCGAGGAAAACCTTTTTAAACGCATGTATGTTTATGTATCTATGGAAGAGATGTCCGAAGAAACGTGCATGTGTCCTTACTGTAAAAATGTGGTCGACCACTTCATAAGGAATGGTAATTTCTGGTATAAGTGTCCCAAATGTAATAAATCGATAAGGTCATCCATGCTTCCCGATAACTGTAAAGCAAACGCGGTGAACGGAGAGGAACCAAAACAGGAAGTCATAGAAGAACAGAAAATAGAAGAAAACGTGGAAGACATAGTTAAGAAGAGACGGGAAGAAACCAGAGAAGAACTGCCGATTGATATAGGTTCACCGAGACAACCATGGCAGATTCTCCAGCAAGTTTTAACGGCGTGGCAACTCCCCTCTAAACTGATTGACTTCCTTGTTGCCAGAAGCAGGTCGTCAGGTGTTGCGCTTCACCCGAGTGAACTCATGGATTTACTCACAACCTCATATAACTCCCCACTTCAGAAAAACGAAAAGGCAGCCAACCTGATTGTTCAGGACTATATACGAGCACTGGAAGAAGAGAAAAACAAGGCACGCATCCAGGCGAATTATAACTGGTATTCATACGATTATTCGCCACCAACCGACTATGGGTATTATCAGCCGAGGATGCACAGAGAGGAAGGTGCACCATATCCACAGTATCCAGGTCGTCCACCGATGTATCCCCCTCCACCTCCACCTTATGATATAAGGTTGATGATCGAGGACATGGAAAGAAGACACAGGGAAGAAATGGAGAAGCTCAGACGGGAGTATGAAGAAAAAGAAGAAAAGAGGAGAGAGGAAGAGAGGTTAAGAAAACTAGAAGAATCAGTAGCACAGACAAAGGACTTTCTCTTGGAACAGCTCAATCTTGCAATGGAGCAGATAAAAAACGAGTTGAAGGAAAGATCATCATCTCCCGAGAAGGATATGATAATGATGAAACTTGAAGAAATGGAGAAAAAGGTAACACTGCTTC
>Ga0208312_100066_pt1 | contig 8669 bp, 13 predicted proteins | sample BED_Mat_virus_9__FD_187140 | JGI IMG/M metagenome (GOLD analysis project Ga0208312, IMG submission 187140) | Extremophilic microbial mat communities from Yellowstone National Park, USA - BED_Mat_virus_9_15 (SPAdes) (version 2) | ecosystem: Environmental > Aquatic > Thermal springs > Hot (42-90C) >... | reverse complement strand
TCACAGCTGTGCGAACAACCACGTAGTCCCTACCGCCAATATTCTCGATGTAGAACGAAGCACCGGAGCAGAAGTCACAAACGAACTTACTAATCACGTCCCTATACTTAGAAGCCCAACTGCTAGTCGTGCTGAATAAAACGTCTTGCAACGTACTTCCACTCTCCAGTGCGGGTGCCATGACCTCCAGGAATAACGGGACACTGGAGCAATCACTCATAACTAACCACCCTCCTAGTCATTTCCCTAACCCACCTAATGTAAGCATTCCTCCTCTTCCTAAACAAAGCCTTTTCCTTCTTGCTACAGCCCTTACGCCTACACTCCCACAGACCAATTACAGTACTCGTGAAGTCGATAGCCACAGCCACCAAACCAACGAACAACCTAACCCCGTCACCACCCTCGGTTTTTTGCTCCTCACTGCTCATGGTTAATCAAGTAAAGGGTCTAAGTGGGTTTTAAAAGCCTTACTAAGCACTTAGTAATTAGTACTAACGTGATTGCGTTTCTTCCTATTTTGTCTCGGGTCTATGAAAGAAACCGTGTCGTTAATGAAGCCATCAGTAACCTCAGTAACGAACCTAAGCGGTAACTCCATAATGTAGAAAGCCTCACTAACCAACCCCCTCTTACGCCTAGGCATTGAATCACCCGGGGCTAGCCAGGGCAATTATCAACTGGATGGAGGCACTAATCGAAGTCCCAGAGGAAATGCTGAGGGAGCCAAGGTTCTCGTAAATCACCTCATACCCCAAAAACGGGTATGGGTTAGAACCACCGCACCCACACGCATTGCTTGCACCGCAGGCACCGTTTTGGCAACACAGGGGTTGGCATTGATTATACGTAACCCCACCAGTAATGCCAGTGCTATTTGAAACCAGTAGGACTATGTATGGACCCGTGATATTAACGGTGGTTTGCCCAACAATGGTCCACGTAGAAACGTTCTTTGTACCGGAGCTATCAACCGCATACCCATAGGACGAACCAGGCTGGTTTAGGTTGTAACCGTAACCACCATAGCAACAGTACCTACCATAACCAGCCTGTAAACTACCCGGTGGTTTGCTACTACCGGCGAAGTAAATACCGAAGTTGGCGCTGTCAAGTCCATAGGTATTACATGGACCACCGGTGGAGCATGGACCAGGTGGGTTGGCTGGGCAACAATACGGAACACTGACATTATTAGTTAATAATTGGAAACCATCCCAGTAAGGCAAACCGGCACTTATGACGGGGTCCTTATGAGCAACCCTAACCCACCTACTCCCTTTCTTAACCTTCACGTCGAAAACCCACTTACCCATTAGGGTTATTTCATCCGGGGGAACACCTAGGTTCAGCAACTCGTTTATTCGCTTGCCGACCCAGTTAATAACAGGTTCGGTGTTCGCCAACCACAACCAAGAGTACCTAAACCAATCATCTAGGTTGTGTATTAACGGCTTTGGTGGGTAAAGCCCCTTCCTGCTTAGGTAATCAATGATGTAGTCATACGTCGATTTACCCAAAGCCTTGATTTGCAACTCACGTATTGGGTCACCACGTGTTGTTTCTAGGCACGACACCACGAAAAAAATAAAAAAAGCCTGTTTATATTCCTTGCGTGTCAATACAACTATCGTACCAGGACACAGAGACCTACACATACTCCGCAACATCACCATCAAGCCAAAACCTATCATACGCCGACTCACTGACTTACCAGTTCGAGGTGAGCCGTAAGTTAGCCATAACATCGACACTCTACGAGTTGATAAAGAGGAACCTAGTCATGATGTTCTGCAACTACACACCACTGTGCCAAAGCCCAGACTACCAACTGTGGTATGAGCCGTACCAACCATTCGCAACACTACAGGGGGCTATTCTATACTTCGACGACGGGACAACAATGAACCTACCGCCGACCTCAGTGACGGTGCAGAATGTAGCGGGTGGTTTACTCTACACAATAAGCATTACAATGAACGAGACAAAGAACCTGGTGGGCGTAGGCGTAATAGTAACGATAATGGGTGCTAACACATTTGTGACGGGAGTAAAGGGCTTCCTAGTTACGCTAAACCCGGGTTCATACACAGTCCAAATACAGGAGTACATAACGACCCCACACAGCATAGTGTTGATACCTGGAATACCAGACCCAATAACCGGGGCGTTACTGAGCCTACTACAGACGTGCCTATTGAACCCAGGCAGTTGCCCGCAGACCTACAGTACATGCGGTAGCCTGAACCTGTGCACCAGTAAGTGCTTGACGCCTGCCGTGTGGATTAACGATATTTACCTGTACGGTTACGACAACAACCACAACTACTTCATGCTTGAGGCACTGTGTAGTTACTGCAACGCTAACCAGAACGTTTACGTGAACCTACTTACCGATGGGACCCTTGTTGTTGAGACGACAATAACCTTCAACGTCAATAACCTAAAACAGGTGGACCCGAACGCCCAGTACTACTGCGTGTACGTAACCTTCTGGTACCTATGCACCATAGGTAGGCTTTCATACGTAAACGCACAACCACAGAACCTATCAACCAGCAACCCAGCCTGCGTGAACCAGGGGCAACCAGTAACACTGACGCTTCAGTACGTATTGTCCCCACCAACCATGTAGGTTACTAACCACTCCCTGTGTCGTTAGCTGTTGTGTTTTCGGTACACGATATGTAATACGAAGTCCCAGTACTGTCGCTAGTAACACTACAGCCACTAGTGACCGGTAGGTTGGCGGAACCCCTATCGCTTGTGTACGTGTTTTCTGCACAAACCATGTAGTAGTAATTAGTTATAGACAGGGTTTGGCACACCGTTGACACGAACAAGTTGTAACTCACTTCCATCGGTATTGAAATCGCCTGCTGACCGCTCAGGCTGGATGGCGGTAAGTACTTGGCGGTGAGTGAGTAGGTGAGTGAGTCCTGGTACGTGTAGTAGGCACCCTTGGGTAACTGAATACTCAATGAGTAATTCTCCGTGTCTGTGTAACTCGACTGTATGCAGTTCAGGCACCCGTAAGTAAGGCTGTAACTCAGGGTGTCGGCATATGTGTTCTGGACTAAACCGCCCGTTATTGATGAGTAACTGTATGCTAAACCAACCGTGTAAGCCAACTCAACCAGCGTCGATGGTAGTTGGGTAACCGTCACGGTTATGGGAGGCATGGAAACCAATTGTTGTTGGCAACCCATCCCTATTATACTCAGCAACGCCTGCAACTCAGTGTTCATTACCAAACCACCCACGCCACCCAATAAGCCACCCAGTATTGCCGTAGGCAACCTACCCCTGGTTACGAAGTACTTGAAGGTTTCGTAACCCAAGTAAACACTGAAGTAGTAGCCTAAGTACGGCGTCACGTATTGGCAGAGGAACGTATATACGCCGTTTAGTACAATCAACTCTATCGACACGAAGAACTGGACGATGGGGGCAACGATGTACTCAACGATGTAACCAGCGATGTAGAACGGCAAGGCAAGTATGCCGGCTGGCACGATGGCTAACGCATCAACTACGGGTGCCAACCACGAGAACGCACCACTGGGTTGAGGTAGCTTACTCACTATGTAGTTGTAAACCGTGTTGAATACGTAACCGGCGAACTGGAGTATCGACTGGGCGAACCCGCTGACGTCAATACCCACCTGCTGGATGAAGTTGGCGAACTGCCTTATTATGCCTGGTAGGAGGGTTAGTAAGGCATAGAGCACGCTGGGTCTCCTGATTATGTCAATAACGCCCCTCAGTATGGAAACCCCAATTCGGGCTAGCGTGTTAATGAAGCTATCAACCACGCTGGCACCAGCCAATGCACCAACACCAGCTACTTCCTCCCCCATCTAGTTAATGCAGAAAAGGCATATAAATAAGCCTTGCTTAGGTATAGAACAATGACGGAGAAGGTAACAGTCAAGGTCGGGCTTAAAATAATCAAGAAGAATAAGGACGGCAGTGAGGAGGTAATTTACGAGAGGGGATTCGTAGAGCCAAACAAGTACTCCGAAAGGGGTGGTGACCCAACCGTTGCCCAGGACGCAATAGCCCAGTTAGCCTACACCTTCTTCTCGTGCACTAACTGCGGTAGTGGTTATCAAGTAACCGTCACCGGCAACGCAATCGACACCAACGGCAACTCATACACGCTATCCAACGCATCAGCCCAGTGGAACCCAAGCACTAAGTCGCTTACTCTACAGGGTTCGTTGACGCCGTCTAGTAGCGTAACCATCGCCCAGTTGCTTTGGACAATACAGCTCTGCGTGGCTCCCCAGTACACACCTAATGCTCCTGCCGGTGTCACGTGCCCAGTGTGGACTGGTGAGTCTGTAGGTAACGTCAATGCGTCCCTAAACGCAAACACCACGTACACGTTTATTTTAACAATAAGCCTATCGGTACCATCAAGCTTCTAAGTCACTTGTTGCTGTTAATCGCCTGGTTAAAAACAACACCTATTGGTAACCTAACCTTTAGTTTCTTGGCTACCCAGTCTATCTCGTAGGTAACGCCGGTTTCTCTGCTTAGTAGCTCCATCATTCTTTGGATTAATTGCTCAATGCTTATGTAGAAGACAACGCTGTCCTTGTCAAACTCCATTGAGCTGAACCCAACCTGCTGGAGCTGTTGCATTAACTCGTTAGCCCTAGCAACATCCACAGGAGCCTCCTTCTTTTGCACATTTACGTTCTTGAGAAAATCACTCATTAATTAACCCAGCAATTAATCACTTAAAAAACTAACTCATTAGGTGGGTCCCGTCACACCGGTGTGACGAAGCGGGGTTACGGCAGACCCACTACAGCCGGGTATGGATGACTTACTAACGGGCTTAAGCAAGTATGCCGGGCTTAGGACAGCGTATCCACTCCCGTAATTAACAAGAGCACTTCCTTTGTCTATGACCTCCTCGATAGCCACATAGCCCCAGTAGTTACACGTGACCTCAACCGTGACACCCACGGGTACTGGTTCCAAGTTTGGCACCTCAAGAGCGATGTTTAGGCAGTCTAGGTTGTCCTGACTACCGCAATTGCCTGCCGTCAGTATCAACGCATGCCCGGAGTAAGGTATGTAGTACTCACTACCTGCTATCAACCCCATTGCGAAGTCATGCCTACTGCTAACGTTGAAACCCAACCTACTCAGTAACTCAATGAGCCACAGGGGCATTACCCTGGGCTTAAGCATTGTTTTCCAATCAACCACGTACTGCTTAGTGCCCATGTCCAACACATCGGCACAATCAGCAACATGCCAGTTACTCCAGACGCTTGAGCCGTAGATACCAAAGACACTGCCTCCGCAGTTACCCGTCAGCCTCGGGTAGTGAAAAAAATCGGTCTTCACCACAATGACCTCCTTACCGTTCTTATCAATCAACTTACCGTCTTTTTGGGTGAACACGCCGTTCTTTATTGCATTACTCACGAACTCGTCACTACTAGCCCTATATACAACTACCCTATCGCCCTCAAAGATTTTCTTTAGTCCCTTCATCAATGGGGAATAATTATGTGGTTTTTAAAAGCTTATTGCCTAATCAGTAAACCACTATTTCGTAGAGGAACTCCCCTGCGTACTGGTTTGACTGCCCTGTTGGGGCTGTGGGAAAGGGGGGAACATCTCCCCCTGGAGTTGGTAGGACTCCACAGTGGGTGGCTTTGCTGATTGGACTACGGATGCCTTTACCCTATCGCTCATGAGTTGCCTGATGTCCTGGGTAACGAGTTGCTGACCGTAGTAGTTAAGCAACGTGTTTTGGTAGTAAATCGTGTTGTTCACCAACTTATCGTATATGTCCAAGTACCTGTCCTCCACATGCATCCTGTGGTCCACCTCCCTCTGGTACATTGCCGTATTGACGCCTATTGCGTTCGAAATCACGTTGGTTAATTGCGACATTGCATTCGTGTTTGCATTAATCGCATTTATCTGGGCGTTGGTGAGTGCGGTTTGGTTCCTCATGTCGTTTATGTTAGTGAATGCGTAAATCGCCATGCCAATCACAACCAACACCATTACTGTGATGCCTAAAATAAGCATCCAGAAGCTGAATGGGTCTAGGTAAACCACCTGGTCACCGCTCTGGGCAAGCACTGCGTTGCTGACGAACAGGGTCACTAGGCTAACCACAGCAATCAACAACTTGGTTAGTGAGTTCATTGGTTTCATACGCATCACTGGTTTATTAACCAGGCATTATTTAAAGCTTTTTCCTGAACCACTCGTAAGTCAGCCTGTAATCGAAGTCCCTAACTGATTCCCTACACAGTGCTGGGTCGTACTTAACCTCGTGACTAACCGCCCTAATCAGTAGTTCCTCCCATGCGTAGAAGTCAGGTATGTGGAAACGCATCAACAACTTATTAACGCCAAGACCCCACACGTAATCCTTAACCGCATGTATGGGCACCCTACTCACGCAATCACTGGGTAGGTATTTCCTAAACGTGGGTAGGTCATTAACTACTGCGTACCTACCAACCGCTAAAGCCTCTAACGGTGTCAAGCCGAAGCCCTCCACGTATGAGTTCGTTATGTAGTACTCACCGTCGTAGTACCCACCAACGTCTTTCTCGCCACCTACGTAGGTTACCTTCACGGGGTGCTCCCCATCTGGTTCCCTGTTCACGGCGAAGAACTCGTAAACAACGGTGTTGATTGATAACGAAAGACCGCCCAAACCACCAAGAGATATGCTTACCTGCCTAGGTAGTGTCTTGAATACCCTGGTGATTAACTCAGGGCTTGTGTGGAGGTGTGCCGTGTACCTATAACCCATCCTCCAAAGCCTGTACAGCAAACCAACAAGTGCTGGGTAACCCTTCCTATCTCCCCACCAGTTATTGCCGTACTCATTGAGACCCGGGTTGTAGTAACCAACGCTTGATAAGTCATACCTAGGCACGGAATTGAAGAACCTACCCAAACCAACCCAGTCTATGCCGTTTGGTATTATTTCGTTTACGTGGCAGTCAATAACCTCTAAATTCGCCTTCGAGTAGTCACTGTTCGCTATGACGTAGGTGCTCCTGCATATCTGCCTAACGTGGCTCCTCTGCAAATCGGTGTATGGAATACCGTCCGCCGTGTAGTACGTAATGGACTCACCACTGAAGCCATTTACGCCCTTAACAATGTGGGGCAGTACGAATGGGTCCATTATATTGACGGCTAACTTAGGGTCATAAAGGCTTATGTACCTGTAGGCTAGGTATGCGTTGTTGTAATCAACCACGTAAACATTCCAACCAGAGCCAACGAGCACCTCACCTATGTACCTAGCCTGTTGCTTAATGGATGTGGCTGGTGACGTGAAGATTAACGCATGCATCTGGGGTTTTAAAAAACAGGGGCTTTTAAGCCTCACTCGGTCTCGGCAACCTCCTCCTCTTCCTCCTCCTCATCCTCGTATTCTCCCTCGGCACCAACCGTCACTGGGCTCTTAACAATTGTCCTAATGGTAACCGCAGGCTGTGGTGTCTTTACTAAAACCGGCTGTATGATTAATCGAATCCTATACACGACCTGGTACGTACTGAAGACTTGGCGTAGGTAAGGAGCCAATTGACTAATGACTTGCTGGGTAATCTCCTCAGGTGACTGGGTTGGTGTAGCCCTGACCTTGACCTCAACGCCTGTGTATGTTGTTTCTGACATACGGGGGAAAAAGAAAGAGGGTGATTTTTAAGGGTTTTGCTTACTAAGTCGTTTTATGTGCTTATCCCATGAAGCCCCTGAACCAGTTAATCAGCCTCCTGCCGAAGACGTATATTGTACCAGCCACTGCACCGATTATCACTACCAACGCTATTAGGTTGGCGTTGCTTTGTATTGCGAGTGCTATCTGGTCGATTATGCTCAGTAGTGCGTTGAACAGGTCCGTGAAAACCGTCTGAACTGATGGAGCTGACATGTCCGGTCGATTAAACGAACCAACGCAAGGTATATAAACACTGCGTTAAACAGTTAGTACTTAGTATGTCGGCACCCAATGAGTCAGAGGTTAGGGAGGCACTGAAAAAGATGGTTGAGGTACTCAGGAAGTACAACATCCGCTTTGTGTTGAATACCCCCGAGTACGAGACGTATTGGTGGCTCTCGATAACCGTGAACATAGACGACCTGTACAGAACCCTTTGTGATTATGCAAGTAGGCAGAGACCCGTTAGGTGCAAAAGGGTTAATGATGGGTTCCTGATAGGCGTCATTGAACAAACGGATTTACAAGCCATTAGGGACGCCTTGGTTAAGTTCATGGATGAAATCCCATACAGGCTACACCCAGACTTCGCTGTGTCTAAACTAGGTGATGGTTTGCTGATAGCCATGAAGCTTTATGACGACGACATCATAAACGCATTATTCGGGGAAATAAGGCATACAGAGATAGAGGAAACAAGGTTACAGGGCGACTTGTGGGTAAAGGTTAGGTTTTTAAGTAGGTAGGCTTTGCTAAGTACTTAGTATGGGTAGGAAAAAGAAGACAAATGGTAATGAGAACACGGAAAACCCAGAACCAAACCCCGAACTCAAAACAGCAAGTGAGGTTCTGAGTAAGGTCGAGGTTAAACCAGAAGAAAAGCCTGTGGAGAACCCCGAGGAAATCACTAAACAAACGCCTCCTGTTGATAACAACGTAGTGATTG
>Ga0208312_100065_pt1 | contig 8760 bp, 14 predicted proteins | sample BED_Mat_virus_9__FD_187140 | JGI IMG/M metagenome (GOLD analysis project Ga0208312, IMG submission 187140) | Extremophilic microbial mat communities from Yellowstone National Park, USA - BED_Mat_virus_9_15 (SPAdes) (version 2) | ecosystem: Environmental > Aquatic > Thermal springs > Hot (42-90C) >... | reverse complement strand
GCCGTGGCTGCCGTTAGGCGTGGTGTAGTGCACGTTAAGGCTGTGGCTAAGGGCACCCTCGAGGTTCACGTGGCCCTATTTGATAACGCACCCAACTGGCTTAACACAGTGCTGCTTTACACTGCCTCAGTGATTGACGCATTGGTTTATGAGGGCATTGGCCTCGGTGGCGTCAGTTACTACACCCTTGAGGAGGGCGCCGAGGAGCTGCCTAGGCTGCCGAGGATTGTTGAACTCAACCCAACCGAGTACTTCACGCTTAAGCTAATCGCCGAGGGTAGGCACACGGCTGTCGAAATCCATGATGCCTACACCCGTCAATTCGGCTCAATAAGCAGGCAGATGATTAACGCCGCACTGGCTAGGCTTAGGGATAGGGGGCTGGTTGAGATGACTGGGGGTGGAAGCACCTTCATTTATCGGCTCACTGACATGGGCAGGTTGATTGTTGGGTGATGGGCATGGTTAAGGTTAAGGTGATTAACCTAGAGGATGGTAGGCTAATCCACTCAGAGTCAGGTGCATGGGTTTACACTGGCGCCAGGGGCACTTTCACGGGTTCAACACCAAGTGAAGCCCTAGCCAAGGCCTATAACGTCAATGACGCCGAGGTGAAACTCCTCAGGTTCAGGGACTACGGCGTAAAGGCGTTAGTGTGCATTGAGGGTCTTTGTGAACTATATGACGTTGAGTATGAGGAGGGTGGTTCACGTGGCTAAGCTGTGCATTGAAATACCTGACTCACTCTATGAGTGGCTTAGAGAGGTGTCCAGGGAAATGGCCACTACACCCGAGGCGTTAATCACCCAGTATCTTTGGCTGCTTCACGGCGTCAGCGAGGCCACATTGAGGACTCGGTGTAGGCCACGGCAGTGACGGCCCCCTCGGCAGTTGAGAACATTAAAACCTCCTAATGTTCACGTTGATGCACCTGAAGACGCACCACCCAGGTTAACGCCCCTCCTCAGTGTTTCCTTTATTACGGCGCATCACTCACTGGGTTGGTTAAACCAGTGGTGCATAACTAACTAGTTAAATAAATAATAGTAGAGATACGCACCATAGCCTTAAATAACCCTGGCGCACCTGTACTACCCGTATGGTTACCGAGGAGGCAGTTAAGGTGGTGGCTGAGTACTGGGACACCCGGATAGCCAACGCCGTGGCCTCGGTGTTCATCGGTAGTTTGAATAACCTGAACATCCTTATCACGGGTGACTCAGGGGTTGGGAAGACTACTTATGCGTATTACGGGCTTAAGGTTGGTTACATTAAATACCTCATTAAGGATAGGTGCCTCAGGTACGGTGGCGTTTATTGCGTTGAGAAGTTGGTTGAGCAGGATGTTGATGATGAGGTTAAGAGGAGCCCCAGGTACTTGACTAGGGATGAATTAGCGGTGATTCGCCGTAGGGCGCTTAAGCAGCGTCTCTATGACGCACTCGACGGCCTTGAGATGGGTTATAACATTAAGGTTAGTTACGGTTCACTTTGCTTCGGGCCTGACTGCACCAAGCCCGATGGCATTGATAAGGTGCTTAGGCCAGCCATGTTCATCAGTGGCGATGACATCGACGCAATGAGTGAGTTACTGGCCAAGGTCCTCAGGGGAGAGGTTAAGCCCCCTAAGGCGCTTCTCCTGGATGATGCCCTTTACCGTGAACAGTACTGGGACCCTGATTACCGTAAATTGTATAGGTTGATTAGGAGGGTTATAATACACCACAGGGTTTCGATACCATTAATGATAGCCACGGCAATAGGCAGGAACATGGTTATGAAGGACTATGTGACGGCAGCCCGCAATGTGGATGCTGCCGAGAGGTTCTACACAGTCAGGTATAGCGACGGCACCGAGCACAGGAAGGCTTACGTGCGTTACTGGTGGTGGCGCAAAATCTATGTCAGTAGGAAGGAATTCAGCTATGAGGATAATAGGAATAATTACAATATTAGGGTTGGCTTCACGGTTGATGATGAGGATGCGATACCAAAGGAGGCTGCCTTTAAGATGCCGAAATGGTTCGAGGAGGCCCACCTGGCTAGGCGCCGTGCATACCTGTTAAGGAGTGTCGAGAAGTATTTGGCCGAGAGGAAGGCCGGTAATGAGGCTGAGGGGGCCTGATGGCCGTGGATGGGCGTAAGTTTATATGTGATGAAGCCTAATATTCAGCATGTCTAATATGCATGAGGCATTGGGGTATCGGCTTAGGCCCCATGTGGTTATGCCTAGGGTAGTTGAGTGCGGCGCCCTGTTAACTGCCGTTATACTGGCTGAACGCTCGAGATTTACGCTTAACGTTATCAGGGATGACGGCTCACTGAAAATCACCAGTAATCAATTCAATGAATTGATAGTTACAAAGTGCGGTGGGGAGCCGGCTTCATCCTTCACAGGTAACGTAATCATCGTGGTTCAATACCTGTTAGCCAAGCTGGGTTATCGCCTGGTTAAGAGGAGCCGTAACATTTTCATACACCCAATGCCTATTCAGGTGGTTCAGCGTGATTAAGGCCCCCAGCGCCCCCTTAACCACGCCAGCTAGGGATGCTTTAATCAGTGAGCTTAGGCGCCATGTCGATGCTGTAATGAACGCCATGCCGTTTGACCTGAGGAGGGCCCATGATCATGTCGTCCTAGGCTTCATAACTGCCGTTAGGTTAGTGGCTGACGACAAAGTCAAAGACTCTTACATAAAGTACTGTAAGGCTGGGGCCAGCCGTCTCAGTAGGTTGGTTAGGGAGAATACGGGCATTGACTTCACGTTTACCTGTGACTCAATGGCAGACCTTGAGGCAGCTAATGAAACTTACAATAACCTAATCTTCAGGAAGCCGAGGGTGGCCGTTTACTTCGCAATGATGATGCTGGAGGTTTTCATTAATGCGGCTTATGGAGTCCGTGAGGAGGAGACTGCCCCACGTGAGTCAGGTGGTGCGTAATGACTCCATTGGTTCATTAGCCCGTGCTTAAAACCAATGTTTTTCACCATTAACCATTCACCATTACCCTACATCACGTAGGGTAATGATACTCCTCAGCCTAGTCTAATTAGTTACACACCCACCACTGGCAATGGCTGCCTGTGTATTCTACTATAGTAGAATACTCTGAGGGCTCGGTGCTGCCTGGTTAAGCAAACCCTGGCAGGCAAGCTTAAAACGCCATGGTTGAAACTGTACAGTACTGTACAGTATTGTACAATACTGTACAATAGGCTTATTAGGCAGGCCGTGGTGTTCAGCATGATGCCCACCCTCAGGGTTGAGTTCATGGGTAGGGTGCACTGGCATAAGTCAAGGACCAGTAAGTCAGTGCACATTTACGTTAAGATTAGGCAGTCGCCTGAAATCATGAAGCACGTGAACATGCTGGTTAACCAGGACGTTAAAGGCGTGTTATATATACCTGTTAAGGGGAGTAGTAAAGCTAAAGGCTTAGCCACGGGTGGTGGGCGTGGTTGATTGCACGCACCCGTACTGGGGCCAGAGTGTCCAATGTAGGCAGGCTAATCAGCCACAGGCTAAGCCGAGTCAACCACAGGCCAGGCAGCTCAACCAGCCCAACCAGCCTGGGAGGCGTGACGGGCGTGGTGGGCGTAACGGTAACCGTGAACATGGGCTAGACGGCTTCGACAGTGAATTTGTGGGTAAGGCCGTTAGGGTTAGGCTCACTGACGGGGAGCTGAGCGGGGTAATAACCCAGGCTGCCAGATTCTGGGTTAAACTCGACACAGGTGGCGTAATCCACTACATCAATAAGGCGTATATTGTTGAAATTATACCACAGGCAGCCTAGGCGCCTAGGCCGTGTAGTTTTCTTAAAACCTATGAGGCTATTGTAGGGAAAGCTAAGGTAACCTGCCTTGGAAACGGCTCAACCCAGCCACGGCAGGGAGGGCGCCCTTCCCGTGGCTGAAACTGAAAGACGCATTGTGAAGGGGGCGTTTAACCATGCCGTTACCGGGCAGGCTCCTCAGTATGGTTATTGGGTGGTTTAACAGTGCATTTTGTAAAGAAGCACTATTTGCAATGCAAACATGGGGAGGTGGGTTAAAGTTTTAGTTTACTTAACCGTGCCTGGTGTGTTTTAACCATTAGGGTTTTTGCCGTGTTGCAGGGTGCATTGCCCATGCCAGCCTCTGCTAATCAAATGAAGAGGGCAGCCGCAGGGAAGTGCAAGGCTGAGGCAGACCCAGAGGTGAGCGAGGTGAGCTCGCCCCAGAGGTGAGAGCCTATGCCTGATTCACCTAGTGCTCGGCCTGTTAATAAACCTGTCAGTTTAGTTAAAAACGCCTCTTCATCAGGTGTTGCGCTGAAGCCGAGGAAGCCTGTAGGTGTGCCTCCCCTGGTGCGTTTGGGTGGTAGTGAGAGGCTTATTCTTAGTTACCTGGGTGGTGGTGATTTGGCTTATCAGTTTAGGATTGTTGATGTTGCTCGTGGTGTTGGTTTGTCGAGTAAGGCTGTTTACAGTGCCTTAAGGAGGCTTATGGCTCGTGGTATTGTTGTTAAGAGGGCTCGTGGTGTTTATGCGTTGGCTCCTTGGGTTATTGACCTGTTTAATAATGGTTTCACGGTTCCACCTGTCGTGGAACCCGAAGAGAAACCCGAAGATAACCTGGGGGGTGGTGGTGTGGGTGGTTGGGGTGTTGTTAGGGTTCATGTTGCCGTGCCTGGTGGTGGTTGGCTTCGGTTTTTCGTTGCCTTGTTTTTCGTTAGGCTTCTTGTTGATTTTGCGTTTAAGGTTGCCTATGGGCGTCTTGTTGGTGTTTATGGTCCTTGGAGGCTTAGGGTTGTTATGAGTCGTGTTAGGTCGTTGTTCAGTTACTTTGTTTACTACAGTAAGTCCACGGTGTTGGGTTGCCACGGCCGTTACAACGGTAGTCCAGGTGGCTTTAGCCCCCTTGAGGATTGTGTTCATGGTGCCAGTTACTATGAACACGGCTTGGACTTCATCACCCCTGGTTGGCTTGCCGAGGCCTTGGATGAATTGCTCAGCATCTTTAAGGTTTACGTTAAGGCCCCTGGCGATGTTAAGGAGGGTAACCCTGGTTATTACGCTAAACTACTCAGTGAGCTTGGTGAACCACCACCGGCGCCCGTTAATCAACGGCATCATAATCCTTTGAACCTAGGTTTACGCATATGAATACGTCTTGTTTATGCGGGTGGGGGGCGCAGAAGCTTAGGTATGGGTGCCACTCAAGCCCCATGTTGATTAGGTAGGGTATCACCGGTGTAAGCCACCTACTCGGCGTGTACTTCAACGTTACCGCATAGGCCGCATCGAAGTTGCGCCCAGCCCTCAGGTTCATGAAGTACTTCACGAAGTTGCCGGTGAAGATGCGTATCTTCATGAAACCCGGGCTGTTGTAACCTGCCTCAGGGGCCTCGACGGCGTTCATTATGAATTGAAGCACGGAACCACTGAAAAGTTGAATCTCCTTAGCGGCAGGTTCAGCGGTGAGTGCATTGGCAACGTCAAACAGGTCAACGCCGTGCTCATAAACGAAGCCCGGTGCAGCCAAGGCAACCTGAGGGTACTCCTTAACGATACTCACACCGTTGAACTCACGCCTCAGGAACTCAACCAATGCATGCTCCATGCAGCCCCAGCCCCTCTCAGTGAGCCTAAGCCTATTAACGTCAACTAGGCCCTTACCCCTCATTATGCTCACGTCCTTCTGAGCCCTGTTAACGGTCCAAAGCCTCTCAAGCGGCCAAAAGTAGTCACTCCAAAATCCATCCTCGGCGTCGAGGCCTAGGAACCAGGCCATGTAGGTTGTTATGAAGCCCCTAACATAGCTCCTGGCGTATTCAACGCACTCCTCGGCGCCACTGCCCCTGCCATTACGCATAACACGCCTGCTAACCACAGTTGCATAACGCACAGGTTATCCATTTAAGCTTTTCGTTTACAGGCTAGTCGTGGCTAACCCACGTTGAGTTTACTGAAACTTACAACAACCCCCCATGTTGCTTTACAGCAAGCCTTATCAGCCACCGTGCCGAAGGGTGGCTTGGGTGACGGGTAGGTATGTCCACGTCCATCTTCGTGTCCACGAAGACCATCCCACTAGGTAAAAGGAAGATAACAAGGAGCGGGGACAGGTTCTACATAATACTGCCAAGTGAGTTGAATGAACTGTGGCGCCAGTTGTGGGAGGCGAGGGCGGAGTTGAACGTTATGATTGAGGTGGCTAGCGTTAAGGGTGGTGGCTCATGAGCCTTAGCCTAACAACCACAGCCACGATACTTGGACTTGCAAAGCGTCCTGGAGCAACGAGGGACGGCAGGACAGTTGTAAGCCTCAACGTAACCATTGGAAGCAACCAATATGAGTTAAACATTGTAACTAAGCCTGGGCAGGGCATTGAGGACGCCTTAACCTACCTGGCCAATGCAGGGTACATAACAAAAGCCAACGATAAGTTCACACTCCAGGTGCCAACATGGGCTCTAAGCAAGGCAAAAGGCAACACAATATGGGTTCACGTTGAGGACTTTGAGAAATTGAAAGGGGTGGTTCAGGGTGCTTAAGGTGACGTTGCTTATAAACCTCGAGAGGCTTATGGGTAAGGAGAAGCTAAATGAGGCTAGGGAGGCCGTGTTTAAAGCCTTAATGGCCGATATCAGGGGTATTGTTGTTTATAAGAGCCTTGAATTCGGCAGGCTTGTTAAGATTGAAGGCCACAGCATCATAGACCTAACCATTGGTGATAAGGGCATTGCTGAGGTTAAGATTCTCAACGGCAACGACGCGGCCGTGTCCTTCAGCAACTCACTTGAGGCAATTGTCGAAAACTTCCTTGGAACAGTGGCAGGGGCACTCGGCGTCAGGCGCAGCGATGTAGTAAACGCCATTGAGCTAATCAACACCCCACTATCGGAGGAGGACCAGGTGGTGCCCTAACAACACCACGAGCCTCAACCCCTGTTAAAACCCACCCCCGCAGGCCGCAGGTGGCTCCCCACCTGCAGCCGCGGGAGAGGTGGGCAATGCGATGACCGAGGAACAAAACACACCCGAGACTAATAAACCTAACGCCGCATCAAAACAACAACAGGCAGTACAGGAACTACTCGAAAAACTAGGACTACCAACACAACCCACACAACCAACAGGCTGTGCAGCTTCTGTTACTGGTTCAGTTACTGAGGTTCAGGGATGTGAAACTGATGTCGCTAAACCTCAGCCTGAGGGCCTTTCGGCTGAGGTTCAGGCACGTGCAGTTGACGTCGCCAAACCTCAGAAACACACAGCACCAGAAGAAGCACACTCGCTTGAGGTTGATTGTAGGTACTGTGGTGGTTGTTGTGGTGGGAGGCGTGGGAGGCGTTTGCCTAAGAAGGTTGTGGAGTTGATTAGGTTGATTGAGGAGAAGCTTGGTCTTCGTTATGAGTGTCAAGTCATCAACAAGTATCCTGAGCTTTTCTGTAGGCGCATTGGTCGTCGTGGGCATGGGTTGAATAGGGTTAAGGAGCTTGAGAGGCTCCTCAGCCGTGAGGGGGAGTATAAGGCTAGTTACGTGCTTGAGAGGCTTCGTGAGTGCCTTAATGATGCCGTGTGTTGGCGTTATTTGAGATTTGGCGTTGAGGGTTGGTTCCGTGTCGTTCACCTTCTGGCTAACCGTGAACCGGGTGACGTTGAGGCTTATTTTGCTGGGCTTGTCAGGGGCCTTGGGTTCAGCGGCGTGGCTGAGGCATCACGCTACTTGAGGCTTGTTAGCCAGGGTCTTGTTGACTTCAACTACGTTAACCGTAGCCGTGGGTTCCGCGATGTTTTAAGCGTTAGGTGCCGTATTTGCGGTGGGGTTATTGATGTGACTGGGCCCCTGCCTGGCGTATTATTTACTATAGTTAGGCACTTCAAGCGTGAGCATGGGCTTACTGGGCCTGAGGATGTTGAGGCTAAGGTTAAGGAACTTGAGGGGCGTGGGGCCAGTAGGCCTGAGGGCGATGATATCGGTGTCAAGCTTCTTAGGTACTCGGCTGGGGTTACGCAACTAGTTAGGTTGATGGTTCATAGGCTAATGGATGTGGGGCTGCTTGAAAGGATTGGGAAGGTTTACAGGTGCAGGGCATGCAACGGTGACGTTGGTGGTGCCGTTGAGGCCTTGGTTCATGCCCTCGACCACCACTATGACGTCGTGAATAGTCTTCTTAGTGGGAGGACCACGCCAAGCGCCGGTGGCATTAACAGCGTCGTTGATGAATTGGCTAACCTGTTTAGCAGTGGTAACCCCGATGGTGTTAGGCCCGTTGTCAAGGCGTTGGTGAGGGGCATCCTGGAGGTGCTTAACGTTAGGGGCTCCATATCAACGTTAATGCTGGCTAGGGAGCTTAACGAAAATGAGGATTACAAACCACTCATTGACTCATTGGCCACAGGCAGCATGAAGGCTGATAGGGTTGTTGCCGTGATTGTTGAGGTGTTGGCTAGGCATGGCCTGGTTCACGTTGACGGTGAAGTCGTTAAGGGGGCTGGGTAGTGTACTACTACTAATAATAGAATACTCGGGCCTCAGGTCACTTCATCAGTGGCTTCTAATTATAGCCGTAATGCTTTTAAAGGTGTAGTGGTAGCCTCTAATTATGGGTGAAGCAAAAGCCCAGGTTCAGGTCTTGGTGGCGCCCCTGGCTGGGGATGGTGCCCTGCTTAAGAACGCCCTAGCCGATGTTAAGCCGAGTTACCTGGCCCTGGCTTACCCTCACGGCGCCAGGGAGTTGGCTAAGAAAGCTGAGGAAGCTGCCATGGAC
>Ga0208312_100064_pt1 | contig 8876 bp, 14 predicted proteins | sample BED_Mat_virus_9__FD_187140 | JGI IMG/M metagenome (GOLD analysis project Ga0208312, IMG submission 187140) | Extremophilic microbial mat communities from Yellowstone National Park, USA - BED_Mat_virus_9_15 (SPAdes) (version 2) | ecosystem: Environmental > Aquatic > Thermal springs > Hot (42-90C) >... | reverse complement strand
GATATCGTAACCGACGCAAACCTCTGTATAATCGTCTTCTAAATTTTTCACTTCCTCAAACAGTTTCTCCGCATCTTTTCTTTCAACACATACTATTTCGGTGGTTGCCATCCCTCCCACCCGCCTTGTCACTCTTCAATTTTCCTTACTTCTATTTTATTGTCACTGAATACGACTCCGATTTTCTTGTACACTCCTGGGATCTCAATATATAGCTCGTCAGCGTGCCTGAACCCAGTCCACATTATGACGTTTTCAACGACGTCGGGGTCTACGGGTTCAAAGCATTCGCCTATTTCATATACATTGGAAAGTGTCGCCTTACTATCTTCCACATCGTACTCCAGCATCACTGACAGAATTTCTCCGCTTCTTCCTCTCAATACTCCGAATTCATAGAGTTTCGTATTAGAGGAATACATTATAATTGGAAGCGGAGCTATATAACATAAGGAGGACGTTACTGACTTTAACATTTGATAAACGAAGCTTTCCCTTATGATGTGACTATCTCCTTTTAAATTCTCGCTAAGGCGGGTAAGATGTATGTATAGACTGTCGAACTTACGCTGGGGTTCGTACTCCTTTAGTTTATCCGTTTTGAAGCTAAACCACTCCCAAAAATATTCAATTTTGTTATCTTTGGATTGGCCTAACTCTCCTTGGGGTTGCATTTCTCTTTCCCTCGTCTTATCCTCCGAGAGAGAAATATAAAAACTTCGCGGTGCTTCTCTTAGGGCCGTAAGAGAAACATTTTTAATCAACCCCGCAGAAATAGACACAGCCATGATGCAGTCATTGGGGCTGATCTTAGGAATGTCCTTAATTTTCTTTTTTACCTATCTTTTGGTGGTCTCACCTCCATTAGTAGAGGTCGTTTTACATGCTGTTTCGAAATCCATGTACAACAAAACGCGTGGGGAAATATTTAAGATTCTAATGAATGCGACCAAATCAAATGATTCAACATCGATAATACGTTATACGATATTGTTTGCCTACATTTCCCTGCCGTTATTTGCTATTTTCGTATTCACCGTGCTGTCTGTGGAGTTTGTGTTCAACAGGAGTTTCCCATCTCCTGTTTTTGGATTCGTAATCACTTTTCTACTTTTGTATGCGATATTATTACTAGCACGTTTCACCATTGTCAAGTACGGAGCCCTCTACAAATTACCATTCTTATCTTTAGTGAGAAAAGATATCAGGCAGTTCTTGGAAGAACATGAAGATATACAAATGACTCTAGTAATTGGTTCCTTGCTGTATTTCGCAACAATTATTGCTCTTTTATTAGATCTAGAAAATGCATATACGTCTTTATCTAAAGATATTATATTCATGGATCTCGCGGTTCTACTCATTGAAGTTATACGTAACAGAGAGTACAATAACGCACTAAAGCTCATAGAGAGAACACTGACTTCCTCCCGCCCTGGAGGTCACGGCTTTTCGTCCCCTTAATCCCCGTTTTTTGTAACTCTCGTAGAGGGACTTGAACCATTCGCCCATTAAACAACTGTTTGATCGGGCGTGTGAAGGCCCACGTTTAAATACGAACGGACAAAAGTCTTTTAAATGAATATGAACCTCTTCACAACAGGACTCGGATACGCTCTGCCCACGGAAACAAAAATAGAAATACTAATGGCCCTATCGTTGACCGCAATTGCACTACTCGCGTTACTCCCATGTATTACATATGTTTACGCGAAAAAACGCGGACACGGACTGACGTGCCGTGATGCAATAAGGTTTGAAATATCTTTACTGAAATCGGCGACTATTGGCCTATCACGCATATTTTTGTTAGTGATAGTCACGACCCTACCGTTAATCGCTATAGGCATGTCTACCGAGATGTCCATGATATCTGCTACAGTCATAGAAGCTCTGCTGTCCGGCCGGGTGCTGAGCCCCTTGCCGGCAGGCGTCCATATTTTAATCACAATCTCTCTCCTGTCCTTATTTGTCATCGTCGTGCTTTCGTATTTCTATTTCTTTGATAAGTACGGAGCCGTCTACAAGCTGGTACCGATGTATTTCGTGAGAAACGATATAAAAGAGCTCCTTAGAAAACACTTAGATATCTATGTGGCACTGTTGGCAGGTTTCGCGACATACGTTATGATAATTGTCAGTATCTTCGTGTCGTCACTCGCAGTAGCTCCGTTACCGTTACCGACGGAGATCGCAGTGATAGTTCTGCTATATCTACTCATTGCGGTTCTGTTCAACAAACGATATGATAATGCCATAAAGCTCATAGAGAGAATAACGAAGGAGAAGTTGTGAACCGAAAAGTGAGATCGGTTTAGTTGGTAACTATTGCATGTAATAATATTCCGCTCAGCTCAGATATACAAGGGAACACTTCTTTTTTCTTTATGTATATCAGTATGGGCATCCCGAAAAATCCTATCAGGAAATTGACAATGCTGAAGATATCTTCAATCCTAGAATCTTTTGCTTCCGTGCCAATCTCGCGTAGTTTCAAATATACTTTTGTTGCGAAGCGTAAATACAACGAGTAATAAGCGGTTATTAGGAAATTCGGGTTACCGGAGTTTAACACCTCTTTGTAGAACTCCTCCTCATTTTCCTTCAACACGTCAATAAGTTTCTGTAAATCGTTTATTGTCATAGAGTTATATATCCCAAAATTCATCATAATTTTTTCAGCTTTTTTCGACAGTATTTCCAACTTGTCTTTATCTTCAGGATTTAGGATTAACGTTAGCACACTCTCATGTATCGCGAACAAGTTCTCCTCATACTGGTTGGCCCACCAATCCTGCATCTTTTCCGCTGGAACCTTGTAGTATTCCTCCAAAAGGCGGGAAAGATCGGCTAGCATAGTTACAACCTGCTATATTAGGGTTTGAAATTTTATAAAGAAGGTGAGTGATGTCGCCTAACTCGATCTCACCGTGCTTTATGGGGCCAAGGTTAGACAAGTGCAATTTCATTCTTCTTCCTCCCATTACTCACACCTCTCCTCTACCTTCCTTATACGAGTTTTAATACTGGTCAGATCTGCAAATACAGGTTGTGGCTCTATTATCAGTGTTCTGACAAGGCCTCGAAAATCCTTAACGCCCAATTCCCAATACGGGCCACTGCATATACGAACGACCTGGTCTCTACCATCCTGACTTATGCGATGCTCCTCGACGACGTACCAACCAGAATGCTCGTCGTGGTCGCGAACCCTGAAATAATGCTCACCCTCCTCTCCCTCGAGATAGAGGTCAGCGTAGTCTTTCCCGCGGACGATATAAAGGGTTCTGCCAATCATTCCTCCTCTTCCTCCTCTTCGTTGGCATCATTGTTTCGGCCTGAATATGATTACCTACTCATTGTTTCTACGTCTCTCTTATCAATAACCTTGACATCATCGACTGGAATATCATCAGTATTAATGTAACTCATATAGTAGTCCGCGTTCTCTTTGATCTCCTCGAAGAGTTCTTCTATGCTATGGATTTCTTTGTCGACGCTAAAATAGTCGAAATCCCTGACGACCGAGACCGCCTCCTTACCGTCCTTAACGAATGTTAAGACCACAGAATTAGGTTCATTTGGGTTTCGCTCCAATACCCAAGATAGTTTGCATGGATCGTTTTCGAACGACATTACAATCTTATCTCCATAATAGATAATGTCCAGTATCCTCTTCCCTTCTTTCTGAATTATTTCCTCCTTTCTCGGACAAAGTCTTCTGAAAGTAGTAGGGGTACGATACAACCGCCGACAGTATACCTCGCCATTCAATATCCCATGTCTATCAATTTTACTTATAATCTTTAATAAGAAGTCCCTATCCGTCTTCAGCTTATCAAATATATCCTTTATACTCTTCACATTCATGTCTAGATCCTCAAAATTCTGGTTGATTGCGACGAGCTTGGGGAAATCCTCTAAGTAGTCGTCTAGTTCAATTACTACACTGTTCGAGTTCTTCGGGTGAGGGTATATGTACATGTTGATATAGTCACACAGCTCGATGGTTATTGAATCTCCTTCCCTTTTTATAGTTATCCCATCATTTAATTTGAACTCCTCGACATCCTCTCGGGCTCGATTTTCCACCATTCCCTCTCACCTCACTCCCAATCCTTCGGCTCGATCATATGTTTAAAGGAACATGTCTCGAAACCGTCCTTGATTTTCTCGCTGTAATCCTCGATTAAAACTTTGTCAATTTTCATCGCTTTTCCTGTAATCGTTTCGACCGCCTGGGACGGTTGCGTTATGATCCATACATAGAGCTCGCATAATCCGCTAACGTTGATATAAAGATAGGAAACGTCATCGATTTTAACTGCTTGGCGGTCGTCTTCCTCAACTAAGACGAACAGCCCTGGCTTCGTGTCGTGTTGCTTTACGAACCACGAGGTCTTGCTTCCTTCCGCAAAAAATCTGAAGCCGTAATCATATTTTTCCACGATCAGGGTTTTTGCGGGGATCTGGACTTGGGTTTCCGCCATTTTGGTCGAGTAATCATTTGGACAAACTGGTATATAAACTTTCTGCCTGACCGGTAAGGCAGAAAGAAGGACTACTGGCTTTGGACATTGACCTGCTTTGGTCTGAATATGATTACCATTTGCTCTGGGTCTAAGTACGGGTCGAGGTCAAGCAATTGCAGTGCCTTCACGAGCTCGCTTTTGACCGCTATATAATACTCCGTAAAGGTCTTCCCGTCCTTTTTCTGCGTAATGATACTCCATTTTAACCGCTCTCTTACACCTTTTCGGGCGAAACCTGGTTTGGGTTTGAACTCAATTATCTTCTCCTTAATGTTCAAGTACGGCACGTATTTGCTTAGCAATTTTCCGAACGGACTGCGGACTGTTATCCTATATATGCAGTACTCCTTCCCATTCTTTCTAGAGCACCTTATTCGCCACCTTAACTTGACTTCAAACTTTAACTCGGCCATACACCTCTATTATTATATTGATAAGAACTACCCTATAAATATGCCTTACCTGTCAGGCAGAAAGAAGGGAAAGAGGAAAAAGTAAAGTGACGTAGTAGTTTGTTTGCCGGAGGGTTTAACCCCTTTCAAATAAAGTGCTACGTCAAAAAGCTGGAGTGAAAAATCTGTTAGGGATAAACGGAATCAGGGTATTGTTTTAAAGCAGGGAGGATACTCATACTTCTCCTCGAAGTTGTTATAGGCTTCATCTTCGTTTCCCGGGTTCTTCATTTCCTCTATTAGTTTATGGACATAATCTCTGCTGAGCGGGTTCGGGGCCAGGAAAGTTCTTCGCCTGTCGCAGATTATGTTCCCGTTTTCTATTTTCTCGATCTTGTTACAGAAATCGAATATTATATAATCATTTAGGAACGACTTCAAATATTTGGCAGGAATTTTCAGCTCTATAGGTATCTTCGTACCGTCATATTCAAGTACTAATCCACAGAACACTACACATTTATTCCCTTTTTCATCCTTGTGTAAATACAGGGATGTTACAATTAGAGGAATGAACGATTGGGGAACATCCCCGAAATACAATATGACCGGCCACCTTTTGGAAATCTGAGCGAAAACAGCGACATCCCTTTTCAGATTATTTACGACTATTTTAATTTCGTTCGGGTCAACTCCTTCTAATCTTATTCCACTTATTCCAGCTTTCATACCTTATTCCCCGCGGGATACCTTCCGCCAAATAGGTATTTAAGCTTTCTGCCTGACCGGTGATGTAGAAATCGCCTTCGACTCTAATGGACTTAACTGGGGAGTTAAGGGAAAGAACAACAAAAATTAAATTAGGGTTCTACACAATGGACACTTGTAAGTTCTCCCATAACTTTCTAGGTACAATTTAGGATCCTTTTGAATATCTCGGAAGTATATCCTTTGGTGGTTGTAAAATAACCCCGACCCTCCTTTCCTCAGCTTAGCCTCAGCCTCTACGAACTTTTGGAAGAACTCCGGGTTCTTTAACGCTAGCACTGCAAAATCTGCTGGTGTCTTGTAAGCAGAGCACCAACAGTCGTAAGCTTTTCCGTAAATGTCATAAAGTGGGTTCTTCTTCAGACCGTTAACCTTTATGTACTCCTCTACGTCCTGCTCAGTAAAATCGTAAATCGGGGCGTATGTATGTACCCCGAATTTAGGATTGAAATACAGCTTCTTCGCTCTGCTCTTCATCCAGCTTTCGTCTTTTCTGACTCCCGTAACGAGGACTATCTCGTTTTTGTTCTTATCTTTCAGAAACTCCTGTAATGGTTGTAACTTTAAGTAATGTTTACACCACCTCTTTGTCAGTGTAGGGAAACCTATCTTGTTCACCAACTCAAAATAGTTGTATTTGGGCCCTATAATGGTAAGCTCAATACCCAACTCTTTAGTTACTTTCTCTACGTAATCCAATAACCCTGGTGTTGCGATACCCGTGTTGATGAATAATGCTTTTGTCTTTTCAGGATAAATGGAGTGTGTTAAGTGCAACGCTACCAATGAGTCTTTGCCACCGCTGAACATGACATAGATTTCTTTAAACCCGAGTAGGATCTTCTTAGCCTCTTCCTTTACTGCTAGCAGATCCATGATCTCCACCGAGTTACAAGTAACTTTTTTCCTCTCTCGCAAGACATTTACCATAAAATACGAAATCCCTTACCGCTTCGTCTTGGGGCTTGTTTGCCCCTAAATCTTTATACTTATTAAAGCACTCCTCGAATTCATCATAATCAATAGACAGAACAGTACCTGGCCTTATTTCCTCATAATTATCCGAATGCACTACCTTTAGTTGCACTTTGTTATTTCGCTTCCTCCATTGTATCACGTACTTTTCCCAATCTCCACCGAGATCTATTCTGCATATAGTCGTCCTTCCCGCATCCATTTTTGGTCGAGTAATCATTTGTTGAGCTTGTACTTAAGCTTTCTGCCTGACCGGTAATGTAGAAATTGCCTTAAATAGTGAAGCTTCGTGATCCCCTTTAGGCGAAAACCCTCTATTATTTATAAACCATATCGGGAAAAGCAGATGATTGAAATGGGAATCTTAGAAGAAATCCAAAACGCCTTGGCGTATTATCAGAAAACGGCCGTTAACGAGAAAGACGTGTCGTACCTTTACGACATCTACTCCAAGCTTTACTACGTCCTGACGGTGGAAAACAGACCGCTGAACAGTGACGAGTTCGACAGCTTGCTGAAAGCCTTAGGGGTTAACGACACGACGATGCTGGTGCAGGAATACCAGTCCTTAACCGATGAGCAGAAGAAGCAGATCCTCATGCAGATCCTGCAGATGATAGAAAGCGTAATCAGAAACGTGCACGCGATGGTCAACTACTGAGCTTATTGAAACGTCCTTTTTTTTCGTTCACGTTTTCCGGCCGTGAGCCTGCTCCTCGCCGGGCTTCCCGCGTGCCTGCAGTTATCTCAAACAGCTGTGTGAACGAACATATGGAAGCCCCTCCTTTAAAAGCTGACCCGCGGAAGAAAGAAATGACATGACCCTGCCTGCAGGAATCGAATTAGCACAGTTACTGCTTTCTCCGGTGGCTATAGATGTAGTGGTCGGGTTTTTAATAGCAGGCATAGTGACATTAATTAAATACATTATGTATTTTGAATCAAAGGTAAAATACAGAAAATCACGTAACAAAACGTTAAAGCCACTGATATTTGATTTCAAATCGGAGATTGATTTAATATTACGTCGAGCCGTATTATTTATAGTCACGACCTTGCCGTTGATTTTCATAACCGGATTTACTATGTTGCTTATCGCTCTCGCACTAGAATTACTGCCCTCGGAGGAGCCGTTGCTCCTCAAGGCATTGCTTCTCGGCCTCTTGATCGCCGATTTCGCGTTTATACACTATTACTTGAGCAAATATGGTGCCGTCTACAAACTGCCGGCCGTGTTTCTAAAGAGAGGCGATGCCAAGCAGTTCTTAGAAAAGCGTATGGACTTGTTTTGTACCCTATCCTTAAGTTCTTTGATATACTTGGGCGAAATCATCTATCTCCTGACAGACCTCGTATACGCACCTAACGTCCCGTCGAAAATCATTGCGGGCGTAATTATCGTACTTCTGCTAGGCTACGTCCTGTTTAACAAAAGGTATGACAACGCTGTAAAGCTCGCAGAAAAAATAATGAAAGCGTAACCAAATCCTCTAAAACTTTATTTCATCGCGATGGCTCCCATTACGAGAGGTGGGACTGAGCTATGTTTAAAAAATTAAGCGATAAGCTGAAACAAATATCCATGGAACTAGATATCGTGCTTCAAAGTTGTGAGGCAAACGACGAGACACAGAAGATATGTAAGAGGATCTTAAAGAAGCATAGAAAACTATTGAAATTATTGATCCTTGCCTTTTACGTCGCTCTGATCGGTTTAGATATATATTATTTCGTCTATAGCATCAACTATGTTCTCCATATGCCCCCTAACGCTACTGTCAGAATCCCAAACATTGATTGACTTCCTCCCTGTCCTAGAGGGTAGGGGCAGAAGCGAGCCAGACATCCCTTAAACAGCTGTGTGAGCGTGGGTGTGAAGGCTGACGTTTAAAAAGCAAACCTAGAGAAGTTCTTAATGTGAACCCGTCTGCATATGTGATATCCGACATACTAGTTCCAATTTTGCTGGCAACTGCATTTGTACTGTTTGAGTACGCATCATACGTCGTTGCGAAAAAACGCGGACACAGACTGACGTGCCGTGACGCAATAAGGCTCCAAATAACTGCACTGAAATCAGGAATCATCGATCTCGCACGCATCTTTTTGCTAGTGGCGGTTATGGTTTTGCCGTTAATCGCCTTAAGCCTGTCCACGGAGTATTCTATATTGCTACTATTGGACTCGTCGCTCGGCATGGCCTGGAGCC
>Ga0208312_100063_pt1 | contig 8905 bp, 16 predicted proteins | sample BED_Mat_virus_9__FD_187140 | JGI IMG/M metagenome (GOLD analysis project Ga0208312, IMG submission 187140) | Extremophilic microbial mat communities from Yellowstone National Park, USA - BED_Mat_virus_9_15 (SPAdes) (version 2) | ecosystem: Environmental > Aquatic > Thermal springs > Hot (42-90C) >... | reverse complement strand
AGGCATAGTTGTGAGTGGACCACTGAAGCAGTGGTGGGGCTACCTCTACGGTAGACCAGTCATACGCATCGGCGAGTCGGGTGGAGTAGTCAACCCCCTACTAGGAGAAGGTAACAGGGAGGCAATCCTAGACGCCTTGGGATACAGGGATATACGTGAACGAGTTGAGAGGGCTACTGAAGTGTTCAGGGTTGTTGAACGTGTGGGTACACGTCGGGCGTACAAGTTGGCTTCCAGGCTCTCAGACAGGGATCTCGAGGATGTCTTGGAGGGTAGACGGGTACCCTGGAGGCTCAGGCTCCCCCTCTCCTCCTCCCTTATCTAATCTAATCTGATCTTCACTCGGGGCTAACAGCCTCCACGTAGGCTTCTTGGGCACTCTTCGCGAGGCTCGCGACCCTGCGCCCCGTCGCAGCCACCGCCTGCCTCCCACTTGGAGTCACAACCAGAACTGTAAGAAAACCACCGACTAGGAGGCCGCCGAGGAAGCACCCGAGGCTGCAACCCGTGCACCCACCCTGCCCAGTATTAGTACTAGAAGAAGACATACACACTACTAGGGTGGGGGTGGGAAAAAAAGCTTTTGTTTACCTGAGGGGTAGCTCACCAGGCTATCCCGATCTGTGTGAGGTGCTCCACTATGATCTTCGACGCCGCCTCCTCAGGCGTCATCCGCTGGGCTCGGGCGTAGGCGCGTACACCCGAGACAACGTATGGGTCACTCAGCACAATGACATCCTCTTCCTCTTCTTGTTTTTCCTTTTTCTCGATTGTGCTGGTAGTGGTGATATGCGTAGTAGTGGTGGGGGTAGGGGCCCCTCCCTCTAGGGGTTTGAGCATTGGTTGACTTGTGGGTTTAGCGGTGTGCGCCAGCGTGGATAGGGATATGGGTAGCTCCCCCCTCTCAATCTTCACCAGGTTGACTACTCTGAGTACCTCGTCCACTGTGACTCCCAGCTCACCCGCAAGCTTCTCAACACCCTCCACACTCTGGTTCCTCATGAACGCGGAGTACACTTGGCTCCACCTCGCCTTATCAATCTTCCTCGCCTGAGGCTGGGGCTGAGGCTTAGGCTGAGGCTCCTCCAATAGCTTCTTCTGCTCCTCAGGTGGGTGCTGAACTATCTCGTAGGCACGTTTAACCGAGAGCTCCCCCTTCTCCACTGCCTGCTTGACCTCAGGGGTACCCTTCTCAACAACCTGCTTAGCCTTTGACAAGGTGGGTAGGCTTACACCAACCTTCTCAGCTATTTTTGTAAGAGGTTCTTTTTTCAAATCAGTCTCAGAGTTAGACGTATTAATAGTTTTCCCTGTGAAAACTTTCTTTTGTGTAAGTTCCTCTACTCTCTGTAAAGCTTTTGCGACTATTAGTGCTAACTCGGATTTAACAAGGTGCCGGCGCCTGGCATTATACTCGACGGAGAGAGCTATCTCCTTCGCGAGGTCGCCCCCAGTGTTCACTCTTCTTATCGCTGGGGGCTCCTTCTTCCCGAGGCTGATCCACGCTAGGAGGCGCTGGTGTCCCTCAATCACCTCATTATTCTCGTTCACCACGATTGGATCCAAGAGACCACGTTCAGCTAGTGACTTCTTGAGCTCCTCGAACTCGTCTGGGGGGAGAGGTGGCCAGAGTTCGACTAGCTCCTTCTTCACCTTGAGGCCCCAGGGGTTGTCAAAACTCATTTCTCCTCCTCCTCCTCTAGTAGTTTCTTTACTTCACCAGTCAAATACAAGTATGATCACTCCTCTACTTTTAAAATAATGCGCGCAACGTTATGCCTAACCACTTCTATCCAGTTTTCCATGAATCTTATAGTTTCGATTTCACCTTCCATGTCAAATATGAATTTGTGAGCTAACAGAGTCAATATCATAGCTACATCAATAAGGTCATGTATGTCGTTTGCCTCATCCGCGAGTTGCTTTGCAAGGCGGAACGCCTTTTCACTTGGCGTCCTATTCGTTATACTCATTTCTTCTCCTCCTCCTCTAAGTATTTCACGAAGGCTTCCACGTCGAGAAGTTCGACGCCCGCCTCCACTGTTTCCTGTATCGTCACCCGCCTACCGAGTCGCTTCTGTGCTTCCGCTGCTTTCACGAGTGCGGTCTGCCTTACTTCCCCCGAAATTGCAACAATGTAGTTTTTCGACATAAACACCAAAACCAGTAGCCTCTTAATAAATTTTTCCGTCCTACTATTAACCTTAAATACTCACTTGAAGATATACTTTGAGGTGTGAAAATGCCTATCTTATTGGAGAGGATGGAGGATTTAAAGGAGTACGTGGAGGAGAACCCCCAGGCCCACGTGTTCTATAGGCGAAAAGATAGGGTGTTTGAAGTGCTCGCCGGTAAGGTGGCTTGGACGGGTGAGGTGGACTCGGAGAAGGACGCGGACACCCTCGAGTCCTTCCTCCGTGTGCATGGTGCCACGGAGGTGAAGGGCTGGGTGGAGCTCGAAGAACTCTTTTCAAGCTAGTCTCTTCTCTCAAACTCCTCCCTAAGGAGCTGGTAGTTCCACTCCTGGCGCCATAGTTTGAAGGCGTCGAGGCTCCAGCTCAACACGTGATATAAATCAGGGTGCTCCCAGAGCGCATATATGAGGAAGTGCTCATACCAGAGCGCTTTTTGGAGTGTTTCTTGGATCCAGTCCTCTAGGGGTAGACCCGATTTCTCAGCCTCTCTATAGTACTCTTCGCCCGCTTCGCTTTGAAGCACGTCGCGGAGGATCAGGCCAAGCTGGTAAATGTCGTTGACTTCGAGCTTCGCTTTAGCCTTCACCTTCGCTATAACTTCGTTCAGGGCCGTGTTCCTCGCGGCCTTATCGATCGCCTCAAGCTGCCTAGCGACCTCCTCCTCGTCTATCTCCTCCAGGGGGGGCGCATTCTCGTCCTCTTCCTGTGTGCCTGGGTTGGATTCCAGGGGTGAACGGTGGCCCACCTCCTCTTTCTCCATCTGCCTCTTCACCTTCGTGATTGTGTGATCGCTTGCCCCTGTTTCCTCCTCTATTTCTTCATACGTTTTTCCTTCCTTGAGGAGGGCGCGTATCTTCTGTTTGAGTTCTTCCTCCTCCTCCCTATCTTTACGACCTCTCATGGGTAGTTATAATACGTGAAGAGTTATAAACACTTCTAAAAATGCGGTGAAAATGCGGGGCGCATTTCCCAAATGCGGTAAAAGTGCGGTGAAAATGCACGGTGCATTTTCCTTACACACCGCATTTTTCCACTCTTCATCGAAAACCAGAAAACCTAGAGAAAACCTAAACAAAAATTCCGTACTAGCTTGGTAAATGGTTTTCAGTTGTTTGGGTGTGGTCCTGGGTGCGGTTGGTGGGTTGGGTTGGTGTGTGTTGGTAAGTGTTCGTGGTGTATGTAGGCTTTTGTAGGTCGTTGTCAGTTGTTTTTTGTTTTCGCTTCATGAAAAAGTAAGGCTTATATACCCCTACGTCGAGTGGATATCGACGAAACCATGACGGCCAAAGAAGGTTTGGAAAGCGTCACCAGTGGGGCTACGGCTAAAAGCCTCAGCGCGCCCCAGCTCACTCCCATTTTTTCATACCCATACACGGGTGGGGGCGATATTTTCGTCTATATTGTGAAGACAGAAGTTTCAACAATCGCAATAGCTACTTTCGATGACACATCGACAGAGTTCGCTTACGCAGTTCAGACTTTGGCAACTGGTTCAAACTATGAGGTATACAAACTAATAAAGGATGCTGAAGAGCGGTTTAACGACAATGAGAACAACCCCTTCACACAGCTTCTATGGGATATCCAAGCGTTAAGCGAACTATATAACACCGTTGACCTGTTAAAAGGTGAGTGAAAATGAGTGAAGAGCAACTAGAATTTTTGCAGGAGGGGCTAATTTATTGCCCCTCATGCAACCGTAGCGGGCGCATCGAACTAGTATATGTTGAGAATATGGTCGACAGAAGGGTTGCTGATGTAGAAACCAACATATACCCCGTAGCCCTTCTCAAGTGTCACTATTGCCTCTACGATTTTGAGTTGGAGCGGGTCGACCCCCGCCCACTCTGTAAACCAATACAAACATGGGGAATAGGTGATTAGCATGAGTGAAAAGCGAAAACTTGAGTATGCGGAAAAAATACTTTGCGAACTGCTTAACGTGGGTGTTTCGGATCTGTATGCCATCTATGAGATGGAAGAGCACCACCCCGGAACTATTGACAGAGCGTTCGAAATTCTCGACGAGTTCGAAAATGAACGGCCAAACTTTGGCTTTTTTGTGATGGCCGTCAAAGACTGGGCTCTAGAAGAAGTGCGGGATGTTATCACAGAGGAAGACGCCGAGAGCTTCCAAGATATGGCGATCGACGACGATTATGCAGCTTGGGGTCCTATTGCGTCATATGGTGATTATGAAGGCGACGACACAGAAGCGAACCACGAAAGACAAGAGCTTTTCGCCGAATACGTCATGGGGGAAATCACAAAAGACGAGTTCGCTAAGACGTACGCCGAGCTCCTCACTGGAGCACAAGGAGCAAAACAAGAGGTAGGTGAGTGAAGCATGAGCGCTTATTTTGGTGCGTGTGATTGTTGTAAGTGCTTGTGTATCAGTGCCGAGCTGTGTTTTCGCTTAAAACACAAGTGTTGCGAACTTGTTAACCACATGGGAACCCATGAGTGCACCATGGTTTAATTCCCCTTTCTTTCATGCCCCCACGGCGCCGCCTCCACGGGGCGGGGGTGGGCAACGTGTCCTCGTGACACGGCTAAGAGCGCCAACTAGGTGAGAAAACATGTCAGAACAGGACATAAACCCAAATAGCGACAGCGGTGCGGGTACGGCTAAAAGCCTTAGTGTCCCGCAACCCACGCCTATTTTTGAGTGGGCGCTTGACTACGGTACAATCCGCGTATTCCATCTTTTAAAAGGTGTCGTAACTATTACCTTTGACCACAACTTTGAAAACCAAGTTTATGCAGAAGTTGAGTTGCAAGGCACTCCGCATTTCGACGCTGTCAGACTTGTTTACCAAGCGGTATACAATTACCACACGCAAATCCCTGAGGTCAATCCATTCATCCAACTCATTGAAGAGCCACAGGCAATGGAAGAGTTAGCTAAAATCTTAGAAAAGATCTGGAGTGGTGAGTAGCATGACAGTAGAAAACGTACAACCCGTCTCCTTCCGATTGGAGACGGGGCGTTTTTCTAATACCCTTATCCACCAATGGCTATGGTCTGTGAAGCGAAACAAGTGGATTAGGGGTAACTGTCATGCTGGTCTTAATTGGGGGTGCGACTATTTAGTTTACCCCGGGGTATATGTCCTGTTTTCCCTCTCGGGGTATCTAGATAACAGAGGTCTCACGCTACGGGTTGAGCATGTATACCTCCGAAACGATGCCTCCCTTGAGGACAGAAATGTCCTCGCTGAGGTTACAATCCCGTACAGGCAGTTCATACAGATGTTCCCGCCGTTCAAAGTTCCGAACACTGTCCCAGAGGCGCTCCGTGACTTCCTCGATGGGCGACCGAGACACTACCACTCTGTGAGTGCGTCCCCGCCATCCGATAAACAGTACCCTGTGGATGAGGTTGACCGAGTGGTTGCTTTCCTCACAGCGCTACGCCATCAGTTAGCGGAGAGTTGAGGGTGAGTGAGGCATGAGCGAGCAAATAGTTTACTACAAGAAACACAAAACAGTACGTTCCGAATATTATTATTACGTCACCAAAAAGGGCAACGGCTATCTTCTTTGCGTGGAGGTTACAGATAACGATCTAGTAACACCAACGTGGGTAGTCCAACGCCACATAGGTAAAAACTGCCTAAAGCTTGATGAAAAAGAAGCAAAAGAGGTTATAGAACTACTGCGGAATGGAAAATATCGACTGTTAGAGGAGAATTATGGCGATAGGTATTGGGTAATCGGTTAGAGGTGAGTGAAACTTTGTTTAACCTCTTCTTTTCATGCCCCCACGGCGCCGCCTCCACGGGGCGGGGGTGGGCAACGTGTCCTCGTGACACGGCTAAGAGCGCCAACTAGGTGAAAACCATGCCCGCAAACAAAAACCAAACCCGTAGCGTCACCGGTGGGGCTTCGGGGTCACAACCCCAAAGCGCGCCCCTACCACTCGTGCTCCCCGAGTGCGAGTGTCCTTGCCATGTTGGTGGTGAGCCCTTTAGCTGTGGCGCCATGTGCTGGCACCCACAGCTCGACGCCGACGAGTACACCGTCGAGTTAGCTTCAAGTACCGATAACGTCGACCACTCGGTGAGTTTGTTTGCCGTTTATAGCGGTGGCAGACTGAGGTTCCTAGTGTTCGACCCGTCTAACGAATCCGTAACGCGTTTCGAGGTGGTCTAAGTGACGATCTATCTCGCAAACGCATTTTCTTTGTCGATGCTAACACAACCAGGAACATTAATAGTGGGTATGATTGAAAGTGTGGACGAGGTTAAACAGATTCTTGCTAGAGGGTTCACTAGCGTTATCGGTCATGAGGCTACTGCCAAAATAGTCTCTTTGCAAATCGGTGTGCCTGTTCCCGTTAACCGTGTCAGTGTTCAATTAGTTCCTGGAGACATATTAGTAGTCTTTCAGCTGTTAACACGGTTACCTGAGGGTAAGATACTTACTGAGCAGGAAATGAAACAAGTGCAGGCAAGGTGGTACTTGGTGACTGTGCAAGGAGGTGAGTGAAGCATGAGCGAAATATTAAGCGGTAGGGTTGAGACGTTTAATTTCGGCGTCCAGGCGCAGGACGGGGAGACATTAACTTCCCCCGTCTACCGCCTCGTAATAGATGTCAGCTACGGCTCTTATTTTGGTTCATTAGCACAAGGTTACTACTTACGCATGAATGACAGCGTTTATTTTGTAAGCAAACAGACTATTCAAGTTGCTACTGCCGAACAAGTCACAAAAGTGTTCGCCTTCCTAGCGAAAACTAAACAGCTCTTCACGATAAGCGTTAAACACAGTGAAACTTTAAGTGGTCACCAATTCGTAGAGCTTCACGATATAAGCGACGATAAAATTTTCTACGCCATAAGAGAATTCAAAGTGTTCGAGGGATTGTGGCGGATAATCGAAGGGGAACTCTTTGAAAACCTCTATACACCTTCGATGGCTAGGTACACAAGCGATAAACTTGACTGGTATGTCAAGCTGACACCTGAGCACCCGCTTCAATTCGGGCAGGCTACTAGTGTCTCCTGTGACTACTTTACAACTCAAGGCCACCTTGACATATACAAAGTCCAAGGAGGATCGTATGTGTTGCCGTACTACTTATATAATAAGCGCAGAAAAATGGCGTTCTTCAATCATTCCATTGAGGGGGATATGTATGTTATCCCCCTTGGGGTGGAGAGAAGGATTGTGGAGCTGTCCGAAGAAACCACAATCACTAGCCCCGATCACGAGAACATAGTTTTACCCGCGGGTGAATATTTATTGTTCCACCCGCGCCCAAGGAGAGACAAGGTCGATTAACCCTCCTTTTTTTCTTCATGCCCCACGATAGGCGCCACCTCCACGTGGTGTGGGGTGGGCAACTGCCTCTTTCGAGGCAGGCTAAGCGCGCCATAGGTGGAAAACCATGTCAGAAAAAGAGGGCGCAAGTGCGCCCATGGGAAGTAGTGCGACCCCAGCGAGTGCGGGGTCTACCGCCACAAGTGTGGCGGGAGCGACTACGGTGCAGACGGTGCGGGTAGTGTTGCCTCTCACGAGTGAGCAGCGCTTGGAGGCGATGAGGAAGGGTCTCCAGGTCGAGCGACAAGGTCTAGTAATCCAGGTGCCGATAACCTCACAGGCGTTGGATGGCGTCGAGGCGGACGGGGAAGGATACCTCAAGCGATCTGCTAACATCAACGTGAAGCTCGACTACACGGCTTTTGTTCTAGCGGGGAAAACCGTGGATGACGCTTTCGCTGATTACCAAAAGCGCCTAGAAGAGTACGAACAGAAAAAGGCAGAGGAGGAGCGAAAGCAGAAGGAGGAACAAAGGAAGCTCGCGGAGAAAAAAGCAATAATCAAGCAAGCAATTCTCAAGTTCCCCAACGTGAAAGTGGATGAGGATAACAGATGGGGGTACGAAAGGCTAACCGTCTCGTACACCTCAGGAAACGCGAGTGATACGATGGATATATACATAAACGACACAATAACCCTCGAGCAAGCTCTGAACTATGTGCAAGAGCTAGTGAAGTCAGTCGAGAAGCGCGAAGAGGAACGAAAGAAAAAACAAGCAAAGAAAGAGGCTGAGGAACGTGAAAAAGCAGAGTGGATAAAGAAACACGGAAGTCAACACCTACAAGAAGCGTTCGCCCGTGGATACGACTGCCAGCGCATGTATATCACTGAACGCGTAGCGAAGGAGTTGCCAGGCTACATAGTGTACAAATATGACGGGCGCGACGAGTGGGAGCTTTACAACCGCTCATGCCCCTCTCAAGAGGCATTGGAGGAAGTGAAGCGCCTAGAAGCACAGGGGTACCGCCCAGTGGTCAAGTGGGCGAAGCTTGCCCCGAGTTACGAAGACGATGGGGGTGAAGCTGAGATAGTGTATCTCGAGGACTACCATGGCTACGAAGTCTATAAAATCATACACTTCGAGGAGGAGGACGACTGCTGACACCCCCCTCCCCCTTCACCCTTTTTCTTACCCCACGAAGGTGTCACCTCCACGTGGTGTGGGGTGGGCAACTCACCCATATGGGTGAGGCTGAGAACACCTAACCAGAGGTGTGGAAAAACATGACTGGAATAAAAAACCCGACGGTTAACGACAGCGGTGGGGCTACGGCTCAAAGCCTTGGTGTGCCCCAACTCCGCCCCATCCGTTCATACAAAGTGGAGGGGTGTGGCGGAACAATATACCTCTACGTCTTCACCACGAATCTCAGCACTAAAGTCGC
>Ga0208312_100062_pt1 | contig 8938 bp, 19 predicted proteins | sample BED_Mat_virus_9__FD_187140 | JGI IMG/M metagenome (GOLD analysis project Ga0208312, IMG submission 187140) | Extremophilic microbial mat communities from Yellowstone National Park, USA - BED_Mat_virus_9_15 (SPAdes) (version 2) | ecosystem: Environmental > Aquatic > Thermal springs > Hot (42-90C) >... | reverse complement strand
GTGCGGGCTGAGGAGGCTGCTCGGTGGGCAGGTTCAGCGCGCTGAGTGTGCGCTCTATCGTCTGCTTCGTGACGCCCTCCTCCTTCAGCGCTTCCCGGATCATCTCCGCTATATCGGCCGGCCTGTAGCCCGCGTTCAGCGCGGCCTCCACGCTCCTGCGGACCTCCTCCAGCATCTGCTCGCGCGCCTCCTCCTCCGGCTCCGGCTCGCGCCACCTGAAGGCCGGGTACTTCTTCTCGAAATTCTCTAGGTTCTCGGCGAGCGTGAGCGTGGAGTCGGAGACGCCATCCCAGTTGATGATGCCGATCGGCGCGCCCGGGTTCCACTTCTGGAAGAGTTGCTGGAGGCACCTGATGAGGCGCTCCTTCGGGAGCGGCTTATCGTACGGGCACGGGCCGGGCGATGACACATTACCGCTCCGCGCCCCGGCTATATAAGCGTCGCCACTACCTCAGGATAATCACTATCACGGAGATCAGCGCCGCGACGCCGGAGATCATGCCCCCCATCGCGGCGGCCTTGTACCAGTTGAACCGGGAGCTCGCCTGATTCGTCCTGAGCTGCGTCTCGACCGCCGTGAGCCTCTGCGCGAGGTCCGAGTATTTATCGGACATCGCGTCCAGCTTGGACTCGATCCGCTCCAGCCTCTTCAGGATCTGAGCGATATCCCCGTCGTCCACGTCTGCTGAAACGCAAACGGGGCTATATAAGCGTCGCTACCACCTTTACGTCATCCCCACGCGGTAGCAGGCGTGGAGCTGATATGTCACACTCACGCTCCCTCCGCAGGAGGCCGTGCCGCTGACGCTGACCTGTCCGTTCGGGTAGTAGTAGCACGTCTCGGTGCTCGTGCCGACGACGACCTCGTCCACCGTGTAGCTGATGCTCTGGCCGGAGCTGCACTGTATGTTGATCGGCTGGCCCGAGTTCGCGCTGTAGACGGAGCCGCCGACCGTCACGGACCACTGCACTCCGCTCGGCAGGCCGCTCTCGTTGAACGTCACATAGCTGGTCGGGACCTGCTCGAAGAGCGCCGTCACCGTGCCGCTCCCGTTGATCGTGGCGGTCGTGCTGGTAGATGTGTAGTCCGCTATGCTGATGTTACCACTCACCTGCCACTGCACGAAGGCCCACCCGCTGGCCGGCGACGCAGTTATGTTCACGGTCGTGCCCGGCGGATAGTACTGCGTGCCGCTCGGCGTGACGGATCCGGAGCCCGATACGCCGAAGCTCACGGTGTAGGTCGTGGGGATCTGGGCGAAGCTGGCCGTCACGCTCACGTTCCCCGCGGGCATCTGGAAGGTGACCGGGTTCTGCGTGCTCGTGCTCATGAGGGCACCCCCTGCCAGGAGGAGAAGATGTAGCCCGATTCGGGCGTCGCCGTGAGGGTCACGGTCGCGCCTATCGGCACGTTGAACTGCTGCGAATAGCCGCCCTGCACCGTCCAGGACTGGCCGCCGACCGTCACCGTCACGCTCCCGCCCTGCCCGGAGCTCACCGTCAGCACGGAGTAGCCCGGCGGGGCCTTCTTCTGAGTGGCGAGGAAAGCTATGGCGGCTATGGCCGCGGCCGCAACCGCACCGCCCGCTACGACTGCTTTCTTATCGACCACGACGTGAGGAAAGTGCCTGCACTATAAAAGGAAAACGCCGCGTTCACGGTGGGATCGGCAGGCGCCCCTCCCTGGAGCGCATGTCGAACCCCGCCTCGGCTAGGATCGCCTCGATCAGCTTCGCATAGGCCTCGACTGCGTACTTATACGCGGCGTGACAGCATGGATAATGATATGATTCGAGGTAGCGCAGCATCATGGAGAACTGCTGGAGATCATCGGCGCTGTGCAGCAGCTTCGCCTGCCGCGCCAGAATCGGGTCGTCGCTCTGCAGGAGCTCCGCGAGCTTCTCGCGGGCCTGCTTCAGTATCTCCTCGACCTCCGTCATGCCTCCTTCGCCTCCTCGGGCGTGGCCTCGCGGATCGTGATGAAGCGGTCGCCCTCGTGCCACTCCAGCACGATGGGCTGTCCACCCTTCCATTTCAGCTCCCTCACCCATTCTATTGGAATCGTGGCCATGTACGTGACATGGTCGCGCGGGCTGCGTGCATGCCACTCCCTGAGCTGATGGACCTTCTTCATCTCAATCCACCTCCTTGATCAGCTTTTCGTCATAAACAAATGCAATACCGAAGGCCACTCCTCCTAATATCGCCAGCGATATCCTGAGGATCGCCTCTCCTAGGGTTCTGGGATCCCCTGGTATCGAAAGTACGATAATCCATATGAGTGTGCCGAAAAATGCGTCACACGCTATCTCCGGTATATCGTTCTTTGAAAGCCTCATGCTGATCCCTCCTGCGCGACTGCACTTAATCTCTTCACGATTTTGGGATTCAGCTTCTCCTCCTCTCCATTCTCTATTTTCTTCTTCGCCCACCTCTCGAATCCTTCCCGCGCTATCCTACGAATCCTGCGATCTCCCTTGATGAATATCGTACCGCCATTACGTCCAGTTATATACCCTGACTCCCCGAAGCCTAGATTGCCGATATGCTCACCATTACCACACGGGCCTAAATTGACGGTATGATAATCAACATTACCACAATAGCCGATATGCTCACCATTACCACACGACTTGCTTTCATCCTTCTTCACGAGATGTACGGATAGGTATTGTCCCGTAAACTCGAACGGCCATCCTCTGTTCCACACCTTTGTTATCTCGCACATCCATATATCGTACTTGTCACTGTTTATGTACTGCTTCGCGACATTCAATATAACATTTGCAATATTGTCGACGTATATGTGGTACTCATTCGAGTCCCAAACCGCCTTCCTCATGGCCTCTTCACCTCCCAGAACTGCGCCGCCGGGGTCCACAGAAACGTTGCGCCGCAATCGAGGCACCTGAAGCGGGACGCCCACACGTCCTCTCCCCAGGCCGAGCGGATCCACTGATGGTCCTCACGGACCACGTCCGCTGACCCGCATATGGGGCAATCGGGCTTCTCGTTCATGCCTTCTCCTCCTCCATGGCTTTCGCGATCCGCTCCAGCGCGTCCGCTATATGCGTCAATTTGTAGTTGATCCTCTCCATCTCGTCCAATAATTCTAATTGATAGTTGCAGCTCATGCTTCCACCTCCGCCTTGTACTCCGCGAACATATCCTCGGCGGCCTCGCGGACCTCATTATCACTGTACAGCGCTACCGCATCCTCCCCATCCTCGGGGTCAACGTGATCCCAGCGGTCATCACCGATATCAACACCACCTATGAGCTCTCTCTTCTTAGTCGCCTTATCGATGAGAAACACATCGAGATATTGAACATGATATTCGAGCGGCAAGCCTTCATGCACCGTGTATGCCCAGTTCTCCGTCTCAATATCATATTTGTTCAGATCTATATACTTCTTCGCTGCATCCAGAATAATCTCGTAGTAATGCGCGGTAGCCTCGCCATACTCGTCAGAGATGTGGCGATCCTCTCCTGCCACCATCTTCACTTTCCTCATGCTTTCGCCCCCATGGGATAGATGTCCACGGAACCCCTCCACATATACACGCTTATCCCCTCGTGGTATCTGACTACTTTTTTGATATTGATCTCACATTTATCTGTACAGAGGTCTACGATTGCAATCCAGCGGCCGCTATGGAGGGCATCGGCGACCGCTGGGTTCACGCGTAGAACCTCGTCCGCGTATTCGCTGCGCAGACGCCGCAGAACCTCACGCGCGACGCGAACGTGCTCGGGACTCGGGGGTTGTGGTCTAATACAGCCTCCGATGATGGTTCCCGGAGGCACGGGCCGGCGCAACTCAGCCAGCGCGGCCTCCACTACCTCCGCGGGCACCTCCCCGCGGGGGCTCAACTCGAAGTCGGGCCCCAATACCCGTAGCGGGGCAGTAGTAACGAAGTACTGCCATGGATGTGTCGTCTTCGTGGGGTCGAAGACGACATCAACCGGCATCGGGAACGCATCGATGATCGCTGGGAAGAAGGCGGAATCCCATACCTTCACCGCGCCCCGGTCCAGGTGGGCGCGGAGCAGTGCCAGATCGTGCAGGCCCTCGTCCAGATCCGCCCTCGAAATCCTCCCATCCGCAGCGGCGATCTTCATCGCGGCCGCGTCGGCCCATATGGCCGCCCGGGCGCCCCGCATGACGTCTTGGGGGATCGGCCCCAGAAGCCTTAGGAGGCTCATGCTGTCACCTCCACGCGGACGCGCCCCCGCGCGCCCCCCTTGAGGCGCCGCGCCTCGATCTGGATGTGAATCGTATATCCCCACAGCGACACGTACCCCGACCTGCCTAAACAATAAATGTCCATTGATCCATATCTTACCGTCATGTAAGAATCTATCAAGTGCGGCGCGTGCGGAACGCCCGCGCGGGCAAGTTCACACTCGCCCTCCTCGCCGTTAAAGTCAAAAGTCCTCTCTCCACTAAACAAGTCTGCCGGATTTGTATCCAACACAAACTTAACAAACTTATCGACCGAATTGACCACATCGGCACGGACTAACTCGTGCATCAGAAGACGGCCCCAGAACTGGCCCGCCGGTGAGTGAAACATCTCTACGAACTTCTCAATCTTCTCGTTAGTGTCCTTCACGTAGTCCTCCGTCGCGGTCTCGCTCATGCTTCCACCTCCTCCTCGGAGAGCATCATGAGTCTCAACGCCGGGGTTATCACCCCCGGCGGGGAGGGCTTCAGAGGGATCCAGTAGTATCCAAATCCACTAGGATCCCAGTCATAGACTGCCATATCCAATAGCTTCCTACCGGACGCTAAGAAATCGTACGCTTCCAATGACTTCGGAAGTACAATACGCCACCCCTGGTCGGTGTACTCTAGTGGATAGAGCATTTTACGTCTCCTTAATTTAGACTTATTTACGTTTCCAATCAATCTCAGGATATATTTCTTATCGCTCATATGGATCCCTCCCCTAGTTCCTTAGCGACCCTCATGCGCGCGGTTCCCATTATTTCGCTGATCTTCCGCGCGAGCTCCTGACGGGCCGCGCGGGATACGCCGGGCTGTCTATATACTAGGTCGAGAACCTCTAGCGCGGCGTTGCTGAGGGCCTCGTCCACCCGCGCGGCTAGGGTATCGGGCCGCACGGGCCACGGCACGGCTTCCGAATCGGTGAAGTTGACGCTCATGCTTACACCCCCGCCGGCATCTCTTCATTCATCGCTGCGACCGCCCGGGAAAGTGCGGCATAAATCTCCTGATGCACGCGGTTTATGATGTCAAAGTAATCGTCTTTTCCGACCAACTCGTCGGCCGATACCATCGACAGCACGCCACGCGTGTCTTTCAGCCGCCGCGCCGTCATGACAACCCGGTCGGCATAAAAGTATGCAAATCTGATACCTTGGCCGGCGCCGGCAAGTGTGTCCAATGCCGCAGCTATCTGTGCGTTATTCCACGCGCCGGTATACAGTGCGCTGACTATCATGCTTTCGCCCCCGTTAGGCTTAGATGTCCGTCGAATTCGAAACCCATGAGGTGCAGCTCAGTGCCGTCGAACCGGCCAATCGCTGCGATCGGCATAGATGCCCGCCCTGTTGTGATTTCTAAGAACCCGGCAAGATATTCCCCCTGCCGTGCTAGGTCGATCTTTATCGATACGGCGATACCTTCCCCCGTAATCATCATGCCGGTCTTGTCCGTGTACCCACGGACCGGGATATTCCGCTTAGCGCCGTGGAACTGAATGGATCCGGTGTATACGTCCACTGTGTTGAGTTCCGCACTCATATTTTCGCCCCCGATTCGGCCGGCGGCCGGGACCAAACGGAATAGGGCACGGCCATGCGGCCGTATTTGGTGCGGATCCACTTCACGCGCGCACGGCGCGTGGTCTTCTCGCCCGCTTTGGGCTTCCCCGCGCGCGCGGGCGCCCGCGCGGGATCGCGGCCCTCCATGTGTGTGGTCATGCGGGTTTGCCATGGAACATGGGACTATATAAACCTTTGGCCATGTAAACGTGAAAACGCGCGTTTCCACCTGGAAAATGAAAATGAAAACACAAATCATTTTCCTTTAATATATGGCACTTTCAAATATTTACCGGTTGAACCGGGGAGTGCCTAGAAGTGCGGGAAAGCAGTGCAAAAATGGGCGGAAACAGCCGCGCGCCGCCGGAGCGCCCAGGGAGATCCCTGGAACCCCCGCATGTGCCGGGCCCCTGGAAGTTTACCGGGTTTAAGCTAGTTTAAGCGGGATATGTGGGAGTTTAAGCCGGTTCAAGCATGGGCGGGCCGGGTTTAAGCTAGTTCAACGTGGGGGGTTCAGCTAAACCTGTGGGGGTTCAGTGCGGGAGTTCAAGCATGCCGGGGCGAGTTTAAGCGGGTATAAGCTTAAATCCGGGGGCTTATACAGCTTAAACTCGATGCCGGAGGATTTTGATACTAGTATGGAGGAAGCGCCGGAAGCGGCCGGAGGGGGCGGCGGAGAGGAGAAGCCGCCGATCGATGACCGTGCTAAGGAGCTAGAAGCGCAGGGCCTCAGTAAGGAGGACGTGGCGTATCAGCTCATGCAGGAGCACTACCGCATGAAGGATATCGTGAAGGTAACGCGCGTGAGCCCGCACACGCTGAAGAAGATGAAGGAGGGCACCGCCGTCGAGGCGGCGGGCGCTAAGAAGAACGCGGACGAGGCCGTGATAGCGACGGCGGAGGCCAAGGCGCTGGAGGAGATGAAGAAGTGGTCGGGAAAGGAGGCGCACGAGACGCTGCAGGAGCTGCTGGCCCTAGGCAGGCTGATGTACGGCATGGGGGTCCGCGAGCGCGCCGCGCGGCGTGGCATGCCCCTCCTAGATTACGTGGAGAACGCGCTGAACTTCTACGATTTCTGGTACAACGCGGTCGTGGAGCTCATCAACCTAGGGGTGCTCTCGATGGATGGGTTCATCAACGGCGACGCGGTGTGCTATGAGGAGGTGACGCCGGCATGAGTGAGGATATAGAAGATATCAACGACGAGTGGCGCGAGGTGATCCGCTACGCGAAGCGCCGCGGCATAGCCGCCGCGGACGCGAAGCAGAAGCTCGCGACGATGGTCGTGAGGAGGCCCGAGGCCAAGGACGACGGCGGGGCGCTGGCGAAGCTGCCGGTCGCGCCCGAGGAGGAGGACGACCTGATGCGGGACGTGGCGAAGCTGCAGAAGCAGGCGCTGAAGATGAAGATGCAGATGGACCTCCTGAGGGGCATGGGGATCCTGAAGGGGGAGGAGGAAAAGGGCAAGGGGGCGACGATGGACACCAGCGAGATCCTGAAGGTGTTGATGGCGGCGAGTGTAGGCGGCAAGGGCGAGGGCGAGGAGAAGATGGACGTGAAGGAGATGCTCACATATGTGATCATGATGAAGGCGCTAAGCGGCGAGAAGTCGAGCGACTGGAAGGACTTCATGGCCATCCTAGTCCCGCTCCTGCAGCAGGGCAAGGGCAAGGAGATCGACCCGTTCGCGCTCATCGAGAAGATGAAGGAGATCGAGCACGGCGCGAAGGAGGAGGAGAGCGAGCGCTGGAAGGCGTTCATGGAGGCTATGTCGAAGGGGAGCGCGGGAGGAGGAGAGGAGGACTTCCTCGGCCAGGAGGCGAGGCGGCTGATGAGGGAGAGGATCATCGACGCGCTGCGCGAGTCGCTGTATCCGGGCAAGAAGATCGTGACCGAGGGCGGAAAGGTGGACTGGGGCGCCATCGCCGATAAGGTCCTCAGCACGATACAGGACGCCGTGAAGAAGCTGCCCGCACAGGCCCCTCCTCCGCCTCCCGCCGAGGGGTTCGAGCCGATGCGCGCGGAGGCGCCCGCGAGCGAGATCCAGGAGGCCTTGCCCCCGCCAGCTGAGGAGTCCCCACCACCTCCTCCACCACCACCGCCGCCGAGCGAGGCAGGAGAGGCAGAGGCCGGGACAGCGGAGACGGAAGGGGAAAGCTAATTAGCCGGCCCGGGGCCCGAGCGCCGTGTCGTTCGACTGGAAGCGCTACGAGGCCCTCCTGACGAGCGATGACCCGGAACAGCGCCGCGAGGCCCTCCGCGAGCTGATAACGCAGGGGATCAATCAGCTCTCCGAGGCGCAGATACGGGACGCCGCGAAGAGGGGCCTGAACCTGCTCTACAGCTTCATAGTCCAGGCCCACCTGCGCGACCGCATCCTGGGCCGCGCCGTCGCCCTCGCGATAGCCGGAGTGCTTCAGAAGGCGTGGCCCGACGTGGAGCACGTGCTGATGCACCCGCGCGAGCTGGTCGACATGATGGGCGAGAAGGGCAGGATCTTCAGGGAGGACCCGGAGGCGGCGGAGTGGCTGAACAGAAACCTGGAGGACATCTACCTCTTCCTGAAGGTCCTGACGTGGGACGTGCGGTGTGCGTACTGCGGGCGCCGGATAAACTACGACGACCTCTTCGTGAAGAAGAAGGTCATCTCGGCGAAGGACGACCGCGTCCGCATCTATCTGGAGCACGCGCAGTGCGCCGCGGAGGAGATGCGGAAGTACGAGGAGTTCAGGAAGTATCTGGAGGAGAGGGTCGCGAGGGCGCCGCCGGCCGGGGCTAGGAGACGCTGACGCCTACTAGGTCCTCGTCCCGCACGCAGAAGGTCCAGGGGAGGCCGCGCGGGCTCAGGAGGGGGCTGCGCCCGGCCGCGCACTCCACCGCGTACCAGTTCACGGCGTCCATGCTGGCGATGCACTCGCCGACCTGCGCCGTGTAGTCCACCTCGCCGTCGAAATCAACGAGCGCGACGCGCCCCTTCGGAGTGAACTGGACCCTGTCCAGCAGGTGCGCGGGGAGGATGGTTATGGCCGCGCCCGTGTCGAGGACCATCTCGACCGGCACGGGCGAGCCGTCCAGCCCGAGGAAGTAGGCGCGGACGCGTATCATGAGCCGTACCGCTCCCTGACGAGCTGGAGGGCGCGCCTGT
>Ga0208312_100060_pt1 | contig 9095 bp, 15 predicted proteins | sample BED_Mat_virus_9__FD_187140 | JGI IMG/M metagenome (GOLD analysis project Ga0208312, IMG submission 187140) | Extremophilic microbial mat communities from Yellowstone National Park, USA - BED_Mat_virus_9_15 (SPAdes) (version 2) | ecosystem: Environmental > Aquatic > Thermal springs > Hot (42-90C) >... | reverse complement strand
TTCTATAACTGTATACAAAATTAGTTTATCAAATGATAAATTATAAGGTATTGATACATTCATAACATCGATATTACCGATAAGTATTAAGGTATCTACATGTCCTAAAGGGTGGTAAAGCCTATCAAAAACATAACCGTTTATTACTTCTCCCAATAGTTGAGCTTGTCTTTTAAATGAAAATGCACCTGTTGGTATAACATAAACTTTTTTACCCATTGTTATCCACCATTTTTAATAGGGATAACCATGGATAAATATAAAGTTATTGTTTCTGCGGGTTTACCGACTAGCATTAAACAAGTTGCGTTAAGAATAGCATATGCTAATAACTGGGAATATAGGAATAACCCTTTTGCTGTAAGAGATTGGAAATATTTGGTATATGTTTCTGACCCTAGACTCGATACATTGTTTATAGCGTCAAAATTACCAGCTGACCATGTTATAGTGTATATAGTAAGTGAAGGACCGATAAGAACCAATTTAAAACAGTCGCTTAATAGACAGAGAGTTATTACACCTACTACTTTTGTTAAAAAGATGGCAGAATATAAAGGTATCCATGTAGATGGTGTTATACCCCATGGTATTGAAATACCGGATAAAGTAAAAAATGTTAATGAAAAAAATGGTTATTTTTATAGGGCTTATTATTTAGAAAGAAAATATCCAAAATATGGTTTAGAAGCATTAAGAAAATTTGTAGATAAATATAGTGCAAAAGATATAGATATTTATTTGGTAGGTGAACCATTTATAAGAGATTATTATCTTAAGATGCAATTCCCGTTTATGAAGATTAAAAACCCTATACCTTTAAATGAGCTTAAAGAATTGTATAATAACCATTTATTTTATCTTAATTTAAGTGATGCTGAAGGTTTTGGTTTAACACCATTAGAAGCTATGAGTTATGGTGAAATAGTTATTACTGCTTATTACCCAGCAATTCAAGACTATATAGATGTTGATTGCAATATAGTTGTTGGTGTTAAAAATTATTGGTATGAAACTCTGGACTATGAATATATAGTTCATGCTGAATATGATAGCGAAGACTACTTTAAAGCTATGGAAATAGCTAGAGATATGGCTTTAAATGATAGGTTTACGTTGCAAAAATTTAGCGCTTGCAATCAATTAATAGCAAAAAAATACGATTATAGAAATGTTTATAAGAATTTTGCTAAGATTATTGAAGAGATTGCTAAATAATATTGTTTATGCTACAACGGTAAACGTGTAAGTAATGTTTAATGTCTGTCCATTTGCTAAGCTTATTGGTGAGCTTGGGATATCATAAGCAAATAAGAAATAATCAGGGTTTACCAATGCAGAGCTTACACTGTTTAACAATCTAAAACCTGATACATAAGCTATTATACCTACTTCAGTTATGTTTACTGTTCCACCTGATAGGTTTATAAAGTTTCTGCTTAAAGTCCATGAAGAAGTATTACCGCTTTCTGATGGTGTTCCAAAACTTACAGCTTGGTAAGTTAATTGTCCTGATGCTGTTCCATTAGGTATTAAAGCTATCATGTTATACATCATGTTTTTCTGGCTTACATTAGAGGTATTACCTGAGCCTACAACTATACCATAAGTATCAATTCCTGAGCCAGCATTAACACTTATAACACCCGGAGACCCCATATAAGGCGTTATACTTGTATCTGAAGTATCTAACATACTAAAAGTTCCTTGACTCCACAAATTATATTGAAATATTGCATACCAATAAGTTAATGATTTGCTAGGTTCTTCCCACTCTTTAATAATTTTACCATTACTATCATATATAGTGAATTTAATTTTTGCTTTCATTTGTATTTTTGATATATCTGTATCGTTTTCTGTCTGTAGTCTTGCATCTAAAGGAATCTCATTATATTTAATCTCGCGTATAATATTACCTATTAACGACATTTTTAACCACACCATATATATTATATGAAAAAAAATAGTTAAAAGCTTTACCTTTAGTTTTAAATTCTTTTATTATGCGTTTACGCTAAAAGTATAATAAATAATTACACTCTGACCATTACCTACACTTATTGGTGAGCTTAATACATCATACCACATTAATACGCTACCATTTCCAAAAGATGTTAAATTAATTATAGCAACATATAAATTAAGTATTATACCTACTTCACTTATTGTTATTGTTCCACCTGATTGGTTAGCATAAGATTGAGATATTATAAAATATGCTTGGCTACCATTTATAGTTATACCTGTAGGTATATTTAGTGAGCTATATAATAGTTGTCCTGTCCCTGAGCCATTAGCTATTGGTGAAGCTAAGTTATAAGCACTATAGGGATTACTCTGTGTTCCACTACCTACAATTATATTTTGTATATAAGAAGGATAATTACTTTGATTACTTGGATATACTGTCCAATTACAGTTATAACCATAACTAAATGTACTATTAGATGTAGTTGTTATTGTCCAACATTGTTGCACTTCATTATAGTATGTTGTTGGTAGCATTATACCGATAAAGTTAGCTGTTGGACTATGACTTTTTTGTTTATATTTCTTTATAATTTTTCCATCTTTATCTCTAACAATAATTGTTAAAAATGCATTAAAAGATTTTTGATAATCAATATCTTCTTTACCATCTTTAGGTATATATAAATCGTTTATATCATAATCCACTTTACTACCTACCATCAATTTTTATCACCCTGAAAAAGTAATAACTATTTTAAATGATGCTGAGCCACCATTAGGTATTGATATAGGAGAACTAAATGTATCATAAGATAATAGAAATTTATTAGTTACTAAAGTTCCACCAAATGGATTTACTGTTATAGCACCTATTAATCCTATTTCACTTACTGTTATTGTATTCCCGCTAGAATTTGATACTATTAATATTTCTGATATACTATTACTAGTATATAAAACACTTTGTGAATAATAATATAGTTGTCCTGTTCCTGAGCCATTACTTATTGGTGCACCTAAACTATTTAAAGTTGGTGAAAATGTTTGTGTTCCACTACCTAATTGTATTGACATATCAAAATATATTAATGCGACAAAATTAGTACCGCTAGGCTGACTAGGTAAACCTAATATATTTGTCATAAAATTTGTTGCACTATAATTAGTTGCTGATTGATATGTTCCTATTATTGGTATACTCATAAATGCTAAATAATATTGTGTTAATGATTTCATTTTTTGTTCTCTCTTATCTATTATTTTACCTTTAGCATCTCTTACAATTGCTATTATTTTCTCTGATATTATTGGTTTATTATCTTTTTCTTCTTTATCTTCTTTAAATGGTTCTAATATATAATCTAAATCTTCTTTTGGTATTTCGTTCTGTATTAACAATTCCTTACACCTATATTAAATATGATAAAAAAGAGTTAAAAATATTATCATTCATTATGTTGATGGTGTTCCACTAGCTGATTCACTTATATTATTAGTTGTTGCTGTTGAATTTGATACGCTACTACTTGCTGATTCACTTACGCTATTAGTTGTTGCTGTTGAATTTGATACGCTACTACTTGCTGATTCACTTACGCTATTAGTTGTTGCTGTTGAATTTGATACGCTACTACTTGCTGATTCATTAAATACTTGGGTTCCTTGTTGATATAATGTTAATGTTGGCTGTAAGTTAAAGCTTATAGTTGTTGGTGCTACTATTTGATAGCTAAAGCTTAATGATGGTGATAAGTTAAATGCGCTTTCACCTATATTACTTGCATTTGTTAAGGTTAGTGTTGGTTCTAAAGTATTGCTATATGTTGCTTGTTGTATTATGCTATAAGATAAGCTTAATGTTGGTTCTAAAGTATTACTATAGCTTTCTTGTCCTAATACTGTATAGCTAGCTGATAATGTTGGTTCTAATGTATTACTATAACTTGCTTGTTGTAATATGCTATAAGATAAGCTTAATGTTGGCGCTAAGCTATTGTTATAGCTTGCTTGTCCGTAAACTGTATAGCTAAAGCTTAATTCTGGTTCTAAGTTAAAGCTTGTTGTTGATGGTGATAATATTACATAGTAATATGTTAAGAATGGCTGTAAGTAATACTCGTATGGTATAGTGAATGTCTCAAATCCTGTTGTTCCAGTTATTAGTGATGGTTCTTCCAATTCTTGAGCTGGTAATGTCATACTCATAGACCTAGGTGTTAAAACAAATGATTGGTTCTTTTGTTTACAACCCGGTAATATAGCATCTAAAATCCCTGATACTATTAACCCTATAAATGGTGTTGCAATAAGTCTAGATAATAAACTTTTAAAACTCATATCACCACTTACAAATTTATCGATACTTTTACTATATCCCATTATTGTTGTATCTGTGAATACCATTGTAGAAACTTTACCCCTTATATTACAAGCCATATTGTAAAGCCAATTATCTATATCTTGAGATATACCATTAAACCAGTCTGAGATTGTTGAGCTTATGCTGTTAATCCATGAAATAAGGGTATTATATAAAGCTTTAAAGACATTAAATATATATTTTGCTAAGGTTATTATACCTGACCATAACCATGTGCCGAAATTAACAAGACTCTGATAAACATAGGCAAAACCTTGATATATCCAATTACCAAAAATATCTAAACCTTTTCTAATATATTCAAAAGCTGAAACAAAAGCGCTTGCAATAACTTTACCTAAATCATAAAGACTTTTCCAAATCCATTGACCAAAACCATAAAGCGCTGAAACAATAGCTTGAGGTATAGATGTTATATCTTTAAATAAATTTGAGGCACTAGAGCTTATACTCTGTGAAAAACTAGTTAATGAACTAGATATTGATGTGCTGAAGCTTTCAACACCTGTAAATACATTACTTAATGCTGAACTTATAGAATCGAAAACACCAAATATTGAAGACATAGCTCTAGTGCCTCCCTACCTAGTTTACATTAATTTTAGTTTTAATACTATAGCATTATCTCTTATTTCTATTGAAATCATACTCTGATATCTTGGATCTACTTTTGAAAATAATAAATCTCTTAATTCTTGCGCAGTTATTTTTATTTCTACTGTGTCATTTTTTAACTCTGGCTTATTGCTTAACTGAACCGGAAAAGCGCTTAATAAATTCCCTAATAAACCACTCATTTTTACCACCCCTAACTAAACCATATTAGTAAGTTAATTCCAAGCATTAAAGCCTTATCTGGGTTTTCTGAGAAATATGCCATAAGTCTATTTCCAAGTGATAAGAACCATTGATATAATTCATTTCCTATTGTTGCTAATGCTGAAACTATTGTTGCTAGAAAACTCCTTGCTTCTTGTATTGTATTATTCTCTAATCCATTATCTCCAGTTCCAGCAATCTCTACCATTTTTAATCCCTATTATTAATATATTGTGTCTAAGAGTAAAATATTTAATCTCCAGTATTTCCTTAACTTATTGGTGAAAAAAATGTTAGATATAACAAACATGACTAGCATAGTCGCTCAGATGTCTAGTTTAGGTATTTCTGATTTTATTGCATTTATTGTTATATCAATCATAGCAGTTGTTGGTGGTTATATGATAATGGATTTTATGCATAACAGACATACAGAAACATTGGAAAAACAAAATATGGAAATGACTAGTATGGCAATTCAAAATATCTCACAAATGGTATCCTTGGCTATCGCTTCAACACAAGGAATGGATATAACCGATGCTGTTTTAAAAGCTAAAAATTCTGAATCTGAAAAGAAACAATAAATAAAAAAATTTTAAATTAAATTTTAATTAAATTTTTATTTTTTCTATATTTATGCACCTGTTAGCCAGCCTACTAGTCTTCCTACGAATGGTATTCTTCCTAATTGTCTAAATGCTATGTATCCTAAACCTACAGCAACCAATACTGTGCCTATAACTGGAGCGTAGTTAATCAAAGCTTGAGCTATTTGGTCTAATACTGTAGCCGCACCTGTAATGAAATCATTTATCATTGTTTCAAATGCAGATACTGGGGAACTCATACATTACCACCTTTTCACAATAATAATAATGTTTATTAAGACTTAAAAATATAGTATAAAGTGGTGAGTTAACGAAATGCCCGATATATCAAATAATCCTGATGTAGTGAGATTGATAAGAGAACTAAATAAGTTAGGTGCTAAAGCAGAATTCTTTAGAGAAAACAATGTTTATGGTTATATGATAGTCTTGTTGAAACCTGCACTAGAACAAATAGTTAATAAGTTTAATAAAACATGGAAAACAGATATAGCTAATGTAGATTTTGATAAAACCGATAATACTGTTATCTATATCCTAAACTTTTATGATAACTATAAATTGCCAGATAGCAAAATAAAAGAAATTGAAAATTTCTTTTTAACTCATGGTATATTAGCCGTTGCTTCTCAGACAGATTTAGATAAACTATATATTGTATTGCACATAACTACTTATGCTAAATACATAGAAAGAAAATTCGTTAAAAGGTTAAATAACTCAAATGTATATTTCCAATACATTGGAGAAAAACAGGCAATTGTTATTCATATTTGGACTGGACAGACTCCAGAAAATGTTAAGGTATTAAAAGAACAAAATAAAAAGGTGTAATAACCCATGTCAAATAATGTTAATTGGTGTAATCCTGATTCATTACCAGAAGATTTAATATTATCTGATAAAGAATTATCAAAAATGATATGTATAATTATAGCAAATGTTGAGTTAAAAAGGAATATAATAAGAAAATATAAAGAACTATTAGAAAAACTTGAAGTAAATAGATACAGACCAGCTGAGAGTTATAATTCTCCTGAAGCATTAGTAAGGACATTATTACAAGAACAATTAAACCAGAATAAAAATAATAAGAGTGTCAATACTGAAGAAGAAATATTTACAGATAAAGAAATAGAAGACATAAGAAAAACATTAGATAAAATAAAAAATGCTAACAATAAAGATACAGAAAAAGAAAAGGATAACAATAATAATTAATTGATAAGAAATTTTTTATTAAGTTTAGAATAGTTTTTCTTCGCTTCCTAATTTTCCTATATCTTTAACTATTTGTTCTAATATTGGTCTTTCACATTTTAATAGTTCATATTTTGCTAATACTTGGTCTAAACTTTCCGTTGGGTGTGATTTACCCTTACCCAATACTTTTTTAATGTATTCATTTGTAAATGCTTTATATTTAGCATAATCTAATGGTGGAACACTATTAGCCTTTAAAATGGGAACAACTACTCTAGTCCATGATTTGTTAAACATTGCATAAGCAGATTCATAATTAGCTAATTGTTTCTTAGTAGCTTCTTCTTGTAATGCTTCTTTAAGCTCTGGTGATATATTACCGCCAGTTCTATACAGAAGCTGTTTCATATAATACGCTTGAGTGTCTACATCTAAACCCCTTGACTTAGCTTTACCCAAATCCACTCACCAGTATTATTATTAGTGATTTAAGACTTATAAATATTTCTATTCTTATAAATAGGTATTAAGAATTAGAAAAAGAAAAGTAAAAGTAAGAAAAAGAAAAAAGTATTACCTACCAGAATAATTAAAGTAATCTAAGGGATTTCCTATAGTTTTAAAACGCCACAATTCTAAATTTATCCTATTCCTATCGTCCCCTAACAAAAACTTTAACAATAAAAGCTTATCAAATGAAATACAGCTATCAATAATTACCACAACATGAGTATATCCGTTTTTTGACTGACTATATTTTTTGTATTCAATAGTATAACCATATTCAGTTAAAACATTACTTAGCAATTTTTCATAAGCAATTTTAAAATAAGACTCAAAATCGCTAAATGGTATATCTAAATCAATAAAAAGGGTATCTGTCTTTTCTTGTCCGCACCTATTAAATGTTAAGGTTTTCATACACACAACTCCCTTTTTAGTTTCTGTCCAAATAAATGCCCGTAAAAGCATTGACTGGGTATATTCATGGTCTTAACAAAAAAATTAGTCCCACACCTATAACCTAATTGGTCTAATAAGAAATAGCCTATATTTTGCTCAATATACTTATCTATACAATCACTACAATTATTAATTTTATCTATAATGCTATATAGCAAATCCTTAGCGGTATCAAATTTCATTATCTCATAAATTTCATTGCAATGACACTCCAGATAAAAATCATGGTTTTTTCGGCTTTCTCTTTTACCTACATAACTGACAGATACATAAGTATCTGTAGAAAAAGTATTTATACCAATTCGCTCATTATTTTCAACCATATAACAAAAAGGTTTACCCTTTAAATCTCTTATAGTAATTTTACGCTCAATAACGAAATAATCTAATGATAAGCTGTATTTTGTTGGTTTAAAAGTTTTTCCATTAAATCTTAACGCGACATATTTATCATTTATCAAATCCCACTTAACGCACCCCTTTACTAAACCATTTGCACAGGGTCTTAACCTAGGAATATGAATAGCTTTCCTACTTATCCTTTTACCATTATGATAATAAAAAAAAGCGTAAGATTTTCTTAACCCACTACATATAACTGTAGTTTCTAAATCTGCGGATTTAAAAATAAATTCTAAACCACTATAAAACAGGGGTATTTCACTACAGCCTAAACTGTCAATATCATTTACAGTTAAATTTTCATTTTGTAGGCTCATTAGATTCACCTTTTTCTTTAGGTTTCCTTATAAACCTTATCTCAGTATTTTTAACAAAATACTCATAATCACCATCGCTTACTAAAAAACCCCCCTGTCCTATTTCTTTTATTTCTCCCCTTATGTTTAAAATCCCTTTAAACCCCCTTAGAGAAAATTCTACTTTATCCCCAATACATAAACGCATTGCATCGCCGAATTTTATGCAGTTTTCAAAATTCTTGCTCATTTTTCACACCTCTTACTATATGAAAATAGAAAAAAAATAAATGAATTAGAAAATTAATTACGCTTTATCCTTTTCCTTATCCTTCTCAACGTATATCTTTAAACTTTGATACAGTATTTTATCAAATTCTGGATTATTTAACAATGCTTTTATTATCATTGAGTCCGTTAATCTTAGCCAAATTTTGAAATTTATCT
>Ga0208312_100059_pt1 | contig 9127 bp, 13 predicted proteins | sample BED_Mat_virus_9__FD_187140 | JGI IMG/M metagenome (GOLD analysis project Ga0208312, IMG submission 187140) | Extremophilic microbial mat communities from Yellowstone National Park, USA - BED_Mat_virus_9_15 (SPAdes) (version 2) | ecosystem: Environmental > Aquatic > Thermal springs > Hot (42-90C) >... | reverse complement strand
TTTTTTGAGGTTTGGTTTGTTTTGGCTTCTTACAAAATTAGTAATCTTTTATCATTTATAAGGCGATACAACACGACCGATTATAGATTATAAGGCGGTGTTGATAATAACGCCGTCTTATTACTTATAATAGGTTGCGTTCTATGGACTTATAAATTATAAAAGGATTAGGGGCGGTGTGGTGTGGTTGGTGGGCATATTACAAATTTTTAAAAATGTGTAATGAGATTACAAAGATTTATACGATTTTGACTCATACAGATACAAATTACTATAATATTATAGTATTTTTATATCTTATTATGGTTGTAATTATTATGGTGATAATTATTTTTCGAAGAATAAGTTTTATTATCAAAAAATCATTATCAAAAATAGTTAAAGATGATTTATAAATTTCCTCTCATAGGGAGACAATTTTAATAAAAAATTTCTCCATTAAGAAGACAATTTTATTTATTCGTTTCCATAAAATACGAATATTTTATGTATTCGTTTCTATAAAATACAAAAAATTGTATAGTAGACTATACAAAATTAGCCTAATTTTGTTCAGTTGACTATACAAACTGAACATTTTAATATTTTAAATACAAAAAATTTATATAATATTGTGATAAAATGAAAGCAATAATAAAATTGATTTTGATAATAGTATTGGTTTTAGCAATAGTGACAGGTATATTCTTTATATATAATTTTATGAAAAATTATAAACCTGCTCCATCTCCAACAATTTCCATAAATATAATACCAATAAATTATACGCATATAAATATCACAACATCAATCATCAAAATAAATGTAACTCCTATAAATACATCTACAAATACAATACCAGTAAATATAATTTCAATAAAAAACGCATCAAATACAATTAAAAACAATTCAACAAATTCATCAATATTAAAAGCAAACACAACAAATTCAACAATTCCGAAAACTAATTCAACAATAACAAAGTTAAATCAAAATTATACAGCAACATTTTTAGCACCTAATCCTTTTTCAGGTTATTATTTTTATATTCCATTATCTTTTAACTCATCTAAACTTTTAAATCAAACTTGCCTTGGATTAGAAAAAGCATATTATAATCAAAGTAACTACGCTACAATAGATAATTTATTAAATACAAATAATACGAGTATTTTTGAAAATAAAGGAGTTGAAATTATTGCGAATTATGGAAACAAACTAAATGAAACTATAAATCAAAGTTATTTAGTATATTATTGCATTTATAATGGATGATACAATATTTTTAAATACCTAAAATTTATATATAATAGGTGAAAATTATGAAAAAAGGACAAAAGATTTTTATAATATTATTGTTATTCGTAATTGCATTTTTCGGATCTACATATATCGGCTTATCTACATATGATAACACACATAATTTCTTTATATGGTTAATGTTTATTTATTTAATAATTGCAACAGGTGTTTTAATTTATTTTTATAAAAAGCCAAGAGACATTTTAATATATCTAATTTCGTTATTTTTAGCGTATTTAGTTTTTGGTTATTTATATACTTTACCTTTTATATCTATAAAGTTATGGCATAATGTTGCTTTTGGACCTACCGAGTTTTTGTTTATGACAAATCATTTTTACATATATGATAATTCATCAGATTTTATACTTTATAATGGAACTCATTATATTCCTCTTAATATTACTTTATATGAACCTATTTATAAATGGTATCCGTTTATAACAAAAGTTTCAAATATGATAAATCAAACTATTATTCTTAAATTAAGTAGTGATTGTTCTTGTGTCAAATCTTATACTATTTATGCTAAATATAAAATAATAAAAGAAGAGATGATACAAAATTCTAATCTATACGATCCTTATTATAATGGATTAATTCCAGTATATGTTTTACAAATAAAACCTGAAACTAACAGCACGGAAATACTAAATTTAAATAATATGACTACTAATCAATTTATGAAAATTGGAAAAAATATAACGAGTTGGGTTAATAACGCTTATTATAATGGAATTAGAATAACGTGATATTATGGAAATAGAACAAACAAAATCAATAGATCAAAACTTTGAAAATCTTGAAACATTACTAATAAATGAAGCAATGAGAAATCAAGATAAAATACTTAATTTATCGTCAGTTAATTATTTAAGACCTTTTGTAGAGGATTTTGTTAATAAAATACAAACAGATTGGATTTATGCTAATTTAGATGAAAAGATGGCGGTAAAATCTTTCGCTTTATATCTTGCAAGATTGAAAGGATTGAATATAGAGAATTTAAAGTTTTATAAGGAAGACTATATAAAACTTGACATATTACTCGGAATTATAATTTTAAAACAAAAAATTATAGATAAATATATAAAAAGTTATATGTGGTAGTATGTTAAAACTTCCAAAACTTATAAAAATTGATAAACCTTATAAATTCTCAGATTTAGTTAATGGAAAGTATTTTTATATACTTAAAAAGTATAATGAAAGAGAATATTTAATACAAATTGAAGAAGATAAAAATACTCAATATGATTTTATTATTCCGAAAGGTTATGAAGATCAAGTTATATTTAAAATAAGCGAAAGCATTGATAGTAAAAAGAAATATAGATTATTTTTACTTGATAAAATTGTAATAATCTATGATAAAGAATATTACGAGAAAAAATTTGATGAAATATTGCTTAAAAATCTTGCGGAACTTCAAGAAGAAAATAAGAAGATTGAAGATTTATTTAACCAGTTAAAAGAAATTTTATCAAAAGGAGAAGAAAACTTTTTAAACGAAAAAGAATATGATTATATTGAAATAGAAAAAGCAGAAGATAGAGGAATTGACCAAAACCAATTTAACGAATTAAATGAAATATATAAGGAAGCCGATATTCAAAAAAGATTAAAAAGAATAAAATTGTATGAAAAAGAAAAATTGATTAAGGAAAAAGAGAAAAAATATGGAATTGAAAACGAAGGTGATGAGAGTGGTTGAAAAATTAAAAATAAATCCTGATAATGGAAGAATAGGAATAAGTGCTGGAAGTGGATATGGTAAGACATATCTTTCTATGGCTTTGCTAAAAAAAGGTTTAAAAGCAGGATATAAAGTTTATGCTTTGTCATATACTCAACATTCGGAAGAAAAATATTGGGATGATTTAAAGAAATATGGAGATGTAGTTATTTATGAGGCTGGATTTGAAAGTTTAGAATTAAATGATTTAATTGTTTTCTTTTATAAAGTTTTTGAAGATAAACAAGGAAAAAAGATAATTTATATTAACGACCTTGATTTGTATTTAGAAAATGCTGACAGCACAACATTAGCGTTACTTAAAAAGATATTCAGTTCAATAAGAAAATTAAATAGTATTTTGATTTATGAAGTTAAGGATATAAAAGGACCTAATTATTTATCTTTAATTTATAATACAAAGATTTTATTTTTAGGAAAATCTGGAAGAGATGAAGATACATTATTTAAGCACATCGGATTTGAAGATTTAAAATATTATTATAACGAATTGAAAGAGAAAGACCACGAGTTTTTAGCGATAGATATAAATAATAAAAAAGTTGAATTTGTAAAAGTTATTGGTGATGAAATAGTTAGAATACCTAAAAAAATAAATATTGAAAATATGGGTGGTGAAGATGAACCTTATTAGAAAAATAAAAATTTTGGCTATTGGAAAAGATGCATATCTTAAATCACTTGAAAAGAAATACAAAGAAGATATTAGAAAATTTGAACAATTACAGGCAAAGTTATATGACGAAAATATGAAAAATTATACAGAGTTTATAAAGAAAAAATGTTTAGATAGAAATATAACCGAAGCGGAAAAAGAAAGACTTGAAAAAATAATAAAAGAAATTAGACAATCTGTTAAGAAAATAAACGAGTATAATAACTTTATAAAACATCTTACTATCTTCTCAAAAATACAATTTGAAAAAGAAAATTCAGACACAAAGCTTAATTTATTTAAGATTTTTTATAACACATATAAAGATAAGGAAATTGATTTAGCAGTTTATAAAAATTTTGCATTATATAATCAGATAGATGAGATGGATATTGCAGATGTTTATGATAATATTAAATATGAAATAGATGATTTTAAAAAAGAACTACCAAACGATTTTTATGATAATGATGAGATTGAAGATACGATTTATAACTTCTTAATTGAAAAGAACATTGATTATAAGTTTGAAGATAAAGATAAAATAATATCAATCTTAATAAAACACTATTCAAGTCCATTGATATTCTTTGATGTTGATTTTATTGAAAGAGCAGTGCTTTTTAATTATTATTATTTAATTTATAAAATAACAAACTTATCAAAATATAAAATAGATAATTCAAACGTGACCATTGATTTTGAAGATAAAGAAGAAAGCGAAGATAGTGAAGATGAAGAAAAAGAAGGTGAAAAAACAAAATATAATATTAGAAAGGCAATTTATATAATACTATTTTTGTTATTTTTGCTTTTGTTTGGAAAATATGGACAGGACTTCGCTTTTCTAATATTATTATATTACGCTATAAAAGGTATGATAAAATAATGATTTTTTAAAAAATTTTCCGTCGGAAAAACAGCCGAATTAACATTTTAAATACCTTTTTTATGTATATTAATGGTGATAGAATGAAAGATGAAAGAGAAAAAATAAAGAAAAAGTTGATAAAAATATCGGACAAAATAGTAGAGGCTAGGCGTAAGTTTTACGCACAGGAGCAAGAAGGCGACAAAATGTTAGATGAATTATATAAGATTTTGTTTGAGAAGTGATAAAATGGACGCACAAAAACAAAAGAAAATAACCGAAAGATACGAAAAAGTTTTAGCAAAAATAAAACAAGAGAAAGAAGAGAAGCGAGAGATTGATTTTGAAATTAGAAAAATTTTAAGAAAAGGTGATAAAAAATGAAGTTATTAAAAACATTGACAGATGTAAACGAAGAAACAGGCACAAAATATAAAGCAGACATATGGGATGAATTTATAGCAATCTTCTCGCAAAGAAAGAATAGTTTTAAGTCCATTTTTATTTTCAATGATGATCTTATTTTGGTTGCACCTAAAAAAAGAAGTTATTTTTTGGTCCAAGGCAGTAAGAGAATTTATAGACAAGTTAAATCTGAACTTCTTAAAACTAAACAGGTTGAGTTTATTTTTAAAACTTTTTATACTATTTATACTATGAAAATAAGGCGATAAAATGAATAAGCGAACAATTTTAAATTTAAGTGTCTTCTTGGTTTCGTTAGCCATAATATTTTATTTTTTGATTTTTGATTTTAAATCTTTCCTTTATCAAATAAATAATTTTGATAATATCTTTCAAATAATAAGAGTAAATGGTTTGTTTTTAATTGCAATTTCATTATTAACAATTTATTCTTTTGGAGCAATACACGAATTAAGTCATTGGTTATCTACAAAATTAGCAGGATATAAAAATAGAGCAATCGGGCTTTTTGGTTTAGGTATAGGTGGTTTGTTTGTAGATCCAACCTTGCAACCTAACGATAAACTTAATTTTATTTTAATGGCTTCTTACGGCTCAATATTTCCGCTCGCATTAGGAATTTTAGCATATCTAATCGTTTATCATTTTACATTTTGGATGCTTGTGTTTGACAAACTAATAAATCCGTTTTCATTTTGGCTTCAATTTTATTTAGTTAGTTTTATTTTAATAGGAATAATATTAGGCTTATTTAATTTATTTCCAGTAATAAAAGGAACTGATGGATACCAAATTATAAAAATTAAATTTAAAAGTAAAAAAGCCATATTGACTATAATGTTGATTTCAAGTTTTATCGTATATTATTTGTTATCATTTTTATTAGTTATAAATTTAACAACTATAATCGCATTTTCAGTTTTGGTAATTTTAAATAATATTGTAATGATTTATCTTGACAAAAAACTAAATGACTTTGACTCGTCAAAAGTAGAAAAAGGTTGGCATTTTAGAAAATCTGGATTGATGATATATTATAAGTTTTAAAAATTTAAACCAAATTTTTTAATATATTATTGGTGAAAAAATGGCTGAAAAAGAGAAAGTTTATGAATATGAGAAAACTTATAAAAATGTTGTTAAAGGAAAAAACGGAAAAATTTATGTCTATTACAAACCACGAAAAATAAAAGTTAAAAGAAAGATAAAAGAAGAAAAAATTAGAATTTCAGTTTTGTTTTACTTATCAACTCAAAGTGAAACAATAACTATTTATAAAACGAGTTTCTTTGGAAAGAGTGCAACACATCAAAAAATAAAAGATTATTTAAGAGATTTTGTAGAAAAAGAAGGTGATATATCAATTTATAGGTATTATAAGGCTGGATGGACTTCAATGTCAATGAATAATTTTAGAGAATACTATGATAAATTGTTTCCGCAAAATGACTATGAAGTGATAGAAATACCAGAAGGTTCTTATAAAATGACAGCAAACGAAATGTTGTTAAATAAAAGATATGAGGAATTTAAAGAAAATCTAAAACAATACAATATTATAATACACGATTATAAAAACACAATTATAAAATCAAAAGAATATAGAATACCAGCAGATAGAGAATTAAAAGGATCAAAGAAAGGATTAAAAACAATAGCAAAGAAAGCTATTGTGAGGTTTTCATCAAAACAAGAGATAGAAAGATTAAGAAGAGAAAACGAAAGACTAAAAAAAGAAATAGAAAAATTAAAAAAGAGTAAGAGGTGATTTTAAAAATTTAAACCAGATTTTTTATATATTTATGGCGATAAAATATGGACGAATTAAAAAATGAATTAAATAAATTTGAGGCGAAATATGATAAATCAAAAAGATTTGATTTTAGCAAAGTTTTTACTTTTGATACCGAAACGGAGAGTTCAAAAACCGATTTATCAAAAAATTGGATACATCTTTACGCGGTAGGTATATACTCACCTAATTTTAACAATGGAGAACCTTATGTTATGATTAAAAAAGATACACCTAACGACGAATTTATTAAATTTGTTTTTGACGCTTTACCTAATAAATCTATAATTTTTGTTCATAATTTAAATTTTGATGGTCGTTTTATTTTAGATTATTGCGAACATAATAACATAAAATATAAAATCAGATTGCTTAAAGGCAAGATTATAAGAATAATAGTTATATTTAAAAGAAATAACAAGAAAATTAAACTAATTTTTAGAGATTCTTTCGTTTTACTTTTATCTTCATTAGAAAACCTAACCAATGGTTTTGAAGTTAAACATAAAAAATTAAAATTAGATTATGAAATTGGTATAGATGATCCAAGATTTAAAGATTACTTTACTAACGATTTAATAGGTTTATATGAGGTTTTAGAAAAGGCAAACGATTACGGACTTTTACAAAAAGCAACTCTCGCCGCAAACGTAATGGCTTTGTATAAATATGAAAATCCTAATATTAAATTTGAAAGATGTGATGAGAATATTGACGCTATTTTTAGAAAATCTTATTATGGAGGCAGAACGGAAGTTTTTAAGCATTTATTTGAAAGCAAAAACGAAAACGATGTTTTATATTATTACGATTTTAACTCATTATATCCTTATGTAATGTGGAAGTATGAATATCCTTTACCAATTGCTAATAATTATGAAAATGTTGATAAATACGACCCTAATAAATTAAGCATATCTTATGTTTATGTTAAAACACCACCTAATTTAAAAATTCCAGTTTTACCTTATAGAACAAAAGAAGGAAAACTTATATTTCCAACAGGCGAGTTTTATGGCTTTTACACTTCAAGTGAAATAAATTTGGCGTTAAGGCTTGGTTATACAATTGATTTTATACATATTTATCAATTTAAGAAAACAGATTATATTTTTAAAAATTGGGTAGATAAACACTATCAAGAAAAAATGAACGCACCTAATAAAACTATTAAAACAATAGCAAAATTAAGGTTAAATTCTCTTTATGGTAAGTTTGGACAGAGAATGGAGTTAAAAGATTTAAAGGAAATAACAGAAGAAGAGGCAATTAACGATACAGAACATATAAAATATAAAATTGGCAGTCATTATTATATAGTTATCGACAAAAAAGATATGTATTCTGATTTTATACATTCTGAAATTGCATCATTTATAACCGCTAATGCAAGAGTAGAACTTTATGAAATGATGCTAAAAGCAGGTTTAGATAATATTTTTTATTGCGATACTGATAGTATTTTAACAAGCACAAAATTGCCAGATGAATACGTGGATGATAAAATACTTGGAAAAATGAAACTTGAACATATTGTTAAAAATTATGTTGCAATCGCACCAAAATTATACGCTATAACAGATGGAGTTGAAAATAAAGAAATTGTAAGGGCAAAAGGAGTTCCTATGAATTTATTGTCAGATGAAGACAGATTAAAGTATAGATATGAAGTAATGAAAGAAGCATTTTTAACAGGCGATTTAAATAAATTAAGTGTTACTTTCAGCACTTATCTGTCTTTTAAACAAAGACGAATAAGGCATAAGGATAGTTTCGCTACAAACGCAATAACTACAAAGAAAATAAAACAAATAGATACAAAAAGAGTTATAATAGAGCCTTATACAGAAAATTACGACACCAGACCTTTGAATGTTAGAAAGGTATCGGATGGTGTTATTACAAATGAGGTTATTATTGAATGATGATTAGGTGATAGAATATGGAAGAAAACGAAAATAAAAATTTTAACCAAAAAGAATATGACCATTTTAGGCATCTACGAGATAAGTTAATCTGTCTTTATTATTACAAAAAGACAGATGAGTTAAAATGTGAAATGTGCGGAGAAAAGGATATAGCAAAACTAACAATAAATCATTTAGATAAAGACAGAGATGAAGATGAATATTCGGGTTCGGCTTGGTATAGCGAACAGATAAGAAAAAAATTACCAGACAAAGATAAATATAATGTGCTTTGTAATTCTTGTCAGTTGGCATATCAATACAATAGAAAAATCTACATAAAAAATAACGAAAAGTTTAAAAATATGATGGAAGAATATATAAACAAAATAAAAAATACAGATGAAGACCTTGACCACGTAATGGATTTAAAAGATGT
>Ga0208312_100057_pt1 | contig 9178 bp, 21 predicted proteins | sample BED_Mat_virus_9__FD_187140 | JGI IMG/M metagenome (GOLD analysis project Ga0208312, IMG submission 187140) | Extremophilic microbial mat communities from Yellowstone National Park, USA - BED_Mat_virus_9_15 (SPAdes) (version 2) | ecosystem: Environmental > Aquatic > Thermal springs > Hot (42-90C) >... | reverse complement strand
TGCATACACAGAAGCGAAAAGAACGAATACCATTAAGCCGATCAGTCCATAAAATAGTGCTGGTAAAATGGCGTGCAGTATTTCTCTAGTGCTTGCATTTGTGTTATTTTGAGCGCTCATTTTATATTATATTAGAAAATGCTTATTTATAAGTATTTCTATTTTTGACATTTTTTAATTGCATTCATTTATTTCTTTCTCGCCAATTTGTGAAGCGTAAAAGCTAAGTTGATGCGCCTTTTTGTAGTAGTATTTAGGTGTTCTTTATGTTTTGAATACCATTCTCTTAATTTTGTATAATTAATTGTTCCGTCAGAATTAAGGACGTGAGGTGCTTCTCTTTTCAAATATTCAACTAATGCGCCTTTCTTTAATTTGGATTTTTGTATCCATTTTTTAGCCATATTTAGATCACCTTTACTAATAGCCCAATAAGAGTAACTAAAAGAGCAGTGTTTAGTCCTAAAAGCGTTATGATAATTTTCATTGAGCCTTCAATTCTGCTGATTCTTTTTTCGTGGTTCAGCAGTATAGCGTATATATCTGAATCTTTCATATTTTCTATGCTTTTAGGAAATTCAGGATAATTTTTTTCATGCATATAATCTTCCCCTCCAGACATAGATCATGTATAAGACTACTGCAAAAACTACGCCTCCGATAGCAGTAATTCCATCCTGCAAAAGGTAAGCTATTGCAAGAGTTGAAGTAACTGAAAGAATGAAAGAAATAGCTAGATCTTTTTGGACGTCTTTTTCTTGATTCTTTTCTTTAACCATTGTTCTTGCAGTGAATGCACTACTAAGCATAAATGGGTATATTTGAGAAGTAACTAGGAAAGAAATACCTAAGCCTAAAGCTGATTTTAACCGGTTCATTATGTGGTCGCCTTCTTTGGAATAGTTATGTTTCCAGATTGTGAACCTATTGTTATTTGCCCCGAGTTTATTAGTTGGGCTAAAGCGTCCATTATTGCCATAACTAAGTCCTCATAATCTATGTTTGAATTTTTGAATAATACGTTAATATTGAAAGTATAGCCCTGATTTGTTATAGCTGTAAATGTGCCGTCAGGGTTCTGTATTATTTTGCCGTGAAGTTTTTTAATTTCTTGGCTCATTATTCTATTCTAACACCTCGATTAATAATGTTTTATGTATTAGCTGGCTACTACTGTTTACGCCTATGGTTGTTTGTTCATCTAATGCAAACTGTGTACTTGAGCCGTTAGAATTCCATCCGCTTGTATTAACTGAAAAGACAGTTACTAAAATTCCGCTACATCCAAATATAGAGTTGCATGTATATTGTCCGCTAATTGTAAGTTCTGTATTGTTATATGCTGAATAGGCATCCTCTATTATGCCGTAATGCGCACCTTTTGGCATATTTATATTTTCAAAGCCAAAAAATACATAAGCATATCCAATTATTAAAATATCGCCTGATGCTCCTACATTTGCCGTAACTGTATAAGTCATACTGCCGTTATAACCCGTTGGGATAGCAGAGCCGTAGTCGCAAAGATTAAAATTACAGCCTGTTAATACTTCTATTCCATTAACTGCATCATTTGCCGATGCAGGCGTATAAGTAGCGCCACCGTTCCATTGGTCAATAATTTTTATTGTTGCATTTGCTGAAGTATAACGGTTTATTCCTATTATTAGCCTTGCGCCTGCATTAGCATATGAAACGCCTATTTCGTCTAATATAGTATTTGAAGGTGTAGTTTCTGTTTGGTCAATTGTTACAGGTGTTGTTGATGTTATAGCTAATCCCTGAAAGCCGTAAACATCCTCTATATATGTGATATCCCCTGAAGTTCCATTATAAGCATTTATTGAAAGAGTATAAGGGCTTGAAAGAGAAGATGGTAAAGATATTATGCCATCAAATATTAAAGCGCTTGATGTATTTGTGAAACTATTAGAATTACCAGTCCCAACTATTGTTTTTAGCATTGTTGGAGCTGAACCATTAATTAGAACTTCAACATATCCAGTCCCTGCACTGACATAGCCGTATATTTGAACTCTTACGGCATTCACAACACGCCTACCAAAATCGTTATTCGGTATTGAAATGGAATAAGATTTTACCTGCGTGTATGCGTTTGCCGTAGTATTTACTGCTGTTGTATCATTTATTACAACAGGATAGACAGAACTGTTACCTGAATTATTAACTATATCTATTTGTTGATTTATAATTCTATATCTCTTTATTTTTAGCCCTACGCCTTGAACAGGTGCTAAAAGTAGGCTCATATTTCTCCCTCCAAAACGCCATATAAGAACGTGCAGTTTGAAAGGTTTAGAGAAGTTCCAGCCGTAAGCTTTAAGCTGAACTGATATATTGAACTACTATCTAATGCTGAGCCTTCATTAATATTATAGCTATTTCCATTTATTACGGCTTGAGCTACAACTCCTGTTCCTGCAACGAGAAACTGAAATGTTCCCGTAAAAGGTGCTGTGAAAGGAAGAGATGTTATTACTTGACGGTATAACTTTGATAAAGGTTTGAATTGCACATCTCTATACAGCTTGATTACGCTAGGATCACCATACATGTATTGAACTACTATAATTATATCGTAATTTGCATTTGCATCATTTAAAACAATTTGATCAGCATTTGTGGCTATGTAATCGATCTCATAGCTTTGCGTTATAGTATATTGATTCTGAAGGTTACCAGAAACGTATTCCTGAATCGTTAAGTTTGGGGTTGGATAATTGACTATGATCTTGACATTTGCGTAGTAGTCTGGTTCTTTTTTGAGTTGTATCACGCTGTTTTGTGATGGAATTGTTTTTATTTCAGGAGGGCTAACAGAAATATAAACTGGTTCACTCATTTACATCACCTTTATGGCTATTATAATTATGATTACAATAGCTATGAGTATCATGATCCATTTGAAAGTAGATGTGAACATTTGCCCAAAACTTCCAGCCCATTCAGATACGCCTTTTCCAGCTTCTGAAACCGATTCTACTAGTCCGTGAGCCGTTTCACCTACCGATTTTGAAACGTTTTGCTCAGTTGAAATTACAGCTCCTAAAGTTGCTTGATCAAGTTGATGAAAAGTTTCGCCTATACTGCTGGTTATTCCATGAGTTGTTTCACTTACTGATTTTGAAACATTAGCACCAATATTTCCGAGCGATTTTTCTAAGCTTCCGAACCAGTTTTCTATTCCTGCGAATGGATTCCATGTTTTCGCTGGTCCGTGTTCTATTGGAATTTTCATTGTATGTATATATTTGCCCGCTCCTACGCTCATTTTAGGTTCACCTTCACGTATCCCTGTGGGCATGAATCGAAAAAATGTGGTTCTGGAGTCTTGTATATATGTGTTTCAACTGGTGGCTGATATGTTTTGACTGGCTTTGTGAAGGTTTTCACTGGGGCATGTTCCATAATTGAGGCCGCAGAATGAACCGTATCACTCAATTTTTTCGCAAATTCAACATATTTAGATGGCATACTAGTTTTTACTGGTTTTATTTCTACGGTCTTAACTTCAGGTTTATAAGTTTTTATTTCTTTTACGCAATTCCAATTCATATTATCAAAATCACCCCTATTATCACTAGAAAAGCTATAACAACCAATAACCAATTTTTCTTTAATGTGCTAAAAATACTTTCTTTTGGTTGAACTTCAGCTTCAGGCAGTCCAGTCGCCACAGGTCCTCCTTCAGGTATTGTTTCATTTGTTAACGTAAGCTTTTGAACTAACTGAGAAAATAAAGATTGATTAGCCGTGCTGACTACTTCAGGCTTCTGAACCTGAATGCCTGACTGCATAGCCGAAACTATTGCTTGAGTAGTATTTGGAATCGGAATAATAGTTACAGTTTTTCCCGTTTTTGGGTTTTCAGTAGAAACAGAATGTGCAGTAGGAGAAACTAAAATAGGCTCTTTCCCGAAGATGTCGCTGAAAGTTCTGAATTGCGATACTATCATTTATCCCATCTCCTTTTTCTTTTGACATTCATGTTTTCAGCCTCTAAAGTTGGTATACTCTTGGGAATACTTCAGTTTTGAGAGCCGCTAGCACTCCAGTATTTGATGTCGTGACTTTCAGGTCTACTCTTTTAAGGTCTTCTGGTGTTAGGTCAAGAAAGTCTGAAAGGACGCCTTCAGGGCTGAAAGCCTTTAATGCGTATCCCAAATCTGGAAGGTTCTGAAGCATTGCTTGATCCTGCGCTTTCAGGATAGCCCAATAGTCATCAAATACGGTAACCTGATTGTTGATTTCAAGCTTCAGTTCACTGATCAAAGAGTCTGAAAGGTTTGCATAATTCACTGAAGATCCTGTCATAGCGGCTAAAAGTATGTCTGCATATGCGCCGTCTTTTGAAAGGAATTCGGTCAAGTCGTTCACGCCAGATATTGAAAGAGCTGTGGATATCTGAAGTTTCCTAGTATCTAATATGCCGAATTTCTTAAGTGTTTGGTTATTAAGAACTTCAGAAAGCGGATTGACTTCTTCTTGAAGGTATAGCGTTGTTCCGCTAGATCCAGTCGGGGATCCGCTGGTTACGTTTGCCAATGGTGCGACTGCTAGTTTCATCTTCAGCTGGTTGAATTTGAAAGATGGAAGCGCAGTTATTTCGAAAACTGCACCTTTTTTCATGAGATCTCTTACGCCGAGAAGAACCATTCCGTTTGTTCCGCTTGGTGCATAGTTTCTTACTATTTTCGCCTCTTCCATAAATAACTGATAGTCCGCGTCAAAGATGGGTTCATTGTCGCCATATATAGAAACATGAGTGATCAACGGATTTGTAGCTGAAACTGTCCATGCTGGAGATGTTCCGCCTGTTAAAGATCCCAAAACTATTGAAAAGACATAGTCATGGACTAGATCGACTCTGTAAAGATCTACTGAAATTGTTTGCCCGTAGTCTTGGTCTAACGAAAACGATGGATATGTGCTCGTTTTTTTCGCCAAATTCAATCTTGGAAGGCTTGACATTTCACACTTTCACCTTTTCAAGTATATACGGCATTTCTACCACGAAAGCGCCTATGCCGTATCCCATTATGAAATCGCCTATGTATTCATCCCATGATGCACCGAGCCATGCCAGAACGAAACCGATTATTGCAGAAACTATTTTGTGTTCTCCGACATAAGGTATTTTGTTAATTGTATATGCTCCTGCGACAGCTCCGATTGCGATTGCTATTGCTTCGTATGCTCCACTTTTATACGCCAATTTTACCATTTATTTTTTCACCTTGAAAAATGCTATATAGAAAGCTTTTTATATACGTATAGTCATATTTCGATTTTTATTTTTTTAATCAAGTCATCATGATGAAAAACGAAAAATTCATGTTCATTAAGAGAAGCGAGATCATCGGCATCAATATCATAAGATGCCCTAATGAATTCAACATCTCTCATTTGTGTTGTTTTTGCAATAAAAGTATATGTGGCGTTCGTAATAAAGTCTTTTGAAAGGTTCGCAGGTCTTCTTGCAATAGCTATCCATCCAGAACCGTAATTTCTGCCTATATTCACAAAATAGCTGAGAATATGATCATATTGAAATCGATCGATCTCGTCCATGACCACAAATTTGCCTTTATCCATTGCCCGAATAAGCGCAAAATCAAGCTTTGATTTTTCGACTGGAGAAATACGCAAAACTTCATATTTGTTTTTAAAATCTTTGTAATTTCCTATGATATCGATTATAGTATATGAAAGTTGGGGATTGTATTGAATTAAAGCCCGTGCTAATGTAGTTTTTCCAATTCCTCTCTTTCCGAGAATGACTACTGTATCAGTCTTCTCTAGCTTGATCAAATGCCTGAACGACCTCGGCAAATATTGCCATTACCTGCGGGTCTAATGATATCTTTTTGAAAGCGCTTTTCAACGTTTCAGCATCAATTTGAACGTTCTTTACACCAAACTTCTTTTTTGCTATTTCGTTAGCCTTTTCTGCAAAATCTTCGGGAATTTCAATTTTTTCAGGTTCATGAATAGCTTGATAAAAGTAATGAATGAATTGATCGTAATCATCGAGTTCTTTTTCATCCGCTAATTGTATAAGCCTAACTATTTGCGAAAGAAAGCCCATTATAAGCGCTTTCTGTTTTGATTCTAATTCATTAAACATTGGTTTGTTTATTTCATATATTTTAAATATATTACTTATGAGCTTCGATTTGTTGATCATTTTCTTTTACCTCCTTTCCTTCAACATCTCTAACTTTTTCTTCTTTTTTCGACTTAAAACTTATGATCAATATAAACCTTGAACCTATAAGCGTTATAAATGTGATCAACGCATATATTTCATCACCTTCTAAGCCTACTTTTTCAAATACCTTTTTGAGTAAAGGCGAAAAAGCGTCATTGATGCCGTCCATTTCAATCTCATTTAATGCAATATATTTTTCTATTGCTTCATCAGGCATTCCACGCCTTTGCGCTAACGTCCTTAAGATCGTATCAAAAAATTTTCCTATAAATGGATATACTTGTTCTTTTTCTTCTTTTCCTTCTTCTTTTCCTTCTTCTTTTTCTTCTGTTTCAGAAAGCGCTTTTTCTACTTCACTTTTTTGAACCGTCTGCGCCAGCTTAGCCAGCTCGGGATTTTCGATTTGTTCATTTTCTTCACTCATTGTTTACCTTCCTCTTTTTCTTTTTTCTTTTTCCAATACCAGTATAGAACGAAAAAGATCACTACGAAAACCGATCCTATCACATACCATTTCGCCTTTTCCCATACTGAAATCACTTTTTCTTTTACGTTTATTTTTGTTTTTTCTTCAGTTTTTGCTTTCACGACTTCAGTTTCTACTTTCTTTTCTTTTTCAGCTTTCGCTTTCTCTCTTTCTGCTTTTGTATGTTCCCATATATGCGCATTATATGCCGAACGGCTAGTGAATTCTTTTCCGCATTTTTTACACTTATAGACCTTTTGTGCTGGCTTCGCTTTCACTATTTCAGTTTGAACATTTAGTTCAACATTTGGAATTTGCTGATTATCATTTTGTTGTTCATGTTGATCATTTTGACTCATACAATATGATTAAAATAACAAATATATAAATATTTATTTCTTTAATTCACGCATTTGTTTTTCATATATTTCTATGAAATTTTGCCATTCGCCTGCTTTTTTATCTATCCGCTTTCCATTTTTAATTTCTATTTTTCCATCCCAAAGGATCATGAATTCATTTAACTGATTATTAAAAATTTTACGCAAATCTGACCTAATTCTATATGCATCATCCCCAAGAAATGCTCTTATCTGTAATAATGTCAATAAATCATATTTTTTATAAAATAATATCCATATGTGAACGTTTTCATTTGCTGACTTTCTAATTTTTATTTCCTTTATTTTATATCCTTTCATATTGATCAATATAAATTTATTAGTATATTGCTTTATGTAATCTGTTATAAATTCTTGATACGGCACATCGATATCTATTGTTATATAATTAAATTTTATTTTCTTCTTAAATAATATCAATATCTTTCACTCTACCTTTTTCTTTTCCGCATTTTATATTTTTCTTAATTGTATCAAACACTTTAGTATCTATTTGCCTTATATCAGTTACTAACTTCTTATAATTTACGTCTTTTTCATCTACATACTGATATTCTACTGTAAGACCATAATCATCATAATTTTCGTTTAGGTATTTATTTTGCCTATCTGTTTTCTGCAAAAATTCAATTTCATTATTTATTTCATCGAACATATCAGCTTCAGCATACAAATAAAAGTTTATATATGCTACACAGTCATGATTTTGATTATCTCTAGCAAGTCCTTTTACCGTGAAACGGACATATTCCTTCGGTTTAGGAATTTCTATTTTGATTTCTTCTTTAGGCTCTGGTTTTAGTTTAAAAAGATTTTTTACATAATTTTTAATTTTATTTATTTCTTTCTTAATTTCATTAACAACATTTTTAACCCAATCTTTTAACCCCAATTTTAATCACCAAAAAAATAAACAAACATAAAAAATTTATTTTTCACTTTCTTCTTTCGCTTCAGGTTTGAAAACTGAAACTCTTTTGATATCCTTTAACGCCACAACGTCCATAGAAACAGGAGTATCTATGTATACATGACCGTGCTTTATTTCCACAACATACCCAGTTATTCCTTTATACGTCCCAGTTGAATAGACTAAAACTTTTCGCTTTTTCTTCATTGCATCCCTAAGTATTTTTTCCCATACATTCTGTTCAGCAAAGGCTCCCATTTCGTCCAATTTATCCCGTATATTTTCGTCAAGGATATCATCTGGCTTCATTCTTCTTCATCTTTACGGCTTTCTAATATCTGAATTTGCTGGACTACATTCGGCTTCATTACAGCATTTCCAATTTTTATATATTCATCGTCTAGTATTTCAAGCTTTCCGATTATCGTTTCTGAATATCTAGTTCTAATTTTTACTATTTTTCCTTTATACTGTTTTATGAACTCCATCTTCATTCTTTCTTTTCCTCCTCTACTTTTCTAACAATTTCTTTTATAGCGAAATATCCTTTTACAGTTACCATTTCTTTTTCGTCTTTTGAAAATATGTGATATTCGAACATATTTCCGCCATTACTGAAATCGCCCCATTCATATTTTTCGCCCATGTATTGATTTTCAGCGCCGTCAGGAAAATATATCTTTAACGTTTTTTGATATTTAATTTTGTTTTCCATCATTTCCCTCACTCCATTATGTCATATCTTGTAGTTTTTCCTTCCCCACTCTTTATTACTTTGATTGTATAGCTGTGCGTCTGAAATCTTTCCAGCAACTGCCTATATAACGGACTGTTTACTGTTACCGACCACGTATACTTTTCGCCATTGTATTCGATCTGAAAGTCAGCAACTTCCCTTCCAAAATTATTTATCCTTTTTGTAGGTATTTCTGGAAGCAATTTTATTTCGCTTACACCTTTCGGAAGCTTCAAGAACGGATTTTTGCCCGCTTCCCTCAGCTTCTGCATTCTTTGAGCTTCTATTTTTTTCGCTTCTTCTTTTGCCCATTCATCTATTTTTTCATTATTTTTTTCCATTTTTTCCATCACCTGCATCCTTATCTATGCACTAACTCATTTATAAACCTTACTCAAAAACCAACAAACACAAACACTTTTTTCTTTTTTTA
>Ga0208312_100056_pt1 | contig 9229 bp, 15 predicted proteins | sample BED_Mat_virus_9__FD_187140 | JGI IMG/M metagenome (GOLD analysis project Ga0208312, IMG submission 187140) | Extremophilic microbial mat communities from Yellowstone National Park, USA - BED_Mat_virus_9_15 (SPAdes) (version 2) | ecosystem: Environmental > Aquatic > Thermal springs > Hot (42-90C) >... | reverse complement strand
AAACTTTCTATTTATTTTTGTGAGTGCGTTAGGCGATGTAGTGTATATTCTAGGTATTCTAGTCCCACTCCTAGGGTTGGTAGCAAGAAACTACCTGGTTAACCTTTTGGGTCTTGTAATGGGCACAGTGGGCTTTTTGGCATTCGTGCAGAACTACACCGACATAACGTTTTCATCCTCAAACTTTTACTTAGCCTTTCTTCCGTTAGCCTTCGGACTGGTTAACTTCGCCTTCTTCTTCCAGTGGGTTAGGGAGGAGCGGATATGAGGAGGGAAAGGAATGTTGTCAGTGCCAAAACGACAAGGCCCAGGTTTTGGTTTAACTATGCCGATTACGTTATCTCCGTCAAGAGAGTGAAGAGGATGGAAAGGGAAGTTAGCATTATTCCGCAGAAACTCAACGCTATCGGGGTTATCTCCTCTAGCAGTCCTCATCTTAGCCTTCGGGCATTGTGCTTTTTCCGTCACCTACGGAGATTACTAAGAGGTGACTTAGGTGAGTGATGGAAAATTAGTTAACGCATGGGAGGAGGAGCTAAGAAAAACCCAAAGCCTGGAGGAGTTAAGGCAGAAGTATGAGGAAGCCAAGAGACAGTTAACCGATAGTAAAGACTTACGTTTACTGTACAAAGTGTATGAAAAGCGGCAGTTTGAGCTTAAACGTGCCCAATTCCAACAGCTGAAGGCAGAACTATCTAAGAAGGACAAGAAGTTTAAGAAAGAGAAGATTGACGTTAACGTCAAGGTAGTCAAGAAGTGGATAAATAGCAGACTGTTTACAGCTGAGCATTATGTGGCTATGTTACAGCAGAGTCGTGCTGGTCTTCAGTTTCTCTTTTTGCGGAAAGTCAAACTCATAGAAAATCAGGGGTATTTGATGTTGGAAAATCGGAAGATGCGAAAGGACTGGATTTTAAACGGCGAACCGCTATTGTTGGAAAGGCCAAAGTTTCCGTTTGGAAAGAAGTTCGTGGCAGTGCATTTTGTCCTACCCGACTTCCCCTATACGCTCTCTCTTGAAATAGACCAAAAGATAAGGGAGGCAACGCTAAAGACACTAAATGCCCCGCAAATAATGCACTCACTAATAAGGACTAGGTTTTTCGAAGCGTTAGCGAAAGCAGGAGGTTCAGTAGACTACACCATGTTAATAGTCGGTGCGGTCATGGGTATCGGCATAGGTGTGGCTATAGGTTTCGGTATAGCAAACGCAAACTTAACGCATCTACTTACTCAGCACGTAACTAACACCACAGTAACGCATACTACATCCTCACCAAGTTTCACGATTCCGACTAATTCCTCAAAGGGGAGTTAAATGGCTAAGCAGAAGTCTACAGAACAACTTGAGAAAGAAAATGAGGAGCTGAGGAGAAGGCTACAGGATCTAAATCAGGATGAGAAACCCCAAGAAATCGAAAACCCTTACACCGTGACTAACAGGGCCCTCAGTGAACTTGTGAACCCAAAGGACACCATGTTTTACCTTTCAGGAGGAGAGATTTCCCTTATTCTAACGGCCCGTGAATTCGCCAAACTGCCCGCATATTTCGGGGAAGAGCCAGTTACGGAGTTAGAGGTTTACGCAGAAGCGTTAAAGCACCATCTGGTTAGTAAGGGAGGAAGAGGCAGACGGGACATTTTGAGGGTGCTTAGGGCCAGTAGCGGCCAGGTCAGGGAAAACGTTAACAAGAGTTTGTTTAAACAATTACTTCACGGTGGTAAGGACACCGACATGGAGCAGGAGAACAATGACTGAACTTCTGTGGTTAGCCCAAAAGATAGTTGACGCCTACAGAAACATGGGATTTGTATCAGCAGTTATATTCGGCCCTCAGGGCACTGGAAAGACCACTTACGCCTTTAAGGTGGCCAGGGATGTGGAATATGCGTTACGTGGTTTGGAAACAAAGGATGAGGCATGGAAATACGTGAACTACTTCTTCGAGTTGCCTGAAGCTTTAGACTTTATCCAGCAACTTACTGAGAAAGACCAAAGGATACCTTATATTATATTCGATGATGCAAGTATTTGGCTGTCTAAGTATTATTGGTTCAAGGACTACATGAAGGCTTTTTACTCATATTACGCTCTCATGAGGACTAGGGTCTCAGCAGTTATCTTTACTACGCCCGCACCTGACGACATAGCCTATTTCCTTAGGGAAAAGGGATGGTACCAAATAAAGATAGTATGGAAATACAAGAAACAGAAAATCGGACAGGCGTTATTATATCAAAAAGAATTTACAAGGAACAAAAGCGGCGAATTTACTACCAAATCGATACATAAGGCGATAGATTATTTCAAAGTTGACCTACCTGACCCCTTTTATCAGGAATATCTAAGGAAGAGAAAAGAGAAAGAATTAGACCTACTAACGCAAGTTAAGGTTACACTTAGCCCAACAGATGCCAAAAATAAGGTAAAATAAGCCTGGTCAGCGTGGGTTTTACGTGTATGTGTTACTTAGCCCCTTCGCCTCAACCAGGCAGAACCACAACCCTACCAAGTATATAGCACCACAGCAAACTACAAGCCATAAAGGATCCATGGCACATCAAACGTTATACTCCTTGAGTTTTGAACTGCTTATACAATAAAGTCTGACACGCCTGCCGTTCGAGTCCCGCATCCACCTCCTTGTTATATAATGCTCCCTCGTGAGCCTGCTAAGTGCCATTTTGGCGTTATGTTCATCCAGGTGGAGATCCCTGCAGACTTCCTGCAGTGTGATGCAGTTTTTTCTGCCTATGTATAGCAAAATTATGCCTCTTGTGTTCATACCCTACTATGGCAAAACAGGGTATAAAAATTGTTACCTATTATGACACGCTCAGAAGTCGGCTACCTACCACTAAGAAGGTGGGATAACACTTCAGTGACCCTGTCACCATTACCGTTACACCTAGCTGAAACAAGCCAAAAAGTCGGGATTCGGGCAGGGTAAAAAAACCGTTAATCCTCGTGCCTTAACCTTTCCGATTCACTTTCCGATTCATCATCCGTGTGTAAAAGGAGTAGAATTAGATGTAACTTTAGCAAAAAATCTCTGTATTCCCGTTCATTTTTGAAAAGTTGTTTTCTTGTTTTTCTTCGCATCTTTCTCATCCTAAGCTTTTCATGTTCATGCGTCATCCTCCCTGAAAAGTTTGGCCAACTCTTCTGCGATCCTTTTCATTTCTTCATCTTCTTCCAGTATCTTCTTTATTAGGTAAGGCCTGTATCCTTCCTGTAACAGTGCCTCCCTATTCCTCCTCCTCATCATCCTCATCCTCCAAAATCTTCTTGACCTCATCCATAGTCATTTCCACAGTTACCCTCCCGAGGGAGAGGATAACCCTCCTGGAATATGGAACATAATATACGTCAAGGTCTAGCATTCTGGTTCTTTTGCCCATGGTAAGGTATCCTGCAGCGTGTTGAGTCTGCCCCATTGGATCCTTGTGGAACTCCCCAAGTAGTATTATCCCTATTCTCCCCATGATAATTACTCGTTTGAGTATAGCGTAATTAAACAAGTTGTCATGGAGAAGGAGGGTTTTCAAGTCCTCCAGGTCTTTTTGTATTTCCTCTTCCATTGTCACACCTCCTCCAGCCTGAGCACTTCCGCGAATGGGTTCTCCTCCCCTTGTTGGGCATAAATTGCCCACTCCTGAGAAGCCCTGGAAAGGGCCTTTTTTGTCGTGTAGTCCATGCCCCAGGCTACCTCGCTAGCCCCGTATCTTAGGGTGACCAGGTAGAAGGGCTCTATACCCTCAGGTCTAACGAAGTAGACGCATACCGCAGTATCGGGCCCAAAAACGTGAGCCTCTACTAAGTGGGCGTCTACTTCCTTCCTGCTCACATCCTTCCTGCTTGCATCCTCCGAAACCCCTAACGGGGTATTAGGGCGTATCATGTTTCCTCTATCTATACTATCTGTCAGTAGTGTATATAAATTTTGATCGATGCTCTCTATCTATCTATCTCTACACAAACAGGGTGGACTAGTAAAAACCTGGAAAGAGATAGAGCAGATAGAGGAGTATAATCCTATCTACTCTCTATCTATCTATCTATCTATCTATCTATCTGGAGAGGGTGAACTGCAGAAACAGGGAAATAGATAGAGTAGATAAAGCAGTATCTAACTCCATCTACTCTCTCTCTATATCTATCTATCTATCTGGCGAGTAAACTAACAAAAACATAACTAGTTTGTATAATGATGATGATACTCCATCTACTCTATCTCTTATCCTCAGATCCAGATCCAGATCTGGTGTAGAGATAGATATAGATATACAATGTAGATAGAATTAGATTGGCTCTATCACTTATATCTCTTATCCTCTGTTTTCCAGATCCAGATCTGGTGTAGAGATAGATAGATAGATAGAGTAGATGGAGTATCTCACTCTATCCACTCTGTCTCTATCCGTGTTTTTGTTAGTTCACGCTGTGTGTAGAGATAGATAGATAGAGTAGATGGTCTTTACCTATCCTCTGTGTTGTGGTTTCTACTCTATCTCTAATCCTTTCAGATCCAGATCTGGTCTCTGGTAGATAGATAGATAGAGACATATAATGTAGACAGAGAGAAAAGTTTAAATACACTGTGGAGAAAGTGTATACGTGGTAAGAAATGCCACAGTTAAATAGTTACGAGATGGCCCAAGTAATGTACAAAATATTAAAACACAGACGCCAAGTTAGCTTAGAAGATATAATAGCACAGTTTGAGGTATCCACCACCACCGCTTATAACGTTCAAAGGGCGTTAAGGATGATCTGCCAGAAGCACCCGCAGGAGTGCGACATCCTAACCAAAAACAGGAGGACTGTATTCGTTTGGATTGAGAATGAGCAAGGGGAGGAAACCCAAGAAGCCGAGAAGATATTAAACGCCAAGCCCGAGGGTGAGTGAAGTGGAACAGTTAGTTAGCTATAGGCAGGACATTGTTGTAATTTCGTTTAAAATCGACGCCCGACTTCTCCACCAATTGCAGAAGTATGCCATAAAGCATAGGATAAGCCGCAGTGAGGCAATACGCAGGGGAGTCACAATGATGTTAAAGGAAGCTGAAGATACGTCAAGAAGCGAGCTACATTTTTAAACATGTTTTCTTAAATGTAGTTAATGATGTGGCGTGCTCTAATCTTAGCCACTTTAGTCCTTGTGGGTTTACTTACCCCTGTTTTAGCGGTGGTTAGATTCGGTGGAGGTGGAGGGTTTACTTATGCCCCTTACACCACTACCCTAACTTTCAGTACTTCATCCTCCTCTTCCTCAAGTGTGGTGACTCAACCAGGCTCTAATTGGGATTCATTGGCGTGGTTAGACTTTTGCTATGTTAGTGTAGTGAACACAAACCAACTGGAGGTTTTGCCTAATCAAGCAAACGTCAATAACAACGTATCCGTTTCGGTGCCTGCCAATGTCACGGGACTAAACGTAACCGTGACGGTGCCAAGCGGAACAGCAGGAAACTTCGGAGGTTTTGCGGTAGGTTTTGGTGTGTTTTACCATTCCGCTTTCCTAGGCAATTATGGGCCATCTAGTCCATATGGCTCATATGGGATAGTGGTAGCCCTAGAGCGTGGGTCTATGTCAACTTATCACTTATTCCTATTCTATGATGGGGTGGTATGGGGCAACTGGTCAGTAGGTACTTTTGGCACAGGCCAAGACGTTATGTTAGGTTTTACCTTTAACAATCCTAACGTGGTTAAGGTCTATTGGAACAACGGCACAACAGTGGTTCACGAGGTAACGCCAAAATACCAAACGTCAACGGGATTCAAGAATGAAAGTTTGGTTACCGACACCTCCAGCTACACTGTTGACGTGGCGAATGGAGGAAGCGATTACGGTGAATGGGTTATAGTAAATTACCAATACCTTAGCAGTAGCGGGACAACCACAACAAACTATAACCTTAGGCTATCGTGGACATCTGTCACATTGGGCAACGGTGTGAAGGCTCTCTACGCTTTTACGGGAGCAGGGAATCCAGTTAACGTCACCACTACTGGTACCTCCTGGAGTGTGATGAAGATTGAGACTGTTGAAAACTACACCGTGGCAGGCAGTGTGTTTCCGTTATCAGTAGCAGGATCTGTCGGGTATTTAACTTCTCCTAATGGAATATACCTACTTCCTAACGTTTACCCGTCAGGGAATCTCGATGGGTGGTATCTAAACGTCACGGTAGAGTTTCAGGTCGTTACTCCTAGCCAGACATTTTACCAAAACGTCACAATCCCCGTTTTTGTCAGTGCCTTCGCCGTTTCGGTGTTCGTGGCACCTCCTGCGTCTTCCTACGTAAGCGGCCAATCAATCACCGTGGTAAACACGACAGCACCCAACTACCCTAGTAACTTAGGCTATGTTGTGGAGGACAAGCCTACTGCTGAAATAAACATACAGGGCCTAACTAATGGTTTCGTGCCATTGCCTTACACTGTTACAGCAAACGTTAACGCACAAACAACATACTATTATAGTATTGAAGTAGAAGAGGATGGAATTTCCATGGGTTCTATCACGGGCACAATAACGTTATACCCCGCAACCCAAACGCCCGTTATATTCGTTTCACAATACCCGACTACAGCCACCCAAGGCACTAAGGTGACTTTTACTTTCCAATTTACGCTTAATACGCCCATAGCCAATGTGACAACTTCGGCATTTACGTCTACTTCTACCTTCGAATGGACTTACGCCTCCCTGGTGTCATCCAGCTTAGTGGAGTTTAAGGGATATTGGTCTTCACAAAATGACGGTTTCCTCATAATCACAAGGAGCCAAAACTACCTTATACCCTTCAACGGGTCTACAGGCTTAACGTTTAGTAACAACAGTGTCAACAGCCTGCAAATCCAAGTTAATAGTATCGGGCAACTATTACTAACAAACGGTCAGGGCCAAAGCTTAGAAATAAGCAACACGTCAGACGTGATAGGTGTAGGTTTCTATTACGGGGCAGGCAAACTAACGCTTAATTGGTTATTTGTGGATGGTGTTGTTCTGCAATCCGCTACGGCAGACCAGGCTTATACAATTCTCACGGGCACCAATACCAGCACATTAACACAACTAACTAGCGGGTACACCAATAGCACAGGATACGGCCAGGTCACCGTAACTCTGGCCGACACACCCTATCAGTTGGTAGACATCTACTGGAGCGGATTGGACAAATACGTAATACTAAACATAACAGTTACTAAACCCTCAACTACCACAACAACCACAAATGTAACAACGCAGAACTACAACTATACAAATCCATTCACGAACCACATAGCCCCTACCACCAGTCTGTTTAACTTTAGTAATTCACAGCCGTGGGCTGAGCTGATAGGTATTGTAGTAGCGGTAACTGTCACGTTAATAGGGTGGAAGTTTGGTGGAAGGGGCGGAGCGTCAGGAGCCGCAGTAATGGGGCTTATTGCCGTAAGTTATTTGGGTCTGGTGCCCTGGTATCTGTTCTATGTCTTCATTTTCGGAATAGCGATGCTATTAGCTAAAACATTTGTAGACCGTTTTATGGGAGGTGAAGAATGACCGACGCCATTAGTTTAGCCCTCCAAACGGGCTTAGGGCCTGTGGTTGGAGTCATCATCATACTGGTTATAATGGGACTGACCTACAAAATGGCGGGTAAAATACCAGCAATAATAACCGCAATAGCGTCTACCTTCGCACTCATGTTCATGGACTTCATGCCTGTCTATTGGGGGATAGCGGTGATTTTCGGTGTAATAGCGGGGTTAATTTTAGGTGACAAGAATGGGTACTAAGCTCATAATCTACGTTTTACTGTTTGATGTGTTCTTAGCCATGATGGTAGGAGCGTATGGAGGACTGACAGCACCCAGCATCCCCGCAACTCCTTCGTATGCCTCCGCAGTGTTGGCCGCCTCATCTATAACGTGGTCTGCGGGTATACCTGCAATAACACTTATACCGTCATTCAGCATTTTGGGAGCAACAGTGCCAAGCGTGGCAATTCCAGCTATAACATTCTTTAGCGTATCCTTCGCATGGTTAGCCCCTGTGCTCTACGTTTTTGATTGGATAATATGGGTTTTCTTGACAATCGCAGACGTGTTAGGGTATTTGTTGGCCATATTCACGGGTAGCGTGGGGTTATTGTCATCTGTGCCCGTGGTAGGGGCTTTCCTCACTGCCTTCGTGCTCATCATAAATTTCATCTTGATTTGGGAACTGGTGAAGTTAATACGGGGTTACGGCCCATGACCTACAGTGCGAATGAAATAAGGGCTAAGATGCTACGGAAGAAAATCCTGCAATTGGTAGGGGAGAATTACGTCTTATCGGCATCGTTAATCTCCCATACCTTACTCCTGTCATATGCGACAGTGCTACGCCATTTGAGGGTATTAGACCAACAAGGCTATGTTGAGTTATACAAAAATGGCAGGACACTATACGCAAAAATTAAAGACAATTCGGCAGAAATTCAGATCCTGAATACAGAACTAAAGGGTCTTATAAATCCTGCCGCAAACTTTAATACGGGCAGAAATGTCAGGAAGGTTAAAGGTGGCAGTGGCCAAAAACCTGATGAGGCGTAAAGCCGAGGGTTCTCTTAACATTGGAGTCCTTATCGGGCTCTTCATCTTTATCCTAATAGGAATAGTACTCCTGCCTGTCATAGCGACCCAAGTGAGTAATTTAACTAGTGGTACGACGCCTACGGTGACGGGCACCGATGCCACACTACTGAATTTGGTGCCACTGTTCTACATCCTGGTGCTAATCATAGTCCCCGCAGTGGTAGCCTATAAGATATACAAGGACTAAGGGGAAAAAGATGGAAGTACAGATTAAGCCATTAATTTTTCTGTTTCTGTTCATCCTCATTGGTGTGGTTCTTCTGTCGCCCATTGTGAGTTATGTGCACACCGTAACCACAGCAACAATCACCGTGGGCAACACGACAAAAACTAACCCCGAGTATGTGGGAGCCTCAAACGCCACACTAGTCAACCTAGTGCCACTGTTCTACATCCTGGTGCTAATAATAGTCCCCGCAGTAGTTGCCTATAAAATGTATCGGGACTAAGGGGTAATTTATAAGGTTAAACTTCCTATTTATTTTTGTGAGTGCGTTAGGCGATGTAGTGTATATTCTAGGTATTCTAGTCCCACTCCTAGGGTTGGTAGCAAGAAACTACCTGGTTAACCTTTTGGGTCTTGTAATGGGCACAGTG
>Ga0208312_100051_pt1 | contig 9499 bp, 10 predicted proteins | sample BED_Mat_virus_9__FD_187140 | JGI IMG/M metagenome (GOLD analysis project Ga0208312, IMG submission 187140) | Extremophilic microbial mat communities from Yellowstone National Park, USA - BED_Mat_virus_9_15 (SPAdes) (version 2) | ecosystem: Environmental > Aquatic > Thermal springs > Hot (42-90C) >... | reverse complement strand
GAGGCAAAGCCGATCAATAAAACATATCCAGGCTTTTCAACATCATAAGAAAATGGTTTTCCCCTCTTTCTTGATTCCTCAGTTGAATTATAAAACCAGTTAGTAAGGGTAGTCGCTACCATGTCCCTTGCATTTGACACTGTGCTCTTTTTAAGTTCTTCAGGTATAACAATGGGAGGCAATTTCACCTCCACAATTTTTTCTCTTGTCTTATCCATGAATCTGAGCATTGAGATTAATGTATTTGCATAAAGCTGTCTTTTTGCCTCATACTCAGAGCCTCCATTATCAAGAAGCCCATCTCTACCTAGCAGATTTATAGCAGCAGTAGTTAACATCCTCCATGTATATGTTGGTATCAATGTATAGAGCCTTTCAGCTGCTGCAAGCTTCCTTAACAGGTTCCCCTGTGGTGCCATTATGACTGCCACAAGTCTTTCTGTGTCTGTAGCTAAGGGTAGCTGAGATTTTGCAAATGATTGCTGAGTCTGTCGTGACATTAAAATATCACCTTCATAACACCAAGATCCTCAAAAAATTTGATATACACCTGTAATAATATCTCAGCAGCGCTTAGCCTAGACATAGCTTCTATTGAGCCTTTATCATACCCCCTCTTCATCTCATCACTGAATTTCAGATATATTAGCGAGGCGACCTCTTCCAACGCCCCCTCCGTCTCATATTTCTCCAATTTTGGTAGAGGGAGTTCAGGGAATTTTGACTTAAAGGCCTTTATTATCATATCCTTTACCATCCATAACAGGGCATCTGCATAATAGTTAAATCCTGGGCCTAGTGGAAGTCCACTCAGCGAATTAATAACAGCCTTCTCACTAGCCTGTGCCGCATTAACAGTAGATGTATAGTATATTTTGTCTCTGTAATCATGTGTCTTTGACGTAAGTGAAGCCGCAATATAGTCGTCAATTAGGAGATAAGGAACACTGTTTATTATAGCCTGCTTCAGCGTTGAAGTTATGACATGCCTCAATGCAAGCTCCTGCTGTGGAGTTGGACGCGAATCATTTGACATTACACACACCCACATGTATATCACTGCAGAAAGTTAAAAGGAATTAATGCCAAGTTCCATATTATTGACCATGGTGCAATGCTAGCAATATTTTAATTAATCTCACTCGACACAACATAAGTAGGGGAGGAGTGGACTTGTCAATTTCAGATATGATAAGGGATAAGTTTAAGCCAATGCCCAGTTCTGATAAGGCATCTGTTGAAAAGTACATAGAGACTGCTATGGAGCAACTTGATAGAGCTTATAGGGAGCTAAGTAATAGTGAACAGCTCCATTATATTATGGACGCGATACAGAGATTCAGGGATGTAGTATCACAATTGCAAGACGTTTTGAATAAGATACAACCCTATGCGGCTACAGATGCTGAGGCAGCCAAGCTGGCTGTTAAGCTTGGAATGGTAGTGTTCGCTATTCAACTTGTTCAGCAGAAATTAGCTGAGATTCAAGCAGCCATCGCAAGGGCAACACAACCTGTTCCTACCTTAGCACAGCAACCAACTGCAACGGCAATGAGAGGTATGGGGGTGCAATAAAATGCCAGCATCTAGTTATAATGTTACCCCAAGTCGGGCTATCAGGACAACAGTATTAGATCCAACAACGCAATCCATGTCATCTGAGGCAGCAGCGGTAATAGGAAGCACAACAATAAGCCAGCCAATCCAGGGTGGAGGCCAACCAGCCCTACCTGGGCCGATAGAAGGTTCTAATCCACCTACCTCCAATGGTGGTATAAACTTTGGAGGAGTGATAAATGAACCTATTGGTAGGGGTGCTGGAGGTGGAGGCCAACCAGCCCTACCTGGGCCGATAGAAGGTTCTAATCCACCTACCTCCAATGGTGGTATAAACTTTGGAGGAGTGATAAATGAACCTATTGGTAGGGGTGCTGGAGGTGGAGTCATTAGTCCACCTATTCTAAAACCTATCGTTCCTGTTCTTCCACCAAGTAACAATAATGGCTTAAGATTTGGAGGAGTGATAAATGAACGTATAGGTAGGCTAGCTGGAGGAGGACTAATAACCCCTCCTCTAGGACTGATCAATACTATTGTTCAACCAACTACAAATGGTGGTATAAGATTTGGAGGAGTGATAAATGAACGTATAGGTAGGCTAGCTGGAGGAGGGTTACTTCAACCATACCCATTCAACATGCCAATCACATATGGCAATAGGAGACTGATAGGGCCTGTTCTTGTGTCTGAACGTATAGGTAGGCTAGCTGGAGGAGAGCTCTACGGGCCGCTTCCTACACTCACAACACATGGTAATGTAGCAATGGCTAATATTGGTAATGCAGGCCAGCCAACAGCTAATGCTGCAATCATACGTAACATTTTAGCTGGTGGCCCTGTTACAACTGGTAATGTGGTTGCACTGGCTAGACCTTTAGGTAATGAGAGAATGGCTAATGTCGGATCACTCATTACAAATATGAGGGGCACGCCTGAACAATTAACACGTACAATTACTAATATGATTGGTGGCCCTGTTACAACTGGTAATGTGGTTGCACTGGCTAGACCTTTAGGTAATGAAATGATAACTGAAATTGGAGGCCCTAACCCTGTTATCAGGGAGGCAACACAGGGCCAAGTTGCTACAGTTGGAGGTGTGGCTACAGAGCAGAATGTGCAGAACCCGTTATTAACAGAATACCTTAATGCTGTTTATACACCCGTTATTACCCGTACCATAGGGAGCCCAACAAACATAGTAGTAAGAAGGACTGTTGGCAATGTTGGAACAGCAACATTAGGGAATATGCAGGGAGGTTTAACAATCAGTGGTCAGCAAGGTAATGTTTACATACCAGCACAGCAATTATTGGCGGCAGCCGCTACATAATAACAAACCTTAGTGATGAAAAGGAGGTAAGAGTACGTCAAGCATATTTGATGAGTTAAAAAAAGCACAAATAAAGATGCCACCTCAGTACCTTGAAATTACATCAAAGTGGATCAGGAGGGCAAAGGAAAATCTGAGAAGAGCCTCATCTATGTTAAGTTCTGGAGGGAGCCCACAACAGATCAACGCGGCTGTAGCATTAATACAAGAGGTAAGTAATGGCCTTCAATATGCGGTTAACCTCATTTCTCCATATCAAGGGACTGACCCAGATGCTATTGATCTAGCCGCTGAGCTCCAGCAAATTCAGGCTATGTTGCAGAACCTTCAACAGAAAGTATCAGAAATAATGCTAAAACTCTCCCTTCGTGACTAGCCATAATTTGAAGCCGTAAGGTCGTCTTCATGCTTCTCAAGGAATTCAATTATTGCCATTAATATAATGTCGTTTACTGATCTTACATCATATTTCTTTGTATGGTGATAATATATCTTTAAATGTTGCAACTTAACGTAAATATCTTCAGGTATATGAGCACGATATTCTACATGTTTAGTATTGCCCTGTTGACTCTCTCCTGTATTTGAATTCATTTTTCCTCCCATAGCTCCTTTAGCTGGAAAAATTTAAGGGATACACACGTTGCCGAGCTAACCTTGAGTGCTACAAATTTGTAGCAAAGTATTTAAACGTCAGTAGGTAATATAATAAACTGAGGAGGAAGTAATATGGTTTCTCAAGAAGGTAAAAATGATCTTCATTCTGGTGGAGAAATTGTTTGCCCAAGATGTGGGCGCAGGGGAACTGTTGAAGTAACTACAGTTAATGGTAGAAGATATTATAGAGTTCGACATTATAATTCAGACACAAAAAAGAAATTCTACCACTACCTTGGCCCAGTGGAGGGCTACATAGCCCCAGGAAAGATACAAGGTGTTCTTGTATCCAATCTTATGAATTGGCAACCAGATGTGTTAGTATACAGTATTATCGCTACGGCTAAATTACTTTATGAATACGGCAGTATGAATCCAAGAGATCTTAAGAATATCATCCTAAGACTTAGAAATCAATTAGAAAATGGTATAGTTGAACTTGACGAACTTATCAAGAAAATGGAGGAAGAGAATACTAATAATGACAATCTATTGGAGGCAAAAGCCTAAACATCTTAAACTTAAGTAGGGCTAATCCATAATTTTTGCTACAAATTTGTAGCTCAACAACTGAAGATAAATCATTTAGGGTTAGGGTCATTTCTTCTGAGGGGTTCATTTCCTGCGAATCATCAACTCATATGGGAGGTGTGTGTGCAGATTTCCTGTGAATTTTTCCGCGGGCCTGGGAGGATAGCTCTGGTACCTCGCTCTCCCTTGGAAGCCTCCAGCCCCTTTTTGTCAATTCATTTTCTATTATTGCATAATCATACCTCTCCAGGGTTGATAATTTTGGAACCTTTTCGTCAAAGCTCATGCAACCCTCACCCTTATCCTACCAGTAAGCAACTCCTCCATGAACCATTGCTTTATCCTCTCTAGCTTGACTTTTTCCTGTTTTAAAACCTCGAGCTTTTTATCAACAGAGAGCTCAGTTTTCTTTAGCTGACTACCAAAAGAACCTGTTCTAATTGTTAGCGACACGTCTTCTAAGCTAACAACTTCCCACTCTTTTGGTATTTCTCCAATTTCTGTGTCTTTAAACTCTTTATGTCCTATTCCCTTTGTAAAAAGCTCCTGCATTAAGCCTTTTTTAAGGCGTTCAGTCTTAGCTATTATCTCATCAGTTTTCTGAATAGCTTCATCAATAGTTGAAAGAATTTCGGCGATTTTCTGCTGTTCTTCAAGAGGAGGGACTACTAATTTTATAAAGTTTACTGCTCTAGCCGCATGTTTTATTGTGCTACCTGTTGTATTATCATTTATTATTTTTTGCACTACAGAACATTGAAGAATATAAAATAAAAACTCTTTATAAATATTGTTGTTTGGTTTTACTATTCTTATTCCAGAAGAAATTGCCCCTTCCATTCCTTTGGCAACGACTCCAGGAACCTCATCTAAAGCTAAAAGTATATCATCTTTATGACAAAAAACTAGGTTTTCAGGTTTTTCGTCTACAAATACTGTATCTAACACCTGCTTTGAAATGTCTGATACCCTAATAAATCTAAATCCTTTTCCTATTACGTTATATATTTTACTTCCTGGTTCTGTGCCTCTTATCAATTTACAAGTATCTTTTAATTTAACAACTTCCCACTCTTTTGGTATTTTTCCAATCTCTGTGTCTTTAAACTCTGTTTCTTTATAAAATTCGACTTTTTCAGCCATTGAGCCTTTTCACCTCTTCTAAATAGCTTTCAAGCTTCTGCATAACGCTCTGTCTCTTTTCTTCTAAGGATTTCAGTTCCTCAAATTCCCTGAAGATATCTATTTCTTCGCTTTCATTGTCTTTTTGGACGTAAAGGCTAACGTTCAGATTATAACTGTTCTTTTCTATTTCATCAAGGCTTACAACCTTAGCATAATTCTTGAAGTCTTTAAAATCTTTATATATCTCAACTATCTTTGTTATGTTCTCTTCTGAAAGCTGATTAAGCTTTTTAATTTCAGGGTGCTTTATATAAAGTTCGCTTGCATTTATGAATATTACCTTCCCTTTCCTTTCTGCTGGCTTTTCTTTGTTGAATATTAGGATTATACCTGATGCCTGAGTATTGTAGAACAGTTTCTCAGGCAGCAGGATAACAGCTTCAAGCAGGTCAGACTTCACTATGCCCTTCCTTATGTTTTCTTCTTTTCCTCTCCTGAACAGAGCTCCTTGGTCAAGAATTACGCCAACCTTCTTTTTTGCATAGTAAAGCATCAGCTGGACCCATGCCCAGTCAGCTGTAGTTTTTGGCGTGTAACCAGCTTTAACTACGCTATTGTATATTTGCTTTATATTATCTTTGCTCAAGTTGCTTTCATCATATCCGTCCTGGTTCCATAGCGGATTTGCAATTACATAGTCAGCACGGTCAAATTTGGGGTTAAGAAGGCTGTCACCATTAAATATATTATAGGATATTATTCCCCTCAATCTCATGTTCATCTTGGCTATGGTAGCCATTATCTCGTTTCTTTCTTGACCAAAGAGTTCGAGGTTTGGTTCAACACCTTTATTCTTAACATACTCATAGGATTCTATAAGCATACCCCCAGAGCCGCAGGCAGGGTCTAGGATCTTGCTACCGTCAGAGATATCCAATAGCCTCACAACAAGCTTGATGGCTTCTCTCGGAGTGTAGACTTCACCTTCTTTTGCACCTACAAGGGCAAAATAAGAAAGTATCCACTGGTAACCATCTCCTAAGGTGTCGTAGTCAGCTTCTGAAAAGTCATACTGATCAAAGATCTGAACCAACCCTGTTAAAATGTGCTTGTTATCTTCAGACATCAGACTGTAAAGGCCTGTTACCTGAGCTATCTGTCTTAGGTCACTTAGTTCCTCGTTCATCCTTGAAATCTCTGCTATGGCGTTTGCTAGCTCCTTTATTGTGTCACTGCTTTTGGTAACTTCGTGCCAGGTGTAGAGCTTCTTCTCCTTTTCGTCGTAGAGCTTTAGGTATTCGCTGTTGACGATCATGTAGGATTGTTCCTCATCGTAGCCCTCTGCCCTGTACTGATTGACCTTAAAATGATAGATATCGCTCACAGATTTGTAAAAGAGGAAGAGAAGTATCACCTTATAATCAACAGAGGTTCTTATCAGGTCAGCAGCCTTTTTTAATATGCCAATTAGCTCATTTTTGCTTACCTTACTCTTGGCTTTCTCAGTTGGTTCCAGGAAAACAAAGCGATATATTTTACGTCTACTATCTTCTTTATCTTCTCTAACATTGATCAAACCAACATCTCTTAGAGCAGAAAAGAGCTTTCCTATATTTTCAAGTTCTAGTTTATTTTTTCTTAATATCTCTTCAGCTTCTTTGCTTGTAAACTCTCTATCTGCTATTTCATTTACAAGTTTAAAATATCTGTTGCGTGCCCAATTATCCAATTTTCCTACAGCTTCCCAATCAATATTGATCAAGTTTATCACCCATTTAAATCACCCTCTAACTCCCCAGCTAGTATATGATTAACTACCCTAATAAATTTTTTGGTAAAAATTACTGATATATATAAAAGGTAGGCAATTTTAGCTACAACATGGCAATTATATCTTAATACTAAATAGTTATAATCTAGAAACTAGTCAACAAAACTAGTGTTACAATCTTAGTAGGTTTCAGAATATTTTTTATATGAATTAATATATATGATAATATGTAAATACAGAAGTAAATATATATTAGTAAAATACCTAATATATTATAGGGTGTTTAAGTCTTTTGAGGTGATGAATTTTGACCTTAAATGAGACTAAAATTAAGAAAGACAAAGACGAGTTGATGAGTGATATTAATTACTTATTGCACAAGAAAAGGTCTGAAGCTGCAAAAAAGGCCCATGAAACTATAAGAAAAAGGAAGGTTGCTGCAAAAAAGGCTATGCATTTTACTTTAGACAATTTTGAGTTTGATAAAGATGTTAGAAAAGTTTCCTTTGGTAAATATGAAATAAAACCACCTTTAATTAAACCTTCTAAACTTACTTACATTGAGAAAGGAGGGGTAGGGAAAGAATTAAGCGATGGTTGGGCAGTAAATTTTGCAATAGGTTGTATCCACGCTTGTCCCTTCTGTTATGTTGATAATATTCATAAGAGGTTTACTTTTACAAGAGTAGGTAGAATTGTGCAAAGACCGTGGGGAATGTATTTTCTAAAACCTAAGAATATTGATGAAGCTATACAAAATACACCTTGGAGGAAATGGAAAGGAAAATTAGTTATGATGTCATCAACTCATGATCCTTATTTACCTCAGCTATATCCAATTCCTAGGAAGATTCTCGAGAAAGCCTTGCCTGCAGGAGTTAAGTTCTTAATACAAACAAGATCAATGCTTGTTCTTAAAGATTTAGATTTAATTTCTAGATATAGAGATCAAGTAATCATTCAGATTTCAATAGCTACTTTAAATGAAAGGTTTGCTTCAATTATTGAACCTAGAGCACCTCCGCCTAGAGCTAGACTAGAGGTTTTAAGGAAGGTTAAAGAGGCTGGACTAAATGTTGGAGTAATTGTAGCACCAGTATTTCCCCCAAACAAGGTAAGAGAAAACGTTGAGGAAGATTTAGATAATATAATGAAAGAACTTGCTAATATACAAGTAAACCAAGTTTTTGGTGAGATGCTTCATGAAAGAGGAATGAATATAGAATATATAGAATCGTTTTTAGGAGATAAAATAATTATCAATAAAGAGAATGATGAGAAATTAGGTAAGGCATTTACGAGATTATTATTAAATTATCATCTAAGAGGGAAATGGTGGTATGAGAGGTATAGATGAAAATATTCTTCATTAACATTAATAGCTAAGATTGTAACAGGTACAGAGATAGGGAAGTTAGTTTTGATATTTTTTGAATTTTTAAATAAAATATTTAAGTCGGTGCAGTGGACAGTAGGATATGAAATTCATGGAAGGCATGAATAGTAGTAGATAGTAAGAGACACCCCAGAGTGGACAGTAGAGCTTCTGCGGGTCTGGGGGGAGGGGTAGTTTATATTAAAAAACTGAAATATAAAACATATTGCTGATTGTATAAATTATATATAAAAAATTATTAAAATGTAGAATACTTTCGGTTTCAGAAGTTATATTATTAAACTAAAAGTTTGTATATTGGTAGGAGGGGGGAGGGGGGACTAGCTCTGGTACCTATCCTACCGTCCAGTGCGGGGTGTCTCCCGCGAAAAGTTTATATACTAGAAAGGCTAAAATTGGACAGTGGACGGTGGACGGTGTTCTTGAAATGAATGAGGAAGATAAATCGGATCCCTATTCTATTTTTTTAAATGAGTTAAAAAATAGTGAAAATTTTTTAGAAAATATTAAGGATAAAAACGTTTTTGACTTGAATTATATACCAGAAAAAATTTATGTAAGGAAAGAAATGAAAGCTGTAGCAAGCAATATTGCTGAGTACGCTACTACAGGGATACCTATAAATATGATAATATATGGTAATAAAGGAAGTGGAAAAACATTAACTGTTTTGTCCTTATTGAACGCAGGGAAAAAATTAGGTAAATTAGATTATTTTTATGTAAAGGCAACAGAATATCCCACATCATTTAGAATATTTGGGGCGATAGCTGGGAAGCCAATGCATGGCTATAATTTGGATGAGGTAAAAGATGAGGCATTGAAAAAAATTAAAGGTAGATATGTTGTGGTTATAGATGAGGCAAATGCCTTGAGCGATGATACAATATTATATGTTCTTTCTAGAGATACAAAAGCACAGATAATTTTATTGACTCAAAAAACATTATGGTTTAATTCAATAAGTGATAGCGTTAAGTCTTCTTTAATGCCTAATCATATATATTTTCCACCTTATGATGCTGTAGAATTAAAAACTATACTAAAAATGAGAGCTGAAGAAGGGTTAAAGTCTTATTCTGAAGAAGGGATTAGTTTAATGAGTACACTTATTTATAAAGAATAT
>Ga0208312_100050_pt1 | contig 9501 bp, 9 predicted proteins | sample BED_Mat_virus_9__FD_187140 | JGI IMG/M metagenome (GOLD analysis project Ga0208312, IMG submission 187140) | Extremophilic microbial mat communities from Yellowstone National Park, USA - BED_Mat_virus_9_15 (SPAdes) (version 2) | ecosystem: Environmental > Aquatic > Thermal springs > Hot (42-90C) >... | reverse complement strand
TACATCATGACACAACACACACAATATAATAATTCCTTTTTATTATAATATAATAATAAAGATATCTTTATTATTATATTATAATAAAAAGGAATTATTATATTGTGTGTGTTGTGTCATGATGTATTATATGTTGCTGTGTCTTATTATTGTGTTGCACCATTCTTAGTATTTGTTGGGTATGTTGTGGGCTTTATGTGGCATGTGATGTGGTGTATGATGTGGTATGGCATATCACATGGCTTATTACATGGCATGTCTCATGGTTGTATCCAGCTGGTGCTGTGCTTTGTGTATTATGCCCATATTATGCCCGCATTATATGTCCTTGCTTGCCATCCTACATCCCATTCTTGATCCTATACCCAATTTTACCCATCCTATACCCCACCCCTCATTCCCACTACCCTTGCTCCCCTCTCTTAATAAGATATCTTATACTAGTACTTAGAGCCTAGCCCAGCTGGGTTAGCCTCTCTGGGCTTTTTTCCTGTTTTTTGGCTTGGTGGTTTTTCCCATGGTTTTTGTTGCCTGGGTTGGTTCCCGTGCATGATGGTTTACTTTTGTCTCACCATGGTTTTACTTACACAGGGTGCAAATTAAGCATAGGCTCCCTAGGCTTTCAGTTAAAATAAGACCGTAAGCCTGGGGAGCACGATTTAAAAGGCAAAAATAGTCTTTTCTACCTCTTTGGGTCAATAAACCCGTGGTTTAAGCCTCCCTCCCCCTGTCTGCTTAAAGCAGAGCCTAGCGAGCCTAGGGAGCTCACGTTCGTGGGAGTTTACAAACTTCTAGGTGGGTCATTTTGCTTATATGTGTAGAATCTTATGCAAAACCCCTTTTCTACAGTTGTCTAGGACCCCTTCCAGTTAAATTGCCTAGGGAGACTTTGTAAAAGAATCGTTTGGTGTTTTTCACGGGCTTGTTGCCTCTATGGTTAGGTTGGTGTTATGTAAATTATATTGTAAACTGGTATGTAGTAGGTCTTTGTTACTGTCTTGCCATTATTGGTCCTAGTACTCTCTATAACAACAAAAACCCCATCAAAACCAACCACCTTCCCATAGAAAGAACTAAGCTCTCTAACCTTTATTTCCACATTCTTGCCCTTTATGTTATCCAGTACACTCACAGGATTATGTGGGGTAGGTGGTATTAATGCTTTTCCATGGTCAGAAAGCTTTAAATACCCCCAAAAGTACCACTTATTGACCAATATGAGACCAAAAAGGATAACCAGGAAGGTCAAAATAGGCATGGACGAACAAACCTACATCCAAGCCAAGGAACTAGCTGACAAACTAACCTTTTCAAACCTATCAGAACTAATAAGGATACTAATAAGAGAGAGGTATGAAAAAGAAATAGGTGATAAAGCATGAAGAAAATACTCATATACTTAGAGGTAAATGACACAGAGAAAAATGAAATAATGAAGAAGATAATGGATACACTGGATTTCTATTACTACACCTACATATATAACAAATACTCTAATGAAATACTACTAATAACCAAGCATGGCTTTGCAACCTTTAGTATTTCTGGAAACTATTACAAAGACCCAGCAAGCGGGAAGGAATACGGGTATATTGGGATAGAACTAACTGCCACTCTGAAACAATTACCACAACTGGCAATGGAAGTAGCAAGGATACTGGCAGAGATAGGGCTTTACAAAAATGCCGTTGGGTTCTACATAAATGAGTGCAATGAACAGTAAGTAACCAACCCAATCCCCATTTTTAAAAATCCCCTTTCTTTATTTCTTTACTATACACTTGAAATTAGTACCATCATTCCAGCAATGTATATCTCTAAATCCCACATCTTTCAGTAGTTCCTCTATTGCCTCTATTGTGAAAAATGCTTTATGCGTATTCTCAGGGTAGTCCTGACCACCACCAATCCAGTAACTAATAGCCTCAAACCTGTACTTAAAAGAGCCTCTGAAATCCCTCTTACTAACAACTCTTTGGTAAATAGCATCAATGTCAGGGCTTTGTATGAAGACCCAACCACCAGGCTTAAGCTTATTATAAACATGCCTAACAAAATCACCAACCTTTCTCCATGACAGGTGCTCTAAAAAGTCTTTCATTTCTATGTACTGGGCACTATTGTCAGGGAAAGGAATGGGGTCTTTCTCAAAATCCCTAACAATATCTACTCCCTTCAATAACCTTGCATCAATATTAACATAACCCACATGAACATCACTACCGCATCCCAGGTTTAACCTTAGGTGATTAACATCAGCAAAGTTCCAACCAGCCTTTAGGGCTTGCTCAAAATCATACCACATGTCAGCAATGTAGAGGGAACCACCATTCACAGGGAACTTACTGGCATAATCAATAAGGCAATCAGCCTTGGTAGGCTTATCAACACCAGCACAGCATGCATACCCCAATCCAAATTCCCTAGCTACCTCATGACAGTCAAACCTGGAACTCACAATACCAACATGAGCCGTCTTTAGGAACTCATTAACGGTTTCCCTATCAATAACACCACCAAAGCCTTTTAATGTACCATCCACATTAAGGGCTATCCTAGTTACCCTATCCATACAAAGAAACCAATCAAAAACAGGGTTTTATGCCTTTTTACTAATCACTCACTACCAACCTCTCTAAACCTCTTTGCTACTACAGCTGGGTCATACTTAGCCAACCATTTCTCATACCTCTCTTTCCCTGACCTTTTCTTACCTGACTTACCCACATGAATTAAGGAAATACCTAGTATTTATTTTTAATTGGACCTTTCCAAAGTATTATTTCTTTACCATTACCCAAGCCCACCTATAAGCATCAAGATTAGGCTGTGTTACATCATATGCCATGATAAAGTATGCATCAAAATCATAAGCCTCTGCTATACAATGGACAGTTTGGTCCACAGCACCTAATTCGGCATTGAGTAAGTTATTCCCTGACCTAACCCTTTCCTTGGCAAAAATATCCATTGCCGTATTATAGAAATCCCTAAAGAATTCACTCATTTTCTCACTACCCCATTCATCCTCTAACGCTTTAGAAACAGTGATTTTTGCATGCAATGGTTTATCGTATTCTTCTGGATTGAACCTAACAATAACAAACTTTCTTATTTTGAGGGTAAGCAGGACATCAATGATTAGACTTATTGCTTCCTCAATAGCATCAATCACTGATTTGTTCATGCTCTTATGCATACTCCCAACATTTATCATTTCCAGGTTTACTTTAAACTCACATGGATTTTTCTCTTCATTTTTCTCGCTCTGGGTCTTTACTGATTCACCGCTCACAGGATTAACTATAGAAAAGCCTATTTATTTTTAATCAGAAATCACCATGGGTACTGGCAAGCTCCATAGTAACATGACATGGCAAAGGCAAAGTTCCTTATCATTTCAATATCATACTTACTAAGCCCAAATGATTGCAAAGACTGCAAGAACTGGTATAGGTTCTGCCCGCTCATGTAACCCCTAGCAAAAGCCCTAACAGCCCAATACACTGTCTCCCACATCCACCTGCCATATCTCCTAAACCTTGCTATTGTCTTTACTAGGTTAAGCCCGAATTGGGAAACCACCCAGTATGGGCTTAGTGAATCAATGAATTGGTCAGGGTCAGGCACATAATATGATAAATTAATACTATGCCATGTACTGGGTACCGAATTCCTATATTCAACCAATGCATGCCTGAAGTCCATTATTTCTTTTATGAAATTCAACTTAGTACTGTCAAAACCAAACTGTTGTAATTGATTGAGCATGTTCTTAAGCACATCACTTAGGGTTATGGTTGTGGTTCCCTGGCTTTGCGGTAGTAGTACTTTCACTGATAGGGGTATTGAGGCAATGATTGGAATGAATGCATCCAGAGCCCTGATTACCCATGCTACATAAGACCTGATAAATACATATGACTCCCACAGCTGTACCCAATCCTGCGGAATTCTCATTAATTGGATTATCTGAGGCACCTTAGCCAGAAATGCTGGGTTGTACTCACTCAAAAATGCCAACTGGGCAATTGTTGGGTAGTATGGAGAGGCATAAGCATCAACCAGTGCCTTGGCATAGGTTGGGTCTATCCCCTGTGTAACCATGACCTGGTAAGCTTGGTCAGGTGTCAAAGCATGCCTAGTGAGCCAAACCCTGGCAAGTGTTTCAAAATTCCTAAGCAAAGCCCTGTTATACTCTAACTCACTGATGTACATAAACACATCCTTTGTCTGTGGTGTTTCCCTCATTAACTCAGTCAGCTTATTCACATAATCACTAATCTTAGTCTTTGGAATAATACCAGTTGATATCAGCTGAAGAATCCTATAGAGAGCATACCTGGCATAGTACCTAATTCTCCTATAAGTACCAATTGATTGCTCAATACTGAAGTAATTACTGATAGCCTCATTAAAAGCATCATCCCATTCCAAGTGCATTTCTCTACCTGTTATTAACTTAAAGTATGTTGAATAGTACTTATCCAATACATTTATTGTATAGTCTTTCATGAGGCTTAATGAGTCCTTTATCCCGATTAAGTAATCCCTGACACCGAGCATCACAGCCCTGTACACCTGCATCATTGCCCTGTTTACCTTATCCATTAATGACCTTAGTATGAGTAACTTGGCTTCTGGTTCCAGGTACCTCACGGGAGCATTTACCCACCCACTGACCCATTTCTTATTGTACATGTCAAAGAATGCCACATGGACTGACACATCAAAGAAATAATTCATTAGGTTTAATGCCGTTGGTATGACCTCAATATTCTCCCTAATCAGGTCAATTAAACCAGTCCTCAGTAGGGTCTTGGCACCGATTGTTACATCAAACACATCCCTCACAGCAATCAATGGGGCTACATATGGGTGGAAACCCCTGGCTATCAGGGCATTACTCATGTAGTCAGTGTATATTTGGATTGGTGATGTTGGTGTTGGTTCCACAATCTTGCCTAGCACATCATACATTGTGGTTTCATTGGTTATTTCATACTCCCTCTGGAAGTAATCCCAAATACCGTGCCTCAGTAAGTGCTCTATGTCTCCCCTGTCAAATAGGTGGGCTGATTGGTCTATGATAAGCCATGCATCAGAGGTATAGGATTGGTTGGTGTTTGGGTCATTTATCCATGCAAAGTGAGCCCTGCCATGCCATTTCTGGTACTCTGCCAAAGCAAGTAGTGCCAGGTTGTACTGGAAGTTGAGCTTGGCAGGAACCTGTGGTGTGAATGCATTGATTATCTTAGCCTCACTTTCAGCAAAGGCTTGGACCTCACTTGGTGGTACATACCAAGCAAAACCTGAGATAGCCCTCATGGTGAAATCCCAAACCTGGGTAGCTGATGGTAACTCATATGCCCTCAGGTAGTACATGTAGGCTACATCAGGTGGTACACCACGTATCCACATTGCCTTTATGAATGACTCATAAGCCAGCACGGGTTGCTGTGTAGGTGGTGCCCTGGCTGGCAGGAATAAGTCCCTGAGCATGAATTCCACCAGGTCATGAGTGGTTGGCAACTCAAAAACAGGAGATACAGGCAAGAACCTGGTATTCCCGAATTTATCAACAACTGTTACTAAGTTAGCCTTTATTTCCTTTTGGAAATCAGCAAGTGCCTGGTTAGCAACATCAATTGATGTCAGGGTTCCAGGCAATGCAATGGTCTTGGCAATGAACCAGTATGGATAACCCCTGTAAATCATGGTATTGGCAATGTTGGATATATTATCAGGCAAGTTGAATCTCCTGGCAATATCAAACAACTCACTCAATGATGGCAACTCAAAGGGTATATCACCCATCCCCAAGGCATAAAAGAACAACCACCAAATATACCTCCATACATACCTTAGTGGTTCCAGGAAAGCCAAAGAACCAGAGAGAGCCAATCCCCTGCCTATCTCATCCCCAACCTTTTCCACCAAATCAGCAATTGGCTCAATCAACTCACTCAGTTTGATTGATTGGGTAACACCAAGCCCTAGTGGTCTAAGGTCAATCTTGAACTCCCCAATTGTCTTAGCCAAGTGCTTAACCATTGCACCCAGTCCATACACAGTACCAAATGTGGTTGTGGAAGCAAGCCCAATGGCAAGGAACATTTCAGCCAAACCAGGTGCAACAACCTTCTGTGGATCCACTCCCGATTGTATAATAATAATGGGTCTGTATTTGAGTAAGTCAATGGTTGCAATAATCGGCAGGACAGAAACCCACCCTGGGATAAAGATACTATCCACAGCAAAAGTAAGAGTGTCAGCCAGGAACTTGGAAGACACAGTAGATATACTCATGAAGCTCTTAACCAGGTCCTGCCCTATACCAATGAAACCCTGAGCCAAGCCCTTTACAAAACCAAGCACATCACTAAAGAAAGCCTGTGTATAACCCATGAATAGTTTCAACCCACTCTCTATATCCGTGCCAAACAACTCAAAGTACTTAGTAAAATTCCTCAAAGCCTTATTACTAAATAAGTTACTAAAGAACTTACCAACATCCTCAAAGAAACTCACTATCATTGAGATAAACTTATCAATCCCAGTAGCCTTTAGGAAATCCAGGAATGCCTTATACACAGCCTCATATGCCTTCTTGGGAATTTCACTGATAATCTGTGGTATATCCTCTATGAAAGTAACCAAGCCCTCTAACCCTTTCTCTACATCCTTAACAAAATCACTAAAGCCCTTACCAAGGTTGGTAAAGAAATCCATCACTGATGTAATAACACCACCAAAGGAAGCCTGTAAGAAAGACCCAAACCCCTCAATAACCTTAATAAATGAGTTAAGGTCCTTGCCCAACTCACTAAAGAAACCAACAATGTCCTGCCTAGCCTTACCAAAGGCACTTACCAAGTCATTCCACAACCCAGTAAATACACTCTTTACTTGGTTGCCAAAGGACACAAGGTCATTCTCAATACCCGAAAAGAAACTACCCACCTGGTTGGCAAAGGTGGTAAAGGCACTGGAAACCTGGCTGACAAAGCCCTCAATATTAGGCAGTACAATACTATTAAAGGCACTCACAATACTGTTAAACCCACTCTGGATCTCAGAAGCCAACCCACTCACTACAGAGCCTAGGTAGGAAAATCCTGATTGTATTGTTGATACAAATGAGGAAATGGCACTGGTTATGGTACTAAACCCTGAGGAAATGTAGCTAGTAACCTGTGAAATCAGTGATTGGATTGAGGAACCAAGTTCACTAACTACTGACATGAATGAGCTTGATATTGTTGATAATGAACTCTGGATTTCACTAATTACAGAGGTTATTTGTGATGCGAATGAGGAAAGGGCTTGCTCTACACTGGTGGTTAGTGATGCAATGCCACTATACACGTAAGAGGCTATGTCATTGATTGATGTAACAATTGGGTTAATAACACTCTCAAATGATTGCACCAACCAATTACCAAAACTCTGTAATTGCTGTGATAACCAAGACTCTAACTGACCAATCGGGTCAGTAAGACCACCGAATTCAACCACAGCCCTTTCCAAATCAGCCTCACTAATGCTACCCAATGTCCTCTCTATAACACCATTAGCCAAATTATCCATTACCAAAACCCTCAATTCACCCAGGTCAAAAGGCTCCATACTCATGGAAACCCACCCCTAGCAAACCTCTTACCCAAGTTAGCCTTTGCTGTGAGGTAAAGCACAACTTCCCTTGCTATCTTCCTCTCTAATTCCTTCCTATCATGAAAATCAACCTGGAATACAGGACTTACCCAACCATCCTCTCCATCAATCAACTGGGCACTTGCAATCCAATGCGGATTGCCAGGTGTAACTACCCTGTGTATCTCCCTAATAATAATTGATACATCCCCTGTCATTGCACTATAATAAAGAAAAAAGGAAATATATTTTTTAGGTTTGGTTTAACAATAAGGATTGATTACTTAGTCTCTGTAGTGGTTTTAGTCTCACTAGGGCTTTCTGTGGTTACCACCTCAATCTCATAGGGCTTGGCACTGTGGATAGCCATTGCCCTAAGCTTATCCTTATTAATGTCCTCAATATCCCTAAAGGCAGTTTGCATAGCCAATAAGTCATACACCTTATTCAGAAAATCAATGTGAGCATTCACCTCTCTCTCATAGGCATTAACATACCTATTCTCAATGTACTGCATAAAGGCTTGCCCTTGTGCCATCAGGTTAAACCACCTGTCATCCATGTTCATCCTATGTCTAGCTTCCTCAGCTGACAATCCAGCCTGGGTATAGAGGTTAGTAACTATGGCTTGGTTCAATGAATTCATCATGGTAGTTTGAGCCTGTGATGTAGCCTGATAAACACTTGCATACTGATTCTGAGTATTAGCATTCTGGAACATGCCTAACGCATACAGTAGTAAGAAAAACGCAATACCCAGGGCTACCAGTATTAGTATGAATGTTAATGGGTCTATATATATCACAGAACCACCACTTTCCTGAGCAAAGGCACTATGCGCAAGAACCAGTAGTGTTAGTGCCACCAGTAATACCTTTTTCCAGGACAGGGAGACCATATTGGTCATTTTTAATGTAACCATGAGTATTTTTATTTTTAACGCTCACAGGCACTACGGAAACAATGCATTGGCAAGTGTTGGGTAAACCATTGATCCTGAGCACCCTGGAATACCAGCCTGATTGAGGAATTTGATTAAGAGGGCTGGCTTAAGCAAGGCATACTTATTACCACCATAGTTCACAAAGACCTTGCCTATATCAATTCCCATCCCAATTGCCTCGTAATCCCAAAAAGTACAATCAACAATCAACTGCCTATCCACCAAAGCCTCTAAATCACCAAAGTCCATGCTAGGTGTAGCCAATGCTATACCAAGGCAATTAACCTCATACCTCTCAAAACAATTACCAGCCACATAAACAGCCCTAGGGTAAGGCTTATCAACATTATAATCACCACCATCATAATCAGCAATACTAGCCTCTCCATAATCAAATGCGGAATAAGGCATGTAATCAACCCACTCAAAGATTGACCAAACCCATGATGGGTAAGTCCTAGGCAACCAAACCCTCTTAAAACCAAGACTATAAGTCTTATCATTAAACACCAACTTATCAGTACATTCCATCACATGCCCAGCACTAGCCACGGCACCACCAAAAACCTCAAAAACAGAACCACCACAACCACCAACACTATTAACCAGCCTGGGCTTGCTCATGAGAAAAAAACCACTCTCACTAATAATGACCTTTTTATTATTCTTAGTATAAAGCCCATCCTCTCTCTGAATCAACATTCCCTCATTAACCAAGTCTTGTGCCTTAACACCATCCCTAAGCTGAATAACCACAGCCCTTTCTCCCTCAAATAACACCTTATACTTACCCATCAAATAGACCAATTAAACAGCCCTATTTATTTTTAATCATGACACTGATGCTGTCAGCCAAACACTGTAGGAAGAATTAGGCAAAAATATCTCATTTGTAGTGTAGTAAA
>Ga0208312_100049_pt1 | contig 9502 bp, 9 predicted proteins | sample BED_Mat_virus_9__FD_187140 | JGI IMG/M metagenome (GOLD analysis project Ga0208312, IMG submission 187140) | Extremophilic microbial mat communities from Yellowstone National Park, USA - BED_Mat_virus_9_15 (SPAdes) (version 2) | ecosystem: Environmental > Aquatic > Thermal springs > Hot (42-90C) >... | reverse complement strand
GATATCTTTATTATATAGATATATTATTTTTTACTTTCCATTCCTGATATTAATCACGATGATCAATGTGATCTTAATCTTGGTGATTTCATACATGATGTTAAACATGATGTGATACATGATGTTAAACATGATGTGATGCATCCTAAACCACGCACATAATGTGTACATGATGTGTATTAGGGTAATGAACCCGTTAGTGAATATGGTTGGTGGGTTTGAGGCTCAACCCAATTTGGGTTAGTTGAGTGGTGGGTTAAGTGGGGTGGTGGTTCTATGTGTTGGTGGGTTCGTGTGTTAACCCATATTAGGTTGGTTAGGTAGTGGGGTAAGTAGTGTAGTGGGGTGGTGGTTTGGTTAATTAGTTGGTGGGTTAGTGGGGATGGGTATTCGAATAGTTAAGTAGGTTAATGGTGGGGTAGTGGGTTCACGGTTAATTAACGGGTTAGTGGCAGGGTTGGTTAACAGGTTAGTTAGTAACGTGGTGAAGTGGGTTAAACGTGGGGTAGGTGGGTAGTGGGTTAGGGTAGTGGGTTCACGAATACGATGTGGGTTAAGTGGGTTAGGGTGATGACTCCCCACTGCAGTGAGGGTTAAACCCCAAAACCCAGGTCATTAGACAAGTGACCAATGTAGTGTAGGACACGTGTAAACCTTTACAAACAGAGTGGGAATGGTGAATGAGGGGGTAAGGGGAATGTAGGAATGGTGAATGACAGAAAACCACATTACCCGGGTAATGTTAAAAAACCTGACCGCAAAATTTATTAGGAAGGTCGTTATCGGATAACCGAGTTTCCCCTTAATCTGCGTACGCATTCCCCAGTCAAATGTCAACCTCATTCCCCACCTTGACCCAGTTTAATAAATAAATAAATATTTTTATAAGAAACCATTTTAAATAAACTATAAACTAACCACCATGGCGTGTCCAATATGATGGGGAAAACGGGGTTACAGAGAGAGGTACCCGAAAAATTTCAGCCGGCCGGCGCTGTAAAAACAGCTCTCTGGGGCCGGGTTTCCCCACATCAGTTTCCCCATGCCTGATGGGGAATGTAGGGGGTCATCCCGGGAATGTGGATTTTAAAGTAAGTAAACCCAGGGGCCATGACCAATACTCACACCAACCCACGACTAGGGGGAGTGTAAAAAACAAACACCAACAAAAACCAAAAGAACCCGCCCAACGATCCACAGGTCATTTCGGGAAACGGGGAAAAACTTATAAAGTAGTGAGGAAAAGGGGTAGTGAGGTGAAACGGGTGTGTCACAGGTCCCGTTCAAAGTGTACATCCGGATAAATAAGACGGATAGGCAAACGGATCGGGTAATAAAAAAGGTAGTCAACTACCTAAAGGAAAACGGGTTCACAATAATGAAATCCCCACTAACACAAAAGACAATAGCAATGGACCACCACACCACCATTGAGGTATATGAATGGCGCACATACACGGATGGCCCAGAATGCGAGAAATACCACAACCCATTTAAGATGACCAAGGAAATAGCTGAAATGTGTTATACTAGGGGCATAGACATAAGAATCTACACCACATTAAACTTTGCTGAAATATACACATCAATGATCTACCGGTTATTTGAGGGAAGCCGGTTACTGAGGCGCACAGAGATAACAGTTGACTACCCCTGGCTTAAAGAACCCTGTTAACACAGAGGCATAAGGGTGGTGAACATGGGTGGGGTAGTGGTTAAAATCAAAATAAGTTTCTTACTACCAAAGGATAAGGTGATTGATGCAGCCTCTAGGCTTATAGAGGCTTTAAAAAGTAACGGCTTTGATATATATAATAGCGAGTTAGTTACGGCGCTACCGTTACTGACCGAACCCAAAGGGTATGCTATAGGGAAGGATACAATTGCCACGATGGGTATTGAAGTTAGGAATGAAATCATAAATATGCGCTATAATTGGGATCGCCCACCTGAGAACGTTCAATTTATACCCCGCTACAGAATGGTACTGACCATATATACCTATTTAGATGATGTACAGGATGTGTTACGCACCATTACATATATTGTCGTCGCAATAACAGGTGAAAAAGTCTATATTGATGGAATAAAAATAGGGGATTCATCAATTGAAAAATTAAACCTTTGATAAGATAGAGGGTTAAACTTGGGTTTTTTCTTTTTTGATTTTTACCTGGGGAATGATCTCTCAAAACGTAACGTTTAAAAACCCCCGTGAGGTATCCCCACTGGGGAGAGAAATGAAAACCGGAAACTCCCCAACCGCTAAAAGGAATCCCCCCATAGAGGATCGGGGGGGAAGTAAAATGGACCGGTATGCCACGAAAATGATAGACCTACGGGTTCACGTAAAACTACCGTTCATACTGCCGCACCAACAGAAACATACCGCTAAGCTTAACGTTGATGCAAGCCCCTTCCATAGGGATCTTATGAGTGCCACCGGAAAATGGACTTATGACCTAATCTACGCAATGGACCATGAGGTTGGGAACACACTGTGGGATAGTGACTTAATAGATCAGGAAGGTGATATGTATGATAATGGCGATATATTGCTATACAGGAAATCATATGCTGTGTACTCGGTTGGTAAGCCTGAGGAAGCGTCACTACTCTGTGACACGTCATGTAGTTATTGGTGGGCAGAACTTGACGTGTTAAGGGCCTCAACAAACAACACATCGTGGTTCAATGATTTACTCTCCGCTATCCGTAGGGCATTTTACAGGGTAGGTATGAGGGATTTAAAATTTAATGTATCATCTAAATCACGTGGTGGGGTGCTTTACGTTACAATAAACGTTAAGGTACCTTGGCAGGCAGTTATGAAGTATGCCGGGTTGGGTGACAAATATGGGAGTTGATCACAGTCACGAAAGGTTTACAATAAGGGTTTTATTCCCTGAGGCCAAGGGTAAGATACCCGGGGAGTTAGATAAACTAATGGACTCTATGGCCTATGACTTGGTGGGGAAGGCTTATGAAATGTTGAAAGGTGATGGTGGGTTTTTACGTAAGGTAAGGCATGATTTTCAATGGGCTAGGAATGGGTTTATTGTGGCCACAGATGGGAACTATTTCATTATTCAGAATATGAGGACATCATATGAGGATACGTGGTATGATCAACGTGTCTTAATTAAGGTTATCACTAATAACTCACAGTGGGCATTACGTGCCTTAAGCGTGACTATGGATATGGTAAAGAACCATGAGCATCCGCCATTAGAATCACGTATATCGGTAAATGACACTCGTGACGCCATTAACATTGACTTACACATTCTCGTAAAACGCCCAAATGAGGTTAATCAGGGGAATAATAGGGGGTCTTAAATGCCCAGGTCAGTTATATCACATAGGTTCCGTTTAGAAATCCGTGTGTCAAGTAGTGAGGCGTTATTAATAATGTTTCTTTATCACGTGTTTAATAACCTCAATCTCTATAGGAAGTACACGGTTAATGTTACAAAGGGGGATAAGTGCATTAAGGTTAGTGAACGGGTTCTTAGGGGGAAAGCCAAGACATCGCCTCAGGTGATCAGTAAGTTAATTCCACGGGTGGTTCGGTTAATTGGGGGTAGGTTGGTTGAGAAACGTAAGAGGGGTAGTGGGCATGCTCCCGTTTATGTCATTTGCCTTGGGTGATGTTTATGGGGTTCCCTAAAGAGTTCATGTTTAAGGTGGTAAATGGACGTGAGGTGTTGATAGTTAGGGGTAAACGTAAACCATGGGGTGTGGTGATTGATGTTACTTATATTAAGGGGTCAATTACTAGGTCAACACGGCTTTTCTTAGATAAGGACCTGGATGAATGCTGTGAAACACGGTATGCCCGTAGGTTGATAAGGATACTTAAGAAGCGGTTACTGGCGCCTAACACGTTAGTGGCGCTAATATCTGTGGCATTAAGGAACATAACATATATAAGCGATAAAAGCTAAAAGGGGAAAAGCTTAAAAACCAAACGGGAATACCCTTTTTTCGGGGTGGCAGTATGGGGGAAAATCCTAGTCAAAGTAAAGAGGGTGTGACCTGGCGTAAGAGGGTTAGGGAAAGTGAGAAATTTGAACTATACCTACCTGAGTTAGCGGCCATGCTTGGGGCAACACCTAGGAAGCATAAGTTGGTGTATAGTGTTGAGGATATAAAGCGCATTGATGATAAGAGGGTTTCAATAACTCTGAGGATATGGGACGTGTATGAGGTAAAGAGGTATGGGGAAGGTGGCAGCTGAGGGTTGGTGGTTATGAAAGCTTACTTTAGGGCCACTATAACGGGTCGTGTGGGTAGTGATGAACGGTTAAATGACTTAATGAGGCAGATAGATGATAAGCTCCCTAAGAGGCAGGTTGATATTGGTGACGGTACCCGATGTATTAAGCTCCCTGGGAATCAACGTGTGTTTTTCATATGCTTTGGCCCTGGCTATGGTACACTTAGGGTTGAGAGGGCTATGTACAGTGGTAGGGATGCTATTGAGGTTGAGGTTGATGGTGACCCAATGTTTGTATATAATATGGTTAACACCATTGATGATGTGGTTACTAAGGGTGGGTTCAGCATAGCTGATAATGGTGATATTGAGGTTCATATAACGGATTAATCACGTGGGGTTAGCCTCAAAAAACTGGGTTAAATAAGCTGGGGTAAAAACCCCTTTTTTCACTCCCCTAAACTCTCCCTATACCTTTCAGCCACCACCTGTGGGTCATACTTAGCTAACCACTTTTCAAACCGCTTCCTACCATCCTTAGGTAAACCGGATTTACCCATAATTTAGAGAATAAACCTGGGTTTTTATTTTTAATTGAGAGGTTTGGGGTTAATTAAACTTCAATAATATCGCCTTAAACTCATAATCCTTAATACTCTTTATCTCACTGCCATTCCCAATGAGCATGACACCATCATAGTCATGCATCTCAGCATAATCCAGGATGGATTCAACTGCTGAATTAGCATAGTGCCCTTCCATGGTAATATGCGGTGCCTTTTTCACTTCCATCAGGTACTCATGCATCAAATGCTTAATTTCCTTTTCCACATCAGGTGCATATCTTCCATTGTATAGATCACCTTTCGCATCAGGTACTAGGACTGTTATATCAAACGGATCAGTGGAAGTATCTAGTTTAAACTTAATCACCATGTAGTCCTTTACCCCTGAGAAATAGAAGAATTCAGCTAGCATAGATACCAATGCGTCAATAGCTTTAGATGTACTTTCCTTACTTAACTTAACTAATGAATCTACAGGTATTGAAACAATTCCAATTCCCTTGTTAGCTGGCTTTAGTGCCCCTGTTTGATTGGTGGTTTGGTTGGTTTGTGGTGTAGATTGTTCAGCGTTCATATGAGAGATAACTAATAGGGGTATTTATTTTTAACTTTCTATTACCACGGGTACTGGCATGATCCATAGTAACACGATACGGCAAATGCCCAGTTCCTGATCATGTCAATTTCATATTTACTTAACCCATAGGGTTGTAGTGACTGTAGGAATTGTAACAATCCTTGGCCTGATAATGCGCCTCTGGCGTATGCCCTGACTGCCCAGTACACGGTTTCAAACATCCACCTACCGTATTTCCTAAACTTAGCCAGGGTCTTTAGTAGGGTCTTACCGTAGTCACTTATGATCCAATTCTTGGCTAAGTCATCTATGAATGTGTCAGGGTCAGGTAGGTAGTAGGTTAGTGTTAAGGCGTGCCACGGGGTTGGTATTGAATTCCTGAATTGCCTTACTACATACCTTAGGTCTATTAACTCTTTAACATAGTTGAGTTTGATGTCATCAAACCCCATTGATTTAGCCACCTTAAACATGTCATTTGCTACATCCTGTAGTGTAATGGTCTTATTACCCTGTGTCATTGGCATGGTTATCTTTACCGTGGTGGGTAGTGTGGTTATAGCCACTACTAATTCATTTAAGGCATGGGTGAACCACCTAACGTAGGCACGTATTGTGGCGTAATCCTGCCATATCTTAACCCAGTCATTGGGTATCCTCATTAGTTGGGTTACTGTGTTGAACATTGATAGGTAAGCTGGGTTATAGGTGGCCATGGTGATTAACTGGGTGATTGTTGGGTAGTAGGGTGGGGCGTAGGCGTTAACTATGGCTTGGGCTAACGTGGGGTCAAACCCATTATTGGTTAAATCAGTTAAGGCGTCATTGGGGGTTATGGCATGCCTCTCTAGCCATATCCTAACCATTGTCTCTATAAACCTGGGTAACCCTAAGGCTAAAGCATAGGCCTGTGTTAGTTGGGTTATTGCCTCTATATCGAATTGTGAGATACCGAATGGTTGTAGGTTGGTTAGGTAGGTGGTAAGTACCTTTTTGGTAATGTACCCTAGGGCATATGCCCTTACTAATTCGGTAACGGCTTGGTGAATCCACCTATTGTACTTATGGTACTTGGCTAAGTCAGTCAGTATTGATAGGCCTGTGGTATTTATGATCCAGTACTTTGATAACGTGTTTATGAACCCTACTGGGTCAGGTAGGTAAACGCTATAGCCTAAAGCCGTGCGTGGTGGTGGTATTGAGTTTCTATACTGGGTTAAGCTAACTCTGAGGTCTATTAACTGGCTTACTAACCCTAATTTAGTGGGGTCAAACCCGTAGGATCCGGCTTCCTTTAGTATAGTTTGGGTTACATCGGATAATGGGGTTTGCTTCCCGTTGAATACTACCGCTATAGTGGTGGGTACCACGGCTAATATGGTAATTAGTTCATTTAGTACACGTGTGAACCACCTTAGGTAGGCCCTTACCTCAACGTAGTTCTCCCATAGGCTAACCCAGTCACTCGGTATCCTCATTAACTGGGTAACTTGGGGTAGTTTGGCCATGAATTGGGGTACATATTCACTTAAGGTGGCTAATTCTAATATAGTGGGATAGTATGGTGGTGAATAGGCCTCTATTAATGCCTTGGCAAAGTCAGGGTCAAGACCCTGGGTTAATAGGGTTTGTAAGGCAGCGTCAGGTGTAGTGGCATGCCTTCCTAACCATATGCGTGCGTAGGTTTCAAAGTTCCTTAGTAGGTACCTACGGTAAACTAACTCAGATATGAACATGAATACTTCCTTAGCCTGTGGGGTTTCCCTCATTAACGTAACCATTTCATCTATGTACTTTGGTATCTCGGTTTTAGGAACCACACCCATGCCTATTAAGCCAAGTATCCTATATAGCGCATACCTGGCGTAGTACCTGACCCTACGGAATGTACCAATTAATTGCTCAACCTCAAAGTATTTAGTTATAGCGTCATTAAACGTTGAGTCCCATGTTAGGTGCATTTCAACGCCCGTAATAGCCTTATATAATGGTGCGTAGTACTTATCTAACACTGACGTAACATAGTTAACCATAAAGTTGAGTGATTCATTTAACCCAATTAAGTAATCTCTAGTTCCCGCTAATACTGCCCTGAACATGTTTCTCATAAAGGTGTTTACCTTATCCATTAATGCCCTAAGTGTCATTAACTTGGCCTCGGGTTCAATGTACCTTACAGGTGCGTTTAACCAACCGGTTACCCATTTCTTATTATAGAGGTCAAAGTATGATACATGTACTGAGACAGGGAACATGAATGACATTATTTGTAACGTGGTGGGTATGGTTTCAACGTTTTCCCTGATTAGGTTAAGTAACCCAGTTCTTAATAGGGTCTTAGCGGCAATGGTCACATCAAAGACTGCCCTTAGTGATATTAATGGTGCCACATATGGGTGGAATCCCCTGGCCATTAGTACATTTGTAACGTAGTCAGTGTATATTTGGATTGGTGACGTGGCTTGGGGTTCAACTATCTTAGTTAACATTGTGTACATTGTGGTTTCATTTGTGATCTTATACGCACGTTCATAGTAGTCCCAAATACCATGCCTAACTAAGTGTTCTATATCACCCCTGTCCAATAGGTGGGCAGATTGGTCAATAATTAACCATGCGTCAGAGGTATATGGTTGGCCTGTCGTAGGGTCATTTATCCACGCAAAGTGTGCCCTACCATGCCATTTTTGGTATTCGGCTAAGGCCAATAACGCTAAGTCATACTTAAAGTTTAAATCGGCAGGTGTTTGGGGTACAAAGGCGTTAATTATCTTAGCTTCAGATGCCGCAAAGGTTTGGACCTCACTTGGTGGGATGTACCACGCAAACCCTGATAAAGCCCTCATGGTGAACTCCCATACCTCGGTAGCTGACGGTAACTCATAGGCACGTAAATAGTACATGTAAGCCACGTCAGGGGGAACACCCCTGGCCCACATTGCCTTAACAAATGATTGGTAAGCCAACACGGGTTGTTTATCAGGTGACGCACTGGCAGGTAGGAATAAGTCCCTTAACATAAACTCAACTAAGTCATGCGTGGTGGGTAGTTCAAACAGTGGCGCTATGGGGATGACCCTAGTGTTACCGAATTTATCCACTACGGTAATGTAATTATTCTGAATCTCTTTCTTATAGTCACCTAGGGCTTGGTTAGCCGCATCAATAGAGGTAAATACTGACGGTAAAGCCACGGTTTTGGTTATGAACCAGTATGGGAACCCCCTATAGATCATGGTGTTGGCCACATTATTAATATTCTGTGTTACATCAAACCTACGGGCTATATCAAACATTTCACTGTGTTCAGGTAATTCAAACGGTATATTACCCATCCCCATACTATAGAACGTTAACCACCACACATAACGCCATATGTACCTTAACGGCTCTAGGAACGCTAATGAACCTGATAAAGCCATGCCCCTACCTATTTCTTCCCCAACCTTAGAGACTAAATCACCAAATGGTTCAATTAACTTACCGAATAGTAAACGTAACCTTACACCAATCCCAAATGGTGCGGTATCAACTTCCTGTGACCCAGTGGCTTTACCCAGTTTCTCAATGAACTTACCTATCGCATAAACAGACCCAAACGTGGCTAATGATATAGCTGATATTGCACCAAATGCCCCGGCTAAGTCAGGAATAACCACCTTAGTGGGATCGGCACCTGACTTTAGCACTAATACGGGTTCACTCTTAAACACGGTTTCCCCAACCATAAGCGGTATCTCACTTAGTAAGACCGGCATGAACACGGCATTAACCGTGTCCCCAATAAGGCTCTTTACAAACGTTGAGAGTGAATCCCTAACACCAAGTATCCCATTATAGATATCCTTCCCCATGTTAATGAATACTGCACCCACTGCAGTGAGTTCCTTAACCACCCAGTCAAAAACGGCTTTAAGTACCCCATATAATTCCTCAAACATCCCCTCAACACCCTTACCCATCAACTCAAGCATGTTCACTACATTATTCCACCACTTACTATTCACAATTGACTCAATGAACTTCCCTAGTTTACTAAAGGCATCAACCACCACGTTTAAGTTAAGGGCCTTTAGAAAATCCATGAACGCCTTATATATGGCATTGAACACGTTTTCAGGGATCTTACTGATTATGGTG
>Ga0208312_100048_pt1 | contig 9798 bp, 20 predicted proteins | sample BED_Mat_virus_9__FD_187140 | JGI IMG/M metagenome (GOLD analysis project Ga0208312, IMG submission 187140) | Extremophilic microbial mat communities from Yellowstone National Park, USA - BED_Mat_virus_9_15 (SPAdes) (version 2) | ecosystem: Environmental > Aquatic > Thermal springs > Hot (42-90C) >... | reverse complement strand
CTCTAAACCAATATCCATATGCAGTGCTTGGATTATAACCTTGAGAAGCAGATAATGATGATGCTAATATTGCTAAAAAATTACTTACAAAAGAATGTGAACGTTGTTTATGAACTTTTATTATTTTACCGTCTTTATCTTTAACTGTTACTGTTAGTTTTACATCTATGTTATTGTGTAATTTTAAAGCGTCTTGTATTTTATCTTTAATGTTTATTTTAGCTAAATATAGTAATGTTGATATTGGATATTTAAGCATACTTTTATTAACTATGTTGTAATTTATAAGCTTTTCCTTAAGTTAATGCACCGCTAACTGATGATGTAGCAGTTGCTGATAATGAACTTGTTTGCCCTAAACTTGCTGTTACTGTTGTTGTTCCTGCAGTTACTGTTAACTGACTTGTTCCTCCTAAAACTGCTGAAACTTGTGTTCCTGTTGATACTGATGTTGTTGTTGATGGAGGTGGTGATGTTGTTGGTGGTGCTGATGTTTGAGCTGGCGTTGGTGAATATTGTAATGTTGGTGTTGGCATTGTTATACTTGGCAGTGATGGTCTTGGCAATATCTTGCTTATTGGCTGTGGTGTTATATAGTTGCTTAAGAATGTTGCTATAATTTCTGCTAATATTGGTGTTGCCAATACTCCTCCTAAACTTCCTAATATTCCTTTAGTATTGCCTTTTGATATGTTGTCTTTAAATGCACTAAATAGACTAAATTCTGCTGGCATTGTTAAACTTACTACTATCATGTCATGTAATTTATTGACTAACGCATTTTGCATCGAAACTATGCCACTTTCAAAACTGCTGACTAATGCTTCTGTTCCTGTTGTGAATGCGTTATATATTGTGCTGAATGTTTGAGTAATTCCTTGCCATGCCCAATTTACGAAATTGACTATCATTGTTGCTATTGCTACTATTCCACTCCATATCCAATTTCCTAAATTTAATAATCCTGTGTATATGTAGTTAAATGCATTGTATATCCAATTTCCTATATCTTTAAATGCTGTATCTATCCACTGCCCAAATGTGTTGAATGCATTAACTATATATTGTGATAGATATTGCCATGCTGAAACGAAATCTTCTGCTAGTGTTGAAAATGCATTATATATTCCTTGTGCTATAAATGATAATCCGTTAAATAAACCTTGTCCTGTTGATGTTATTTGCTGTGATAAGCTTGTTATTCCTGAACATATATCGTTTAATGGAAATGGTAAACTACTACATGGTGTTGTTGTTGTTTGTGTTGGTGGTAAATTGAAAAGTATTACTATTGCATCCCAATACGGCAAATTGCTTTGTTGTGATATCCACGCTAATGCTGATAAGTTGTTACTGCTTGGGACATATTCTATATTTGTTTCTAAATAATCTGATGCTATACCTATTGATGTTAGTGCTAATGCTGGTGAAGCTGGTGATAATGTAGGTGCTTCTGGTGGTGATGGTGTTGCTGATGGTTCAAATTCATATAATAATGCTCCTAACACAAACTGATTTGTTGATGCTGGTGATATTGGTATTGACGGATTTGTTGTATTTCCTGACTGTGCTATTTGTCCTGAAACAGGGTTGCTTAAGTTTATTCCTGACAATTCTATTGCTATTAGCATTACATCGACTGGTGATGTGAAATTAACTGTTATTGTATCATTTCCTGAACCTTTGTTTATTGCATAAAATATTGTTATTAAGTTGTATTGTGCTTGTGTTGTTGTCGGCAAATAGCTGTTTCCTATTGAGTCTGTTATTGACGATGGAAATACTTGATTGCCTTTTACTGCTACTATTACCGTTATAACATCGTTTTGTTGCGTATTGTTTAAGCTAACATATATGCTTCCTGTTGCTTTTAATGAAGCTGATTGGTATTGGTATATGCTTGCCAATTTACCTTGCTACTATTCCTACCATTCCGCTTAGTATTGACGCGTCAAAACTTATTATTATTTGTTTACCGTCATGCGTTATAGAAACTACTTTCCTAGATTGTTCTGGTAATCCGTTTGCCATTGCTTGAACTAAATCATCAAAGCTAATTCTTAATACTATTTTGCCATTCTCTGTCTGCAGTGTTGCCCTGTTATTTTTTAATAGTGATGCTAAATCAAAGCTCATACTAATACCACCCCTAACAGCGTTAAAAATGTTATTGTTTGTGTTGGATTACTCCATAATTGCTTTAAGAAATCTATTGCGTAAACTGATGCTTGTTCTATTAATGTCTTTAAGAATGACAGTACATATTCTAATACGCTTGATATTGCGCCGAATAATCCTTGGTCGCTAATTCCAAACACTAAATCAGCTGGCATAATCTAATGTTGTATATACTGATATTTAAGCTTAACCTTGATAAATTAAAAAATAAAAAATAATATAATTTAATTTAGGTAAGTATTCCGAAATTGCCTGTATTGTTGCTATTGCTTATGGCATTAAGTCGGATATCCAGCCACTAATTGCGTTGAATATCCTTCTTCCGAACCTTACAGTTGCGTATCCTACGAGTACTCCTATCAGTAAATCTGCTATTACTCCTGCGTAATTCTGAATATCAGTTACAAATGCTGATAGCACTTCCTCTATTGATGTCAATAGGTTTTGCGCAATTGAACCTAGAGTTGTTGGGCTACTCATACACTATATATTATTAGGCTTGTTTATAAATATTTTGGTTGTTTATGCTATATTTGTCCTATCTTTTTCAATAATTGCAGTTGGAATTGCTCTTCTGGTGATAGTTGTTTCTGCTGTCCTTTTATTCTATTTAACAGTTGTGTTGCTTTTTCTGATTGTTCTACGAAATATGTCAGCAAATCTATTGCTTCTTCTACATCTTTTAATGTTACATTTTCGTATTTCTTTCTGCGTTCTTCTTCTTTTTTCTTTTCTTCTGCTTGTATTTGTTCTATTATTTCTTGTGCTTTTGTATCTTCATCGAATACTTCTGTTCCCATAATGTCTATGTCTTCGTTATTTTGTTGTTCATTTGACATCCTACCTCACCTCTAAAATCAAATACTTATCTTGATATATTACAAAATTCCTATAAATGTTTGGATATTTCCTAAATATTGCATTAACCAAACTTTCTAAATCTATTGATAATATTAAACCGTCATCTAATACCTTATAGCCTACGCTTATGCCTAATTTTTTCAAATTTAGCTTAAGGTTTTGTGATGCTACTTCTAATTGTTGTTTCTTTTGTTCGCTTAAAGATAAACTCATAAAAAAATATATAAAAAAATAAAGATATAAACTTATTGGTTTATTCTATGACTTCCCCTAATCTGTCTACTATTTCGTTTAGAACTTTCCTGTCAGCGCCTTTCTCTACCCATTCCTTAATAGTGTTAAGTGCTTTATCTCTATTGCCTAACCTGACTTGCTTCAAATAAGCGTTTACAAAGCTAAAGTATAGTGCAAAAAACACTTTGTTTACTCCGTTCTTTTCCATTACTTTCTCAGCTATGTGATGTGCTACTGTCATTATTCCGTAATTCTCATACCTTTTAGCTGTTGCAATTATTGCTGTTGCTGATGCCTGAGCTTCGTCGTATCCTCTACCCAATAGCTGAACCTTTAGCTTGTTGTAATACCTTAGTGCGCTATCTCCACCTTCTTTATGTCTGACCATACATTATATACTGTGTTGCGTATTTATAAACATTTCGTCTTAATCATATTGCTATTCAAATATCATAATATAATATACTATATAATATTATGATGATTGATTAATAAAATAAATGAAATATTGTTAAACAATACTTAAAATAAAAAAACAAAACAGCAATAAGAAACGCAATAAGCAATAGCAATAGGCATGAATTGGGAAAAAATCGGAAAAATCATATATATATATATGATTTTTTTAAATTTTTCGCAATTCATCCATGTTGATAATTCTTATTAACGTTTCTGATGATATTTCTATTGGTGTTCCTTTTACTATTTGCCATTTTCTTCTGAATAGTGTATTTATTGCTGGTAATGAATAATAATCTCTTGTTGTTGCTATACTATATTTATATTCATCTATTTCAATGCGCTTAGGGTCATCTTGTAATTCTTTTCTTATATCAATTTGTTCTTTAAACTTAATACCTTTATATAAAAATATATAAACATGATACCCGTGTGTTGTGCTGTATAATTCAATTCTTTTGATGTTGTCTTTTATATTCATGTTTAATAACTTTTTAAGTTGTTGATAAACAAAATTTAAATCAACTCTATCATAATCTAATGTTATTATTTTTGATTTATATCTTAATAATTTTCTATTTGTTTGTATTGTGAAATTGCCCCAGTTGTATGGTCTGTAATGATGTTGCAAATCTATAACTATGTATGGAAAACTAACTTTTGTTTTATCGTTTAATTCAAATTCTATTGCTTTTATTGTTTCGTAACCTAAATACCTTGCTATTGCTATACCTTGCCTTATTCCGATAACAATATCCAAATAATCTGAACCTAGACTGTCCAATATTGCGTCATTTATTGCACTAATTATTTCGCTATAATCTAATGTTGTTGGAGTGTAAAATGATACATTGAATTTCCTTTGATTTATACTTTCTTCTTCTGTTTCTTCATAACTAAAATAAAATTCATAACGGTATAGCTTTAATGGTAATATTTCTTTTTTAACGCATATGTTGTATAACGTTGTTGTGTTTAAGTTGTATTTTTGTGTTGCATAAGCATTGATTATAAACCTTTTTCTGTGCGTCTTTCTTTCAGTAATGACATAAGCGTAATTTGTTATATCAATATCATTTATATATATATTCCTAAATCTCCCTTTCTGTCTTAATAGGTATTCTGAAACATCATAAGGAATATATAATCTTAATTTTGGATATTTGTGATATACTTTAAGCGTTGTTTGTTTGCAGTATGTTTTGTATTCTTTTTCAAAAAATTTGTATTCAAATGACATTTCTTAACACCCTTAACACTCTTTCATTATCATATATAATATATCCATTATCGATTTTTATTCCGTTTGCTTTAGCATAATTGTATATTGTTTGTCTGGTAACGTTTAAGTATGTTTTTAGCTTGCTGTAATGAAACACATTTCCAAAATACTTCGACATCAACATAACATTAAATAAAAAAACGTTAAATTTAAACCTGCTACTAAACCCCTTTCGTTCTAATAGTTCACTTTCAATTATGTTGTTTAATAGCATTTTAGCCACAAATCGATAATCTTCACTTGTTGCAGTTTTATGATTATTTAGTATTGCTGTCAGCTTTACGAAATTATATACTATTTTGTATCTTCTTGCTACTGAATTAAATGTCATGAAATTGTTTGCTAATGATTCTACTTTACTCTTATCTATATCTACTTTCATATTCTCAAACTTATCTTTAATGTGTTGCAGTTCTTTTATTTTAGGATGTTGAAAAGGTTTGTTATTTGGTATTCTCATATTGTAATATCTGTATGACTTATCCATTATGTTGGCTTCAAACGATGTGTTTCCTACTATCTCGTCAAATACTGCTGGTTGCAGATTTATGATTAATGATGCATTGAAATTTTTTATTTCCAAATTTGTTTGGTAATCTAAACGTCTAAGATAATGCTGATATGCTAAATATGTTAGTGTTGCCATTGTTGTTACTCTCATGTATTCTGTGTTTATTGCACCTATATCATCTACAAACAGTATTCCGTCAAAGTTGTTTAATTCTGTTGCTATTTGTTTCAGTGATGCTTGCGATACTGTATTAAGCGTTAATACCTTATCAAAATTCAGTTTTAAAAAATTTAATATTTCTGATTTCCCTGACCCAGTATTTCCTATAACAATACATGTTGTTTTTGTAATAACGCAAAAAGATGAATATAACGCTAAAGAATAAAACGGATAATCAGAAAAACCAAAAAAATTTAAAGAATTTTTTTTTATCTTTCATTTTGGTATTCACTTATTCAATTGCTTCAACAGTGAATATATACTTTACTTTTCCGTCATTTTTTTGTTTTTCTATGTGAACTTTCACGTAATTTGTTGATATTTCACTAACGTTTAGGCTTATTCTTTTTCTATATACTCTATATATTTTATATTCTTGTTCTTGTTGTGTTTCCATTTTTACTGCTTCACCTTTTTGTTTTCTGTTGCTTTCGGTATTTCAACTATTTCTCTATTCTTTGCTGTCCATGATATTATCTTTATACGTTTACCTTCCCATTCTTCTGGATTATTGCCTAATGCTATTGCAAATGCTCCTGCTTTACTCTTTGCGCTTACAGTATCCTTTATCCATAGTGCAGTTGAGTATTCTTTTTCTTCATTGTCTTTTAGTGTTACCCGTATATATTCTCCGAATTGCCCTTTACCTTGTTCAACCCTTGTTATTGTGTATTCTTTTCCACTTTCTGGTTCTGGCTTTTTTTCAAATACGTTTATTTTCGTTTTTTATCACCTTCAAAAGACAGAAAAACCAAACTAGTATTTAAAGATATTTTTTTCCATGAAAAGCAAAAACAATATATAACGAAATATGTTTATTTTTATCTTTCACTTCAAAATATACAAAAAAATAATTCAAAAAAATAATACTTATTCTATATCAACTATTGCAGAACAATAATAATCTGGTTTATAATATTCCAAACTTTGCATGTATATACTATTAACTTTTTTAAACTTTTTCCTTATGTATTCACGGCTATAATAATAATCGCTTGGAAAATATGGAATAAAAGGATTATCATGTATGTCATCTTTATCAAAAACAAATATACGCCAAATGTATTGTGTTTCAAAATACTTTAATAGTTTTTCCATATAATCGAATGTTGCATTTATTATTTTAACATCGTGTTGCTTTAATAGTTCTTCTATTTCTTTCATATCAGGTTCTTTTTTCCTTTTCCTAAAATATATTTTTTTAAGTGTTGTTATCATTTTACCATTCTCTCATTATTTCTATTTCTGTTTTTCTTTCATAATTTCCTTTTGTATACATTATTGAAGATATTACTGAATAATCTATATGTTTCTTTTTTCGTGTTGTATGCGTATAAACATCCGCTATTGTTGTTATTCCGTAATTTGTTGTTATTGTGAAACCGAATTTAAATTCATCTTTATTGGTATCGATTAATGTTTTTGAACCGTCTTTAAGTTTTATTACTTTTCTCATTTTTATCGCCTTTCATTATTCTATATCTACAATTGACCAAATATTAATACTTGCAATATATATGTTATTCATGTATAAATCTATGTATTCCTTAAAGTATTGCCCAAATTTGTAATTATCAGCTACTACTAAACCATACGGCAAATATATTACGAATGTTTGTTTCTTTTCTTTAATCTCTTTTATTTGCCTTTCTATTTCGTATTGCCATGCTTTTATTCTTTCTTCTTCATTCATATTTCTCATCACTTTACATTAATATATTTCTTCAATTAACCATATATTAATAGTCGCTATATATTTGTTATCTATATACAATTCCATATATCCTTCTAAATTTCCAAAAAATTTGTAATTATCTGCTATTATTTCGCCACATGTTGTATGTATTGTAAATGTTGTTTTTGTTTCTTTAATCTCTTTTATCTTTCTTTCTATTTCATATTTCAATGTTTTCATTATTTCTTCTATAACCATATTTCTCACACCCTTTCAAATATCTCTTTTGCTACATAATTGCCTGATATCAATATTAATTTTGTTTTGTCCTTTTTCATAATGCTTAATGTAGTATATTTGAATAGTGCTATATCAGTTTCTGCTTTACCGTATTCTCTTACGTATCCTCTGATTGTTTCGCTTTCATATGTCCATGTCCATTCTGTGCTGTCATACTTTTCTGGTTTTCTATTGCCTATATATACGTGTAATATATATTTTGGTTTCTTTTGTTGTTGTTCTTGTTGTTGTTGTTGAGTATTTTGTTCTTGTTCTTTTTCTATTTCTTTTTCCATCTCATATTTCAAATTTCGCATTTTTTCGCTCATAGCAAATAATCAAAAATCAAACTTACATAAAAACCTATTTTTTCATATGAAGTAAAAAAGCAATATGTTGAACAATATGTTTATTTTGAACTTTCACTTCATTATTATCAAAAAAATCAAAAAAATAAATAAAAAAAATATATGTTTATTCTATCCTTTCTATGTAGTATTTGCCATTAACGTAATGCACGCTGAATTTCATGTTTAGCCTTTTCCCAGCCCTAGAAATTACGCCCCTATTGATATTTTCAACTTCTATCATGTCCCCGATATTCATGTCTTTCAGATATTCATCATATAGGCTTTTTCTCCCGCCGTGATTAACGCTGTTCTTTATCTTTTCTATTTCATCTTTCGTGAGTTTTCTGAATTGCATTTTTATGTCCCCTCAAATATCATATATACTTATCAGTATATAAGCTTTTTGGTAATTCCTAAATTCTGATTTTCTATATTTCAAAACAATAATCAAAAAAACAAAAAATCAAAAAATCAAAATAAAAAAATAAAAAAACAAATAAACAAAATTAACAATCATGACAATTATATGACATATCTATGCCTAGAAAAGCAAGATTAAGCCACCATAACATAACTATTATTGGAATAATAGCAAGTAATTGCCAGTTATGATTTGCGTAAGATTCATAAACTACTATACCAATACTGAAAACTAAAGCAAAAATCAAATATATTGTTGCTATTATATAGAATTTCTTTTCCATTTTTCTATCCCCTCAAATATCTTATACATAAACCCGTATTTAAGCTTTTCTAAAATTCTGAAATTCCATTTTTCATATTTCATAAGCAAAAATCAAAAACAAAAAAATATAATAAAAAACATATTTTTTTATTAATCTTGCCCTAATATTATGTTATGCCTAACATATGAATAGCTCAATGGATTACGTGGTCTTATCTTATTTTTCTTTTTTTTATTTTTTCTTATATCTTTATTCATACTAATGATATTATTTTATTATTTTATAAACATTTTGGGAAATCAGATTTTCTATAACTCATAAACAAAAAAACAAAACAAAAAACCAAAACTCAAAAATCAAAAAAATATTATATAAAAAATATGATTTATATTGATTTAATAGTATTTACCTTAAGCATAATTATTACGCTGTCATCTTTAGCATATATCATTAAATAAGGATAACCAAGCTCATATCTATACCCTTTTATATATGTCCCATTTTTTAACCATAAATCAAAATATCCATAATAGTATAGCTCTTTATCTAGTTTTTCTCTTATTTCTTTTTCTTTTTCTTTTTGATATTCCTTTTTTGTTAATTTTTTATAGTTCATGCACCATATATTTAGAAAAAACCATATTTAAGCTTTTTGGTAAATCTGATTTTCTATAACTCATAAACAAAAAAACAAAACAAAAAACAAAAAAATAAAAAAAATAAATAAAATTCAGATAATAAATTCTATTTCATTTACATGAATAGTGGTTTGTGCAGTTTTATCACGTGATTTTATTATTATATATGGATATTGAAGTTCATATTCAACGCCCGTTATAGCGATTCCACTTTTTGACATAATTCCTATATTGCCCCATTTTTTGAGTTTTTGTTCTAATTGTTTTCTTACTTGTTTTTCCTTTTTTGTTTCATATTCTATTTGATAGTTCATGCACCATATATTTAGAAAAAACCATATTTAAGCATTTTGGAAAAATCAGTTTTTAGCATTTTGTAAAATCTTTTAAACTAAATTTCATATAGACACAGAAAGCTATTTATAT
>Ga0208312_100047_pt1 | contig 9823 bp, 11 predicted proteins | sample BED_Mat_virus_9__FD_187140 | JGI IMG/M metagenome (GOLD analysis project Ga0208312, IMG submission 187140) | Extremophilic microbial mat communities from Yellowstone National Park, USA - BED_Mat_virus_9_15 (SPAdes) (version 2) | ecosystem: Environmental > Aquatic > Thermal springs > Hot (42-90C) >... | reverse complement strand
TTTTATCCTCATGAATGTTGCGATAACTATTTCTGCAATAATTACGCACACTTATATTTTTATTAAGATACAAATAATAATACAGTTTTCTTATTATGTGATGAATATCTGGTTATTCAGGAGATTGCATATATCTTATTATAATATTATTAATATAATAAAATATGATAGGCATTCGTTAGCATGGGGATACGAAAGATTTATAAACCCCCGTGCTAATGTTAGTATGGGGATACAAATGGTAAGCCTCTTAAAACTTGATTGGGATGAAGTAGAAAAATTAATCGAAAAAATGTTAAACGACCATATGAGAACCTGGGAAGACTACAACTATTTTGTTATCAACGACGATACAGTTTTAGTTAAAGTATATGATGAAAATAGCAGATTAATGTTCACAATAAAAGCTAAATTGTATGGTGAAAGTCTAGAGCCAGTCGAGGTGATTTAAATGGTGTGCGAATTTTTGTCTTCTTCATATAAACAAAAATTATTGGAAATTGCAACAATAAATGAGCTTATGAAGTCAGGCTTTGAGACCAAATCAGGTGCTTATAAAGCAAAAGAGAAAGGCGTGATAAGTGATGAGAAGTGTGAAAAGTTAATAAAGGTTTTAGGAGATAAAGCACGCCCAATTTTATTGCAAGCACTTATAGAATTTGCATCACAACTTAACTGTCAGGTCAACTGTCAAAGAGAAGAGGCTGAAGAGGGAGAAGAGGCTGAGGAAAGAGAGAAGGAGGAAGAAGCTGAAGAGCCTGAAGAGCCTGAGGAGGCTGAAGAAGCGGAGGAGCCTGAGGAGCCTGAAGAGGAAGAAGAGCCTGAAGAAGCGGAGGAGCCTGAGGAGCCTGAAGAGGAGGGGCTACCAGTTATAGTTGTGGTAGCAAAAGGTGAAAAATAATGACAAAAAGTAAAAATAACCCCGGAAGGGGTAATACCATAAGGGAGAGTAATACCATGAAGGTAATGGAAGAAATAAGAGAAAAGATAAGAAAGGCAATCAAAGAAGGAGTTAGCCTAAGGGAAATAGAGGAGATAATCTTGCAAGAGGCCATGATGGAAGAGAGGGAAGCCTACCTAGAAGTTGAGGACGACCACAAGAACGGGACCTACTTCAGATATCTGGGAACCGGAGACGGAGTATTAAGACTCAGAGTACCGAGAACCAGAAAGGGTGGCTTCAGACCCAAGATCCTTCCGGAGAAGTACGAGAGGACCAGCCCAGATTACGAGGACTTCCTCCAGCAGCTCGTTCTATCAGGCATGACTCCAAGTCAAGTCAAGGCCGTGTTAGCAGCCAAGGGAATACCGTATAGTGAGATCGTAATGAATCGGGTTGCCGAGAGAATATCCAACAAACTCAAGAAATACAAGAGCCGCGAACTACCTCACGATCTCCTAGCCCTTTACATCGATGTGAAGATCGTAAAGGTCAGAATCAGCGAGTCGATCATGGAGAGAGCAATTTACATTGCCATAGGAGTTGACTTAGAAGGGAATAAGTTCGTCTTGGACTACGAAGTTAGGGATAGGGAGGACTTGGACGGTTGGAAGTCCTTCTTGAGCGGACTTGTAAGCAGGGGAGTCAGTAGGGTTGACGTAATCGTGAGCGATGACTTCTCTGGACTCGATCGCGTCGTGTCCACGCTCTTTCCCTCCTCTCAACACCAGCTCTGTATAACACACATGGTTAGGAACCTCATGAGGGTCCTCCCAGACACGGTAGACCCAAAATCATATTAGAAAAAATATTTCTGGTAGGATAATATCGAACTTATAAAAGATAAAGAAATTTATAAGAGTATAAAGAATTCAATTGAAGAAAGGTTTAAGGTGAGGGAGATGTGGTATTACCACGTGAGTAAGTGAGATGGTAACACCGGTACTCCCTCACCAAAACAACTTACAACAAATAGGATATAAATTACTTTCCATGCTGAACTTCAAGGGAAAGAAAGGGGAAGAGGTGGCGAGAACCCTCATCTCAGCGTGTTTATGGAACGATTCGGTGGAAAGCAAGTCGAGAGCGTATGGCGTGCCCCCACAGACCGTGAGGAATTACGTGGAGGAGCAAGGGGTGGAAGTTATTGAGAAACTCTTGGAAAGCGCCAGGAAGATATCCTTGAAGGTACTGAAGGGAGTCAAGGAGATAGACGTCTCAATAGACTGGACAACCAAGACCTGGTACGGGAGACCGGTGGGAGGGCTCGGGAGTTCGGAGGAGGGAAACTCTTGGAACTACGCAACTGCGACGACAAAGTTTAATGGGAAAGTGCTCCTACTGGCCTTCGTCACTCAAGTCAAGGGGATGACTAAGGAAGAGATCGTGAAGGCCCTCGTGGAGCAAGTCGTCGCCATGGGGTTCAAGATAAGGTTGATAACTCTCGACGCTGGTTTCTACACGATTGACGTGCTCAACTTCGTTTCGCAGTTCAAGTATATAGTTGCTGTGCCTGTTGGGGATGTTAAGGTGTATGAGGAGTTTGACGGGGATTACACAACTAATAGTAAGAGGCATAGGAGGGATGAGCAGGTCAAGTTCAGGCTTCTCGTGTACAGCAAGGAAAAAGTGAGGAGAAAGAAGAAGAGTCTTGTTTATTTTGCTAGGGCTACTAACCTAGACCTATCCAAGAGGGAAGTGTTGGATTTGCATAATAAGGTAAGAGGTCCCATAGAGACCTCTTATAGGAACATTAAGGCTTTTCTTCCATTTACTAGTTCTACTAAGTTTGTTTTCCGCACGTTGATCTTCGTGCTGGCCCTTGTACTCTACTCCTTATATACCATATTCAAGGGGGAGGTGGGGAGAGAGGAGTTTAGATTATTATTAATTCTTTTATTTCCTGATTTATTCAATCCAGAGAATTTTACATTTAATGTAATTGAAACACTTATTTACACTATAGATTTATTTTTAAGGAGGTGATTTTGGGTCTACCGGACAAGGAGAAGGAGGAACTAATGATTAGAGTTAGGGATCTAAAGTCCTCCAGGAACGTGGAGGAGGGAAGGAAGGCTATATTGTCCCTCAGCCAACTTGTCCAACCCTTTTCTCCAGCCCGAGCCAAGAGGCTTCTTGACGCTGCTGACAAGTATTGTTCCTTTCTCAACTTCCCCAGGGAGATTAGACACTACCTCTACACTAATAACACGTCGGAGAGTTTCAACTCGACCCTGGCTAGGTTCGAGGAGGAGCTCGGAGGTTACTTTCCCTCTCTTCGCTCCTTGGAGGTCTATCTCTACGTTTCGATCCATGAAAGTAATTCGCGTTGGAAGTTCAGGCCCATGTCGGTGATAAGGCATTACTCATATCATCTCAAACAACTCCACGCTTCAAGGTTCCAGGTGAGTCTTGATGAAGACTTTTAACCTTCTGCTTACATATTTTCTCACACAACTATACCCAGTAGCCCCGAAGAGGAAGATTAATCCAGGTTACAAATGTTAATTTTTTCCGTTAGTATCCCCATGCTATCGAATATCAACTTTTGTTTGTTAAAGCATTCATGACATCTTTAAGCTTATTCACGGCGTCAGGATTTTCTAAAAGTGCCCTGGCAAACTCAATAAGCAACTTAATCACAGACATGTAATCTGTTGAAGACTCTTTTCTAGACAGAGACTCGCGTAATTGAATAATCTCGTTAATAAGATCTATAATATTTTTCTCTTCACGTGTTTGAGAAGTTAGCTGAATCTTATTGTGCGAAAATTCAATTGCATTGAAGAGAGTGTTAATATCGCCGAAGTCTCGACGAAAGTCTTCAATTGTATAGACTATGTCGCTTTCGTTACGCACAGATTTCGCGGTCATTTCTTACCACCTCTTATTATATCTCTGAGTGCATTCCACATTTTTAAAATGTCCTCTGCGTTTACACTTCCACTTGATTTGAGCAATTTCGGTAACTGTTCATCTATAATATCAATAGCAGTTTCTAAATTGAAAGATGTAGAAGTCATTTGATATTTACGTAAAACAATCTCGCTCAGACGTGTCGCTAACGCGATGCGTAACATGGCGATTACTTGGGCATCAATATTAGAACGTTTAATGAACGCTATGACAGCGTCGTCGAAGAATCTTAAAATTTCAGCAGCACGATTAAGCTCAGCCCATTCGAATCCAGATAAACCCTTCTTATACTCTTCAATATTAATTGACGGTGGCGTTGGCGATATGTGTTCTACCTTTTTGAGGGTTGACGGCGTATTCTTATCTACAGGTCTAACACGCGGTGGTGGTGGGGTTGGCGAGGGAGTTGGCGGTGGTGGTGGGGTTGGCGAGGGAGTTGCTGTGTTATTCTCACTTTGATTTGACATTTAACTCCACCTCATTAACTAAATTTGCGAAGTCGATATCATAAACAAATGGGTAAAACTCTACTACTATCTTTATTTCTGAATTTTCTATTCGTTCTCCCATGACAAGAACGAAACCGCCAAAAGACTGAGTCATCTCTTCTATTTCTCTTAGTGTGACAGCATTGTGAAGCAAACGGGAAATGAAGCTTATCAATCTCCGGCCTGCTGAATTTTGCAAAACATATGATAGTGAACTATCAATTGTATCATAATTAAACTTTTTCTTAATATTCATGATAAATTCTTTGTTTTGTTGTGTAAATGTTATTGTTTTTGTCTCAGGAGTTGTTATTATTTTTCTAGCGGGAGCAGTAAGAAGTTTCACGTCAATGTAATCTTGAATTTTCACGTTTTTCTTCCAGTCGTTGTACGAAAATTCTAAGGGAAGAAATTCATCGTGAATTAGTAAAAACTGGGCACGCTTCTTCCAGCGAAGCATTACGGGGAAAGTCAGATTTTCTTTAAGATTCTTCATAAAACACATCAAAAGTGACTGTAGAGGTATTCTCTCTTCTCTCTTGAACTCTGCTATTGATTTTTCTACGACGTCAGAATAAGTTTTCGCAACGTTACAAGTTCGATATAACTGATAAATACTTTCTAACATCTCTAGCACGTTTGTATCAGTGACTTCATGCTTAATCTTATTGAGTTCCTCCATCAATATTATTAATGTTGAAAAAATTAAAAAACTGTAGCGGGGGCAGTAACGACATAGGATTTATTTCGCGGAAGTGAGATGAAGCGTCAAATACGTCATTTAGCATCCCCATGTCAACGGAAATTTTTAACAAGTTTAGGGGCAGTCGGGTTTTCATATATAAAAAATTAGGGACTTTTCACGTCAGGTCGGGTAAAGTTAGGGCAAATTAAGGGCAAAATTGGAAAAGTATAGCAGGATTAACGTGATTTAAGATACCCCTCCCCCCAAAATTTAATTTTTTGCCCTTACTTGCCTGGAGTGCGTTAACATATTAACCTTGCAATCGCTCTAAATTTTAGAGAACATGAGCAGGCACAGACTAGGTAGAGTATCAAACGTACCTGGCAGAAACAGAGCCTTGGCAGAGGTTGTGATGGAAAAATATGCTGAAGAGTACGAATCACGAGGCGCCGATTGGGCAAAGAAGTATTTAGAAGATATAAATAAATTCATTAACGATCCTGTCAGGTTTCAGGGCGCAGTTGATAAGCTTAGCACGTGGTACAATGTTCTAGATGAATATAAGAGCGAAATTAAGAAAGCGTATGCTAAGATTAAAGAAGATTATGTAGATGAGTTAAGTAGAAGATATAAAGAGAGAATCGAGAAACTGGAAGCAAAAGCAGAATAAAATCGTAATGTAATTTTTTTCATTCTTTTTTCTTTTTTGTTAGTATGGGGATACTACCAAATTCTGTGTAACGATTCAAAATCACGGTTTGTTGAAAAATGCGTGAATTCATTTTTTTATTCAATAATTCAGGCTAACGATACTCGTTAGATAAATTCAATTAATTTTAATAAGATTATTTGACTTTCGCTATTACTATAGTAATATCATTACACGGTTGACTAGTTATGTCCAATATGGACAACTAAAAAAGCCTATTAATAGCAAAAAAAAGTTACACGTGTATATAATAATAATAAAAAAAAAGTTGGACATATAGGACATAAAATGCACATTACAGTTGAAAAATTCAATTATAAAAATTCAATCAAACCGCACGTGTTCTTCATCAATCCAATGACACATGTTCTTTTTCTCACACCAGTTCAATAATTCGTAAGCCCTAAGCCCTAACTCATCTTGTAAATCTTTTCTGCTCCAGACTGTTCCGCTGCATTGTTTATAATATAATTCTAATAAGTTGTCAGGAGTATCGTTATTACCCCTAATCCCCACCGTGCTATTCTCATCATCTTTCTTTAGCCTGATACCTACATAGCACCAGACTCTTTCTCCTGCTATCTTCTTCCTATCTTTTGTAATTCTGAACTTAGTTTCTAGTCTCTTTGTAACAGTTGATTGAGCTTCAGGCTTTCTGTCATTCTCCTCACACCAATTGACATAAGCCTGGTAAAACTCCTTAACTGGCGTGAATAAATCGCCATTTTTCGGGTCATATTCCGCTCTACCACTCTCAATCAAATCCTTTACAAACGCGTAAACACTATCTGAGGCTCTCTCCCATTTCTCCTTAATATCTGCACTACTATCCTCAAAATCAAACTTCTTTTTCTGCATCACGCGTGCAAACGCCAATATAGACACTGTGATTATGCCCTCAATCTCTTCATTAGTAAAAGTCCTTTCGAAAAATGTCGGGTCTTCCTCAAACTGATGGGGGAATTCGATAGCTATCCACCTTCTCCAGAAGCCATAAGTTTGGTCTTTGACCACGGGCAATTCATTTGTGGCGTTAATCAGCTTAGCATAATTAATGAAATAGATAGGGTCTTTAAACTTCTTTTGCCCTTCTATATAATCTTCACCCGTGAGTTTCTTAAATAAATCTGTGTTAGTCACGCGGAACTGAAACAGCTCACTACTGATGTTTGCTAACTTGTGGTAAAGTTCTATTGAGGCAAACTTATCTCCATCAACAATTCTCTTTAACGAGACCGCACTGACATTATTCCTTCCTAAAATCCTTAATAATAAATTAAGGAATGTTGATTTCCCGTTTGAGCCTGAGCCCGTGAGGAGTACCGCTTTATTAAATATATATTTAGGATATAGAGTATACCCAATCACCTCAAAGAGCAAAATCCACTTATCATCAACCCACGCCTTAAAGGCATCTAGGCTTTTAGGACAAACACGGCGTGCTAATTGCTCAATATCTTCTACAGTTATCTCTTTGTTCACGAATTGCTCAATCTCCTCAATTTTTAACTTCCAATCTATATAATGGAAAGCGTAAGCTTTAGGACTCCTCTCTTTTACATCATACCAGGTTATCCCTTTCTCTCCCCATTCTAACGTGCCGTTTTTAAACGCGATTCGCATAGGCTCAGGGGGCATTAGCCTCATAGTCCTCCTTACTATCTCATCTTTAACATTCTTGACCACGCGTGATTTGTCAACTCCTAGTTTGAACTCTGCATATTCCTCCAGTTTGTTGTTGATTATCTTCTCGATTAACGCCTCAACTGGAAGATACACTCCTTTTTTGTTGCTGAACATGAACAATCCGTATACCCACTCCTTCAACTGGTCTCTCCCTACAAACGCCACGAGTTTATGCTCTTTAAGTATCTCTTCCGCGATAGCCTCTATCAAGAGCGCACGTGCTTTAGTTTTATCACTCTTCACGGCTTTTTTCACTTCTAAGTACTTCTTTGTGATTGTCCACGCGTTACTGAGCGTTAACATGAAGTACTTGTTAGTATCCCACTTCTCATTTTCTTTTGCTTTCGAATCGGAAGGCAATAGTTGTAAAATTTTCTCAAGGTCAGTGACCCCGTGCTTTAACAAGTATAAAATCACACGCCAATCTCCTCTACTTCTGTCAATTCCTAAATCGGCGTAAGTCTTACCCTGGCAAATTACTTCCCTGACCAGTTTATTTTTCTCCTCGTTGCTGCATATCTCCTCTTTGACCTTTTCGATAGGTTTGCCCGAATCGTGCTTTATCAACTCCTTCTTTAGTCTCTCAAAGTCCTCCTCAGTCTCTTCTTCCTCCTCTTTACCAAAGACCCATTTATACGCTGAAGGGCTTAACTTGATTCCTAACTTCTTTCCCTTTTCTGCTAAGAATTTTAGTAAGTCTTTGAGGTTTGCTTTACCCATTTTATTATTAATAGGAATATAGCACGTGGTGTAGTCTTGTCCTTTCCATGGGCATTTGTCACTTTCGCAATATTTGTGGTTGATACAAGACCCTGGACCTACAACATAGGAGTTAAAGCTTTGCAGGTCTGCTATACCTTTGCCATCTTTCTCAAACACGGGGTTAAACTTATGCTCTGGTACCTCATCAGCAATAGCGTAAAAATGAAGCCCCCCGTGTGGTGTCTCAACGCATAACGTCCTACTGCACCATACGTTTAACGCTTTTTCACCTATCCACGCTTTTAGGAGTTCCTTATCCTCAAAATCTAAAATGACTAAATTACGCTGACCGCCTGGAACAGCATAATTATAACCATTCTTAATCATCTCTAAATATTTCGCCTTCTCTTCATCAGACAAAAGCGTGGTGCTATATCTTTGCCATTCTTTCACCACGGGTTTCTTAGTTTCCGCGTCAATCGGAAATATTGCAAAGCCGTGCTCAACAAACCACTTAGCCCATTGCAGTTTATTCATGCTTCACCGCCTTGCCTTGAAAAGGTCGTTAGGAGTCACTCCTGAATATACGCCTTCTTTAATCTCTGCGTAAATTTTGTCTTCTATTGTTTGAGGACATTCAGCATAATAGCCAATATGACCGCAAACGCTTGAATTAGTAAAACAGCGCCTACCAAAAATACAGGAAGGTTTTTTATTGGGCTTTGAGTTAGATTTATATAGCTCCATTTGTTCGCCCCCACCCTTTTTTCTGATTTTTTATGAAGAGAAGGGCAAAGCTGACATCATGAAGACTTCACCTCAATGTCTATCTTGTGATTCTTCATATATTCGCGTATCAATAACTTTACTACATCGGCTTCTGAAATGTCATAGTACCTTGCTATTCGCTGTATTACTTCTCTATCCTCGGGTCTTAGCCTGAGAAGTATCGCGGTTCTTTTCATGTTATCACCAATAACGGTATAATTCTTTAAGATATAAAATGTAACGCAATTGAAAATAGCTATAATATTTAATTTTATAGCAGAAGCCCTGTATTTTTCTCTCTTCTCTGATTTTATTCCATTTTGTCATTAGTATCCCCATACTCTAGAGTCTTTAATGCAGAATCTCGTCTCTAGATTTTAGACAATACTCTCTATATTTTCGCCCTGAGAAGTGACGCCACTTGCGATAGATTAAGCCCCTTTGATGCAAACGTGTCAATGTCACTAAGAGCACTTCCCGTTTTGCCCCCGTGTACCGCTCTAGTTCTTCAATTGTTAAACATCCGCGGTTGCTCAGGTAGATTAAGATTAATTGTACCAGAGTTAGTTTGTCTTTCACGCTCAGACTCCCTCACCTGAGCTAAAGTAAGATTAACACTTTGTTAAATACTTTACTGTAGTTCACAAATGCGCTTAGTTAGCCTGACCTCTCAGGATTAACAGTTTGATAATGCTAACTCCATCAGCGGAAGAGCTTGCTCTTTTAACTAAAAAACCTGGGATCCAGGCAGGATTAACTTAGTAACTGAGCCTTTTTAAATAAGTTCATAATATTATGTTTGAAGTTAAAAAAACTCTTCTCATCATTTATTTTATCCTCATGAATGTTGCGATAACTATTTCTGCAATAATTACGCACACTTATATTTTTATTAAGATACAAATAATAATACAGTTTTCTTATTATGT
>Ga0208312_100043_pt1 | contig 10086 bp, 7 predicted proteins | sample BED_Mat_virus_9__FD_187140 | JGI IMG/M metagenome (GOLD analysis project Ga0208312, IMG submission 187140) | Extremophilic microbial mat communities from Yellowstone National Park, USA - BED_Mat_virus_9_15 (SPAdes) (version 2) | ecosystem: Environmental > Aquatic > Thermal springs > Hot (42-90C) >... | reverse complement strand
TATATATTTTCCACCTTATGATGCTGTAGAATTAAAAACTATACTAAAAATGAGAGCTGAAGAAGGGTTAAAGTCTTATTCTGAAGAAGGGATTAGTTTAATGAGTACACTTATTTATAAAGAATATGGAAGTGATGCAAGAATAGGTATAAGAGGTTTATACCATGTTGGTAAGAAAAATGATTGGTCAGAAGAATTTATTAAAGAATCTTTAGAGAAATCAAGTAAAGAGGTTAATTATTATATAATAGAAAGTTTAGATGACTACAGAATTTTAATTTTAGCAGCTTTGTTAAAAGGTAAAAGTACAAATAAAGCCTATGAGGTATTATATGACTATATGCAAAATATATATGGTCTTCCAATAATTAAAAAGTCACATTATTTCAATATAGTTCATGAATTAGGCAATTTAGGTTTATTTGATATAATAAAGGTGAAAAAAGGAAAATATTATACATTAGAGATTCAATTTTTAATAGATACAAAACTTATAACGGAAGAATTTGAAAAAAGGTTTGGAGTTGTATTAAATAACAAATCAAATGGTTCATGATTTTAAATGAAGAAGATACAGGAAATAGATAATTTTAATATGGTTTATCAGATCTATGGTTTGTATGAAGGCGTTTCTATCATCATTTATTTCAAAATTATCTTTCCTGAGATAATCTTTAAATCTTTGTATGTCAGAAACTTGAAGATATTCGTTGTATAATGCGTAAAATATTTTGTCATCCCCCAGCCATCGAACATAATTATTCAACAATTCATAATTTCCTGAAAATTTAGGAATTTCTGAAATCTCTGGTATATCATTTTCCCTATAAACGGGTATCAGTAAATTATGGTCATCAATATTTTTGTTCTTCTCTAATTCTATATTGAAGCCAGATTTACTCCTTTCATATTTTATAGAATCCATGATTTTTTTAATATTTTCCACATTAGTGCCGAAGACAAAGAGGGATTCAATCAAAGACACATCACAATCCTTAAGTTTATTCTTTATTGTTTTCGCCAATGTATTTTCATTAGCTAAGAATCTCAGACGCTTTCTCTTACCTTTTAAAGGCTCTATTCTTTCCCCTCTACCTATGGATTGCAGTACATATTTCCTTGAGTCCCCCATTCCAATGTTAATGAACATCATCACATTTGGTCTATTGGAATCCCAGCCTTCGTAAAAAGATCTTGAACCTAGAAGAATGTTTATTGAGCTATCATCTTTATTTAACCTATGAAAATAACTCTGGTTATCATAGGACTCATTTATCTCGTAATTTTTCAATTTCTCTTTAACCCATTTCCCGATGTTGCCAATCTTTATTAGTGCAAATGGTTTATCAGAAGTCTTAAGCTTTAGAACCAATTCCTCGTCATTCTTTGGAATTTTTATAACCTCAATTTTACCATTTGTTTCTGAATTATAAATGTATTTCAATATGTGATTATAATTTATGCTTTTCAGAAAATTCTCATTAATTATTAATTCATCGTGTGCAAATATGTACCTTGGATGATTTTGTAATTCTTCCAATAAATCATTCATTGCCTCATTGTAATTTTTTATATTTGATTCTATAGCAATTTTTTCAAGTACATTGAAAATAATCTGTAGATCTGATTTATCTGTATTTACTGAATTGCCATATATTACCATCATTGGGTTGTGATATAAATCGGTTTGAACATTCAATTGTTCAGATCTAATTGTTGAATTGATGTTTTCCCTTGCCATTTTAACAGCTGTAAGAAGTATTAATGATTTTAATACAATCTTCTCTTTTTCATTTTCATCAAATTCATCAAATTCGTCTAGGTTTTTTTGTGATACATAAACATTCTTGCCATATCCTTTCTCTATAAAATGATCTAAGTTGAAGTTAAATACTGTTGTTATAATATCCCATGGATCTGTAAATGTTGCTGAAAAGTTAAAGAGAAAACCAAATCTCGTTATAAATGAATAATAAATTTGTCTTTTGGAATCCTCCTTATCCCCTTTATGGGCTTCATCTAATATCAAATACCATTTACCGTTATTTTCGAAATCCATGTACGATAATTCTTTTTCCTTAGTCTCATTGGAAATCAAATCAGATCTATAAAAAAACACATTTATGTCATCTTTGATTGTTAAGATTCCAAAGTTTTTTACTTTATCATATTGTCTTAGATCATACAAAGCTATTTTTCTACTGTGATAATGATTGTATTCATCTACGTGCTTTTTGAATTGCTCTATCAAATCTTCCCTGTATGTTAGAAATAGAATATCGTTCTTAGGTATTTTTCCATTATTCATTAGATAATCTAAAAGTTCTATTAGTTTAATTATAACTAATGTTTTTCCAGAACCAGTAGCCATCCAAAAGCCAGCTCTGTTAACAAAATTGTAAAAATTTATTACTTTTCTATTTTGCCTGGTTTCATAATCATAGTACCCTAACAATTCTTTAACGGCCTTATTATCATCATCTGGACCCAAGTGCCTTATTTCATTGTTTCTCTGCAACAATTCGTTGTATAATTTCTTCTTTGCTTCAATAAATTCATCATATTTATTCTTTCTTGGATAATCGTATAGATCCTCATAGAAATGCTTTAAAAACTTAGTAATGTTTTTTATAGCATCTATCTGATAATCAAATAATATTTTATTATTAGAAAAGTATTCAATATTATTTAATTGCCAAGTTCTGGGTAAAGACACATAATCCAATTCATTGGCAATAGTTTCGTATAAAATATTCTCTTTCTTCTCTTCATTTCTAACCATATTCACCACCATATCAATGGCTTTATAGTTTTGAAATCTATGTTATCGTATTTTATCTCTTCTTCATTATTATTTTCATCAATCAATATCACAGAATCCTTTGTTATCCTCTTAATCCATTTGCCTTTCAAGTTTGATAATGTTTCTGCAACGTCTATGTTCGGATAAATTTTGTCGAATTTTATACTAATTTTGTTGTTTTTGTAATCCAATTCCATAGCATCGAGCAATTTAGGATCCTTTAAGAAAACATACTGTTCATAAATTGATTTATCATTTAAATCAGGGAATGGTTCTGATGGAATATAATGACATTTTCTAAGGGTTTGTTCATACTGCTCTAGGTCATAATATTTAAAAAATCCACCAGCATTATTTTCATTATATTTCTCTTCAACATCTTGTTCTTTTGATATCCCTGATTTATCGTAAGCTAAAACTTTTTTCATTCTTGGTAAAATTATACTGTAAAAATGTTCTCCCATTTCAATACCGATCCATTTTCTTTTAAGTTTGTGTGCTACTGCTGTTGTAGTGCCAGAGCCTAGGAAGAAATCCATGACTAAATCTCCTTTATTAGATGTGGATTCTATGACACGTTTTAAAAGAATCTCAGAGTTTTCAGTAGTAAAGTTCCATAAGGCAGAATAACCCGTTATATCAGTCCAGTTGTCGGTTAGTTTCTGGAACGGTGCCTCTAATGCTAAAGGTTCTCCTCTATCACTGAGTTTTATGCCACCTGCCTTTTCCAGTTCAAAAATAGATTTCTGACTCAAAGCCCAATGTCGACCTTCAGGTGGTATCATTTCTTTACCTAAAATTATTCTAGCTCTTGTGAAAATCTTCCCGCCTTTCTCTTTCAGATTTTCTTTAGAAAATAAATGAATATATTCTGGCTCAATAGGACTCCATCGTTCACCAGGTAAATGCATGGGGCGCCATTTAGGGCTTTCCCTCGGTTTGACCGCAGCTTTAAAAGAGTAACTCTCCGATCTAGAAAATAAATAAAGAATATCATGGGCGGTATGGTATCTATTTATTTCTTCTGTTGGTCTGAAAGTTCTGTTCACAACTATTTCATTCCTAAAATTCTCCTTCCCAAAAATTTCATTCATCAATAATCTTACATACATATTGCCGTTATAATCACACCTAACAAAAATACTCCCCCTTTCATTCAGAAGATCTCTTGCTAACATTAATCTATTTTCAAGCATAGTTATCCATGTAGAATCCTTATATTTCACGCTGTAAAGATAATCGGCATCCTGTTCCTTGTTAAAGGGAGGATCAATATATATTGTTTGTACCTTTTCTTTAAACTTAGGTAATATTGTATTCAATGCCTGATAATTCTCAGAATGAATCAACCATCCATCCAATTCTTTATCTAAATTATCAAATAATGAAAGAATATCCAATTCCAAATCCTTAAAGTACTTCGTGTCTATTGGTAAAAACCTATATTTTGGATTTAGGTCATCTGTTAATCCTCCATCTGTTAATTTTCTTTGTATTATCTTCTCTTTCCTGAAGTTATCATCAACAATTCCTAATTCCTTCCATTCTTTAATCTGTTCATTTATTTTTTCATGATTTAATATCTTCTTTATGATTTCAATTCCACCATTTTTATTGGCAATTCTATCTAAAGTTATGACGTAATTGGAATTCAAAACAAATTTAGGTTTATTCCATATCTTTACAAGTTCATCTTCAAATTGAGATACAAAATCAATTATCTTATATGCAATTTCCTTTAGAGTTTTCAATTCTTTTATTCTTCTCTCAGAAAAATCTGATTCATCATCAAAAATGTAATTCTTTAACCATAGATCGAATTGTTCTCTTAAGAAGGATTTAGCATCCTTATTTATAAAATAATCAACTTCATTTTGTTTCTCGAAAATTTTGAATATTTTTTCTAGGTCTTCTTCATTCAAATAGATTTTATTTTCTTTTAATTTTTTTGTGATATTATCTATATCCGTTTTCCTTCCCCTTTCTGAATAATAGACATAGTATGATATTTCATTTCCATCTATTTTATTCAATTCATATATAAGTTCTTTTTTCTCGTTTCCCGATTTATGATATAATTTAGACACATCAAAGTTTATTTTATATTTAACACCCTCTTTATCGTATTCCACGGTTAAATTATTCCATATTTTATCTGTCTTAACATAATAGAGCATCCTAGTTTTCCAAAATAGGATAACATCATCTTGATCGGTGTATATCTTGTCATAGATTTTACTTTTTAAAGGTGTATAGGTAAAGTATATTGAACCAGACTCAGAAAAATAGGTGGAAAAGAATGTGTTGAGTTTATCGTACATCTCCTCCTTGAAATCAGGAAATTCCCTCAGTTTCTCATCAATTTCCTTTTTTAATTCTTTGAATACTATTTCGAAATAGGATGATTTTATCTTCATTAAATTTACAAATCCAGAATTGCCCTCAATCTTTACTCCCACGAATATATCTTTCAATTTATCATAAAACAATTGCTCATTCTTTTCCATATTTACTCACACAATCTTTACTATATATAGTTATACTAAAAAAGCATTATACTTGCGGGATTACTGAATAAAGCGTAAAATATTAATATTCTATATATTGTTAAAATAAATGGGAAAACCGAGATGACAACCTTGTATAATTACGATTTTGCTAATTATAGGGCAACAGATGGGATATATGGCATACATCCTTATCCTGCAATGTTGCATTATATGTTAGTAAGATCATTAATCCTAGAATTCAGTAAAGAGGGTGATCTAGTACTTGATCCGTTCTGTGGCAGTGGAGTTGTGATAAACGAGAGCATACGACTGAGTCGAAATGCGGTAGGTATTGATATAAATCCACTGGGTCTGTTAATAGGTAAGGTAAGAACACTTTACGGTATATCTGTAACCGCTGTGCTTCAAGATCTAGATAAATCTTACGATGAAATAAAACCTGAAATACCCCACATAGTTAATATTGATTATTGGTATTCAAAAAAGGCAATAGAACAACTTGGAAAGCTAAGGTCATTCATAAGGAAGTTGGATGGCGGTGTTAAGGAGTTATTCGCAATTGCACTAGCCGAAACTGCCAGATATGCATCTTATACTAGGAAAGATGAGTTTAAGAGATTCAGAATGGAGAATTATTCAACATGGAATCCAGATATTTATGAGTATTTTATAAATAAAATTAAAATATATGAGCAACTGCTAAATTCTTATCCAAAACCCTCTGGCGAGTACAAATTTCTCTTAGGTGACTCCACTACGAATATTCCAGTTGATAATGCGTCCTTAGTTCTAACTTCTCCTCCCTATGGGGACAGTAGAACTACTGTGGCATATGGGCAGTACTCCTCCTTTGGCATAGAGTGGCTTAATGGACTAATGTTTGATTATGACTGGAGAAAGATAGATAATAAATCAATAGGAGCCACTGGAATTTTAGACCTAGCGGAGATATCAGTGGATAGCTTGAGACCTATAATTAATTCCTCGATGCCTAGAAAGCGTGAAGTTCTACTATATTTCACTGATCTATTTAAGGCTATTAGAAATATAGCTAGAAGTGTGAAAAGCGGTGGATACTTAATATTTGTAATAGGGAATAGAAGAGTTAATGGAGTTGAAATACCAACAAGTAATGCAATAGCAGAATATGGAAATAAGCTAGGATTGGAATTAGTTGAGATAAGAAATAGAAATATTCTCTATAAACGTATGCCTTCGGAGAATTCCCCGAGTAATATTAAGGGAAATAAGGGAAAGACAATGAGCAAGGAGTACATTGTTATACTAAAAAAACCTTAGAGTAATATATCTGGAGGCTCACAATTAATTGGTTGCACTTGTAAGCACTCTCTAGAATCATCGCATGTAACATATAAAACTTTCTCAATAGTTTTAAAATATTCAGGAAGAGCATCTTAAATAGAAACAGTATTTTTGATTTAAAAAATTTTATTTAAAAATTCAAAAAATACTAAAACAAAAATTTCAATAAAGCTTTTTAAAAGTAAAAGCATGCCTTTCAGGTCGGGGTAGTTTACAAATGAAAGCCTTGCCTTTTAAGTCATAATTAGCAATGGTTCAATAATTCTATTAACTCCAGTTGCCTCTACTAATATATGGAGTGGTCACTGTGATTACAGATCAAATTGGGAGGGCGCTATTTCAGTTTGATGTTGTATTATCAGCTATTGCGACCCCTATTGAGGCTGGTCTAATAGCCATGGGTGTTCAAGTACCTTCCGTAATAAACATGGTGTACCTAAACAGTGCAATCCTAGGCATGGCGCCACACAGTGGCTTTATAATAGCAGCAATGTTAACTGCAGCTTATTTTATGGTTACGTTTTTCCTTAACATAATTACAATATATGTTAACATGTTTGGGGCCCTCGGGAATGTCGCAGCATCAGCCTTTGGTGTTCCAGCCTTCTATTGGGTAGGTATAAGCATGGGCACTGTATTTCAAGCCTTCGCCCTCTGGTACCTCTATGTTGTGATAATGAACTACATGTCACAGAGCCCATTCTTTAATGCTATACCAACATGAGGTGGTTCAAGATGTGCCTAAATGGTGCACTGGAGGAAGCACTTGAGAAAGAGAAGGGGCAAGCAAGACTTGAGCTAAGCTTGCCGTGGGATGTTGATGAAATAGTAGATGTGCTAAAGCATACCTTTGAGAAAGATGGTGTGAAGGTTCTTGAGATTCTCTATGAGCCAACTGAGGCTAAGAGAAGGGTCTTTGCTGTCTGGGGTATTTACAATAACAAGGAGATAATGGCCTATGTTGAGGGGGAGCTGAGAGGGGACAAATACATCACCTCAGATGTGACAATATACAGATATAGGAATATGATACCGTGGGGCGTCATAAGGAGCTATTTTACACCAGTATACAAGGATAAGAAGGCAATTGAGGAGGCAAAACAACTTAAGGAAGTGAGGGTATAATGTCATATATGGGGGGAGGGATTGATGGCAAGCGTATATTTGGCTACAGTGTTATGGCCCTAACGATAGCAACCTTCGTGCTCCTTTTCTTTGGCTATGTTGTATTTAATTACTTCTCAAATACAGTAAACACCATTAACAACACCCTTGTCACTGCAGGGGGCCAGATCATTAATAATGCAAGTAATTCATTGCACCAGGTTTTCAAGGTAAACTATACCGATCCATTTACCTCAACCATATTGACATATCTTAACCCAGTTGCTAGGTTTCTTTATGCTATAGTGACGAACCCAAAGCTATTCTTTACAATTGTCGCAGTAGACATTATATTAATGGCTTTCGATGTATACTGGCTTGAGGAGAATGAGGAGTGAGAGTGTGGGTTGCGAGACCACTGATGAGGAGAAGGGGTTTGTTATTAAGAAGCTTAATGTGAGGCTCAGGAAAATTGTGCCCATACTCTCAAAGATAGGTGATGAAGAGATAGTGAGAGTCATTAGGGAGGATAGGGAAACTGACCATGGCAAGAACCCAGAGCTAGCCAGGCTGGGTGACTTGGCTGGTGTACATCTAAAGAATAAGTCTAATGATGTGGAGAGGATGTGAGAGCATGAGGACGGCATGGCGAAAAGCAACAGCTATAGCTATTATTGTTGTGGCTATGGTAGCTCTACTGATACCAATGCTGGCTGGGAGGGCGTCTACTAATGCATCAATGACATATGTATTTAATGGATCTAAAGGGCTCAGGGCCAGCGCCGTCCTCTCTCAGCCCACATACCTCTCTGGGAATTCGGTAGGACTTGTAAACAGCGTGGAGTCAACGGGTTGGAAAGTGTTACCTTACTGGCAAAACGGCGAACTTGTTGTGAACAGTACTGGACTTGGAGCAAGCAATGCTGGTCAGTATATAGCATGGAGATATTCATCAATATCAAATGCCATCAACATCACCATCCACATAACATCGTACCCAGCATATTATAGTCAACCTGGTATTACCATCTACTCACCTAACGTAGGAGATCAATCAAGTGATGGTAATAGTGGTTTTTACGTGTTATTAGTTGACTTCTACGATAGCAATATATTTTTTCATAATCTAATATCTGGTTGGGTATCTCTTTACACTTCTTTACCTCAGCCCAACCCCAAGTATCCGTTCACTTTCAGCATCATCCTAACGGAGAATAGTGCTGGTAACGTTACTGTGTCTACTGTGTACATCAACTCAACGGCTTACATAGTGAACGTCAATACTCCTTTCCCATGGTCACAGATAGGTTATGTGGGGATAAGAAGCGATTATGGTAACTTATTCTACGTGTCATACTTCGGCGTCTCGCCGTCGCCCTTCGGCGGTGTCAAGGACTTCGTTAACAACGTAGAGTCCACGTCAGGCTGGAGCACTCTACCCTACCTGGCCAACGGACAGCTAGTCTTCAGCTCGCCTGGCACAGGGGACTACATTGCCTGGGGCTATGTCCCCATCTCAAACACGCTTAACGTCACCATACGCCTGTCCAAGGCTACCGTGCCGAGCGGCACCAACTCCTCGATATTCTTGGCATCATCTGGCCTGGGGAACTCTGGAAGCATATACTCCTCCTCGAGCTACTACTACCTTGGCGTGTCGCTCTTTGACAACTCCTCGAGTAACGGGATCATAACCTTCAAGGGCACCTCGCAGAGCGGCACCACGGTCATATACAGCGGGGGCCCACTACCTAACCCGAGCTACCCGTCCACCTTTACTGTCATCTTCGCGGAGAACACCAGCGGGTACGCCGTCGTCCAGACAATTTACATCAACGGTACGGCGTACCAGGTAAACAAGGCTACACCGTTCCCTTGGGGACAGATATCATATGTTGGTATTGAGTTAGGTAAAAATGATAATTTCAACGTAACATACATGGCTGTCTCTCCAGCCTACCTGGGGCCATACTTCGCTACGTCAAGGCTTTACTTGACGCCAGCCTCAAGTATGACTTGGGGTGCCATAGCATGGCAGGCATACTACAACGGTAATGCTAACCTAACAATTAGCTTCGTAGGAACTTATACACAGGGGTCAAGTCCGCCAGGCGATGACCTTGATATAGGTCTCTTCCTCACATCAATGGGCTGGGGCGTAAACCCACAGAGTAACTTCACATTACCTATAGCACCAGCCTCACTATCAACATTAGGCGTTGCACCAGCCCTTATGAGCTCTACTAATTATATCCTTGCCACATGGAGTCCTTACTTAACATACAAGGGCCTTTCCTACGACACCAGGGCTGCCCTTATTTATTTTAACAGCACTACGAGCAGGGG
>Ga0208312_100042_pt1 | contig 10209 bp, 21 predicted proteins | sample BED_Mat_virus_9__FD_187140 | JGI IMG/M metagenome (GOLD analysis project Ga0208312, IMG submission 187140) | Extremophilic microbial mat communities from Yellowstone National Park, USA - BED_Mat_virus_9_15 (SPAdes) (version 2) | ecosystem: Environmental > Aquatic > Thermal springs > Hot (42-90C)... | reverse complement strand
CCCCCAAATATAATACCTACCCACCAACAACAAAGGAGAAAAAAACAGAGAGAGAAAGAGAGAGAAAAAGGAGGGAGGTGTTTAATTATGAACCATAATTAGCCTTAGCAGGCAGCAACGTCCAACTCGGCGCCGTCGAGTAGGTGATTGTAATACTATCGCTCGGCTCAAGCCTAACCAATAATGGTGGGATAGCCGTGGCGGTTGATGAACTCCACACGGTGTATGTTGAACCCTGCCTAGTAACTTGGACAGCCGTGGCGCTACCACCAGATACATAAACCTCAATGGGGTATGGGTAGGTGTTCTGTTGAGCCGCCCCACTACTGGGCACGGAAGGCGTCGATACGGTTGGGTAGATTGCGGAGACACCGTAGTTTCTAGCCACCAATGGACTACCTGTTATGTAACCCGGGTTATTACCGCTACCAGGTAATCCAATAAACTGATTAATCGTGCCGCTCTCAATTATGTTATCAGTAATCTCAACGGCAGGCCAATTAGGCCATGATACTGGGCTACTGCTTGAACCACCATAAAGCAAAGCATAGTAATATGGGGATGAACTACTCCCATTATTCACAGTAATCCTATTCCTCCTAATGATATACCTATTGGCGCCACCATGGTAGAATAATGCACCAAGGTAACCCGAAACATTAAGTTGAGGAATATTCATTGAGTTATCCTCGGCAATGAAGTCAACCCCAGGCCACCCAGGCAGGAAGAAGTGATTAGTTGAACCAGCACAGAATACCCCATTCAGCACATTATTCTTAACCACAATCCTACCACTGAGAGTATTACCGCCATATACAAAGATGCCATCACAGCCATCATTGGTTATTGTGTTGTTCTCGAGCCAAAAATCAATGTAACTTCCAGAAGCCAAACTATTAGATATTGAACTACCAAATATTTCGTTATTAATCATCTTGAGGTAAATATTAGCTGAAGCATTGGATTGGATATTATTGTATCCACGAATGTCTATATGGCTATTTGAAATAAGTACATGAAGCGTAGAGCCACTTGTATTAAGTCCACCAATCAAATAACCAACTCCAACAACAAGAGATGGCGATGAACCATCAACTGATTGATAACCACCCCTATTAAGGCCAATGATGCTATTGCTGACTATGTATGAGCTTAATCCATCATCCGCCGCACCGCTGAAAACATATTTAAAGCCATAAACCACCGTGTTAACTACCTGGAGTTCACCTGTTCCATTCCAAAAAGCACTATTATTCCAGTTATTGCCTGCTGTAGGTGAATATAGGAAACTGTTGCTCAACATTGCATGTGTAACGCTGTCAATGCCGAGCGCCAAGTCACCTGTACTGCCCGAGTTCTGCGTAATGTATCTATACTTATCGATAACGATGCCGTATGAACCGCCCGAGTTACTGCAACTAGCGACACCGAGGTATATGCCAGTCATTGGGGTGTTCTGTGGATTATAAATCTCAACATCCTCAATATCTGGGCCAAGCGGTGATGAATTATTACTACCAATATCGTGAAGAATGCCGACTGCTGTAGCACTTGAATTAGTGTTATTATTGACAATCTTGAAGTGCTTGAAGTGCACCCTAGGACTTTGGTAACCATTACTTGGGCAGTTGGTGTTATATGTCTGGAACACAACAGTATTGGTATTTGACGGTAAGCTACTTGGGTTATTTATAATGGTATCCGGCCCATCGCCCTCAATAATAACGGTCTGCCCAGGATTAGGGTTAATACCAATAAACATGTTTACGCCACCCCAACTTTGAAGCGGCGCATTAGGGGATATGTTATACGCACCACGCTTAATGTAAACCTTACCACCAAGTGGATTATTATTAATCACATAGTTCACGGCTTCTTGGATACAGGCAGTTGGGCTATCCTGGCAGAAGATGTGGCCGTTATTGTACTCGGCGAAGTAGTGGCCATCCTCAGTGAAAACCGCCACATCATAAGTCAATTTCCTTTTAACGGGCCCACCCCTAGTCATGAACGGGTAATATGGGAGCTGCTGCATTAGCTCACCCTCTCAATTACCGATATGAAAACCCCACCAAAGGATGGGGAAGTCCCCGATACAGTCAGTTCAATTGTATAGAAATTATATATAACGGAGATGGGTATGTTATAGCCACCTGCAGCCGTAATCGCGCTACTGCTGGCAGTGTAGTAGGGATATGGCGGCGCCGTGATGGTTGTGGTGTTCTCAACATAATCATCATACGCATATGGGTCATACGCAGAAAAGGCAACGGTAAGGGATGGGGAAGTCCCCGACACGCTATTAACGCTAATCGCAACGACAGCACCTTGAACGACATACGGTGAAATAAATGGGCCATACGTCGCACTGGCCGTTACAGTGGCATTGGCAAGGATGGGGGTTATCCATAACCCATTAATTGACATCGACATTAGTCTCACCCATCCAATCATATAGGAAGGCGTCATATACTAAATTGGCGCCGGCGCTGGGGGTTATGGTTATATTGATGTACTCATATGTAACTAATGGTATATACATGGCGCCTTTGTGGGGGTCAATGAAGTAGGAAATTGTTGGGCTATATCCATATCCTCCTATTATAACCTCATCAAGGGGAGTTATTGTTGCCTTAATATAGCCCGAGGCCGGGCTGGAAGTATTACTGATATATACAAATATGGCTAGAATTGGATAATTGTATGTGGTTAGGCCAAAGTTTAGGCTAATTTTACTGCTTACGTCTTTGGCTATAGTCATGAAATTATACCCACGTTTATATATAGCAATATTAGACATATCAATCACCTCACTGTCAGCAACAAATAATTAAGCGTTACGCTGCCCGAAGTAACGACGGTGGACACCGCAACAACAACATATGGTGCAAGCAATAACCCATCAATTACAACGACGGCATCATTAGTGGCATTATTCGTTACATTACTGCTATATTCCTCATACAGATTGCCCTGCACATCACTATTATAAACCACCATGTTGGCAACATTTCCATTAGTGGTGAAATTAGCAATTGCCCTAAGCTGGTTTCTGGTTCCAATATAGAATGGGCCATATTTAACATTAGTGGATGTTGTGAATTGGACGTTGGTGGCCACTGTTATGTTGGACTCGATATTGAACTGGTTATAAACGTAATTAAAAGTGCCAAGTACTTGAACGTTAGGTTCAAGCAAATACACCAACTCAAGCGTGAACGTGGCATTTGGATGAGTGTTCTTTAGAACAATGCGCTGAAACGGCATGTAGACGGGCATATATGTTATGGGTATGAAATTTCCATTATCCAAACTGAACTCAATGAAGCCAAGCCCATACAAAGGATCAAGCAAGGACAAATTAACACCATAACAAACAGGCAAGGTCTCCTCAACCTCCTGGCCAGGCGATAAGGTATACTGCTTCTTAAAATACTTAGGTGTTTTTGAAAGATTAGCCTGCGTGGTAATCACCTAAATCTTACTTAAAATGAATAGCATGATTATTATGATTATTATGAATATGCCTCCAATAGGGTATTTGCCAAGAGCCTCAACCGTAGTAGAAAAAGCGGAGGCACCACCAGTTAATAAGTTGGGAATAGATTTACCAAAGAAATGCTCAAGAAATCCACCAAAATCTGATATAGCACCATATAAATCCTGTGCACCTTGAATTATTGGGTTGCCGCTGGTCTGTTGACTAGACACTTGTTGGCTAGTCTGTGCCTGTGATTGTAAATCAGATAAATTTGGGAAAAGTGAACCAATAATATCGCTAGGATTTCCAGTCTCAGGCGTATTAACGGATGGCCCTCCTGATGAAGTTGTATTACAGCTTTGAGCGAAATAATCTGAGTATGTATTATATAAATATGAATGACTAGATAACCATCCAGATGGATTAGCCATTGCTTCCTGCTGCAATTGATTATAATTCGATGGGTTGAAGACCTCTAATGAACTGAAATACCCACTTTGCTGAAAGGCAGCTATTATGCATTGGCTTGGGCTACTTGGGCATACTGGAAATGTGCACTGATTTTGGCTACTTTGGCTACTAGGGGGCACATGAGGGGGTACTGGGAACGGTAATATTATTGTCATGAAAAAAGAATAATTAACTTATTTTTAAACCTTTACTCTTACTTGCTGCTTGCAGATGGAAGGTAAGGCGCCCTAATTACGGAGAAGTACACGGTATATGTTTGCGCACTGGAGCCATTGGCTCCTAACAACGTAATAGCTGTGAACCATGTGCTTGCAGGCGGCAACTTCAATGCCTGCATTAACTTCCATCTTGTCAAATTGTTTAGATTAAGCGAGTTAAGGTCTGGATTAATGTCTTGTGGGTATCCATTGATGTATATCGATAATAAGGCATCAGGCGTCACTGAACCAATTATGTATAAATCAACAATGCTCCATACCTCAGTTATTGGCACCTGTGGCGCTGCAACTGCCGGGCTTTGTGGACCAAAAGCCAAGATAGAGCCTTGTATAACCGAGCCGGCTGCTGCGCTAGCCGCTATATTGAATGAGGCCGGCATTACGGTGGTCTGAGGCCCGGTTAAGGTAACATAACTAGGTACTGACATCATCCTCACCTCGGTAATGGAATTGGTTCTAGCGTCGACCATGGATTAGTGTAGGCAATTATGCCCTGTGGAGTATGTGCTGGAGCCGGTGGGTCAATATTAAACACCTTAGCTATTGAGTCGCCGAAGAGGCCATATGAGGCTACTTGCAGGAATCTGCCTAACATGCCCTCCTGGCTCCTGCTTATATGAAGCAATAATAATGATAATATGAATCCTGTCACTGGCTTAGCGTATTTCCCTAGAAATGGTATTTTACTCATTAGTGACTCTAGGGGCCCCATTAACTGGTCCCATGCATATATTCCTGCTAGGGTTGATATGCCTCCCCCTAACGCCTCAAGGGCGTCTCCCTGGAGTCCCTCCCTGGTTGTGAATAGGAAGTCTGCCATTTATATCACCTAAGACCACACTTTTGACAGTTTGTCCGAAATTCCATTATTCTTAGCACATTGCTTATATGCATCCTTACCTGCTCTTCCATTATCCATTGCATCTTGTAAACACTTAGCAAATGCATCTCCCTGCGATGCCCTTTTGATTTGATTGCTATACTCCTTGCTTACCTCATCCCATATCGGCATCGATCTTATTGCTGCTTTTAGGTCTGACCTACTGGGCATATCTCTCACTATTAGGAAAAAATGGTTATTTATAAACTTTTCTTACCCCTACTCCTCCCCCTCCCTGGCCTCCAACTCGGAAATCAACCCATTAATAACTTTCCTGAAGTCGTATAGTATGTTTAGGACATCATCGATTTTAGCGCCTCCCTTTATCGCATTGCCCACCGCATTCCTAATCATGTCAGGCGTGACTATTGATAAAATAATTATGCCTCTGGCCTGGGGCAGCACACTACCCCCACTCATCCCAGGCATTGCCCTCGGCACTGGTTTACTGTATAGTATTGATTTATCCTTTCCCGGGAAATTCTCTCCCATGCTTGGGAAAAATGGGAAAGCTTTATAAGCTTTGCTGGGAAAAACGGGCATGGGTGAGGAAAATCCCCAAGTAAGCCCAAAGGCTGCCTATAATAGGGCAGTCAGGGCAGAGGAAAAAGCAGAAAACGCGCTAAACGAGATAGCATCCCTAAAGAGTTCAATAGATGAGTTGGTTAGGACGCTGAAGGGAGCATCACAACCAATACAGGCCCAGTCATTACGGCCGGGCCAAATGATTCACACCATAATATCGGAGGATGATGAGGGCATAACGGAGGAAATAGTATGCCCAACCTGCGGCACTAGGGAGTTAAGGAAGATACCTGCAAAGATTGAGGTCAAGGAAAAACCCGTGGTGCCTGAAAATTATATCCCTGCACCTCATAGCGTATCGGAGGCCATCTCCCTGCTTGAGTCATTGCATTTACCAGATGGCCGCACAATATTCGAGAGCGATAAGTTTTGGTCTAAAATAAATGAGTATGCACAGAAATATGTCCAGAATCAAAAGAAGAGGTAATGGGTATGGAGGAAGAGGCCAAGGAAGGTGATGGGAAAGGTAATGATATAGATGCCCTAAAGCAGAAGGTAGACCAATTGGAAAAGGCAGTGGGGCAATTGGTCGGATTAGTTCAAGCCCAACAGAAATTGATTCAATCCATGACTCAACCCCAAGTCCCTCAACAGGCTCCCCAAGTCCCTCAACCCAATCAACCTCAGAATATGGCGCAACTCATGGCCGCGCTGGCCCCAATGTTACAATTATTTCAACCAAAGGTAAGTGAGTTAGAGAAAGTCATAATAACTAAGGCATTGGATGGTATGTTAAATATGTATGACCTAAATAAGGGATTCATGCAGGCATTAATGGAGTCTTTAGCAACCAGTTTTGGCAAAAAGGCCGGTGAGAAGTTGGGTATGGTGGTAGTGAATGAAGAGTAACGAATTAATTGACCTTTTCGATAGATTTGATAAGGAATGTAATGCAATTCAATGCCCTGCGTGTCGTTCTTTTTGTAGGGATTGGATTCAGGCTGGGAAGACAACCTTTAAAATAATCAATGAGTATGACGTGGACGATGAGGAGATTGAGTTGGCTAAGAATGTTATCATGGTTAGCGATAGTGTTATTAAGGATAAGGGGAAAAATATGGTGGTCAACAATGAGTAGTAGGACAGGCCCAAAGACAGCGTTGAGGGAGTTCATAATGGACTTAATGAATAGCCTAAATATCGAGGAGCTAAATCAAAGCAGCAACATAATCATGGCATATATAGATTTTTACCTTAACTATCTCACAGATGAGCAGGCGTTGAAAATACTAATTAATCTCGATAATGCTTGTAAGTTGGCCAAGAAACATATTAAGGCGATGCAGAACGATAACTGATATTCTATTTAGCATTCTATCCGCCATAATTATCTTATTGGTCTATAACATAATGGTTAAGTTATTGGATATTGAAAAACAATTAGTTGAAATGCGGACTGATATTATCTGGCTGAAAAAATATTTAAACACCCACCCAGGGAATACAGGCGATAAGCATGAGCACGATACCTGATATATGGAGTTACGCTGCGGGAAATCCACTATACACCACATTCATAGCGGTCTTCATAATACTTGCCGCTTTACTAATAACAATAATAGTGTTCCGTTGGTATGACCGCACACATGAACACGCTACGGAGAATGCCTTTCTGAATCAAATGGTTCAGGACATGATTGCGCATAGGCAGGAAGAGATGGCGTATAATTCGGCAATAGTTAGGCAAGTTAACTCAACTGCGGCAGTGCTTGAGCAGGTGGCCGTCACTCAGGCAGTGGTTAATGCGTTGTTAGCAGGTGAGGGGGGTGTCCGTATAGCAGAAACCGCTAAGGAGTTAACGTCCTCCGTAATAGGTGGGCAAAATGCCCAAAAACAATGATTGTAGTAAGGCCGTTAAGGATATTGTGAAGAAATGGAATAAAAATTAAAGTTTATGCCAGGGCCCTGCCTTCCTTAAAACACACCTTTTTCCACATACGAGTTTTTCATCCCACAGCCTCATATATTCCATGTTTTCCCAGTAGCGAATTATGTCCATCCTAATTCTGTTAGCATCATCATCCCATTTACTCCGTAGGTAAATGCTTTCCCAAAAGTCGACGTCCTCAGTCAATACGACCTTTATGTGTAAATGTTTATTGGCGCTGCAGCGCCACCATATTTCCTTTACTTTCTCATGCATCCTTATTTGCCTAATTATCCTATTTTCCTCAGGCACGAATTTCTTACATGGCCAGTCCCAGTCCAAGGTTATCTCTTTCATTAGTCACCACCATACAACAAATTTGCAGCCTCATCCAACACATCATTTATCCACACCTCATAATCCGTCTCAATTGTATCACAATCGGTTAATTCTAGCCTGACTCTCCTGACTAGCAATGGGGCATAGTGTTTTTTGCCTTTCTCATAACAATCCTCTGCCGTCAATCTTATCTTAGTGTCGTTCATCCTATTTATGAAATATTTCTTAACGTCCTTGGTATCTATAAAGAACTCAAAGCATCTATGCTTCTCAAATGGCGCGTCCGTATATTCCCCTTCCCCAAAAATGCATCCTGGGTTGATGGTTAACTCTAAAACGCACCATTTTGGGGATAACATGCTTTCCACTATCCAAAAAGCCCTCTGGCGCCTAATTGCGAATTCCATCTGAAATTCATCCACTATATCGGTCACATTACCGCTGCTTCTATTTAGAAAGTCCCTGAATTGTAATATTGTATCACCATCATAACAGAAATGTTGATTGCCGCCTTCCCAACATACCCTGTCATTATAGTAATTTATGGTGACCTCATTCTTTCCCACCTTAATGGAAAAATCACAATCCATTTAAATCACCCAGGCTTATTCCTGGGTTATTTCTTGAATTGTAGACGCTTTCTTAAGGTCTATCAATATCTTACCATTATCGGTTAACATTACTATTTTTAAAAATCGTTTCTTTACATCTATTACCTTGCCGAATACCGTCTTCTTTCCAATAGTTATCATGTATACTTTTCCTTTACAAACTGCAAATTGGTCGGCTAGGACAACACAATCATCTAGCCGTAAATCCAACTTGTCGGCACTCATTTCGGCCCATTCCTCGGTTTCCTCCTCATCATGGTTATTGCTCATAGAATTAACACCCTTACTTGCCGCAATTGGCTTGGATAAATCATCATATCTCCATTTACTATTATCACCACTGAACGTTTAGATGGCTTTAACTCTATGCTCTTTACCTTTGTATTGCTAATAAACACCTGCCTACCTGAATCCAATGCTTCCTTTATTTCCTCGTATTTCTTTTTAGCGACCTCGATAAGTGGGTTTTCACTCATTTACCCTCACCTCATCCTTATTAATCAACAATTCCGTTTCCCCGATTTTTACCTTATCATAAAATTTATCATTTATTTTTATATGCTCCGCATTCACCTCATTTAACTCATTGCCAATGACATAATACTTTACTGTTATTTTTCTTTCCTCACCTTCATAGACTGGCCTCTTATCCATTACCACTTTCAATAATCTCCCCTTTAACCGTAATATTTCACCTAATGGGGTCACTGCCTTTTTGTTTTCGTTATCCCCAATCCATGCCACCTTAACCACCTTCCAAAGCGGAGTTTGTTTCCTTTGTCCCACATCAATTACCATGGTAAAGGTTTTACCTTGTGGGTTATTCTCATAAACTATGAAGTCTTTAAAATTCTCACTCATAGTTCACCACCAAGTTGTTCCATCTCCTTATTAACCTTAACCATCTTCTGTTCAACCATCTTCAACAAATAGCCAAGATATTCATCGACACAATTAGGCAAACCGTTCTCTTGTTCTATCGCCCCATCCATATCCCTCGCAACCATGTAATATATCGCTGCGCCTAGGCTTTCATTGTCCAAAACTCTCCTTAGCACTCCGCTCCTTAGTTTTTCTATTGCTTTTTCTATGTCGTGTAAATCCCACCATAGGTCGTATAGTTCTCCTATATCCGTCCCGTTTTGTATGCCCTCACTCATTGCCCTCACCTGTCATCTCCATTAATTTATTTAGAAAAGCGCTGGCCTCTTCCCTTTCCATATCTATTTGTTTTATGACATCATGATTAGCAATTAATGATAACAAATAAAACTCCCACACATTAATGGTATTTATACTATCATACATAAATAACCTATAGGTATCGGTGTCTTCCTCGTCCTCACCATTGAACAAGAAAGTAATTACTTGGCCCTGTATTTTGATGCCTGTAATCTCTAAATAGTCCTTCCCAAATATCCCAACCGCAATATCTTTGTCAACCTTTATTGGTTCATCGAGATTTATATTTATATTTAAAAGTGGGTCTATTCTAAAGGGGATTAACATTGGCGAACGCATTTTATTCCTTAACACCACCGCAATATCATTATACATTTTTATTGCATCCCCTAACTCCCTTATCCTTTGATTTATCCCCGACTCGGGTTTATTTTTATTTCCGTATTTGTTGCCCATTTCGGGTCGTTTAGGGTAATGTTTTGCCCTTTTTATATTTTTCTCTCTCTTCCTATTGTTTTTTCTCTCTCTGTTTTTTTCTCCTTTGTTGTTGGTGGGTAGGTATTATATTTGGGGGG
>Ga0208312_100040_pt1 | contig 10387 bp, 20 predicted proteins | sample BED_Mat_virus_9__FD_187140 | JGI IMG/M metagenome (GOLD analysis project Ga0208312, IMG submission 187140) | Extremophilic microbial mat communities from Yellowstone National Park, USA - BED_Mat_virus_9_15 (SPAdes) (version 2) | ecosystem: Environmental > Aquatic > Thermal springs > Hot (42-90C)... | reverse complement strand
CCCCCATACCAGAATAACACCCCTAGTAGCTAATACTGTTTACTAATAATAACTAGTAGACCTCAAAGCATTGGCAAAGAAAAGAATGAAGAGGAGTTGACACAGAAAGGTGGGTTGTCAAAAGTCAAACCTCCTTCATGCGAATCGCGAAAAACCCGCTCCCCCTCACAACCCACACTTTACAAAATAAATGTAAAGTCAGAAAAACATACCAACAAAACAAAACAGACCAAGTAGGAAAAAACAAGGGGAAGGAATGGTCCAAGGTGATGAAAAAAGGGGAACACCGGGTGCGCAGCGGGAGAACGGTGTCAACCCAGCACTATAACGGTCGTTTCCAGAGTGGGATGTGGTTGGCTATAAAAGGTGGATATAGGCGTGGACAGCGTGAAATCAAGCCCTACTCGCCAGCTAAATCCTTCGAGAGCTCGATTCCCACACTCGCAACTATTGTAAACCCTAGTATTAGCAACAAGAATGCCAATGGACTTAGTACAGTTGAGCCTTGCAACGTGTTCACAGCAACAGCTAACAAGTAGACGCCGAAGCCACCCGCAAAACCTACCGATAACCCGACAAAAAAAGCTCTAACTATCCGTGCGCCTAACCGCTTTTTCACCGTTGGTGTGCTCATACTTCACACAAATATGTTCATGTGGCATAAAAATATTGCGATTATACTAATGCGATAGCGTAGCCATACAGCGTGGTGCCCGCATACGTAAACTGCAAATTAACCGTGAAGTCTGCCGCACTGTATTTATATGCATAGTATAATGCATCACTGAGAGAAGCCACAGGCGGATAACACACCACGTAACACGTATCACCCCACAGCAATGTTTGTTTGAAGCCCTGCGCCGTAAGACTAGGTAAAGCGTTATAGCATGGGTTGTTGCTCACGTATGCTACTATGAGGGCGTAGTGATATGTTGTTTGCGGTAAACCACTCGTCGTTATACTTGCGCTGCCGCTTGAAGCAGTTATGTTACCGTTGGCGGACAAGTATATGTTACCGTTAAACTTCTGCCCGTGGAACACGTATATGACGTAGCCCGGCACGTCATCTGGTGGGTAAATCCAGTTAAACGTCACGCTGAGTGTGCCGGATGCGGGCGCAACTGCGTAGTACGCTCCACCTAACCCAAGCTGGAGACCGGTGTTACCGCAGATGTAGCTACCACCCAATAATTGGTCTGCGCCTGATAGCTCAGTGTACTTCGAGCCCAAATTATCGGAAGGCGGAATAGTATCCCCAAAATTGTCGTTACCCGCCTCCCACTGGAAAGTTACTATTAGGTCACCCTTCGCCACCTTTATCCCCGTGTTGATTGTTATGGGTGCGCTCTCAGTTGGGTCAGTCACCGCGTAGTAGCCCACGAGCCCGCCACTCTTATAGCTACGATAACTGCTTGACGTATACTTTTCTAGTAGTGTTGGCGGGTAGTAGCTACTTCGTATACGAGAGAAGCGTGGGTTAAGCAAAGCCAAGCGCCCCCAAGTTTGCAAGTGCTTCTTGAAGCAACTGCGCACGCGTGCTCTTTGGTGGTGGCGGTGCGGCTGTAACAGCCCTAATATTAGCTAATAAACGCGCCCTTGACTCTCTATACCCTATCTTCACCAAGCTGTTAATCGCTTGGTCAACCGTGAGTTCAGCCTTCGCTAGTAAGTCAAGGGTTAGATTACCTAATAACGTTTTCTGCTCATTCAGGAAATCCAAAGACGCGGTTTTAAGAATCCATTCTTGCTGTGCTTTGGGGATTTGGAATACATTCATTATCTGTGTTGCCTGAGCATCGTCGATTAAACCCGTCTTGTAGTACGTGTATATCACTTGCTTCACTTGGTTTTGGAAGGGTACTAGTTCAAGCGCGTCAAATATTTTAGCGATGTAGGGCACATCAGAGGGGTCGAAGCCTTCCATCGCTAGCTGCTTCTCTAGGAAGTCGTGGCTAGCTAGACCAGTCTCAACCAGATAGCGTAAAATGAAGGGTGGCATGGGTCTGTAAATAGTTTTCACATACTTATCCGCCAAATCAGGCGTGAAGCCTTCGAGCGCAAGCGCCTGCCGCAGTTCGCTCTCAGTCTCGTAGCCATACCACACAGCCCGTGTTTCAGTTGCCAGCTCAGTCAGGCGGGGGCGCAACTCGAAGTTAAGAGCATATTCAAGTTGCTTGAAGAGCCCAAAAGCGAAGAAGCCTTCCACCACTTTCTCCGGAATCTTGTCGACCGAAAACAACTCGACTATGCGGTCAAACAATTCCTGAAGGTGTAAGCTGTGTAGTGGGTGAAGGTTCTCCACGATTTTGGTGCCAACCGCGCCCGCAACATACGTAGCCCCCACGATGCCCGTGAGCTCGAGCGCCCTGTCGAGAACACTACTAATTTCCGCTCTACCCCTAGGGGTAATCACGTCGAAAAAGTGTTGCACGAGCCCCTGCATACCCTGTGTGAACGCGTTCACAAGGTCGTGTAACCCCGCAAGAATATCCTGCGCTATCACTTTTAGCGCGTCGTACAGCTCCGTGCCGAACTCCTTTATACCATTTGTTACAGTGGAGAGGAGAGACGTACCGAATGACTCGAAGCCGCTGATAAACGCGTTAACACCTTGAATAATTGGCTGAAACAGCTGCGCAAAACCCTGCACCACTACTTCACCAATATGTTCGAGACCCGATACTATGTTGTTGAAGCCCTGTGTAACATACTGTGATAGGGAAGCGAACACGCCGTCAATATAGTGTGTTAAACTTGTTACATCGGTCTCAAGTAGAGAGCCAACACTGCTAATACCTTGCAGTATCTGCGTGCCCACCCCATCCACAAAATCACGCAGGGTGTTAAAACCACTTTCCACGCTGCTACCTATGGTGTTAAACACGTTTAACAGTGTAGTGTATACCGCGTGAATAGCCGGCATAACAATATTGTTAATAAAATCAGACAGAGCGTTAAACACAGTTTCGCCTAGCTGTGAGAGCGCATTAGTGATAGCATTTAACGCACTGTTAACAGCCGCTGAAAGCTGCGTATAAACACTATTCAAAGCCGTGAGTACATCATTCTCAATAGTAGAAAGAAGAGAAGAAAAGAAGTTCTCGACCGGGTCGACTATGTCGTTTACGAGTGGCACGAAGATGGGGTCGAAGCAGACAGTGAAGCCGTCTATTTGTACGCCGTACTCACACGCCACGCGCCGCTCACACTTCGACTTGCATACCCACTATTCCCTTACGCTTCGCGTAGTCTTTCTTCACGTAGTCAGCGATTTGCTGCGCCGTGAGATTTGTTTGTGGTACCCGAAAAGTGAACACGTGAAGCGGGTCAACACGATAAGTGATTTGCGTGTCGAATTGACCCAACCTCGAAGGCTCAATAGCGGGTACTTCTGCTACGCCTAACACCTCAACCGTCTTCTTCTCCTTCGGAACACTCATCTTTCTTTACCTCTTCTGCTTTTAATTACGTTTGAGTGTTATATCTCTATCGCTACTTCAACCGTATCCGTCGAAGCAGTGCCTATCACGAAAAGGTTTGACGGGTTAACATATTTATCCGTCATCGTGGGTGACCCGAAGTCTTTAGCTGAACCCGCTACGAGCGGGAACCCCTGCCCAGCCGGCGTGTTTAACGACGTGCTTATCCAGATGACGCCCGTGTTGTTGCTATCAGCAAGTATCGTTATGCGTCGTGCCTGCGTAATCGTGGTGGAGACAGGTGTGCTATTCGTGCCCACTGTTAACTTGTATGTTTGTATTTGTAGCTGTGTTTTCTGTGGTTGTGTAGGTTGTGCTTGGGGCTGTGTTTGACCTAGCTGCGCTACCGGTACACCTTCACCCTGCGTTAGTGTTGGCGCGGAAGGGGTGAATGTTGGCGGTGTTTGCTGGAGTGCCGCGAACGAAGTTAGATACACAACCGCACCTGACAAGTTAGCTGGTAATGTTACCCGTTCACGTGTGCGCGTACGCTGAAAACGTTTGACTACGACAGCTTCGTATGGTTGTAGCGCTACGACGGTTGTCTTCTTGACCTCAGTGGCTTCGAATTGTGCGTATGACACTACGCATCACTAGCACGTCTAAAACTCTATCACGACGGCATATATGATTGATATTGTGGCTGTACCACCCGTTATCGCGGAATACGCTACATCAAGCCAGTAGGTTGTACCCACGGTTAAACCAGTCAGGACGACTGCTAACGCTACTTCGTTCGACGCACTCGCTGTGGCGCTTGTCTCTTTTGCAGTGCCACCCACCTGTGTACCTGCTAGCGCACCGTTCGCGGCTGGTGGCGTACCAGTACCGTACGAGAGCACAGCTTGAACCCCGTCACCCGCAGTGTTGTTATTCACGTTCGCATACAGTATTATTAATACTCTGCCCGTTTTGCTTGGTGTGAAGGTTTGCCCGTAGCCTGCCATCACAAGCGTGGTACTCGTGGTGCCTGCGGGTGAATATGCCGTACTGTTACTTAGTAGTACAGACACATTGTTTAACAGTAGCGTCTGTACGTTCTCAGCCATTGTTTGAAGTAGCGTGTCATCCCTGAGAAAAGTGTATTTTGTGCTCAATGTTTAACGCCCTACGCTCCACCCGCTGCGGGTGCAGCTGCGCCACCCGCCGCTAGCGCGCTCTCCTCGACGACGAGGTCGACGCCGAAGGTGCCCGTTGCGGTGCCGTTGTTCGTCATAACCACACTGTACTCGTGTGTACCGTTTATGTCGAGCGCCACGTAGTGCGGGCGGTGATACGTGTTTATGTCGTTACTGTCGATGTCGTGGTAGAGCTCAGTGTCATAGTTCCCCTGATACTCGAAGGCTTGAGTGCCCCATGGTCGAATTTCAACTATTCTTCGATTGATGCCGCTTGGCGCCGTGATTGTGAAGGGTGAAGGGTTACCCTGCGCGCCGTTGTTCGCCTGCCCCGCGTTTAACGTGATGTAAAAGCGGAATATACGTGTAGCCACCTCGCTCACCCGAGCCTCTCACGCACACCTATGAGCCCCACTCTTAGCTTTGACCCTGTGCCTGTTACCGCGGGAACATCAGCTGTTACCGAAACTTGGTGGTTTGGCTTAAACACGTAGGGCTGGTCGGGTTTGAAGTATAGTTGTTGAGGCCAATTCATGTATAAATCGCCGAGCGTCACTGTGTAATCTATGAATAAGCCTTCGTGATTCAGCGGCGTGAAGAGTTCTTCGTCCTCGTCGAAGATGTGGAGACGAGAGTACTCGGTGAAGTTCGTACCAGTGCTAATATAGTCTGCGAACATTGTTAACAGCGTGAATTGTGTAGTCGCTTTGACTCGCCCATTATTGTCGAGCAACCCCAACCCAGTGGGCATGTTCTCGTTGAGCACGTTTATACCGTTACCCGTGGTTGTAACAAGCGTGTCTAATACCTCGATGAAGGGCTTCACCTTCGCGTCCGAGCCACCCGGCACAGTGTGGCTTGAGACATCCTGCGGTTGTATTTCGGCGTAATAAGCATCGATGCGTGTAGCCGCAGCGTTTAGTGTTATATTTATGTCTTCGTCTTCCGCGGCGTTCGGCAGGTGTTCGGCGCCGAACAAATCCGAAAGACCCCACAAAAAGCCTTTGCCTTGGAATTTATACCCCGGCGGATTCACAGTTACACAGTTTAAGGCGTAAAGGGGTATACGCATGAATATACGTGTACCCACTGACACGTCAGCGTAGCCGTATTGTGGTTGACCCGCGATGAACACATCGTAGAGCACATGCCTGTGCCCTACACGTGCTGGTATTGTCAGCTGCGTCGTCGAGCTGCCCGATACTCTCCGTAGGGTGGTGGGTGATACGAATGGCGCCGCTGCTGCTTCAGCTGCCAATAGCTGTCACCTAACGGGGTATACCGCGCGCCTTGTACTTGCCTTTGTTCGCGTGCAGCGAAGTTATGAACTGCGTCACCCTCTGGATATTCGCCTGTGAACCAGCAACACCACGAGCCGGCAGTGTCTTACGGATATTATCAATATCGGGGATTAGCTTACTCATAACACTAGCCATCTTCGGCTGCGAAGCCTGTACACCCTGCGGATACCTCTGCGAACCAAGTGTAGCTACACCCTGCTTCCACGCCTCATCGCTGCTTGCATTCACACCCGCCTGTCTCGACTTGTTAGCGATGACCGCCTGCATCGCGGTGGCAAAGTTAGCCTCAGCGGTGTTGCTTGCCGCGTACACCTTCCACGCTGCGCTCTGCACTTGCTGGGTATAAAAACCGGCGGCTGCGCCCGCTCTGTTTACCCAATTATTCGTAGCCGTCTCAGGGCTACGTATGGTTTTAGCCATACATTTACACCTTTCCTTTAATATTAGTTTGAAGTATATATATGTTTCTATTCATTTTTTAAAAAAATACACTTGGCGTAATGATACGGGTATAACCCCCCCACCGGTCGACGACGGCGTACCGCCGCCGGGGGTACATTTATTAAGGGGTGGGAAATAGTATAAGTATGTCACAAGCACAAAACAGGTTAGCCGAACTCTTACAACAAGCTGTGCTAGCCTTCGGCGCTGACCGGGTTCAAGTACTGCAAAAGATAAGGCAATACATAGCTGCAACTGATTGCACCGTGCTTAACGTGCAGCTACAACAAATCACGAACATTAATATGCTGCGTATGCTGCAAGCTGCGGGCGTACCGCAGTGCATCCAAGCCACATTTTATCTACAAGTGAATAAAGCACTCAAAGGTGTTACACCATGAGCGCGAAGATAGAGGTGCCACTTGAGAACGACTTAGACCTCATACACGTGAATTGTATGAGCCACTTCGTTTTCCAGACTAAAGACGTGAAGAATAATATACTGTTTTACGTGTGCCCACGCTGCAACCTCGTGATTATTGTGGGTGAGATTCACCCCGAAGCGGAACAAGAACCACAGGAAGAAGCGCCAGAAGAAGCGGTAGAACAACAAGAAGAACAACCACAGGAAGAACCAGTAGTAGAAAAACATAAAAGGCGCAGGGCGAAAGTAGACAAGGGCAATAATGAGTGAAGACGTGGTAGCACGTACACGTATAGGCGCAGTCGAGGAAAGAATACGTAGTCTTGAGGAGCAAATTAGTGATATACGTACGACGCAGCTTAGACAATTAGAGAGGCAGAATTATGTGCTTATGCTTCTCGCTATTAGCCTTATAACCACAACTATTAATCTGGTTGTGTTACTCATGAAGTAAACGGAAAGGCTTATATGGAACGTCTAATATACTGATATGGTCATAACATGACCGCAAACACCTTTACGGCAAATACGGACATCGGTGGGGCTTCTAACAGTGTGCCCCAAACCCGTGTTTTTAAATCGAGGTACGGGTATACGGTGAAATATCAGGGGTTCGGCATATACGTGTTAATCGGCAAAAACGGTAAACGGGTGGTGCACCATGGACTACAACCAATACTTGATGCCGTGGAAGTAGTGTTCGGGGAAAGTGAGGCTAGAGAATTAGCAAGGGTGATGTCTCAATGAACACCAGAACCACAATTAACTTTGAACGGCTACCACAAGACTTTAAGGATAGAGTTGTAAAAGCGATTGAACGGTTAAACGCAAACGGAATAATTCTTTGGCGCCCATGGATTGAAGACGATGAATTGCTCAAGTACTTCACAGTTAGCGTGGTTGATGGAAGCGTTGGGTGTACAAATGAGCAGTGTAACCACAATTCACACGACCCCGCTAGCCCATCAATCAAGTTAATACCGAAAGACGGTTCACTGGTATACATGGGTGAAGTGTTCCACGGCGATTTAAGGCGTGAATACTATTTACTGCTAACGGAAAAGGAGGCTGTCTACCTTGAAGTTGTAAAAGAACCAAACTACTATGACAAAGTGTTCATTGTAGACGGCGAAAAGGTACCAGACTTCATGTTCGCACAGTTGGACGTGGTGGGTTAAATAATGAGTGAAGTGTGTAAGCATCGCGGGCATTACCGCTTTATTGCGAAGCGGCTCGTGGATATAGGGGGGTTAGGATGTAGTGACTATGTTTACTTCACAGTGTACAGTCATTATAAAAAGTACAGTAAAGCGAAGAGTAGTTCTTTGTGTGTTAAGGTGTTTCGAGTGTACCACCAAATTGGTAAACCGGAAGAGAGCGGGCTTACCTTAGTGCGCCCAATAGGTGGTAAAACGTGAAGTGGATTGTCGAGGATGGTATGGTGTACCCATACTGCGTGGAGTGTGGGGCGTACCCCATGCGTTTAGCAGGTGTGACTGAGGACGGTCGTTACATTATGAAGTGTTTCGGCTGTGGTAGGGTGGAAGTGCGAAAAACGCACCCGGACACGCTTGCAAGGAAAGCGTTGGATAGGCGGTGGAGAAAATGACGGGTGTACGCATACACAAATTAATTAAATGCCCCTACTGTCATAAGCAGTACAGTATAACGTATATTCAGAGGCATTTATACCGTGTCCACAGGGTGGTGGATAATAAATGAGTATAACTAAGAGGACACCGAGTGAAGAGGCGTTACGCCTAGCTAAGCAACTCATTGATGAAGTAGACGACCCAGATGACCTTATAGACATCACCATAATTCTAACGCTCTACCTACACGAATTCGTCTTAAACACCGAAGGAATTGAAGAAACAAGGCGGTTTCTCGAGAACTGGATACAAGTGGTCAGGCACGACGTTAAGTACGTTATACTAAAAGAAGAGGAGTGATTAACCATGTATTTAACTGAAGAAATTAAGAAGCTACTAGCCACGAAGCATAAAAGTATGCAAATAGTATGGGTGCCTCTAGGGGTACTCGACGAAATAGCGCAGATAGCTGAAAAATTACATCTAGCCATCAATCAGACAATCATTGTGCTAGCAATACACGCCCTACGAGAAGCACAACCACAGCAAAACAATGGCACAGGGCATTTTTTATGCCCTATCTGCCTACAAGAGTTTGTTAACGGTGAGGATTTTCTTACGCATTTAAAAGGTGATGAGGATGTTAAAATCAAACCACATGTTTAACCTAGACAAAATCCGCAGCGTGCTAAAACGCAGGAAGGTAGACGATTTACCGTGTGTTGCCTACGGCACCGGTAACCTCTCACGACGTGTGGGGCGGGGCTACTTCTTTTACGACTACGACACAAGTGATGAGAAAGAAGTCGAGCGTTTTCGCAAGTACGTGCAACACACTTTTTATGTTGTGTATGTTCTCTTTCGCACGAAGCACGGGGTCATGGTGATGAGCACGCTTACGTTTAGCTTCGAGCAACTCAGAAAATACTACGACCAATTCCAAGCGCAGTTTCCTAGTGACTACCTGTGGGATATACCACTATTCCTTCGTTTAAGCGAAAAGTGGGATTGGCGAACCGGGGCGGTTGTATCGCCAATGCCCGCCATAATCGACAACCCGAAAAACACAGACATTTACAGACTAGTCAGAGAAGACATGTACCCGAAGAAGTGGTACCGCACAAGTGATTAGTATGAGTGTGTTACGTTTAACGGTTATACTAGTTACAATAACCGCTTTGCTCATGCTTGTATACTACACAGTGCTCGAACTCGTAAATGTGTGGCGCGCCATGACGACACTGTCATATCAACCCTTCACGGCTCAGAGCGAACAAGCTGCGTACATGTTGCTTGTTAGCACGATAGTGTTCAGCATACTCGTTATTCTACTACTCGTCGTCATCGTGGCAGTATTACATTTTATAGGGAGGTTGTTATAGTTGCCCCACCAAGCCGGCGAAGGCTATGAAGCGCTCAAACAGTGGGTCGAGGAAAACTTTGACTTAATAGTCACGGGTGAGTTACCATTTGATTTTGGGAACGATACAGCGCAGGCAGTAGCCGATAAGCGCCTTGCCGAACTACTGCAAGAAGCAGGTGCTTCGCCCGACGTGGTTGAAGCGGCTGAAAACCTGCCGCCTACCCCTTTCCCCGAACATGAAGAACCCGCCTTCGCAGCGCAGCAAAGTCGTAGTGTTTTCGGCAGGGTGTACGACGCCCTTAAGAGCTTCGGGCAGAGGCTTGTTAGTGGTTTTCGCCGTCTCTTCGGTGGGGGTTGACACCGTTCTCCCGCTGCGCACCCGGTGTTCCCCTTTTTTCATCACCTTGGACCATTCCTTCCCCTTGTTTTTTCCTACTTGGTCTGTTTTGTTTTGTTGGTATGTTTTTCTGACTTTACATTTATTTTGTAAAGTGTGGGTTGTGAGGGGGAGCGGGTTTTTCGCGATTCGCATGAAGGAGGTTTGACTTTTGACAACCCACCTTTCTGTGTCAACTCCTCTTCATTCTTTTCTTTGCCAATGCTTTGAGGTCTACTAGTTATTATTAGTAAACAGTATTAGCTACTAGGGGTGTTATTCTGGTATGGGGG
>Ga0208312_100038_pt1 | contig 10473 bp, 9 predicted proteins | sample BED_Mat_virus_9__FD_187140 | JGI IMG/M metagenome (GOLD analysis project Ga0208312, IMG submission 187140) | Extremophilic microbial mat communities from Yellowstone National Park, USA - BED_Mat_virus_9_15 (SPAdes) (version 2) | ecosystem: Environmental > Aquatic > Thermal springs > Hot (42-90C) >... | reverse complement strand
CTAACGGCACCTACGTCTTCGCTCTAAGGTTCACGAACTACCAGAACTCCACGGCCATTAATACCACCTATACCGTGGCCTACTATAAGGTAGCCCTTAGGGAGCTGATTTACCTCTACGGGCTTATCTACTGGCACGTAGTAAGCCAGGCCCACCCACCCTACCTACTGCCTGGAGATACGGTAGCCGTAGAAGTGGCCTACTACGGCCCAGCCCTTTCAGTGCCCGTGAACATCTACCTTAACGTGATTTCGCCTGACCTTAGCCACTGGCCCCAGCTGGCGTCAAGGGCACTGGAAAGCTACGCTAAGGGCTTCACGATAACCGCTAACAGCACGTACTGGGTCAATAGCACCTTGACAGTGCCCTTCGCCCCGTACCTAGCGGTAACTGCCTCCTACAACTCCAGTAACCCCTACGTGGTGCCCTGGTTCAATAACCTTACGATACCCGTAGACCCAGTGGCTAACGTAAGCCTGGTTACGGTCTTCGGTAGCCTGATATCTGGTAAGGCAGTGCCAGTTACCCTTAAGGTGATGTCTAACGTACTGCCTTCGCAGAGCCACTTCGCCTTCGTGAACGTTTACGACAATACCACGAATAAGTACGTTCTTACGGCCCTTATCCAGCTTAGCCCAGTCCTCTACGTAACTAAGTACGTAACGTTCCAGAACTCCAGGATACTGGGTATAATACCAGAGCCCGCAGAGTATCATACCCTGACCCTGATATTAACGGGCGTAAGTATACCCTACGAGTCAGCCCTTAGGGTGCTAGTGGTATCTAATAGCTTCCTGATATTCTTCCTGATATTCCTGGTCTTCCTGATACTGATAGTTATAGCGGTAAACGCCGTATCAGGTGCTACCAGGGCCATATACAACATAAGCCATAGGTTCGTAAGGAGGGTGGAGGGAGAGGGCTCTAGGAGGTTCGTAAGGGAGGTAAGGGAGAGGCAGGGCTGGGGCCACTACGTAAGGAGGGTGGAGGGAGAGGAAGATAAGGATAGGAAGCACTATGTCAGGAAGGGCTAAGCCCCGCTCCTACCTGACAAGATTTTTAAGACTAGCTTTTTTCTATGTTCCTGGGTAAGAGAGCTATGTCTACGCAGTTAGGTACAGGAAAGACCCCAGGGATAATCGTGGCCCTATTCGGGCTCTTAGAGACGGTACTGCCGTTTATGATGGGCACTACTATGAACGCCGTAGTGCTGACCCTCGGTATACTGACGCTTCTGGGAGGCTTAGCTATGTACAATATGTCTAAGTGGGGCTATCTCCTGGCGTTCGTAGCTGATACTGGCCTGATAGTCTACAGCTTCGCAGTGGCCTACAATATGATTATCCTGCTATTCGCCTTAATACTGCTATTCTACCTGATATACGTGGCTAAGGACTACGGCTACGCTAAGAGGGCCTTTAAGCCGAAGGAGCCCCACTACATAAGCGACGCAGAGAGGGCCCACGAGCACTACGTTAGGGAGTGAAGGTAAACCCTTCTAGTTCCTTCTTTTTTACCTGAACATCTTTTTAAGACCGGGTAGATAGAAGCAGATAAGGGGCCTCTATGAAGGCCAGGAAGTTAGTAACCTTAGTGGCTGTCATAATGGCTATCCTGCTTTCCACGGTACCTGGGCTCTGGCCCCTGGGTATCAGTTCCGTTATATATACCACCTCCACTACCACCATTACGACAACTACCACCATTAACGAAACCGTCAGCACCACTCTGAACGGCACTTACATAATGTCTAATAGGTGGGCCGTAAACCCTAGCTGGGTGAACGGCCTCCTAACGCTGAATATGACCTTCGCCTTACCAGCCTTCCTAGTCTCCCTCTACAACTCCCAGAACCTCTCCACCCCCTCCCCCTTCGTGGCCTACATTAACATTACTAAGAGCCAGCTGGCCCAGGCTAACCCTAGCCTAAACGTTACTAAGCTCTGGAATACTGCCGTCTCTGACCACTTCCTTAACGTGCTCTTTAAGCTGAACGGCGTACCAGTCTACGCCTGGGTTATGAACTATACCAGTAACTGGGTGGCTGTCTGGGTCAGGCTCCCGAACGGTATACCGAAGTACTCCACGGCTAACCTCTCTATGACCTTCACTGGCCAGAGCCAGTACCCCTATACGGGGGTCTACGCTGACATCTACTCTGGCTATGATAACGGTAATGACGTCTTTCCACTCTACGCCTACTTCTACAATACGCTACCCAGCGGGTGGAAGGTAGTGGTCTGGCAGAACCCTAACGGCGTACTGTGGAGCCCAGGTTCCAGCACGGGTGGCTATATGCTACAACAAAATAACGGCTACTACGGTGATTTCATTTACTATACTATGCCCAGTAACTTCACCCAGGGTAACTATACGCTGATAGTTTCCTGGTACTATAGCGGTTCGGCTGACGCCCTTATCCAGGAACTATTCGGTAACGTCTCCCACGTAATCCAGGCCTCCAGCATAGGGAGCACTGACGGGGGGTATACCCCGTTCGCCTACGGTGGTATAGCGGTACAAAATGAGTTCTACGCCAGCCAGGCCTACATTAAGAATAGCACCACCTCCACTACCTTATCGTTTAACGGCCAGGGCACCTATTACGTAGTTACCTGGCTAGGCGTTCAGGGTAATAAGACCGAGTACTACGGCTACTCCCTAGTGGGTAACTGGTTTGACCTAGCGGTGCCTAAGAGCTTCTCGGTGGCCCACGATAAGGTAGGGAGGACTTCACCTACCGTAATGATAGGGTTCGGGGACTACGGCGATACTGCCTACTGCTATGTAGATACGGCTATAGTGATACCTACGCCACCTAATATGGTCTTTCCTACGGCCAGCCTTAGCACGCCAGTTAAGCCTGGCCAGTACATAGCCTGGCCCTATAAGCCACCCGCTAACGCCACCGCTCTTAACATAACCGTAAAGGTCTCCAGCCTATCAATAGCCAGCGGTACCTACCCTGGCCTGGTCATATTCTCGGATAACGCAGGGAACTATACTAACGATAACGTAACGGCACCGTTCTACGGGCTCCTAATATCCTATACTGGCTCTATCTGGTACCACCCACCGAACGCCACCTTCAGGCTACTGAAGGGTTCAGCCTTCGCAGTGCCTAAGGCCCCCTTCACTATGACCGTCTCCCTAGTGAACGACGGTGGTAACGTATCAATATCTAAGGTCTACATAAACGGCACTGCCTACTCCATTAACCTTACTACGCCGTTCCCGTGGTCTGAACTTGACGCCTACATAGGGGAGACCGCAGATACTAACGATACCGTTACGTCTTCCGCAGTCTCGGTACAGGCCGTAGAGCCCGTTACTACGACTACTACGACTACGAGTTTAGTGGTGGCCTCCACTACGGTCTCTAATACTACCAGTAGTACTAACAGTAGTACCAGCACCACGACCGCTACGCCAGAGGTAAGCCCGAATAAGGTGGCTTCCTACGTGGCCTTCGCCTTAGTAACCACGGCAGTAGCTATAGTGGCTACAATAGCCAGCGTCTCCCGTGCCGTAAACAACTCCGTACGTAAGTACGTTAAGAGGGCCTAGAATTTAAACATCTTTTTAAGACTGGCTTCTTTAACCTTTCCTGGGCAGAGGGCTATGTCCCTAAGGAAGGTAGCCTTAGGCCTTATGATAGCACTAATAGCACTTTCGGCCCTGGTACCCCTGGCTATTTATGGCCAGCCCGCTAGGGCACTGACCACGGTAACCGTTACCCTGAAGGTGGTTCCAGGTATCTACTACAACTACGTGCCCCTGGCCAGCTATGGCACTACTGGTAACGCTTCGGCAGGCTCCCTATCACTGGCTGGGGCTAAGCTCCTAGTGGAGGTAGAGTATACTAACGGCACCGTCTACTCCACCCAGCTGGTTACCGTGAACGGGTCTGGCTACATTACCTTCGCAGTGCCCTATAACCAGCCCGTGAACATCTTCTTTAACGTATCTGGCTACTACGGTGCCACTTTTCCAGTGGGGGCTATCTATGACGCTACGTTTACCTCTAATAAGGTCAGTAACGTAAGCGTGGCCGTATCAGTATACCCGATACCCTTCTACCTATGTAACGGCTCCGAGGTAGTGATTAAGCTAGCGGAGGCCTGGACTTATAACCAGTCAGCTGGGCCAGCTATAGCTTCCGAGCTCTATAAGACTTCCTCTGGCTATACGGTAATGTTACCCTTCTACTACAGTACGGCCACTAACGGTAACGCCATAACCCCAGCCACGGGTGATAACGCCCTGGTAGGATTTGACGTAGCTCCTAACTATGAAACCACCTACTGGTACTGGGCCCTCGGTAAGAACGTCAGCGTTACTAAGTACGCCAGTAACGGGCTCCCGCTTAATAAGAACCCAGCTGGAGTGGCCTGGTCTTTCCTTAACGGTAGCCAGTACCTGGTAGGGGTTATTGTCCACTTCAGTACCGGGAGACAAGACCTGGCACCTACGGGAGGTGGTACCTACTACCTGCTATACAATAAGGGAGACGTAGCTAACGATACCGATTACCTCTTTATACCAGTCAATACCACCACGGGCTGGGCCGTATTCCTGCCGTGGATTAATATGTCAGCGGGCTACGGCTACTTCTTCGGTGGCGTGCTGATTACCACGCTTAACGAGTCCCTCCCAGTCTTCACCTTCTATAACGTATCTGGAAAGGGCTACCTCCACGCTACGCCCTTAGCCTTCGGCTCCCTGGGCCTTACCTCTATACCGTTCAATAAGACCCTGACCGTCAAAATGGGAGGCTCCAGCTTCGCCCTATGGTATAATGGGTCTAACCTGAAGCTCCTAGAGGTTATAGGGCCAGGCTCCCTCTCCAGCCTTACCCCAGCCTGGGCTAACGTATCGGCCACGGGCACCTTCTATACTAACGTAACTAACGGGTTCGTGCCTATGTGGCCTGCCAGTAACGCCTGGCCCTTCGGCGTAGGTAAGGAAATTAAGATAAACGGTAAGGTCTACGCCCTGGCCCTGAACTCCACCTACTCGGGCTACATTACTGCGTGCCAGAAAGTGCCTCCAGCACTCTACGCCTACGGCACCCAGATATACTACCAGGCCTATAAGCTCTCTAACAGCACCTCCAGCACTGCCTACGTGGAAATTAAGGGTAAGGTAACCACGCTCTACGGTAACTTCACAGTGCCTAACGGCACGGTGGAGGTGGTGGTTAATAACGGTGCCACTAATGTCTATACGATTAACGTAACCGTGAAGAACGGCGTATTCTCCAGCCCAGCTCTAAGCCTATCACCCACTACGAACTATACCTACGAACTGGTCTACTATAACGGCTCTAAGGAGGTGCTATCCTCCAGCTCCAGCGGGACTAGCGTGGAGTTCTCGGGCACTCCCTCGGGCTTCGCCACCCTTACCGTGGCCAGCACTGGCACTAGCACTACAACAACTACAACAACTAGCCCCACGACAACTACCACCATTAACCCGTTCTACATATTCCTAGGCCTGGTAGCCCTGGTAATTATCATAGTGGCTATAGTGGCCGTAGGGCGTGGCACTAAGCACGCCATAGAGGAAGCGGTCAGGAAGTACGTTAAGGAGGATAAGGGAGGCTACGTATCCGAGGGCTAACCTACCCTACTTCCTTTTCTTTTTTATCATAGCTCCTAGGGTAGCTCCCTAAGGAGGTCTTCAGAGGTCTTCCTTTCAGTATAATGTAGGATATGCTCCAGCGTGCTATGGCCCGTAATGCGGGCTATAAGGGAGGGGCTAACCCCCTTACTTACCATATAGGTAATAAAGGAGTACCGCAGGCTATGGGTATTGAACCCGTAAGTCCTCCTACAGTAGGACTTAACCGCTTCCTTAGCGTTCTCCACGCTGGAGAGCCAGGTACAGGCTGACTCTAAGAGCACTCTCCCCTGCCCCTTACGAAGTTCTTCAGGGAGCACCATTAACCGCTGGTCTCTGGGGTCTCTATGCTTCTCTATCCTTACGTAGACCTCTGCCCTTCCGCTTTCGCAGAACTCCCTTAGTGCCTCTACGGCCTCCCCTACCCTGGAGCCGTTCCTTAACTGGATTAGCAGTACCACGTCTCTGGGGTTTTTAGTCCTGTTAAGATGCGAAAGGATACGCTGATAGGTTTCGGTATACTCTAACCCCGAGTCCCACCCACTCTTTACCCTCCCTGGCTGGGCCACCCTCCCAGCCCCCTGCTTTCTTATGAAGGGCACTACATAAAAAAGGTGGCACTTTTCCAGCACGTTAGGGTAAGGGACTTCGCCCTCTTATGCGGGTAAGAAAACGCTTCATTAGTAGTTTAGAATAACTACTAAAACAAAAATGTAACTGCGAAAGGCCAGTTTTACCCTTCCGTATACTATAGTTAGACTGACCCCTAACTTTCCGCTCCCGTTTAAGGTGCCCCATTTACCAGTGCCTATCAGCTGACGTACGCCTCTAAGTCCCCCCAGGCTCCCCGAAGGTCTCTGAAGGGCACTGTGAAAAGCGGAACCCTGGCTCCCAGGGAGGGGCCTGGGGCACTATGACAACTGGGGCCCCGCTAAGCACGTTTCTGGGGGAGGGGCCAGTTTCTGGGAGGGTAATGTAATAGCTGGGCTACGCCACCCCCGAAAAGTCTTATAGGCCTTAGACAGTCTAGGGCTTAGACGGGGCGTAGTTTTGGTAGTAAGGAAGGTAAGGAAGTCCAGAGTAAGGAAGGGTAGTGGCAGTCCTGGTAAGAAGTCAGACAGTGGCGAAAGCTCTGGGCACCTAGTATACTCCCTAGAGAAACAAAACGCCATTTACTGCCGTGATTTTAGGAAGATGGTGCCAGCACAACCAGAGGATAAGGAGCGGATACTTAGCCTAATGAGAGAACATAACTGGGCACTTAACTACGTGCTTAAGGTCTTAGGTAAGAGGGAGCTAGCCGTTAAGGTAGCTAAATACGGAATACCTGGAGACCTTCGTAGTAAGCTCTTTAGTACCCTAAATGGTACCTATGGCGTACCTGACTGGATTATTAAAGGAGCCCTTAGCGAAGCCATTAAGATAGTAAAGCAGTGGTACAATAGCACTTTTCAAAAAGGGCACGTACCGAAGGCGAAGGCTCTAAGGCTCTATGTGCCCACTGCCTGGTATAACCCTAAGACTGGCTACTTAGAGCTCCTACCAGTAGACCTTAAGCTAAGGGAGGTAGGTGGAAACTGGAAGTGTAATAAGTACACTGCTACAGGCTGGGCCAGGCTGATATATAGACCTGAATATGACGCTTTCTTTCTAGAGCTAGTAAAGGAGGTGAAAGCACCTCCTAAGAAGGAGTGCCGTAAGCGTGCCCTAGCGGTGGACATAAACCTAAATGAGATAGTGGTAGGAAATACCGATAAGTACCTGGAGAGGCGTTACCCTACGGCCTTTAAGGAGCTGGAGCCCTATAGGAGACTACTGGAGAGGCTTAGAAGGAAGTACCCCAGGCAGGGTAGCTATGACCCACTGGAGAGGCGTAGGGGCCTTAGGCGTAGGATATGGCTAACAAAAAAGAAGATGTCAAAAATAGATAGGCACTATATGAAAGAGATAGCTAAGGAGATAGTAGACTACGCCCGTACGCTAGGGTATTGTATTATATTAGAGAACTTACGGGGTCTGCGGGAAAGAGTTAAGGAGGAAAGTAGTAAGCCTAGGGAGGTGAAGGCTAAAATGAGCGTTCTGGCCTACTCCAGGCTGGCTAAGTGGATTATTATCCTGGCGAAGCTTAACGGGGTTCCTTACGTCTTCGTAGACCCGAGGGGCACTTCTACCACCTGCCCTAGATGTGGTGCTAAGATGGTACAGGTAGAAGACCCCGTAATAGGAAAGAGGACTATGTACTGCCCGAAGTGTGGTTTCAAGGAGGATAGAGATACGGTAGCCTTAATTAACCTAGTGAAAAGGTTTTTAGGCTCCAGTCTAAAGCATAGATAAGTAGATGCGGGGTACTCTGGCTACCCGAAGTGCCCCCTAAATGACAGGTGTGGGGCACCCTGGCCCCGGTGTGCCTGAATAGATGGGGGGAAGGGGGTAACCCCAGCCAGTTAGCAAAGGGGCCGTTACGTTTCTCCCTTTAGTTAGAGGTCTTAGAAACGCTTATAATCCTGTCTAAGGCTTATACATAACGGTGCCTGCTATGAGTGCCTATCAGAATACGTGGTACGAATTTGACGGGCCAGTGAAGTGTGAAGTGGAAGACGGCTATATCCTTAGGGTCTACGGCCACGAATTCACTATGGCCTTCCTTAGGGGCACCTATACCGAGGTGGAGCTGTGGGCCAGGCCCCTGAAGACATCTATACTAATTCAACATCTTGACTGGGCAGAGTTCCAGTTCGGCCCGAGAATGGAGTACGTGGAGTTCTACCTGGACAGGCTCCCACGGGCACTGGACAGAAACGCTAGGTGCTGGGCCACCGTCTGGGGCTACGGTCAGGCTTAGGCCTTAATCTGCCTCCCTTACGTACCTCTTTCTTTCTTCTTCCTCCACCCTCCTTACGTACCTGCCCCCGCTAGCTCCCACTGCCCTTACTGGCCTGATAACCTTAGGGAAGGCCAGGCCAGTTACGAAGCCTAGCAGGGTGCTGAAGGAGAAGACGGACTCTGGCGTTATGTTACCGCTAAGCACCGTAAGACCGCTTATTATGAACTGGATAACTGCCCAGACTGCCTCCCCTATGGCCTGGATTATACCAGTGAAGCTAAGGCTGGCCGTATTCAGGTAGCCGTAGTAGACCGCTACGGCTATGAAGATTAGCAGTAGGATTACCAGCCCTATACTGCGTTTAGCCAGTGCCCCTAGGGCCACCCCTAGGACTAGGCCCCCCACGAATACCAGAACGTCAAGTAGCGTAATAGCCGTGGTCTCCACCGTCTAACTCTACGCCTTTCGCTCTTAAAAAGCTTAGGATTTGTAGCGAAGCCGTAACTGGGTCTATGTCTATCTTAAGGTACCTCCTAGCGAACCTCTCGGTTAAGTCCTTAGCTGTCTCGTAGGAGAAGCCCTTAGCCTGAAGCAGTTCGCAGGAAGTAAGGGGCCTGCTAAGCCACCAATGGATTACCCTCCCAGAGAAGGAAGGAATAAGGATAGAGTCCCTGCTAATGAACGCCTCCCTTATGCTGGTACCAGGCAGTAGCTTACTGAAGGCTGGTTCCTCGGTCTCTACATAATCCGCAGGCCTACAGGGGAGGGGTGGGTGGAGGAATAGGGCGTGGGCTACAGGGTCTATGGGCACTGGCACGTTAGAGCTTAGCACCTGGAAGATGTAGGCAGTGTGTTCAGTCCTTATGACGTACCTCCCTGCCTTACCGTGGACTAGGAATAAATCAGCCTCTAGGAGGGGTTCGGTGGCCACCTTTATCTTAAGGGCACTGGAACAACCTTCAGGTTCGCCGAAGACCCTGTTAAGCAGGCTGGTCTGATATTCTACCTCCAGGCCCAGCCTCCTAGAGGCTATGTAGTAGGCTATGGAGCTGGGGTTATTCGGCGTAAGTATCTGGATACAGGCGTTCGCCACGGGCGAAGGGTCAGGGGCACTCTCCCTAGGGGGCCTTAAGGTATCAAATAGCTTAACGGGGTCAGGCCTTTCGTTACTGTAGAGGTACCTTAGGGAGTGGCGTCTGGAGTACTTCCTAAGCACTTCATTAAGTGCCGTAAGGTAGTCCCCTACCTGTAGGGCCAGCACGTCAGTCTCCAGCTGAAGGTATGCTATGGTTTCAGGGGCACTTTTCCATAGGTGGTACAGGGACTTAGAAAGCCACCTGGCACGCTTTAAATCGGTGGCCTCCAGGTATTCCACTGGCCAGTGCCCTATCTGTCTATGCTTTTTAAAAGGCTTATAATGCTTTCTAGCTTTGTAAGAAACTCGGTATCTGACTGCCAGCCCCTTATCACTATCTCCTTATTCCTGAATACCCCCCACCTTATCCTTATTATGGGGTAGATGTTAAAGCCGTACTGGGACATAACGCCTAGCACCTCCTTCGCCTCCTTACTTACCTTTAGGCCGTACCTCTCGGGGGCCTCGGGGCTATAGAGGTGCTGGGTTATAGGTTCACTGCCCCAGGCCGAAGCTATGGACTTAGTGGCGTAGTAGCGTACGCTGAAGGCTACGCCGTAGCGTTTAGCCAGCTCCCTAAGGTACCTCTTAGCGTTTTCGCAGACTGGACAGTTCGGGTCTGCTTCCTCTATAATCTCTATCACTTCCTCCTACCCCTCTCCGTGGCCCTTTCAGCCAGCCTCTCTATGTAGTCAAAGAAACGCTCTGAAGGCACTTCGGCCACTTCTTCGGCACTAAGGAATACCCTGAAGCCCTGGCTCTGTACTGGCCTTACTTCCTGCCAGTGCCTTAGCCCTATTCCGTCTACCGTAGGAACTACCAGCCTGGGCGTAGTGGTGCCCTTTCTGAAGCCCACTATCTCAAAGGGCGTTACTGCGTAGTCCCCAGGCAG
>Ga0208312_100037_pt1 | contig 10688 bp, 11 predicted proteins | sample BED_Mat_virus_9__FD_187140 | JGI IMG/M metagenome (GOLD analysis project Ga0208312, IMG submission 187140) | Extremophilic microbial mat communities from Yellowstone National Park, USA - BED_Mat_virus_9_15 (SPAdes) (version 2) | ecosystem: Environmental > Aquatic > Thermal springs > Hot (42-90C)... | reverse complement strand
TCGTCCAGGGTAACAGGTTCCCCGTTATAGAAGTGCCCCACAGTGGCGACAAAGCCGTCAGTAGAGATGAAAGTGACTGTTGCATATGAGGAGCCCTTGCTCCAGATCTTCGTCTACACCACCTTTAAACTTTGAGCAGGCCAACTAGATAGAGACCGAGTAACAGGACTATTAGACCCAATGCACCTTCAATGAACCCTACAACATTGGCGAAAATCAACACTAACCCGCCCAAGATGAGTGCTGCACCTAATGCGAGCTTTACCACTCCTTGCACTCCGCCAAGTGAACCTAAGATAGAGGACATCCTAAAGAGAAATAGTAGTGAGGGTTTAAAATTTTTATCTTCTTGGGGGTTGAGGGGGCGGAAGTCCGTGAGGGCGTGGTAGTTTACTTTGTCGGAGACAATTGGTTGCAGATTTGTATTACTCGCTTTTCTGTTTCTCTAAACAAATTTTCAATAACATTAATTGTATTATGCAGGGTAACGGTATGCTGGGGTTTTGCTGGTGGAAATACACCAGATTCGTATGGAATACGAACAGGTGTTAAGTTCTGTAGCTTTTCTATTAAATTTCTTATGTTAGAAGTAATGAACATATGTGCGATTTCTACGACTACTGCTCCAAGAGTACCTTCATTTCCCGCATGATATGCTCTCAGTTCCATTACTGGTTCCTTTTTTATTTGGTAATCCTCTACTATGTTTGCGTAATACGAAATCATGTGTAACTCAACCACATACTTAAATTCTGTGCTGGTATCCACCATAGGGGTTCCAGTTACCGATACACCAGCCCTATTGAATGTAGCGTAAAATACACGCGGAGGACGATCAACGTCTATACTAAACGGAATAGGCATTGTCATATATCGACTACTGAAGTTAAGATAGTTTTGAATAGCTTTTTTCAGTGAATCGAAAATTTCATCTGATAACTGTATAGCGTCATTTACTGATTTTGGTTTGGAACGAGGACTCGGGACACCAACCAAAACTCTCCCTATAGTACTATAAGCACTACTTACCACTCTAACAGTTATAGATACTTTGTCACCTCTTGCCTCTATTTCTTTTTCGGCACATCTGAAACCATTCGTCATTGGTATTTCCAGGGACGTAAAAAATTAAAAATTTTACCCAACCCCTAGAAGGGACTTATCGACGAAATACCGGAACCGTTGATCCAGGAAATATACGTCCACCTCATCGTTTTCAAACCTGATCGCTCTACCTATGGCCTGTTGGATTAGGAGTTTTGTTTCCTCATCCAATAATTTCATGAGTGGGATGTTCAGTTCAGCGGCCTTCCTCTTCAGGAAGTCCGACATCCTAGGGTAAGGGACGCCGAAGAACGCAACGACCTTTATCTTCGACTTTCCGTTATCCGTTATCTCTATCCCTTCACTGAATTTCCCACTGGACACTATGGCCAGCACGGTGTGAGATGGGAGGTCTTTGGTCCTCTCTATACTGAGTGACCTATCCTCCATGAGTTTGTTGGGGATCTTCGTGTTACTCATGACCTTCTTCATGAATTCGTATGAGGGGAAAACGTAAAGTAGGATTCCGTCCTGATGTTTATCATAGATCTTCTCCGCATACTTCACGTACCTGGATATGTTATCGTCACGCAGTTCGTATTTTGATGTGACGTCCGTTACCATGAATATCTTCTTCCTGCCGAGCTTCAGATCTACATCGTAGTAGTCGTAGGGGCGGGATATCCCCCATACCTTCTCCACGTATTCCTTGGTCGGCAGGGTCCCGCTCATGAATAGCACATACGGGAAATCGTCCGTTGAGTTGAATATGGACAGGTAGGACTTGGGGGTAAGCCTGAATGCCACGATGCTCAATTTGCCGTCCTCGTTGACAACGAATGGGACGAAGCCGGCGGTGAAGATCTTGTAGACCAGATTGAATACCCTATATATTAGCCTGTAGGTATCATCCCTGAGGCTCGATACGGAATCCATCACCCTCTTCACCAGTCTTATCTGATCCCCCAACCTGAGGGCGTGGAACTCCTTCTCCACGTCCACCTTATAGTTCTTGGTCCCGTGGTCCCTGAAAATGTTCCCGATCACCTCCATTATGGAGTCGAAGAGTTTCAGGGTTATTTGGGTGGAGTCATATGCCTTCAGGTACGCGCGGGCCTTGGCCACGGGAGCCGTGGAGAGGTACCTGGACGAGAGTTCCAGAGAAAAGGTCTCGTTGATCCTGTTGAGGTTGTGGGCCTCATCTATGACGAAGAGGTAGTCGTCGGCGTTCACATTGAGGGCCCTCAACCCCTCATCGTTGAAGAGGTAGAGGTAGGTTATGGAGGCCGAATCGGTCGAGGTGAGGTTCCTCCTCAGGATGTGGTAGGGACAGAGAGTGGGGTAGTCACGGATGAGCTTACCCGCGAATTCCCTAGGGGGAGAGGTACAGTCCTTCAACACCGGGACCTCCCCTGGGTAATAGATGCACACGCATTTAGAGGAGCCGTCGACGCATTTCGCGGTGAATTTATCGGGACAGTCGCATTTACCCTTACATGCATCATTGGGACATGCGTCGAGAGAACACTGGATACTCAGTGAGGGGTCTATCTGCTCCATGTCTTCGTTGAATACCTTACACAGCCTTGCCTTCCCGTAAATGAACATGAAGGTGGATGAAAGGGTCCGGCTTTCCTCCCAGGGGCGTAAGAACTCGTTGTGGGTCCGGGTCACGAATAGGACCTTCTTCCCGATCTTCCGGGCGACTTTGAAGGCGAACCTAGTCTTCCCGGAGCCCGTGGGGGCGTTCAGGAACACGAGACGTTTCTTGAGGAGGGATTGAGCAGCCAGACTACTATAGGTTTCCTGCCACTCATTTTTACTGAGAGCTAAGCTCACTGAATACCACTTTAATTGTGCTCGCTATGTTCTGTCCTACTATTCGCGTTAGGTCCTTAAATAATTTATCCGCTATTTCTTCGCGATTCGAAATGTTCACCTGTTTCAAATAGGGGGACATTAACTCCATCATCCACCTAGGGATGAAGCGGATCTTGTAACTGGGTTTGTTGTGTCCTTCATCGATCACGGCGATGTAGTAGGGGGAACTGGGGTTGGGGGAGTTCAGCAGTTCGTTAATGGATGAGGGGGTCAGCGAGCTGCCCACATGAAGGTGAAAGGATGGGTAAACGACGTTAAGGAAATCCGGACCCATGGATTTCAATAACGTAGCCACGAATGTGGATTGCTGATGCGGTGAAATCTTGTTAAAAATATCCGTGAGTTGAGTTATAATATTTTTATCCTGTTCAGATAGAATGCTTGTTTCCTTTGGTTCTTTTAACTGTGGTTGTGTTGTTTCCTTCGGTTGTGTTAATTGGGGTTTCTGCTCCGGTCGGGGTTCACTCTTCTGTGTTAATTGGGGTTTCTGCTCCGGTCGGGGTTCACTCTTCTGCTCCACCTCCACTATCTGGATGGCCTCATCCAGATCGGTTTTACCCTCTATGATCTGCTGCAATAAATCGTGCCTATCCATGAGGATCTTCCTGCCCTCTTTCGTCAACAGCAGCCTCTCCACGTCCTCCTTCGGGAGCGGAAGGTTGTTGAGTGCGGTCCCGATTTTAAGGTATACATCATACGCGAGCCTGAGACCTAACTTCCCTTTGTCTACCAGCTCCTTGAGGATCGGGACTTCGAAAATCCGTGAATATCGTTGAATGTCCTGGTCTTTTGCCTGTGTCGCCTGTATCTCATCCCTGACTTTCTTCATGAGGTGGTAATCCGGCCGCTCTTGTATTGGGGAATCCGCGTGGATGGGCTCTGGTTTTTGAAGTTGTTGTATTTTTTGACTTATTTCGCTTATCAGCCTCAGGACCTCGTTCTTCTCTAAATGTCTCCTCTGCAGGTTCAGCATGGCCGATATGATGTATGCGGTGAGCTGATCCTCACTGCTCCTGAAACCCCATTTCCTTACCTTAACCGCGGTATATTTGAGCTCCTTGAGTATTTCGAGGCGAGTGTATCCGTCAAGTACCACGTAGTCCTGGTCCACATCTATGGGCAGCGTCTGTCCGTTCTTCGAAATGCTGGCGACGAGCTGTTCACGCATGTTGTTCGCGGGGACCAGATTCCTGAGCCTGTCATCCTGCTTTATCGTTGCGATGGAAACCATCTCTTCAACATATGAAGGAAGCATAGGTTTCTCTAAGACGAGAGATATAAAAAGTTTTCTATAAGCACGTGGATAGGATATTGCTAGGATGAGGGAAATCCTATCCACGTGGATAGGATATTGCTAGGATGAGGGAAATCCTATCCACGTGGATAGGATATTGCTAGGATGAGGGAAATCCTATCCACGTGGATAGGATATTGCTAGGATGAGGGAAATCCTATCCACGTGGATAGGATATTGCTAGGATGAGGGAAATCCTATCCACGTGGATAGGATATTGCTAGGATGAGGGAAATCCTATACAAACGGGGTGGCTAACCACTTCTTCACGGTTGGGTGGTTCAGGAAGTCCGGATGATCGATGGCGTACTCTATGACCCAGGGGTCGTAGAACGGGAGTGCCTTCTCCACCTTTTCGGCCGTGGCCACGTAGTTCGGAAGATCGTATCTGCACTCGTCCTTAGGATATTCATGGAACAATGCTAGGTAGACCTCTCTCTCCTTTGGAACACATTGAGTGAATGTTTTTCCGAATTCAAGGAGTGGAGTAGGGGGGTTCTGCATTACTTCGTAAAAAGCAGGTAATGTTTTCGCACCAATAATCTTCCTTAATTTAAACCATTTTGGATCATACCTCGGAATGAAGTAGTAATCCCTCGCCATACTCATGGCGTATTGATGCATATTCCTCCTGTGCAGGATGATGAGCTGCGGGTCGTAACCGATGGTTTTGGCCCCCATGAGGATCTCATGGGTTATCCCCGTATATCTGAGGTTAGAACGGTGAAGTACGATCTTATAACCAACCCACCTGTAGTCATCCACGAAGTTCACGATCTTTGCCGCAATGGCGTCGAGACCGAGCATGGCGTCCCTCTTGACCCTGGCCACGTCCTGTAATTCCTCGTCCGTGTCGATCCGGAGTGCATAGGGGGACTTAATCATGGAGAGGCACAGGTTCCTGGCCTGGGGGAAACTGGTGGTCACGGGGACTACGTGAATCGGGAAGTGTTTCTCCAGGAACTCGTTGGTGTACCCCGTCTGGGAAAGGACGCAGACTTCGACCACCTGACCACTCTGAGAGAGCATCTTAAAGAAAGATTGCTGTTTAAGTTTAAAGTTTTTACCCCTCCCTGAACCACCGAAAAAGTTAAAAAGGCCTCTCCCTGAGGAAAACATATGGACGCACTGAAAAAAGAAGAGGATGTAGTGACCTTCCTTTATAGGGTGATCTTGAAAAGGGATCCAGATCCGGGGGGTCTCGCTAGGTATGCAGAGGGATTGAGGAAGAACGAGTTCACTGTAATGGAGTTGGCACGTATTCTATACCTCTCGGAGGAGAATGCGAAGAAGAGGGAGCTGTTCAGACAGGCCAGTTCATTGGCCCTGGCAGACTTCCTCAACCAAATCAAAGGTAGTGTGGTGTATTCCGAGATACGGAGGGCGGTGGAGGATAAATTGTTTCAACAGGATCTCTACGACCTCAATTCCCTCGATATAAAGATAGAGGATGATGGGTCTAAGAAGCTCATAGTGACTAACACACCGGTAGCTGTACCTCCGAACAGTGTAGTTTACACCACGTCTAAGGAGGTGGCTGCCGTGATGCCCAATACGATCCCCACAATTGAGGGGGAGTATGAGAGCTGCTACGTCCTAACGCCGGAACAGTTCGATGCGCTCGGCATCTTAATAAGGAAGTTGGACCGGGTGTGCCAGAAGATCTTCGTGACTACACTGACCCCATATTGCAAGCTGCGCAGTAACAAGGTTTCCAGATTTTCCGGCGGGTTTAGTTGAGGAGGATCACACAACACGTCTACCAGGGGGGATTTCAGGACGCGTTATCGTTCAATGGGAAGTTAGTGTCTGTAGCTAGGGAGTGTGCAAAGGATCCGGAGGTCCATGTTCCACTGCAAGATGGAGTCTACATCGACTTCTGGGATTACGTTAGGGTAGTTTCATACCTTCACGTGAGAGACGTCCAGGGCGTAAATACAATGGTCCATTGCTGCGTCGGGGCGAGCAGGAGCGTCTACATGGCTGCGGCCTACCTCATATGGAGAGGCCATACGGCGGAAAGCGCCTTCCAGGCAATGGGAGTAGATCCCTCAGTTCAGCAGAAGTTCGGTGGCCCCATGTGGACATCACTCAAGGACTATGAGCGTAGGGTTAGGGATCCATTGTTGTATAGATTCCTCAACTACATGCTCATCCAATTTGAGGCACTGCAGAATGATTCACCAGTTCCAGAGGACAGGGTACAAACTGTTAAAAAGTATGTGAGTAATGGTTCTAAGGTTCTTATTTTAGGTTGCACTTCTCCAGAATACGAGATCTTCAGTAAACTTTATGGTGTAGAGTGTATTCACTTAAATGCACTGGGTAAAGTGGGAAAATTTATGATGTTTGAATATAACGACTACCCTGACAACACTTTTGATGCGGTCCTGGCATTTGATACTTTAGAACATATGTATGCTCCGTTTATTACAATAGGTGAAATTAGGAGAATATTAAAAAATGAGGGAATATTTTACCATTCTACGCCAACAATTTCGGACTCTATGAAGATTCCATGGCATGTTTCACTGTTTTCTGTTGATGTGTGGAAGTGGCTTTTTGATTGGTGGGACTTTAAGGTGTTAGAGGAAAAAGCAGACCCAGGTAGGATAACTCAGGTACTTCGTAAAGAAAAATACACAAAATTCGAGTCATACCACAAACTTATAGGTATTTTTTAACTCAGCCCCCACACTTCTATAGAGCTGCAGCGTTGGTGTTGGTGACAAAACAAACGACAAGCCTCGCCAGTGGGATGAATAGCCGCCTTATAGAAAACTTTTTAAACACAAATATTTATTTTTAACTGAAACAGGGTTGGAACAAAAATGGAAACAATAAATTCCCTAGATAAATTTTTAGAAGAAAATAAGGTTTTTGAAGGAAGGTTTAGGGCATGTAAAGGGTACATATATGTCGGAAATAACGTAAAAATTGGGGAAGAATATGGGGGGTATATTGAGGGGTATATATGTAAAGAAGAAATAATATGGAAAAAAGATGGTATGTTAGAATTGAGACGTTATAAGTTAAGAAAAAGGACATTAGAAATAGTTGAAGAGATCAGACCTTTATGGAGATTAAGGATAGATGACATATACCTAAAGGATATAGATGAAGATATACATATAAAGGTCAACAGATTTCAATATAAAACGTTCTGGAAATTGAAGTTCATCATAGCCGAAGTTGAGAATAACAAATATATAATCGTAGATAATCCTTATCTAGATAGTATAAAAAAGAAAAAATATATTGAAACCGATATCAAGAAGGGAACATATACAGTAGTCAAGGTGAATAATATGGAATATATGTCTGAATATGGAGGGGTGATTGGAAAAATTATATTACACGAATATGGTTATTATCATCCGTCATATCACGACTATCTTAACACTTTATTTGCTCATTATGTAGGGTATTTATTTAGTTTAAAAGAGAAAAATCTTAAAGTATGAAGACATAATCCTTCTTCTTTTCCCTAATCATTATGGCGGGGAAAAATTTAGTCTGTAACATTTTTACGTAACTACTCGTTATTTTTAATTATGAAATCCTATGAGGCCCGAACCCCTCGCTAGGGATGGAGTTTGTTTTATAATTGACCACAATTATTATAAGTTATGGCTGCGCATTATATCGTCGAGCAAGTGAAGGATTGGTATAGGACGGGATCAATTAGCAAATATGGTAATTTGTTATTAAATGATAGAACTATTATCTCGGTCGAATTGTATGAACGCTCATATGAACTCAATCCGTCCATAAGCAATCGAGTTATAGGATATGTTTTTAATTATACAACTAACTTTGTATCCACTTTAGAGTTCCCAATGCTCCAATGGAACTTTATATCGTATGCTTACCTCCATAAGATAGGTTACATGATTAGAGAATTAAGTCCGTTCGGTCGAGCTCCACTACCCAATTTGAAGTATATTATACATTGTATTACGAGTAAAGATACGGGTATTACGGGATACGAATTCCAAGATAAATTAGTCATAGAACTAATTGACCTAGACGTCGCAGCCAACAACCTTAACCTCACTAAAATCGTGTCCTCGGTGTTAGGCCCTAAATTACTTAGCGAAAATAAGATGATTGAACCTGATGAGCTTGACGAAATAGTAAATCGGACGCGTAGCCAAAAACCCTTCGCTGACCACACGTGGTATGATGCTTGGCTTATAATGTTTCGATATTTTGATAAAAATGAACGTGAACTATCAAAAGAGGCCTTGAAGATATCACAAGCTTATGAACGTATATTTAGACCCTACCGTGTAGTATACAACACCAAAACGTGGCAACCAGTGCCTGGTCTAATTCCCGCACTTCTATAGAGCTGCAGCCTCTTGTTCTGTGAAAGTTTTCCTATACCATTCATCATCATTCCCGCACTTCTATAGAGCTGCAGCAGATAGCTTTTATACCTCGCCACAACCGTCCGCATCTGTCCGCAGCGTCGCTTATTCACGTGGGGGTGCGTGCCCCACAGGACGCGGGTCTACCCCTTTCGGGGAACCCCGCTTAAACATACTTTACCTATGCAAAAATTTAAGCTTTTTGCCAACTTTTAACCGTAAGAAGTAAGGCTTAAATATGGCAAAAGTAAACCCATATGTATGAAAAAGGTAACAATAAACGTCGATGAAAAACTGAAGGAAGTTTTCTCCAGGTTATGCGATGAGGAAGGGATAGACCTTGCTCAGGGTATTAGAGAGTTGATGATTGAGGCGATAAACAGGGGATACGTAAACAAAGAGAGGAAAGAAGGTGCCGAAAAGGTGAGAAGGAATGCTGAGTAATGCTGATAGTAAACGTGCACTTACTGTTAGATTGAACCTAAGTGACAAAGAACGAGTATACCTAACCTCCTTAATTAACGCATATACTTCGATATCTAGGAAATTGAATAAGGAAGCATACACAAAATTTATGGAACTTACAGCTAACGGAGTAGTAGAAAACATAAAACAATTGAAAGACGTTAAGAAAAAATTCTATTCTTGGTTCTATGAATATGTTAAGACTCAGAGAAAGTGGATCACAGATAGTCTGGGGTCTTACGTGTCGGACCAGTTGCTTCATTTCTTAGACGCACAGTATAAGAATTTTTTCGCCAATTATGAGAACTTCTTTAAACGTAAGATGGATGGAAGGCCGTCGTTCCCATCTCTACCTGAGCTGTTTCAGATTAGAGACCACGGTGTTGAAGTGGATTTTAACAAAAAGGAGTTGATGATAAAACTAAAAGGTAAACATTTGTCGTTACGGTTCCAGGCAGACAGACTATTATATCATGGTGATCCAGGTGGTGTCACTATCAAGCGAGTAGATGGAAAGTTTTACGCATATATCCCCTTTGATTTCAACCCTAAGTTTGAAGAAGGGAAAAAGGGGGCCGTGGATATTGGGCTCTCAAACTTTTTTACAGCAGTTACAGAGGATGGTGATGTAATTCTTGTTAAAGCAAAACAATATACATATGTGTATAATATGTATAAACAGAGAGTAAAAGAACTGGATAGAATGATAGGCAACGTCAGGAAACATACGTTGAAAATGTACGTTACTCCCCCCAAAAGCTTTAGATACCACCCACTCTTGGGATTTACGAATGAGAGAAAGATATCTAAGATATTAATTTCATTATACACATCTAGATATGATAAGAAAAGGGGGAAGAAAAAGAAATTAAGAAAAGAAGATATGACCAACATAGTGAAGAAAATACATAAGGTCAACTACAGGCTCAGGATCAGGAGACTGAACTTTATGAAAATGGATGGACACATCAAGTTGTTCCCTAAGAAATCAAAGTTTGTGAAAGACGTGTTCCAGGACTTACCAATCCTTCATAAGTTGGAATATGAAAAAAAGAAGCTGTTTGTAAAAAGAGACAGAACTCTAAGGCATATAAGGAGGACTGCTATTAACACCTTACTACGTGATCTTAAGGAGAGAGGGGTAATGCACATTGCTGTCGGTTATCCACATAACATAAATAAGAACAGAAATGAGTTAACTGTAAACTTGTTCCAGTACCGTAAGACAATTAACGATTTCAAAATAATTGGTGAGAGGTATGGTATGAAAGTTGAAGAGGTTGAAGAGTATGATACTTCGATTACGTGTTCGATTTGTGGAGAAGTGCATAAGAACGGTAGAATTGAGAGAGGTTTGTACAGATGTGAAAAAACTGGGAAGATGATAAACGCTGATGTGAACGGTGCGGTCAACATATTTTATAGGACGTTCTCTTTGATGCCGAAGCGATTGAAAAAGATTGAAACTATGAGCTACCCCGCCCTAAAGGCTTTTCGCCCCCTTGAACCCCCACAAATTTAAACACCAACACCATCATAAGTTATGGCTGCGCATTATATCGTCGAGCGGGTGAAGGATTGGTATAGGACGGAACGAGATGAGATGTTTGAGCGTCATTTACTGTTGAACA
>Ga0208312_100036_pt1 | contig 10792 bp, 25 predicted proteins | sample BED_Mat_virus_9__FD_187140 | JGI IMG/M metagenome (GOLD analysis project Ga0208312, IMG submission 187140) | Extremophilic microbial mat communities from Yellowstone National Park, USA - BED_Mat_virus_9_15 (SPAdes) (version 2) | ecosystem: Environmental > Aquatic > Thermal springs > Hot (42-90C)... | reverse complement strand
ATTAGTGATATAAAAACTATATTTTTTACTTTCGGTAAAAATTTACTTTCGGTTATCTCTACTATAAAAACTAAAATCAGAATTGTAAATAATAAAGCTAAAAAATTGTTCCATGCTATATACTCTTTTTAAATCTAACCGATAAAAAAGGTTAGCCATGACTACTCCAAATAAAGAAGGGGAAGAAGCTACTGAGAAGGAATTTTTTAAAAAGCCTTCTTATGTAGCTTCATGGTTTAGTAAACCGAATGAACAAAGTAAAACTACACAAACGGAAGAAAAACAAGAAGAGTTAGAGAATATAGATATAAATACATTAAAGAATGTTGTAGTATATGCAAGTGAGAATGAATTAGGAGATTCAAGTATAGTATATGTTCTGAATGTAAAAACCGTTTACAACAAGAAGGGCAATCCTAAATTATTAATTCGATATCAGAAGGATAATAAGATATACAGTATATTTTATTCTAAATCGTTCTTAATCGCTATAGCTAATAATCTAAACAATGAGATAAAAACATTCAAGGAGCTTGAAGGCAAGAAGGTTATACTCAAAAAGCATTCCGTATATATCGGTAAGACCGTTATAACTCACTTGATACCAATAAAAATTTTCAAATAAATATGAATGAAGAAATAACCAATTTGAAGAAGGATATAGTATTTCTGTATGATTCTCAAAAACAAATTATTGAAGAACTCAGAGAAAAAATTTCAAATTTACAAAGTTATATAGAAAATTCTGAAAAGAAGATAAAGGAGACTATACGATATCTCGAAGATAAAGTTGTTCAGTTAGAAAATGACGTTGTCGATTTACAAGAACATGTAAGGTATCTTGAAGGTAGAATTCAAGACTTAGAGTATGGATATTGAAATAAACGATGAAGAAAATGAATTTCGTAAATTCGAACATAAGGTAAAATACACTAAAAAACTTTTGAGAAGGATATTATATGACTTAGAACAAAATCAACCTTTTTTACAGATTGACATTTATGCGTTTTGTAGATATTTAGTTCAACATTGTCCAATAGAAATAAAGTATAACTTCAAAAAAATCTTGCCTTATGCAGAAGAATTTTATAATGATATGAGTAATGTAAACGCGATGAATGAAATCATAAATTGGGTAAAGAATTATACTCTAAAACTAATAAATGGTAGATTATACGTAATTTCAATAGTTAATGAATCACAAAGCAGTATAGAGAATCAAATCGAAGAAGAAAAAATAAGAAATTTTATTGCTTCTTTAAATCAATTTTTAAAAGAAAATAAGTATGTTAGCTATTTGGAACTTAAAAAATATCTCATTACGAATAATATGTTTATTCCCGAAGATTTGTTGATTAAAGAGTTAAAAAAACTTGAAAACGATGGTATTATAACTATACAATATACACTTAAAGAAAATGGCAATATTCCTTTATTAATAAAGGTAAAGGAAAAATGATACATATTCATAAACCTAGATTTAAATTTTATTTGAACAAAGAATTTTTCAGTTTTAGTTTTGCAATCAAAAAACCACAGTTCTGCTTTGGAATTCAAAATAGAATTAACGAGAATGAGTATGTTCCATTCTTTGATTTTGATAATACGGATTTATATTGTGTAAAAAAATTTAGCGAATGGTTATATTACTTCAACGATGGTAAATACGGTTATACAATTCTGCAGACTTCTGATAACGGTTTTCATGTTATTTATTGGAAAATAACGTTAAGAGATTATTATCTTCATTATCTCATCGATGCGATACCATACGGTTTAGATATAGGGTATATTCAAGTTTTTCTTAGTAGGGGTTTTAGCGTTTTACGAATATCATCGAAATTGAACAAACCTATACCATATGTTTTGGAGTATAAAAAAGGTAGTAAATGTTCCGATGAAGAAATCATGCGTAAACTATTTCAAGTTAATAAAAATTTAATGTTATATACAACTTTTAAATACTGAAAATGGATAGACAAGACATAGCTCATATAACATTATGGTTTTTGTCTAATTATTCATTACTTGATTTCATGAATGAAGATAGATTTATGGAAATATATAAAAATCAAATTGGAACTTCAAGAAGGCAATTACAATATGCTCAATATGTAAGAGAACGAATTTTAAACATAGCAAAAGTTCAATTTAAAGAAGCAATTAAAGAAAAACCTAAACCAAAACTTGAAGAAAAACAAAAAGAGTATGAAGAAAAACCTAAACCAAAAGAGTATATAGAATTAGAAGAAAAACCTAAACCTAAAATTGAAGAAGAGCCTAAGGGTAAAGAAATGAAGGAAAAAATAAGAGAAGTAAAACCTTCTCTAAGAGAAAGAGTAAGAGCTTTTGTAAAAAGAGTTTTCAGAATTTAGGTTTATATACTACTTTTTTTATTATTATTTTACAAACCTATATAAAACAAAAAAGGTTTGGTAGTTAAAAATACTACCAAACCAAAATAAATTTTTATTTTCTCTTTTCTTATTATTAATATGGAATACAAAACACTATTCCTTAAGAGTCTAATTTTCTTTTTATTATATAATTTATTATTGATTGTAGTAAATCCTAACTTTAGTAATTACTTATCTTCATTTCAAATAACTACACAAAATATGTTTAATTTATCAAGTTATCCATTATTGAATACTAATGGTCTGAGTGGAAATTATGGAATACTAAACGGTTTAGTAGCTATTATGAATGCTCTTTGGTATGGTTTAGCTTCTTTTCTTAATATAATCGTTATTTTCTTTTTCTTTATTGGTTATACTTTATATATAATGAGCTTATTTATACAATTGATATTTGCTTCGTTTACGTTTTTAATGAGTATAAATACTTTTCTTAGCATGGTTTTAATAATACCTTATATTGTAATAATAATTATAATGATTTTTTCAATCATTGAATTAATACATATCTAATGCGTGGAGAAGGAACTCTAAAACTAGGGAAAGAATACATAATCAATATTATAAATAAATTAGTTTTGGTCAGAGATAATAATAATATATTTTATAGTAGTAATGTTTATGATAAAGCTAAGTTATACTATTTTAATTTTAATTTTCTCATTCTCAAAAATAAAGAAAAAGTATATTTGATTAACAGAACTAATGATTTAAATTTTCAATTAATGAGAAAAAAAGTAATAACTAATTTACGAAATAGAGAATTTATAAATAAAATAGCCAATAACAATAAAACCGATAACAAGAAATATAGTAGTATTACTAACATTCAAAAGAAATCCAATAGATTCAAAAGTAAAGGTAAATAATAACGCATAGTTTAAATTTCTCATTAACAAACCTATTATTAAACCTAGTGTAATCAAAACTATATCAGCTAAATAGCTATAATTAGGTATTAATTGGAATATTGGATTGCTTACTACATTGGTTTTATTCATAAAAGAATAAGGTAATACGTTTTCAACTAAATAAACTTTGGTTAATTGGTATGTAAGAATGGATTGATAAAAAGGCATTGATAAAAGAACATTACTTAAAGCTTTTATAAACATTAAAGTAGAAAAAAACAATAAAATCGCTATTGTTATATACTTTAGTTTTGTATATTTATTTTTTTTATTTTCTTTATCGATTATACTAAGCTTATCTTTAAACTTGCTTTTTTTGGTCATTATATATGGAACGAGTATATTACGATATATTGATTGCCTTGTGATAATGCAGTAGATAAAATATCCGTAGCGATTCTTAATTCCATTTGGGCAATCAGTGTTAAGATATATTGACCATTTACTTTGTTAACTTGATAAGCATTAACAAAAGCATATAGTTTAAATCCATAGATAGAGCCTGTTGATGGGGATAATGCAGGGGTATAGAATGTTATATTAAAGTAAGGAATGTTATTTATCATTGTTATGTTTGTGTAAGATACTGAGACATATACATTACTTGATTCCGTTCCATTGTCTGAATACGTAATACCGTTATAAGCTAATACATATTGGTTTTGAGTATAGTAAGCATTAGGTTTATTAGCAGTATTATTTATAATACCTAAAAGCATTGTTCTAGGATTCATTCCTTGACCAGCATAAGCGTTAAATGTATTGTTTGGAGCCATTAAAACTATATTCGTTAAAGAGAACGCATATGTTGTTAAAGTTTGCATTGAATAGCTAACGCCTGTGGTTAATACTATAGTTTGCGATGCTACGTTATCCGTGGTAGAATAACCACTTACTACATACTTAACTAACATTAAAAAATTCTTTGTTAAAGGGTCGTTTTGTTTAACTAATATTTTATTTGTTTTAAAGTCTTTAACAATTAAAGTAGCGTAATATTCGTTTTGGTTATTGTTTTTATTTATTGGTATATATGTAAAATTAACTATAGCGTAATAAGATACAAATATGGATATTAAAATCCACGCTATAACAAAGACTATTTTTAGCTTTTTCATATACAAAAAAAATGTTTTATTTGTTTTTAAACTTTTGCCAAAAATTATGTTTTTACTTCTCTAAAGAAATACAAAGCTACTGCAATTATAGCTAATACAGGCAATAGAACTTGGAACACTGTAATTACAGCTGAGTTCCATCCCGAAGTATTTGCAGTATATACTTGTTGTAATGCAGGTGGAATCAATATTGCTACTACAAATAACGCTATAGCTAGTATAACTACTGCCCCTATTTTATCATGAAATGCATTTCTTTTTGTAAATATCCATTGTTTTATTTTTTCTAGCATATTAGACTAGTAAAAAAATAGTTTATAAATCTTTCGGTTAAAAAATTTCAGATTTCTTAATTAAAAAATTTAGTAAAATTAGGATTAATGCGATAATGTAGATAGTAAGGTAATTATCCCATACGTTAAAGATTAACAATGAAATTCCAATTGCCATTGGTAAATAAGTATAAAGTTTTAGAAAATAACTAATCATGAATGCTAAAGCAATTGCAAATAATATGATATAAAGTATAGGAGTCATTAAATTTATATTGTATTTTAACATAAAAAATTTATGGTAAAAAGAAGAGATTATTGGATACAACATGCTATAAAGCATAAAGGGTCATTGAAAAAATGGTTAAAAGAACATTATGGCAATAAAGCTTTTAAACGCAATGGAACAATTAAAATTGCTTTTTTAAAAAAATTAAGTAAGAAGAAAAATTTACCTTCAAGAATAAAACATAAGATAAATTTAGCTATCACATTGCATAAATTAAGGAAAAAATGAAGGATTTAATAACTATATTAATAATTTTTTTAATAATATTTTTACCACTCACAATTATACCTATACCTATATACTCTGCAACAAATTACACATGGGTTTATTATGAACAATACTTAACTCCGAAAACTCTTTTAGTTCCTATTTTATGGGAATATAACGGTAATGGAACTAATGCTCAGGTAAGCTTAGTATCTACTACTACTCTAAATTATCCATTTTATTTGTATGAAGGGTTTAACGTTTGGGTTAATATGAGTAAAGTCTCAGGGTTAAAAATACCTACTACATTATCCACAGGGGCATATTTGTGGTTATGTATGGAAAATGGTATTGCGTTTTGCCCAGTTGCTTCTGCTGGAGCATCGTATCAATTCGTGGTAGCGGATACAATAAATAGTTATTATACTACTTTAACTAATGTTTTTTCTAATGGTAAATATTATTATTATAATACAACATTTTTACAAACAATTTGGAATACTACTTATACCATAAAAGATTTAAATTCTCAATATGGTAGTTTAACGATAAGTAATCCACAATATTTTGATACTACACAAATTAATTTCCCTTTAATAATAAATACATATGGAACGCAAGAATATAATTTAACATATGCAGTTTTAACTAACAAAGGAACTATTACTTCTCAAATAACTAGATTTAATTATCCAAATGTGTTAGGTATATTAGTTCCTAATTTAGAGACAATACTTAATGGTTTAGGTTTACCTTTTCAAGCTTCAAAAGGAGCAAACGTTAGCATTTTACCTGCATATTTTAAATCTAGAATGGTTTTAGCTATTGACAATTATACTTCATTCGCGATAGCAGGTTTAGGTAATTATAACGTAAGTATATACACTACAAGCGGTCAGTATTTAACTTCATACTATCCGAATGCTAACATTTATACAGCTTCTTTTAGTTATGCAAGTGGATTTTACTATGTATGTATATCTAGCGGAAATTGTAATCCTAATCAAATTAGTTCTACAGCTCCAATCGAATACGTTTATCAAACGCAAATAGTTTATCAAAACCAAACGGTTTATGTTCCAATTAATACAGCTCTCGATGTTAATTTTCTTATATATGCTTCATTTATATTCTTCTTTTTAATAGCAGTGTTTTACGTTATAAGAAGGTTTACTCAGTAGTTTATATACTATTTTTAAATATTTTTTTAGTATGGAAAAAGTAGAAGAAATCTTCAAAAATATACGTGTAAATTTAACAAAGCTATATGAAGAACTAGATACTATCGAAATACATGTTAGATATCAAATAATAGATAGTTCTGAAAATAGAGAAGAAATACTTGAATATATTGAAAAAGAATTAAAACATTTAATAATTACAATAAATAATTTAAGGCAAAGAGTAGAGGAAATAAAATATGAGTAAACTCATAAAACTATATTACAGTAAAAGGAATTTTTACAAAAAAGATTTAATGCATGTATGTGATTATAGAAATTGCCTTAGATTAGCAAAATACAAAGTTTATTTATATGATGAAGATAAGAACGAAAAAATGAAATGGTATCTTTGCGAAGAACATTCTAAGTTATTTGAGTAAAACTTATGAAAACATTTTTTTCTTACTCAGAAGAGAATTGAAAAAACTAATATAATCCTTTTTTCTAATTTTTAATATGAAGGGTAAAGCTTTAATAACAGTAGAATTAAATCCTAACCAATATGAGCTTTTAAAAGTAAAGAAAATTGACTTGCGAAAAGATACTTTTAGTTTTAAAAGTAGAACTTTTACTATAAAGCCTGAAATGTTTATTTATAGGAAAAAGAATACATTTTTTTATTTATACGAAATAGATAATCCGAATCCTATTTATAATTTAAAACAAATACCTTCTCAAATAAATTCTATAGAACTTGATAATTTAGTAAATATAAGATTATTCAGAAATTTAATAGGCAAATTTGGGTTATTTAACATAGAGAATATTATTCTCATTATTTTAGGTATTGTTATCGGAGCATTTATCGGTTATATGATAGGTATTTCTCAGCATGCTCAAACAATTACCAAATTAATTCTTGATTTGTTATTATAGTGTATGCTTATTGGAATATTCGGAGATTTTGGCAAAGGTAAAACTCTACTTTTAGTCTTTTTTCTAAAATATTTAGAATACACAAACAAATTTGCAAATTTTAGAGTAAATATACCAAATATAAAGACTCTTAGTCTTAATGAATTATTATCAATGAATTATGAACAAAAATCACTAGTATGTATCGATGAATTATACTTAGAAATGGATTCTAGAAGAAGTATGAGAAAAAGGAATATAGACATTTCGCATATTGTATTTCAATCAAGGAAAAGAAAAGTAGATATTATTTATGCTTCTCAACTCAGAAGCAGTATAGATTTGCGAATAAGAGATTTGACAAATTTTAATATAATTGCTTTAGGTAAAGATAGTGATGATAATTTTCATTACTATATATTAGAAAACGATTCAGAGTTTATAATTCCTAATTTTATCGTTAAGGAATTATATTCATTATACAACACGTATGAAATCATTGAAGAATTAAAGTAATATATTCAAGTTTTTTATTTTTATTATATGGAATTAGAACAATTTATCTCAGAATTGAAGAAAAACGATGAAAATGAATTTAGTAAGCTAATAAGTGAATTAATAAACGATAAGAACATTGAATTAAAGACTGAAATTTCTAATCCTTTGGTAATGTCAATTTTAGATAGTTTAGGGGAATATCTAGAACAAAAAGGATTAAAGCAAAGTAGTAGTTTACTTAAAACATTCCTATTTTGGTTTAGAGTTAATATGATTTCTTTTAAAAGAAAATCAAGAAATGAGTATATTAAGGCAATTAATAGTTTATATAGTTCAGAAATAACCGAAAAGGAAAAAGAAGAAAAGCTATTAAATAAACTACTAGGTAAATAATGGATATAACAATATTTTTTGTTTATATTGTGTTATATTTGGTTTTTTTACTAATAAGTCTCTTTAAAATACCAATTATAGGATTGTTCAATTTTTTGTTTTTCTTTGCATTAATAGGATTAGATAATACAGTTGTTGAAGGGCCTACTATTATACTAGACTTTCAACATTTCGTAATAATAACTAGTTTTCTATTAGTGATTCAATTTATTACATTACTATATAAATTGAAAATTGCTAGCTAAAAGTAAATTATTTTTTCTAACATTATACTTTGAAGCATTAGGTTATACTTTATACTCATTTTTCCCTAACTTAATTACGGATTACATATTTCTAAGACATAATATATATGGTTTGCATATCGCTAATGCTCTAATGTTCATTTTATTAGCAGTTTGTCTTACATTAGAGTATAATCCGATAATTGCTCTATTCAATGTATTCGGTTTTATTGCTATAGGGGAATTAATTTTCAATGTTTTTTATTTGACTTACTACATGAATAATGTTATTTATGTTATTAATCATAAACCGTTTGATGCTTTAGTGTTTTTCTCATTATTACTTAGTTTATTAATGTTAGCTAACGTTCTAGCAACAAAACGTATTTTAATCAAAAAGCTATTTTTAATTTATATTCTGTTTTGGGTAATGTATTTACTAGTATGGGTTTTCTTATTCAATTTTAAGATAACCTTATTTATCGATATAGGTCAAACGAAGTATTACTATGATTACTTAACGAATTTATTGGAAATTTTATATTATCACATACCTATTATAATTACATGGATTTACTTAATTTTAATAAGATTTTCTCGAATAAAATAACCGAAATAGAAAATGTTAACTTAGGTTGCCCTAGATTATGTAGAAATTATCTCTGTGTTGATATTCATCCAATTGATATGTATGTTCTGCGATACGATGCAATGAAATTTTTAATATATTTTTACAAAATCTATAAAAAACCTATAATCAAACATATAAGAGCATTTAATCTCATAGAACATTTAAAGAATCCTAGACTATTTATTTTATTATGTTATCTTAATTTAAAGGAAAAAGGAACTTTAGAGTTAAAAACCGATAATGCATGGAATCCTATCCATTATATAACTAATCCTTTTCATGTTATAAGTGGTAGTCATACCGATGAAAAATACCACTATATTTTTACTAAGGCAAAGCATACTAAACACTACTATATTTTTACAAAACTACACTTGCGTAATTTACTATATCCTTACTTCGAAATTAAAGAAATAAAATATACTACTTTTTTCTCACGAATATACGTTTTAGCTCAAAAGAAAAATAACTTAAAACTAAAGGTAAATAAAAAATCAATATAAAGACAAAAAACAGAAATAAATAACGATATTTCTTCTGTAATCTTATTATATATCTTATCTTTCTATAAAAATACCAAGTTAATATACCAAATTGATATAAATCAATGGAAATCAGATAATAAAAATGAGTAAATATTAAATTATAAGCTAAATCTGTATTACCATTAGTAATTAATGCTAAAATTATCGCTATAACAAAATAAGGTAAAAATAATAAAAAAATAATTTTTTTCAAATTAAATCTACTAGTTCGATGTAAAAGACTTCAAAAGCTTCATCGAATTTTTGTTTACTATACAATTCTTTTATTTTTTGCATTTTCTCGCGTTTTAAATGGTTTAAATGCTTATTGAATTGATATATTTTATACTCATTCTCAATTAACCATGTTAAGAAATAAAGTATGCTATGACTTATTAGCTTATTAGCTATTTCTCTTATAACTATAGTATTATACTCCTTCATAGTAAACCTTCATTCTCTAAAAAATTTTTAATATGAAGTTGTAAAATTACTAAATGCTTTGAACATAAAGCTTTTTTCAAATAAAAGGAAAAATTATACTGATATTTCTTTGTATTGAAATCAAAACTAGTTATTAATACTCTTATATACCTAGCTTCTTCTTTTTTACCTTCTTCTTCAAAACATTTATCACAAACTAATATCTTCATACTCTTCTCACTCTAATATCTTTAAAATTACTAATAATTTCATTTTTAAGAGATTCATCGACTTTTAAGTAATGCTCTACTAGTATTTTTACTAATTCTTTTATAGATATGCTAAAAGTTATGTTTATATTGCTATATTCAATGTTTACCAAAAACATTCCTTCTTCGGAACTCATACCCTTTTTTTTCCTTTATCCTTATAAACTCTTTATTCTAGTTTTTCATTTTTTAGCTTTATTATTTACAATTCTGATTTTAGTTTTTATAGTAGAGATAACCGAAAGTAAATTTTTACCGAAAGTAAAAAATATAGTTTTTATATCACTAATTTTAAATAAACATAACCGAAAGTAATGATTATACCGAAAGTAAAAAATATAAGAATTTTATAAGTATACGTATATATACAACCCCCTACCCCTATTTCCACTGGAAAATCTACTATATAAATTTTTCGGTGTTCAAAAAGTTTGAACAACAAAAAAATTTGTATTTCAAACGTATTATACATTTGTATACATTATATACAAATATAGTCAATTGCATAATTTTTTCCTATAATAATAATGTAAAATAA
>Ga0208312_100035_pt1 | contig 10948 bp, 6 predicted proteins | sample BED_Mat_virus_9__FD_187140 | JGI IMG/M metagenome (GOLD analysis project Ga0208312, IMG submission 187140) | Extremophilic microbial mat communities from Yellowstone National Park, USA - BED_Mat_virus_9_15 (SPAdes) (version 2) | ecosystem: Environmental > Aquatic > Thermal springs > Hot (42-90C) >... | reverse complement strand
AATTTGGCTTTAACAGGGCCGTAGGCAATAGGCCAGTGCCCTTGGGCTCTTACGTGCTCTTTGCCGTCTGGGACAGGAAAGAGAGCCACGTGTATGCACTTGGCAAGGTAACTGGCTACAGCTTTTTGGCCACTGAGCAAGAAATCAAGAACGCCTTTGCAATGCTTGCCCAGCTTGAAAAACAGTTGGGGCAAAACCCAGACCCTCAGGCCAAGCAAGACCTGCAGAAAATGGCACAACTGCTTGCCAAGCTCTATGACGCCTTGCTAGGTGCCCAGACTGGTAGCAGTGGAGAGCTAATTGAAAGGGGCTGTGGAGAGTACCTTGAAATTATCATTAACTATGACCCAAAGGACTTCTATGAGCTAATGGTGCTATTTATGAGGTACTTTGGCAAGCTCCCGTTCAACTACTTTGTCAGGGGTCATATAATTGCCTACACCCTTAACAAGGACTTTATGCTAGTGTGGAAGGACAGGCCATTTGTAAGGGGCCTGGTCAAGGTCAAGGTGCCACCTGAGGATTGGAAGAAAATCATGACCACTTGGAAGCTCATTGACCTTGAAACTGAGTGGAAGGGCCAAGTGGCCTGGCTTTCCAACTACAAGCAGTTGAAGTCAAGGCGTTCAAATGAGAGGAAGCTACTGTTAGAGGTACTGAGAGACAAGGCCAGGGAGAGAGGTGGTATAGATGTCCTTACTGAGTGATTCTGAGCTTAGAAAGTACCTGGCTGACCCAAAGATAGTCAGGTTCTGCGAGTACTGCAGGGCCTACTTTGCTGACCCAACTGAGTGCTTTGCCACCTATAACAAGGTGGAGTACTTCTATCACAATTTGGGCTTTGTCAGAAGGACAGGTGACAGTGATTTGAGGAAGCTCAGGGCCACTGGCCTAATCTACTCCAAGCGGGTCAAGTTCTCAGACGGCAAACCTGTGATATTCTTCTACCCAACCGAAAAGCTTGTGGAAATCTGCAAGCGGTACCTAGAGGCAAGGAAACAGGGAGACAGGCAGGCTGACGGGCTGGCCTTCAGGGCCCTTTACGGCACACCTAGGAGGGGTGAAGGGCAGTGAGCGATTACCTGTTTGACTGTCATGACCAGTATATGAGGTCAGACCCCAGCTGTCTCAAGTGGTATGAGCACTGTGACAAGGAATACAGTAATGACAGGAAGGGCAAGATGGCCTGCTATGACGCTTGCTGGGTAATCTGCCTGGAGAAGTGCCAGAACAGGATGGCCTACCTTGCAGACCTGCTAGAGGACGCAGACTTTGAGGGGTACTGAGAGCCCTCAAGGGCACTGAGCCAAGGCTTTTCTTCACAGTGCCCTTAGGCTTCCTGGCACTGTCTATGGCATTCAAGGATGCACATGTCTATGCATAAACGCCTTGTTACAGGGTTCTGGTATTCCTGGGCGCAGACCCTTTCACATTCCTTTTCACACTGGTCAAGGCACCGTTTTTCATAATCCTCAGTGCTGGGGAGCTCAGACAAGCCCTGGCCCCATTACCAGCAATGTACTTGGGTCTTATAAGCCTTCTACATTTTAGATATCAAGTAGATAAGATTTATAAGACAAGGTCGTGGAAGAAAAGCAATGAGTGAGAGCATGGCAAACGTGATAGGTTCGGGTGTTGATGCCCTCAGGTCTTGGGTAGCACAGTGCAATGCCGCAGGTGGAGTGCCAATAATAAGGACAAAGTATGGTGGCAGGCCACTGCCCAATAGCTCAGTCATAGTGGCGTGCTGGGGCCAGGGCGCTACAGTAAAGGGTGGAGAGGTAGCCAACATACCACCTGACGTGCTCCAGAGGCTCAGCATGACAAAGGACAAGTACAAGATAATTGAAAGCTTGTGAGGCCCAGGCCTAAGTTCTGAAGGTTTTTATCTTTTCTGCCTTTTTGTTCTTCTGGTGTGAGGATGCGCAGGCTCTACGCAGTGCTGGTTGTACTTTTGGTGTTGCTGACCTTCACGCCCGTAGAGCTACTTGTGGCCCCTCAGGCCAAAGCTTCAATAACTGCAGGCTACGCCCCTAGCGTTCTAAACATGCCTCCTATAGCCCTCCAGCCTGTCCTTAAGCTCCCAAGTGCACTCCCATATGCGTCATTTATCAGTCCAACAACATTTGTTGCCTCCAACTACTACGTGTCAGCCGCAAGCGGCCCCATAGCATCTGGCGTGGCCTGGGATGGGGACACGGTTGTTGCAACTGTGCCCTCAGGGGTTACGCTTAACCTCACTCAGGCCTTTGGTGACACTGGTGGTAACTATCAGCAAAGCATCCAATCGGGCAATATATACTACGCCATCCTCATGCCCAACTCCACGGTTCCAGCGTTAGCCCCGTTTAACCCACCACAGAGCACCAATTCAATGTCAATTACAACCGGGCCTGGTGTCTGCTTATCTGCGGGCCCTGCCCAATCATTTTTCTTCTATCTAAACCCATTCCTACAAATTGGGGTTGGCTGTGGCTGGACTTCAAACTCTGGGGTTGGCACATTAACGCCTGAAACGCTTTCAGAGAGCAGGACGACGTTCGTGTCCCCGATTGTGTTTGCCCAGCTTCCCAGCTCCAGCTACTGGTTACTGGCGCTGGAAGACCCTGTGGCCTTCTATTACACATACATTAACGTAACAGAGCCCTTGGATGTACCTGGTAACTTAACTGGTAACGAAGGCAGTGAACTTAATCTAATCAGTGGCTTTGGCCTTGGAGCCACTGATGTCCCACAGCTCAGCTCTCTTTTCACGCTCTTTAGGTGGGGCAACAACTTCTTTCTGAACTTACCGATAGGGATATGGATGGCAAACTACCCGTTTATCATTGACATGGCTCCAAGGCCTGTGGTGCACAGCTACAGCAATGGCTCAGTGGCATGGGTTGGCATAAGCTCAACCGTGGCCTTCTATCCTGTGGAGGTCTCCACGCCGCTTGTCACGCCATACTTTATGACCACAGGCCTTAACATCTCAGTAAGTCCAGGCATAGGCACCGTCACACTGCCCTATTCATTCTATAAATATGTAAACGGCATCCAGAGCTTTATAACATCTGGTGGCGGTTCGCTGTCTTCTTCCAACCTTACCCCTATCAATATTCAGGGTAACTTAGTTAATGGGCCAATGCGTCCCACGCTTATCGTGGCCCCACTTGGCTTCATGGGCACTGGGGTGGCATTCCCCTGGTATCAGGTTGCCTATTTCAGCCCAAGCGATATCAATGACACGGCAGAGTTCTACCCATTGGCCGTGGTTCCTGAGGGCTACGACTCTTACCTCATAGTGGTCGGTGGCATAGGGGTGTCCCATCTTTACATACTGAAGGTTGATGTAGTCCCTGGAGTGCTGAACTCAACTTATTCAGTACCTAGTGTGAGCCTCAGCCTTGTGAATGAAATCAACTTTGCAGGATATGGAAATCCCACCTCAGCCGTGGTAAATGGCTACTACGCCCTTGTGGGAACTGAGACAGGTAATGTAGTGCTTGTGAACTTGTTGAACGGCAAAATCCTGAACTACGTGCACGTGGCCAATGCCCCACTGTTTACATATAGCAACCTGCAGACTCAGCCAATCCCAGCCCCAGTGGTGCCGTTCTTCACGGCAAACGTCAGTGAGAACCTAATAGAGTCTGTATATCAGGTATGGATACATATATTTACATGGCGTTATTCAAAGACAGAAGCGTGGGATGCGCCTACGCTAGACTTGGCATTTCCGCAGTTACCCTACCCACCACTCTGGAAGGCAATAAAGCCATTCTATGGTGGCCCACATGTTATAACCCTGGTGGACTGGAACCTGAACACACTTATCCTGTCAGCCCCAGGCTACACAATACCATTCGTGAATGACGTGGAGGGCACCAATGACCCTGAGTACCTCTATATCAATGGCACAGTGTATCAGGTGATAGAGACAGGGGCCATCAACCTGTGGGATAGGCCGATAGCTGGGATTTCGGCCACTGGCTCCCTCCAGGCCGTTCTCTCAACAAACACCTCAGTCTCAGTGCCCTTACCGCTTGCCAGTAAATATGCCTACGTAATTGATGGCGTCACAGTCCAGGTCAACAAGCTCACGGTTCTCCCAGGGCAGGTGGTGCACCTTGTGACATACCCGTGGCTACAGCAAGGGGAGATAGCCTACGCCCTTAACTACGGCCTCATTAACTCAAGCGTGCTCTACGCCAAGTACAGCTCTGTGTCCAACCTCACTACAACAAGCATCACATACCCAAGCTTCTATACCCAGTACCTTGCTAATGAGCTCTACGACGTAGGCCTCAGCAATGTCTCCAACCACTTTATCGTGACAATGGCAAACGTGAAGCTACACCCACCGCCCTATTTCTACACGGCATCAGCCTGGATAGGTACCTCAATAGACATCCCAGCCAATGCGCCAGTGCCCCTCTACAGCAACCTGCAGGCCACGGCTGGCTTCCAGGCATACACAGACGTGGTGCCCATGCAGAGCAACAACCCAGAGGGCATCCTTGCCACTGCGTTCAAGGAAGGGGCTGGCCCAGCCTTTGCGACTTCTGCCATGGGCTACGTGGCCAATGGAATCATATCGGCCTACATGACGTCGGTTACTGACGCCACGGCTTCCTCAGCGGCCCTCATAGCGTCAGCCAGCGTGCTCAGCACGGCCACAGAGGTCAGCGGCTACGTGGGCATTGCCATTGTGGTCTGGGCTGGCATTGACTATGCGTTAGCAAAGTGGGCTGGCTTTGGCCAAGCATACGTGCAGAACTGGGTAGTCCTTGCGCCTGAGTTCTATGATGTGCAGAACGGAAGGCTGTACACCGCAGTTGAGCTGGTGCTACCTGCGTCTGAGGCCAGCAATGTGCCACACTATGAGCAAGTACTTGCTACTTTCTTCAATGAGTCAGGCTTTTCAGGCTACTACTTCACGGCAGTCTACCCGTTCTACACATGGAGTCAGCTTAACGCCTCTATAGCCTCAGGCGCATACCAGCCAGAGGTGAATCTTAGCCAGCTGGCCCAGGGCCTGAGCTACCAGTATGGAATACCAATGAATGACCTTGTCCTCACTGGCGTGAAGCTACTCATAATAACAAGGATACACGCTAAAGAGACCTTCTGGCAATATATCACTGGCCCAGTGGAGTTCCTGACGGCCACCGTGATTGGTACCACATACCTTGACATAGAGGGCACCACGAATGCCGTAACCTACACTGACCCAGCCCAGATAGCTGACGTATTACAATATGCAAGCATTGATAACTTTACGGCACCGTTCCAGGTGCAAAATGGTCAGGCCGTAGCCTCTGTAGCTATACCTCCCAATGACAGGCTGGTGGTTCAGCTTGGAGGTTCACCTGGGGCCTACGCTAACGCCACCTTGGAGGTTCACGGCTACCTGGTAACGCCACTTTACAACACGAGCACAGGCATTTGGTATGGCAATTTTACCTACAACCGCTCTATGCCCCTGGAGCTCGGCCAGACCGTCATTGCTGACGGCCTGCCGGTGCCCATCTACGCTGGCAATGTCTCGCTTGACAACTTCACGGCGCCAGTCGCAGACCTTATGGGCAACCAGTACCAGGGCCTCTACTACTACACTGGCCACGTCATACCGCTGGGCACCATAGTAAGCGGCCAGACCCTTGCGTTCACCTTCTACTCCAACATATCATATCTAAGGCCATACGCAGTGCCCCTGGCCAACATAACTGGCTCAGATTTGCCCATGTTCTATGGCTTCCTTGTGTACAACCCGCTTAACACGGCAGTGAACGCCACACTGATAGCCCAGCTACAGTCTGCGCCGTTCAACATAACGCCAAGGGCACTGCAGTTGCAAAGGGTGACCCTGTCAGTACCTCCAGGCATCCACTACATCTACATTCCGATGTCAGCCTTAGCCTCATATGCCGCAGGCAGAGGGGCCTACATTAATCTGACCCTGGTGCTCCCAAGTGCCCCCAAATATAATGCCACAATAACCGAGGTGTGGGCACCTGACATAGGCCTCAGCAGAGCGGCTGAGAGCCCCAGGTCGCTTACAAACATATCGGTCTATGTCTATGATGCACTTAACGGCACTGTGATAGGCACTGGGGTGGCAAGGCCTGGCTCAGACTCCCTGACGGCCCTTAACGGCACGGCGTATGCAAACGGCACGGGCACTGGCTCATTAGTACAAGGAATGATATTTGCTGGGGCCAACATAGCGGGCTGGCATGTGTATAATATGACCCTGGGGGTGTTCTACAACAACACGGCCATTTACATCCCAGCTGTACCCAGCACACTCAAGGTCACTGTGCCGTGGGGCGTCAGCCCGCTTACTAGCAACACGACCACCTACTACTGGCTGACTGTCTGGGTCACATATAGTGACGGTGCACCAGCTAACGCCACGGTGTTGGTCTATAACGGCAATAACTTGATAAGACAGGTGCACACCTATGGTGTGGCCTACCTTGCCCTGCCCAAGGGCACCTACCTTGTGTCAGCCAAGGTCTATTACCCGCTCAATGCCTCCAAGGGCAGTGAGGTGTTGAGTAACATAACCGTGAACCTGACCTCAAATAGCCTGGTAAGGCTTAGCGCTCCAAACTGGGAGCTTCCGTTCTATGATAATGTGCTGGCAATAGTTGGTGTAACTGGCCCAACAACTGCAGTGGCTGGCTATGACTTTGTTCTGCCGCTCAGGGTCTATGCCTATGACCTGGCTATCCCAGGGTCAAACCTGAGCTATAGCAGTGCACTTGGGTCTGGCTCAGTAACCTACAGCCTGTCTAATGGTAGCTTAGTGCTACCGCTCAACATACCCCTGAGGCCAGCAAACGGCACTTACATCTTCAAGGTACAGTTCACCAACTACCAGAACTCCACGCCAATTAATGTCACAGACACGGTTGCCTACTATAAGGTTGTGTTATGGGAGGTGGTCTATCTCTACGGCATGATATATTGGCACGTGGTGCACCAGGCACACCCACCATACCTATTGCCTGGCGACACCATAGCTGTGGACGTAGCCTACTTTGGCCCACCCATATCGGTTCCAGCCTACGCATACTTCAATGTGGTTTCACCTGACCTGAGCCAGTGGCCAAAGCTATTGACAAGGTCAATGCTAAGCTTTGGAGAGAGATTCAAGCCGCTGGCAAACAGGGTCTTCTGGGTCAATAGCACTGTGGCAGTGCCCTTTGCACCATACCTGGTCATAACGGCGTCTTATAACTCAACTGACCCCTATGTGGTGCCATGGTTCACCAATGTGACAGTGCCCATTGACCCAGTTGCTAACGTCAGCATTGTGACCACCCTTGGAAGCCTGGTGTCTGGCAGGGCCGTGCCGCTCACGCTAAAGGTGATGTCTAACGTGTTGCCTTCACAGAACCACCTTGCGTTCATTAACATCTATGACAACACCACCAACAAGTACGTGCTGACCCTGCTTACACAGCTCCAGCCCGTTATGTACATAACCAAGTACGTGACCATTGAGAACTCTAAGATACTTGGCATAATACCAGAGCCCATGCAGTACCACACCATGACCCTCATACTGACGGGCGTGAGCATTCCGTTTGAGTCAGTTGTGAGGGTGCTGGTGGTCTCAGACAGCTTCCTGGTGTTCTTCCTGCTATTCCTTGCTATCCTGCTACTGCTAGTCATAGCCACTAACGCAACCTCAGGCGCATCACATGCCATATACAATGCCATGCACAGGTACGTCAGAAGGGTGAACGCTGACAGCGGCAATAGGTTTGTCAGGGAGGTCAGGGAGAGCGGCCACGGCTGGGGCCGCTACGTTAGGAGGGTGGAGGAAGACAAGGACAGGAAGCACTATGTTAGGAAGGCCTGAGGTCACGCTTCCTACCTGACAAGATTTTTAAGACTAGATATTTTCCCTCTCTCAGGGTAAGAGGCACATGTCCATGCCAAACATGAGCAAGTTAAACACAGGCAAGACCCCAGGGCTAATCGTGGCCCTCTTTGGTTTATTAGAGGCAGTTCTACCATTCATAATGGGCACTGGGTCTAACGCTGTCGTGCTGGCCCTTGGAATCCTGACACTGCTTGGAGGCCTTGGAATGTACAATATGGCAAAGTGGGGCTACCTCCTGGCCTTTGTTGCTGATATAGTACTTGTAGTCTACAGCTTTGCAGTCAGTTATAATGTTGTCATGCTACTGCTTGCCTTAATCCTCCTGTTTTACATGATATATATCAGCAAGAACTACGGCTATGCTAAGAGGGCCTTCAGGCCCAGGGAGCCACACTATATAAGTGACGCCGAGAGGGTTCACAGGCATTACATAGAGGGCTGAGGTCTAGTCTTTTCCATCCTTTTTAATCTAGACAGTCTTTTTAAGACTGGGCTCAAAAGTCCTTCAAGGGACAGGCCATTATGCGAGCAAGGGTCAGGAAGCTGGTGATAGGGGTTGCACTTGTTGTTGCATTCACCCTTCTAGTTCTTCAGCCCTTCTTACCGATAAATGCACAGACAACAACCACGCTACCAAGTTCCTCTAACACAGGCGTGGTGGAATCAAAGAACTGGGTGATTGAGCCCAAGCTGGCCAATGGCACCGTCACGTTAAACGCCCCACTTGAAGTTATTGTGACAATCAATAACACACAGGCAATCGCAACTCCAGCACCCTTTGACCAGTTCATAAACATAACCTTGCAACAGGTGGAGAACGCCCTGGGCACTGATGTTGGCTCTTACCTGTGGAGCCAGGCCGAGTCCCATGACTTCCTAAACGTCATATTTATGAACACATCTTCTGGCAAGCCTCTATATGCCTGGGTTCAAAACTTTACGTCTAATTGGGTCGCTGTCTGGGTCAAGCTCCCCAATGGGGTACCTGCCCATGGGGCCGTGAACATAACAATGGAAGCCACAGACAGTAACCAGTACCCTTACACTGGGGTCTACTCAGCCGTTTACAAGGGTTATGATAACGGTAACGATGTGTTCACCCAGTACGGTTACTTTAACGACACGATACCCAGTGGGTGGACTGCTAAGCATTGGCTTGGCTCTTTCCAGCCTACACCTACAACACATGGGCTGGAGCTGGCAAATGACACAAAAATGTTAGGAAATTATATTTATGCGTCTTTGCCAAACACTAACAACTACACAGTAATTGTGTCTTGGTGGTACGATGGTAGTGCTGATGGGGTTGTCCAGGAACTTTATGGCAACCTGTCAGGCCTTGAAAACGTAACATCAATTACAAGTAATGGTGGCGCCACACCATATGCTAAAGGTGGCACTGCGGCACAAAACGAGATTTACAAAGGGGAAGCATTCATAGTGGATGGCTCCACATATGATGCTACCAGCTTCAGCGGGCAGGGCACCTACTACGTGACCACGTATTTTGGGGTGCAGGGAAATACCCAATACTATGGGTACGCTACTGGCACTTCACCCTTCCAGCTAAATCTGCCAAAGAGCTTTAGCACCTTCAGCTTGACAACCGCTAGGACAAACTCAACGGTGTTCATAAGTGCTGGTACTGGCGGTTATTATGCTTACATTTATGTGGACACAGTGATAGTGATACCAACACCACCTAACAATGTAATGCCGTCTGTAAAGGCAGTGCCAGCTATCTCTTCTGGCCAGTACATAGCCTGGGGTTACAAGCCCTTGGGGAACACCCTCAACATAACAGTACGGGTGAAGAACTACACAGCTGGCCCTGGCGCCTACCCTGGCCTTGTGCTCTACTCAACTAACATGGGCAACTACACAAGTGACAACAAGACTAGCGGCTTCAGCGCCCTCACAGTGTCATTTGTTGGCGCTGTGGCCTACCACTCACCTTACTCAAAAACCTATGTCTTCCTGAACACCTCAGCCTTCCCAGAGCCCACAGCGCCGTTCAACTTCACTGTCACCCTTGTGAAAGACGCATTTGGTGGCGCTACTGTTTACGAGATTTACATAAATAAAACTGGCTACAGGTTGAACATAACCACGCCACTCCAGTGGAGCCAGATAGGGTTTGTAGGCCTAAGGGTTGATCCTGGTAGCCTTTTCACTTCCACTGACCCAACTGTTACAGCCTCTAACACGACCTTAGGCGCCACGAGCGCGGTCACCACAACCACAACCACAACCACAACCATTGCAAATACCACAACCACAACCACAACCACGTCTACGGTCATCACCACAACCACAACCACGTCTACGGTCATGGCCACCAAGGTTGTCACCGCAACAACCACGTCTACGGTAACTTCTACGGTAACTACGGCCGCTACTACGGTATACGTAACCACCACAATCACCTCTACGGTGACCGTGAAATCGGCCACGTCAAGCGGCCTGTCCCTGTCCTCAATCTATGTCCTTGTAGCCGTAGTGGTCATACTGGTGGCCATACCAGCTGGCATTATGGCCAGTAGGAGCACGGCGCAGGACAGCGGGCGCAGGTATGTGCAGAAGGCCTAGCTTTTAAACACCTTTTTTAGACTGGCTTTGTAGCCTTTTCTGAGGGCCAGGGAGCTATGAGCCTGAGGAAGGTAGCTATAGCCTGGCAAGTAGCCACTCCCTGAGCCTTTTCCTTGTCCTATTGCACAGTGACCTTGCCCTCCTAGGTATGAGCCTCAAAAGTGCCACCTCAGGCCAGCTCCCTAAACAGGTCTTTTAGCAGGTCTTCAGCCGTCTTCCTCTCAGTGTAGTGTAGGATGCTCTCAAGCGTAGTATGACCCGTAATTTTTGCCACCACGGAAGGGCTTACACCTCTTTTCAGCATGTAGGTTACAAAGGAATACCTGAGGGCATGGGTGTTGAAGCCGTAGGCCCTCCTACAGTAGGACTTGACGGCCTCTTTTGGCTTTTCCACGCCTGACAGCCAGGCACAGGCTTGCTCTAAGAGCACTCTCCCTTGGCCCTTCCTCAGTTCCTCAGGAAGCACCATAAGCCTTT
>Ga0208312_100034_pt1 | contig 11156 bp, 13 predicted proteins | sample BED_Mat_virus_9__FD_187140 | JGI IMG/M metagenome (GOLD analysis project Ga0208312, IMG submission 187140) | Extremophilic microbial mat communities from Yellowstone National Park, USA - BED_Mat_virus_9_15 (SPAdes) (version 2) | ecosystem: Environmental > Aquatic > Thermal springs > Hot (42-90C)... | reverse complement strand
AGGTCTTCCTGTAGATGACCCCTACGGTCACCCTGCCCCCGTCCTGGACGCCGACGGCCCTTATGGCGTAGTTCAGGTGTGCGACCACCTGCCTCGGGAGGTTCTCGGAGGGCGTGGTGAATATCACGAGCCTGAAGAGGTTCCTGGAGAGCTGTAGGAGGTTCCCGAGGTAGACCACATCCTTCTCGTACCACCTCTGGCGCGAGAGCCAGACGCCAGCGTCATCAAATACTGCCACGGGCTGCGGCCCCGTAAAGGAGGCCGTGTCCTTAAAGAAGTCGCTGGCCTCAAAGTAGAGCCGCCTGAGCGCCTTCGCGTAGTTGCGGTAGGCCATGTATGCCGCGTAAATGGCAAAGGAGGTCTTGCCTATGCCCTGCTGGCCGCTGACCAGAACGAGGTAGCTCCTGCCGTTCTTCATAGCGTTGGCCAGGAGCCTTTCAACGAATGAGTCAGGCACCTCAGACACCGCCTGGATTGTTGTAGTACCTGAGCACGCCTGACGACTTGAGTTCACGTGCGCCCTCCACGAGCGGCAGGGAGGTCAACTTGACCAGCACGTTGACCAGCGTGTCGTTAACCTCGCCTGGGCCGTTCATGAGGTTTAGGACGTCCTGAACCTCGGAGTCCTCGTAACGTATGTTGGCGAAGCTGAGCTGAACCTTAAGTATGTATGAGATCGCCGACCTTATGTGCCTGAGTTCATTGATCAGCTCCTTAGCGTTCACGACTGTCGGCAGGCCGCCTGGCAGGAGTCCCCTCTCCTCGTCCTGCCTCGACGCTATGTAGAAGACCGGAACCTTGGCCGTCGTGTGGATGAAGTTTATAGCCGAGGGGCCGAGGGCTGGGACTATCGCAATGAGGGCCGCGTTTGCGCCCTCTGCGGTCATGGTTGCCTCATCGACGTACCTGGCGTCGCTAACTACTATGCTTCCCCTGCCGTGCTCTAACAACAGGTCTACTATCAGCGCCTCCCAGAAGGGCGCTGGCCCTATGAGCCCGACCCTCGTGGAGCTTGAGCTGAGCGCCCTGGGCGTGAGGCCGAGCTTGTCCATAACGCTCTTCACGCCGTCACTGCGCTCGTCCGAGCTGAGGGTAACGGGGAGCGGCGGCACAGGGCGGACGTACCCCCTGCCCTCGGTGCTCTCGAACTTGAACGGCTTCTTTTTCTTCCACGCATCATAGTAGGCCTCGGCGTCCGCGAGTGAGCCACCCATGCTGGCCAGGTACCTGGCCGCCTTGTCGGCCTCCTTTTCGTCCATCCCCCTCGCCTTGAAGTACGTCAGCAGGGTCTCATAGGAGGGCAGGGGGATGAAGACTGGCCTGCCGAAGCGCCCAGACCTCTTAAGGGCTGGGTCTATGGCTGACGGCGACATGTTAGTGGCCGCGACTACAAGGACCCGCCTCTTCGTGTTCTTCAGGTTCTGCATGTAGGTGAAGAAGTAGTTGAAGAGGTTCACCCTGACCTGCCCGTAGGCGTCGGACTCGCCCCCAGCGAGGCTCCTCGACGTCAGGAGCCACTCGGCGTCGTCTATCAACACAACCGACGGCTCCTCCCTCAGCGCGCTCTCCAGCGTCATAGTCAGGTTCCTCTCGGAGGACCCGACGTACTTCGAGTAGACTGTGTGCGGGCCGAGCCTATAGGTGGTGAACCCAGTCATGTTAGCTATTAGCTCCATCATCTGTGTCTTGCCAGTGCCTGGCGGGCCGTAGAGCAGAAGCCCAGGCTCAGCTGGCGGGTCGCCCACGATCATCGGGTTTATGTAGTCATCCATGACGCGGCTCCACACGTCGGCTGGGTACACGTAGATCTTGTCCGAGTCCTTAACGACTACAATCTCCCCGCGCCTCTCAACGCTCGGCACCCGAACGTACTCGATCCTCGTAGAGGTATCGCTTGTGTAAGTGCAGGGGCTCGGGCGCGCCCTCTTTACCTCACAGCTTCCGAGCCTTGAGTCGGCCTCAACCCTCTGGCCCTCGCGGAGCCCGAGCTGACCGAGCTGACTGCTGTCCTGGCATACCAGGATTACCAGGTCGCACGGGGGCGCATAGTCACTTCGCTGGAGCGCCACGGTCGCCACTGCCACCACCTCCCTCCACCTTTATTGCCTCCACCCTGCCGCCGCTCACGTTCCTGGTGTATTGCCTCTCGAGGAAGTCCGAGTACCAGATTCTGTCGACCCATGTAACGCCGATCATTACCTCCTTCAGTGTCAGCGCGGCCAGGCCGAACGGCGAGCTAGCTATCATGTCTGGGCTCTCAAACAGCAGGTTCCCGTCCACGTGGCGCCCTCCCAGGGAGAAGACGGGGTTCTCCCCCTCGGAGGCCCTGTCGTACTCCCTCGTCACAAGGCGGAGCCAGGGCCCTAGGACTCCAGGCCTCTTGAAGTACTTGCTCGGCACCGCAAAGGCCCAGGAAAGCATGACGTAGTACCCTGGCCTCGTGGAGAGCTGGTGAAGGATGTTCATGATATGCGATGTGAACCAGTGGACGGTTGGGTTCTCGTACTTCACGAACTTGATGCGTGGGCTATTAACGAGGTAGTCTGAGGCAAAGATGTGGAACCCGTAGATGGAGCCGTAGATGTGGGAGAGAATGGTGGGCTTTGCCGCCCTGCTGAACATGCCGCTCCTCCTGAGGAGGGCCCCGTTCAGCTTAGTCAGCGAGCTCGGCCCCTCCTCGTTCTTGAATATAACGCCCAGGCCGTACCTGAACATCCTCTCTAGGTCAAAGTAAAGCTCGTAGTACACCAAGGCCACCACCTCACGGCGTTGTTGTGGTTAATATGTGAGTGACTATGCCGCCTACCGTGTGTACGGCGCTTGGCGCTCCCTTAAGCACCTGCATTGCTATGAGCGCCACGAGGCCGATCAGCGCGAACAGAACTAGGTACCTGATCCAGCTCGGCGAGCCCTGCCTGATGCCGTAGATGCGCGCGAGCTGGGCCTCTATCTTGTTCCCCGAAGCGTAGGCGTAGTCGGCACCCTGGAACACAGCCAACATGGAGTTCTTCGCCGTCTGGGCGAGCCTCCTTGCCAGCGTCCCTATTGAGTATGTTATGCCTATCCTCACGTCAGGCGAGATGTCAACCGTGAGCGAGTGAAGGGAGTCGGAGTGAGACGATGCCAGCCTGCGGGCGGCGTCCACTATCTCGCTGTAGGGGTTGCTCCTCTCCGTCGATATTCTCTTCTCATTGACGACGATCTCGGCTATGCCCAGGTCGTGGAGCGCCTTTATGTCTGTGGCAAGGTGGAAGACGCTCCCGCTTATGCCGAAGACTGCCGTGGCCCTCGCCCCCTTTATCCTTATCGGCGTGGCGCTTGGAACCGGTATGTAGAGCGCTGGAGGGTTACCCTTGGTTATATAGATGTCGCCGCGCCTCTCTATGGGCTCTATGGAAAGCGAGTCGCTGTCGACGTCATAGAATATTCCGATCAGCCCTGTCTGGAGGAACGGACGGAATACCGGGTTCCTCATTGTCGTCCTGGCGCCTATGAAGAACCCCATGATAACGCCTATAAGTACACCCATTGCGATGCCCAAGCCTATATAGAGTCCAGTTGTAAAAGGAGAGGCGTTCGCGGTAGGCAGGACTGCCACCTTCACCTCACCCTGTTGAACCTTTTGACAGCGCGGCAGACCTCCCTGGCGACTTCATCTACTGTCCTTGTTCCGTCCTCTACTTCGTCAAGTGCTTTGACTAGGCCGCTGAGGAACTCGTCGTCAGTTTCAATGACCTCATACATCTTCTCCGCCAGTTCGTCCTTCGGAATGTCCCTGCACTCGGGTATCTTCTCAACCCTGGTAAGCACTTCAACAAACAGATCTGCGTACTGAACCGACTCGGGCTTCTCCATCTCGCGTCCCGCAGATATTTTAGCGGGGAATACTTAAAGCCCTAATTCCTCTTCTACATAGGAGGCTGAGGTCCTCAGGCGTCGCCCAGGCGCCCTGCCGCGGCGCGCAGGAGCCTCCTGAGCGCGGCCGTGCTCCACGGGCCGTAGAGGTAGATCGCCAGGGCTGGCAGGAGCGTCGCTATAATCATGATCGATGCTGTGCCAGGGACGTTAGGGAAGCCGAAGCTCATGGTGATCCAGTTTATGATCCTCCCGCTCGCTATCAGCTTAAGGTCGTAGTATACCTGGTAGGCCTGCCAGGGGGAGGCAAAGCCCAGCCAGTTGCCTGGCGCGGCTGGCGGTATCGCTAAAGCGACCGCTCCTATATCATTAATGGCGAAGCCGAGTATGACGAAGAGCGTGAGGACTGCCCTGGCGGTCACGCTGTCCCTCGCGGCCCTGTACAGGTAGGGCGCGAGGAGGAAGAGGGGGCCTATCGCTGGCAGGAGCAGCCTCGGCCCGTAGCTGAGGCCTCCGTCCCAGTAGACCCAGGCGCTTGCCTCAAACAGCTGTGCGAGGAACGCTGAGAGCAGTAGCGCGCTGAGCAAGGGCCTGCGCCTCCTCGCCATAGCGTAGGCTAAGGCCAGCAGGGGCACGCCGTCGTATAGCAGGGCGCCGCGGTACGGGCTGACAAAGTTGTAGAGCGCGTGGGCCAGCATGGGTACGCCAGCCGTGAACCCTCCCTTCGCCAGCCCTGGCACGAAGAACGGGTCACCGAACGCGACGTAGGAGGTGGCCATCTGGAGCGCGGCCACAACGTCGAGCGGTACGACCGCTGTGATTATGGCGCTGAGTCTGTCAAAGCCCCTGGCAAATATCACAAGCATCATGAGGGCCAGGGCCAGGGCTATCATTGCCGCGATTATGCTGTAGTCGCTCCATGCGGCCACGCCCAGGAGGGCGCCAGAGAGTGCGGCCCTAAGCCATGAACCCTTCCTGAACAACGCCTTGTACGTCTCCGCTATGTAAAGCGTTAATGCCAGGGCGCTCAGAGGGGCGTACAAGAAGATCTCGCTCTCGGGCCAGAGCGTTGTAGTGAAGGCTAACGCGAGGGAGGAGAATATGCTCTCCCTCTGCCCGAAGCCCAGGCTCCTCAGCTCCTTATAGAGGACTGCCACGAAGGTGGCCGAGATGAAGGCTATGAAGAGCCTGTCGGCGTAGCTCATGGGGCCGAGCGTGTTAAAGTGCGCTCCAGGCGGCAGAGCAAGAGCCGCTATTGGGAGGGCAAGGATGGCCAGGCCGTATGAGCTTGTGCTGTAGTACTGCGCTCCCCTGTCGGAGGCTATGAGAAGCTGATCCGTGACGACCTGTATAAGGGAGGGGTTGCCGAGCGCCATAGTGTGGTGTCTTATGAGGGAGTACTGGATAGCCATAAGCAGGCCGTCAGGGCCGCTGGAGGTTGCGTGCTGTAGTAAAAGGACGTAGATAAGGAAGGTAAATATGAATAGTGCCCAGGCGGTGCTTAGCTTATGATTTTGCGCTAATGACATACCTCACACCGCTATTATATTTGAAACAAGGGCTAAAAGGCGCTAGCCCTCTCTGTCCCTTTATCTAGAAAAAGACAGATGGTAAGAAAGAGAGTAAAAGAGCACCTTACATAGCAGATATAGTATAAAAGGTGCATAAATACCTCTATAGAGACTTGTAATGCGTTTATGAATATAATTATAGTCGCAGTTATGATACTTTTTATTATGTTTTCATGGATGTATTTATATTATGATTATGATTGAGGTTTTCTGCTCCATCAAGTTTATGACATCACGGCCCCTTAGGCTTATTAGCGGTAGAGGTGGATACTCAGACGGGTAGCAGTATGAGCGAAACAAATCAGATCCCTGGCAAGGCGCTCTTCGAGCTTTTCGACGAGGCCATAAAAGCATATGATAACATCCTTAAGCTGGCCTCGGTGACGGGCATATGGAATAGTGAGAAAACTATCATGGAGATTGCAAGCAAGGTCGCGGCGGCGAAGGACAGCATAGCCAATGACGCAGAGAGGATCACTCGTATTTACATCATATCCGCCACGGTGGCAGGGAGGAAGCCAGATAAAAAGAAGGTGATCAACCTTATCCACAACGCAAAGAAGATTGAGACGCTTGCAGAGAAGATAATGAGGGAGGGCATGCGTGGAAACGTGAACATAATGTTCGACTATGACAAGATAGCGAGCAATTTTGTGAAAGATCTGACCAGCCGCGGCGAAAACCCCAAGATCTTCTATACCAGGACGCGGATCCTCCTCGCCAAGACTGCGGAGCTTTCCAAAGAACTGATTGAAAAGGCCTCGGATAACCTGGCACTCGTTGGTGTGTTGCCAAGACGGCGTGTACTTGAGGAGTACGTGGAGTCAGTCCCCGACGTTGGCAAGCTGTCTGAGCCCGTTAACGATAACGAGGGCGGCGAAGCCGATCAGTAGCACATATCCAGGCTTTTCTATGTCATAGGAGAACGGCTTTCCGCTTTTTCTTGACTCCTCCGTAGCCTCATAGAACCAGTCCGTGAGGGCATCGGCCACCTTATCTATCATTTCCGTAATGTCGCCCTTGAAAAGCTCTTCTGATATAGGGATAGGGGGCAACTTGACCTCTACTATCTTCTCTCTTGTCTTGTCCATCTGCCTTAACATCGACCTCAGCATGCTCATGAAGAACTGCCTCTTGGCGTCGTATTCTTCATCGTTTTCGCCCTTAAGGAGCGCCACCATGCCCACCATCTTCATCGCGGCGGTCGCCAGCATCCTAAGGGTGTACGTCGGGATGAGCGTGTAGAGCCTCTCCGCCGCTGAGAGCTTCCTCAACAGGCTAACCTGGGGAGCCATTAGTGTTGCCACTAGTCTCTCAACGTCTGTCGCGAGAGGCAGCTGAGCCCTCCTCTCGCCCGCCTGCTGAGCCTGTCTTGCCGACATCATGACAACACCCTTATGGCTCCCATGTCCTCAAAGAACTTTATATAAACCTGCAATAAGAGCTCTGCGGCGGCCAGCCTGGCCATGGCCTCTATGGACTCGCGGTCGTACCCCCTTGTCAGCTCATTGCTGAGCTTCATATAAATGAGCTCAGCTATCTCCTCGAACGCCCCCTTCCCCGCATACTTCTCCAGCTTCGGGTTCGGAAGGTCTGGGTACTTCACCTTGAACGCCCACAGTATCATCTCCTTAACTATTGAGGTCAGCGCGTCGGCGTAGGAGTTAAAGCCTGGGGCCAGCGAGAGGCCGTTAAGCGAGTTTATCACGGCCTTCTCGCTCGCAACCGCCGCATTTACGGTGGCCGTGTAATATGTCTTGTCCTTGTAGTCATGCGTCTTTGAGGCTATGGAGGTCGATATGTAGTCATCGATCAGTGAATAAGGGATACTGCCGATTATCATCGACCTCACCCTCGGAACCAGGACGTGCCTCAGCGCGAGCTCCTGTTGCGAAACTGGACGCTGGTTACTCGGCGCTGACACCTCCGCAACCCCTCGCATATATGCGCCGTGAAAAGTTAAAGGGCCTGAGGGCAGGCCGCACATAGCTGACACATCGTAGCGCGAGCAATATTTTAATTAGCTCCCTCCGATACGCTCTATAGTGAGGGGAGGAGAGAGTAACTTGTCCCTTGCAGAAGTGTTGAGGGACAAATTTAAACCGATGCCAGATTCTGATAGGGCAGCAGTTGAGAGATATATTGAGAAGGCCATGGAGGAGCTCAACACGGCCTACGAGGAGCTCCGCGACAGCGAACAGCTACACAGCGTTATGGATGCTATCCAGAGGTTCAGGAAGGTACTCGCTGAGTTCCAGGACACTGTCAGTAAGGTACAGCCATACGCCACTACGGATACTGAGGCTGCAAAGCTGGCCGTCAAGCTGGGCGTGATAGCATACGCTATCCAGCTCGTCCAGCAGAGGCTGGCCGAGATCCAGGCCGCCATAAACGGGGCGACACAGCCAGCAACCGCCCCAGCCCCTGCCCCAGCGCCGCTGGCACCTGCGATGGGAGGCATGGGGGCGACCTGAGGTGTCAGTGAGGGCAGATCCTAGCCCAGCCGTTGACGTAACAAGGCCCGTCCCTGCTACGATAACAATGCCAGTGCAGACAGCGCCGTCCATGACGTCTGAGGTAGCGGCGGCCGTAGGGAGCGGGATCATAGGACAGCCGCCTCAGCCAGGGGCTGGGCCGATAGGAGGCCTTAACCCGCCGACAGCGCCAAGCGGCCCTGTGGGTATCCTTACGCCTCCTATCCCAGTAGGAGGCGGGAGGCCGATAGGGCCCATCGGACCTCCAGGAGGACTCAGGGGCCCGATAGGAATTCCATCGCCTCCGACCCCAGTTAGGGGCCCGATAGGCCTGCCGCCCCTGCCGCCGCGGGGAAACATGTGGGGAGGCCCCGTAGGCATTGCAAGGCCTCCAACCGTAGTCGGCGGGGGGCTGGGGAGGCCCATATTCGGAGGCGTCGTTAACCCGCCAGTAGGGTTCAGGGGCAGGTTGTACGGGCCCCCTGGAGGCGTGATCCGCTTCATGCCTCCGACCCAAGCTGGCGGCGGAATGCCTACAGGGCCCATCCTGGTGTCCGAGCGTATAGGCAGGCGCGCTGGAGGCGGGCTACACGGGCCCGCTCCCGTGCTAACTCCGTATCAGCCGCCAGTGGTGCAGGGGCCGCCTGAGGTTGCGGGCGGCGGACTGCAACCGCCTGGCGCGGCACAGGTAGCGACAGCAGTAGCGGCCGCCGCAGCGCGGGCTAACGCCGCGGCCGCGCAGAACGCCGCTAACATTGCCCTCACGCAGACTACAGCTGGTAGGCCCATGCAGCTCACGCGGGCTACAGCTAACGCCGCTGGCGCCCCAGCAACGGCTGGCAGGGTGATCACTATAGTTGGGCCCGCGGGCGCTGAGAGAACGCTTAACCTTGGAGGCCTCAACAGTATCACCAGGACAGTAACGCAGGGCCAGGTGGCCACTGCTGGAGGCGTAGTGACTGCAGAGAACGTGCAGAACCCGCTCCTGACACGGTACCTTAACGAAGTCTACGCGCCAGTCGCTGTACAGACCGTCGGCAGGCCCGCGACTATAGTGGCCAGGAGGACTGTCGGCAACGTCGGCACTAGGACGGTGGGTAACGTGCAGGGAGGCGTAACAATCAGCGGGCCGCAGGGAAGCGTGTACATACCTGCCCAGCAACTACTGGCGGCGGCCACGGGCTGACGGCTTTAGCAGTGAGAGAAGCTAGGCCAAAGGTGAAGGCGACATGTCCAGCCTGCTCGAGGAGCTGAGCAAGGCGCATATCATGATGCCGCGTGAGTACTTCGAGGTAGCGTCTGCATGGGTGAACAGGGCGAAGAGCGAGCTGAGGAGGGCTATGTCAATGTTGAGCCCAGACGCCAGCGCCCAGCAGGTGAACGCGGCGGCGACAATAATACAGCAGGTGAGCTCGGGGCTTCAGTACGCGGTTAACCTGGTCACTCCGTACCAGGGAACCGACCCAGACGCCGCAAGACTCGTCATCGAGCTCCAGCAGATTCAGGCCTTGCTACAGGAGCTACAGCAGAGGATATCGGCGATTATGCTCAGGCTCTCCCTCAGCGGCTAGGAGTCGGCCGAGGACTCAAGATCCTTCTCATGATTCTCTAGGAACTCTTTTATTGCCATCAAGATGATGTCGTTCATGCTCCTCACCTTGTACTTCCCCGTGTACTGGTAGTGTATCTTAAGGTGATGTAGCTTGGCGTACATGACCTTAGGTATGCGTGCGCGGTACTCAACATACTCCTCCTTGTCGGCCTGCTGATCCTCGCTCATCTTGCCCTCCCACAGCCTCTTTTCACAGAAAAGATTTAAGGAGTGAACGCGCTACTTATCAATACCCAAATTTGCGGTATTGACATGACCTGAATGACACAGATCAAGGAAGCTCCCTGATAAGGGTGTGTTCATAACCGCCTACATACCTCGCGAGCTCCTGGCCTTTCTCCCCTTCCTGTCAAAGAGGGGCATGCCAAGCTCATCATTGAGCACCAGGAGCTCCTCGCCGAGGGGCCTGAGAACGCTCTGGGCCCTGACCTCCCTGGTCAGCTCCCTGTACTCCTCCCTCAGCTCCCTCAGGCTGGCCCTAAGCTCGCCGAGCCTGGAGTGGGCCCCAGGGGCCCTCAGGGCGTCCCTAAGCTCGAGGATGCCATTGAGCACAGCCCTCACCTTTGCCTTTGATATCTCGTCATATATGTACCTGTCAATAAGCTGTAGCAACCTCTCAACCGTCACTTGTCTCGTGACGCCCAGCACCACTGGATCCTCCCCCTCGGCTTCCCTCTTGGCGGCCTCCGCGGGAGGGGCGACGCCGCCCTCTATGATCTGCCTCACAGCCCGCCTCAGGAGCTCGGAGACGGTTACTCCCTTCTCCTTGGCTATAGCCTGGAGCCTCTCGAACTCCTCCTCGTCGACCTTGAAGATGATTCTCCTCGGCCTCTTCATAAGCCTGGGGCGCGGCACGCGTAACCACCCACCTTTCAGTCTGGGGCTAACCGGTAAAAATAGTTTTCTGAGTTGTGCATACAATTGGTCTGAAGATATCACTGAAGTCATTATAAGAGTCGCACAAAACCCGACTTGCGCACAGCCCCCCGCCCCCTGGGGGGCTGGGGGTGTCAGTAGGTAGTGGTACAACGTTCCCACCAATTTTTTATAAAGTATAGAGGAGAAAAGTAGAAGCTAAAAGAAAAAGAAAAAGCTTTACGTATTAGCTGTGAGAAGCTAGTGGAGCTGTATAAAAGACGCTCTCTTTCATTTAGTTTGTATAACGGTAGGAGGGGGGCAGGGGGCAGAGGGTACCCCCTACCTCTGCAAGTCGGGTTTTGTACTAACAAAACTGTCGTGCCGAGCTAAGACAGTTGAGATACTCTGGGATATCGCCAGCCGTTTTGTATGACAACATTAGCGGTGTCCCTTACGTTTTGGGTCTCCAGAGTTAAATTTTTAACCTCTGAATAATACATTTTAATTGAAAAGAAGTGGAAGAGTACAGACTCAGAAATGGGACGGTCTACGCAGTTCTGGCTATAGGAGAGGATGGAGCAGAGGAGCAGTTGTTGCCGCTCCTCGAGGCCAGGGTAGCGGAGATCCTAGGTACTGGCGCCCCAGAGGAGCCGTTTCCATATATGAACGACAGGGTGGCCGCCGCGCTCCGCACTCACGGCTCCCTGGCAACGCTCAACGGGAGCACGTACGTGCTCACGGAGAGGGGACTCAGGCTCTACCACGCCCTCATTGACCTGATATATG
>Ga0208312_100033_pt1 | contig 11432 bp, 7 predicted proteins | sample BED_Mat_virus_9__FD_187140 | JGI IMG/M metagenome (GOLD analysis project Ga0208312, IMG submission 187140) | Extremophilic microbial mat communities from Yellowstone National Park, USA - BED_Mat_virus_9_15 (SPAdes) (version 2) | ecosystem: Environmental > Aquatic > Thermal springs > Hot (42-90C) >... | reverse complement strand
AAAAAAGAAAAAGGGAGGTAGGGGTAGGGGTTAGCTCCCTGTTACGTAGTCTCCCCTGTCCTCTTTAACGTATCTCCTTATGGCTTCCTCTATTGCGTGCTTGGCACCATGTGTTGCGGCAACTACTGCCACTATAATTATTACCAGGAATACCAGGCCCAGTGTCACGTAGAGCGGGTTAATTGATACGCTTGTAGGTGTGCTGGGGCTGGTTGTTGTAGTTGTGCTGGTGCTTGTGCCTGTGCTGGCCACAGTCAGTGTGGTGAAGCCTGAGGGTGTGCCTGAGAACTCCACGTTAGTGCCACTGGTGTTTGAGGATAGCACCTCAGTGGAGGCATTGTAGTAGTAGACCTTGTAGGTGTAGTTAGTGGTGGGTGACAGTGACAGGGCTGGGCTACTGAACGCACCACTCTTTACTGAGACATTGACTGTGTAGACATTGGTGGCACCATTGTTTACCACTATCTCAACAGTCCCATTGGGCACTGTGTAGTTGCCGTAGAGCGTGGTGACCTTGCCCTTTATGACCACGTAGGCAGTGCTGGAGGTGCTGTTAGAGAGCTTGTAGGGAGTGTAGAATATCTGGGTGCCGTAGGCGTAAAGCGTGGGTGAAGCCGTGAACTTCCCAGTGGGGTACAGGTAGCCTGTTGAGGTGGCGTTTATAGCAAGAGCAAACACCTTGCCGTTTATCATTATCTTCTTGCCGTAGCTGAACGGCCACGGGTTAGCTGTAGGTATTATTGGTGCCCAGCCGTTTGTCATATTGGTGTAGAACACCCCTGTCTTAGAGATGTTAGCGTAGTTGAATGGTGATAACCCTATATACTCCAGCACCAGCTTGCCAGTGCCGTTAAAGGCCCCTGCGTTTGACCCTGTCATAACTGCCGTTAGGGACTTGTTGAACGGGAGTGAGGTAATCCCTGTGGTGCCAAAGGTCATTGGTGTGGCCTTCACATAGCCGCTTCCCGTGAGGCTGTGGAAGACAAAGGTGTAGGGTGTTTGGTTCACTGTAGTGGCAATTAGGTAGGCAAACCTGTAGCCGTAGCTGACTGATAGGTTAAGATACGGCACAAAGAGTGCCCAGCCAGTGCTTGTGTTCACAGGCACAAAGAGCCAATAGCTGGTGTCATTAGCTGGGTCAGCCTCAGTGTAAAGCAGGTACCACGTGGGCTTGGGCAGTGTGCTGTTGTAGCCCACGTAGCCAGCAGAGTGAACCCAGAAACCTAGGAAGTAACTAGTCCCGTTAAGGAAGGCAATGGCCCCACCTGCTGGCGTGGGTGACTTTGTGGCTCCCTTAGTGCCGTAGGCTGTTACCGTCACCTCCTTGCCCAGTGCCCAATAGCTGAACGTGGTGTAGTAGCTTGGGCCAAGTTCAATCCACCCATAGAGGTAGTTAGGCCACAGTGGGTTAATGGGGCTTGTGTAGAAGTACTTGCCAAGGTAGTAGGGGACTATCTCATTAGCAACACCAGTTACATTGTTTACCATAGCCATGTCAGTGACCACAGCACCTGTTTGGTTGTAAGTCCAGGCAGTGGCCATAAGTACTGTTACTGGAGTGCCGTTACTCAGCACCAGCTTTATCGGTATCACGTTCATTGAGACACTGACGTTACTGACAGTGTTAGCCGTAAAGGTGGCGTCATAGATTGCTGACACTGGGATATCAACACCACCTAAGCCTGCCACGTTAATGAGTATGTCCACAGCAGTGCCACTGGGCACTGCCACAGTGATGTAGCCGCTCTTATTGACCGTGACCATCTGGCTGGAAATCACAGTGCCGTTAGTGTACTCCACCTGTACAAAGAGATTGGCACCTGCCAGTGACAGGGAGCCCTGTGAGGTGTTGTAGGAGGCACCTGAGGGTGCATAGGTGTACTTTATGCCTGGGACAACCTTAAGGGTCACGGTAACTGTGCTTGCGGCCTTTGCTGGCCTGAGCACTGCGGCCATAGGCACTGCTACTGCTAGGACTGCCAGGGCTATGACAAGTGCCGCAACAACCTTTTTTGTGTACATGTTCCTCTGTCCCTCTGGAAAAAGCTATAAGCCCAGTCTTAAAAAGATGGTCAAATTGAAAAAATAAAGGTTAATGAGGCAGGTGTTCAGTCCTCCACGTAGTGCCTGTGGGCCTTCTCAGAGTCACTTATGTAGTGAGGCTCCTTAGGCTGGAAGACCCTCTTAGCAAAGCCGTAGTTCTTGGCCACGTATATCAGATAGAACAGAAGTATCAGGGACAGCAGGAGCTCCACTACATTGTAGCTAACGCCAAAGCTGTAGACCAGCAGGCCAGTGTCAGCTATGAACGCAAGTATGTAGCCCCACTTTGACAGCATTGACATAGCAATGCCGCCAAGGAGTGTCAGCACACCAAGGGTCAGCACAACAGCATTAGAGGTGGTGCCCATTACAAACGGCAGGATTGCGTCTAGCAGGCCAAAGAAGGCCACAATGTACCCTGGCGTTTTGGGGTTTCCCGTGCCCATTGACATAGACATAGCCCCTTACCCTATCAAACTAAAAATATCTAGTCTTAAAAATCTTAGCAAAGGGAGCTATGTCTTACTCCTTGTGTACGTAACGCTTCCTGTCCCTGTCCTCCCCTGCCCTCCTAACGTAGTGGCCACCCCAGCCCTGCCCTCTTACCTCCCTGACGTACCTCCTGCTGTCACCTGAGACCCTCCTGACGTACCTGTGGGCAACATTGTAGATTGCGTGGGTAGCACCTGAGAAAACGCTAGCAGTCACTGCTACCAGTATCAGGATACCCAGGAATATCAGGAAGAACACAAGGAAGCTGTTAGAGACCACCAGCACCCTCAGGGCTGACTCATAGGGTATACTCACGCCTGTCAGCACAAGGGTTAGGGTGTGGTACTCTGCTGGCTCTGGTATCACGCCAAGTATCATTGTGTTTTCAAGGGTGACGTACTTGGTTATGTACATAACGGGCTGGAGCTGGGTAAGCAGGGTAAGCACGTACTTGCCCGTGGTGTTGTCATAGATGTTAATGAACACATAGTGTGACTGTGAGGGGAGCACGTTAGACATAACCTTTAGCGTGACTGGCACGGCCTTGCCTGACAGCAGTGAGCCAAACACTGTTTGCAGGCTGACGTTAGCAACTGGGTCTATTGGCACTGTAACATTGGTGAACCACGGAACCACATATGGGTTGCTGGCGTTATAGCTTGCCGTTATGACCATGTAAGGGGCAAACGGCACTGTCACAGTGCTATTGACCCAGTAGGTGTTGTTAGCCTCTATTGTGAACTGCTTGGTGAACTGCGTTATTGCCCTTGTGGACACCTGCGGGTAGTGGCTCAGGTCTAGCGTGGTCAGTCCAAGGCTGAGCCCCACGGGCACTGATACGGCTGGGCCGTAATAGGCAACATCTACTGCTACTGTGTCACCTGGCAGTAGGTAGGGTGGGTGTGCCTGCTGTACCACGTGCCAGTAGACAAGGCCGTAGAGGTAGAGCACCTCCCTCAGCACCACCTTGTAGTACGCAACAAGGTAGGTGGTGTTGAGGGCCGTGGAGTTCTGGTAGCCTGTGAACTGTAGCTTAATGAGGTAGGTGCCGTTAGCTGGTGCCAGAGGCACCTCCACTGGTAGCACGCTAGTGCCGTTAGCTGGGCTGTACCCTGCTGTGCCAGTTCCAAAGGCACTGGAGTAGGTCAGGTTAGCACTTGGGACAGCAAGGGCGTAGACGTAGGCCCTCAGTGGCAGGGTGAAGCCAGCACCAGCAACTGCGTTAGCAGGGCCTGCCACACCCACTATTGCCAGTGCATTTGAGTAGAAGGGTAGCTCCCAGCCTGCTGTTGATAGCCTTACAAGGGTGTTTGAGGTCAGGTTCACGGTCACATTGCTGAGCGTCACACTGCCCTTGCTTGCATTGAGCGGGTAGTAGACCTTGGCAGAGACAAGGTAAGTGCCCTTGGGCAGTGCAAGGTAGGCCGTGCCATATGCGTTCACCTGCCTTATCAGCTTGTTACCACTGTAGACCAGCACTGTGGCGTTAGCAGGTGCCCCGTCACTGTAGGTGACCCAGGTGCTCAGCCAGTAGTAGGTGGCTGAGCTGTTTGCCAGTGGGCTGGTGCCCCACGGCACAGTGGCCTTTAGTGTGCTGGGCACTGCTGGGAGGTAAACGGCTGTGCTGTTGTAGAAGACTCCCAGGGTCATGTTGTAGATGTGCCAGTTAGCCCTGTAGGCCCCAGCATATACCAGGCCCTGTACCAGTGAGCCTGAGCCTGTGGCGTTAGCGTAGACTGTGCCGTTCACCACGCTAAGGGTGTCAGCACCTGGCTTTGCCGTACCAGTGCCTATCACAGTGCCGTTAAGGGCATTGTAGTAGTAGACCGTGATACCTGTCAGTGGCTTGGGGTTCTCAGCTACTGAGCTCAGGCCAATGCCTGGTGCCCAAACCTCAGTTATGGTTGAGTTGAACTTAGGGGCACCTGACAGCACAAGGGTGACGTTAAGGTAGGCACCCCTGCCTGAGGCGTAGGAGGCAAGGGCTGACATTGGCACATAGACAAGGGAGGTGCCTGGTGGTACCACCAGGGTCACCTTCTGTTGTTGTAGTGCCTTTGCCGTAATGTTGAATGGTGCTGACTGCACCTGTGCTATCAAGGTGCCGTTTACTGCCGTGCTGAGCGGGTTGCTCACAAGGAAGCCGTAGAACATGGGCAGGTCAGAGCCTGAGATATTGGCCAGGGGCACTGCGTAGGGCTTTAGATAGGACTTGTTAGAGTAGAAGGTCACGGCAAGTGTGTTGCCGCTTGTTATGTAGCCAAGTGGCGTTACGCTCCCAGTGTAGTAGTAGAGCCCACTGTACTGTGCCCCACTGAGGCCTGTCACGGGCACTGTGTAGTTGTTCAGTGACGCATTGCCTGCGTAGATGGGCACTGGGAGGCCGTCAGCAAGCACTGTGGAGCCAAGCTGGAGCGGCAGGTACCTGCCGTAGGTCAGGTTGCCGTACCATATGCCAGTGCTTGTGTTATAGAGCGGCATAATCAGGTAGCCGTGGAGCTCCACTGTGGTGTCAGCATATGCCCCAGGTGCCCCTCCCAGCTCTATTGCCAGCCTGTCATTAGGAGGTATTGCCACTGAGGCAACTGCGTAGCTTCCCTGTGCCTGGAAGGGAGCCGTGAAGTTGTCAATTGAGGCGTACTGGAGCACGTCAGCTATCTGTGCTGGGTCAGTGAATGTCACGGCATTGGTGGTGCCCTCTATGTCAAGGTAAGTTGTACCTACCACTGTGGCAACAAGGAAGTTCACAGGGCCTGTGACGTACTGCCAGAAGGTCTCCTTTGCGTGAACCCTTGTTATTATCATTAGCCTGACGCCAGTCAGCACAAGGTCATTGTAAGGTATCCCGTACTGGGAGGCCACTCCCTGTGCCAGCTGGCTAAGGTTCACCTCAGGCTGGTAGGCACCTGAGGCTATGCTGGCGTTAAGCTGGCTCCAGCTGTAAAACGGATAGACTACCGTGAAGTAATAGCCTGAGAACCCTGACTCATTAAAGAAGTTGCCCAGGACTTGCTCATAGTGTGGCACATTGCTTGCCTCAGATGCTGGTAGCACCAGCTCAACTGCAGTGTAGAGCTTGCCGTTTTGTGTGTCATAGAACTCAGGGGCCATAACCACCCAGTTCTGAACGTAGGCATTGCCAAAGCCACCCCACTTTGCCAGTGCATAGTCTACGCCAGCCCAAACCACTATGGCTACACCTACATAGCCACTGACCTCTGCGGCTGAGCTCAGCACCCCAGCCGTGGTCACCAGTGCAACAGATGTTGCCGTGGCATCTGTCTGAGCGGCAAGGTAGGCACCAATTATGCCGTTAGCAACATAGCCTACTGCTGAGGTGGCAAAGGCAGGGCCAGCTCCCTGTTTGAATGCCGTAGCGAATATACCCTCAGGGTTATTGTTCACGGCTGGCACTACGTCAGTGTAGGCCTGGAAGCCTGCTGTTGCCTGCAGGTTGCTGTACAGGGGCACTGGGGCATTGGCTGGGATATTGATTGAGGTGCCCACCCAAACTGAGGCAGTGTCAAAGTAGGGTGGTGGGTGGAGCTGGGTGTTTGCTAGCGTTACAACAAAGTGTGTTGATACATTGCTCAGGCCTACGTCATAGAGCTCATTGGCAAGCTTCTGGCTGTAGAAGCTGGGGTAGGTAATGCTTGTTGTCTCCAGGTCAGTCACTGTGCCGTACTTGGTATAGAGCACACTGGAGTTCACGTAGCCGTAGTTGAGTGCATAGGCTATTTGGCCCTGCTGTAGCCACGGGTACAGCACCAGGTGTGCCGTTTGGCCTGGGAGAACTGACAGCTTGCTGACCTGGAGGGTGACGCCATCTATTGCGTAGGCGTAGGTGCTGTTGAGGGGCAAGGGCACTGTTTCAGGTGTACCTGTTGAGAGAGTGGCCTTAAGGGAGCCAGTGGCTGAGACACCTGCCACAGGCCTATTCCACAGGTTAATGGCCCCAGTCTCAACAACATTGTAGAGTGTTCCGTTTATGTAGAGATACTCAGGGTCATCTGTGCCCTCCACGTCATTCACAAAGGGCACTGTGAAGCCAGGGGCTGACATTGTCAGTGTGTTGAGGTTCCAGTCCACCAGTGCTATTGTGTGGGTGCCGCTATAGAAGGGCTTTATGGCGTTCCAGAGCTCAGCCACCTGTCCTGGGTAAGCCACAGAGCTCACGTCTAACGCATTGTAGTCATAGCCCCAAGTCCAAACCTGTTCCCAGGCGTGGAACACTGACTCTACCAGTGCCTCACTCACGTTAGCAGTGAAGAACGGAACCACGGGCACTGGGTTAGGCTGTGGCTGGAGGTTGCTGTACGTGAAAAGTGGGGCACTTGCCACGCTCACGTAGTTCACAATGCTTGCACTTAGGAGGTTCACAAGCACCACGTTACCTGACGCAGTGCCCACAAGGGCGTAGTTGCCGCTAACCACGGCAGATGTAGGGTTACCGTAGCCTCCGAAATTAATCTCCTTGACAAGGCTTAGGCTCACGCTTGGCACTGAGTAGCTTGGGTTCAGTGCCCCTGGGACTACCCTAACCTGTAATATGTAGAGGTGGGTTACACCCACGCCACCTGCCAGCACCAGGTAGGTGTCATAGCCCTCAGGGACTACTGCAAGCGGGTATAACTCTGCCGTGTTGTTTATGTCGCTTGGGCTAAAGTAAGTGACCTGCCAGTAGGGGAAGGCCTGGCCACTGCCAGTGAAGCCAAGTGGGGCAATTACAAGCGTGGGCCTCATTGGCCCAGTGCCTATGCTCCCTGGGGTATACTTGGCGTTAAACATGTAGGGCAGTGTAACAGTGCCTATGCCAGGGCTCACTGACACATTGAGGCCAGTGGCCATAAAGTACTGGGTTACCTGGGGTGTTGCCACTTCCACAGGGTACCAGGCAACACCTGAGTAGATGCCTACCCACTCCAGGCTACCAGCACTGGTCTTGTAAATCTTAAGGCCAGGGGCCATTACATAGATAAACGGGAACTGTGCCAGCCCCTTCTGCGGGTTAGTGAGGGTGTAGTAGTTCTCAGAGACCACTGGCGTGGTAAGTGAGTTGAGCTGTGGGGTGTCAGTTGAGCCAAAGCCGTAGCCACCTGTGGTGTTAGCTGGCACGGCTATGGGCTCTGTCACATTAATGTAGGGGTAGTAGAAGGCTACTGGGTCTTCCAGTGCCATTAGCCAGTAGCTGGAGGCCTGGGCAAAGACCACTGGAGCAACAAAGAAGGACTGGCCCTCTGAGTCAATCTCTGGAGTTATGTAGCCTGCTGGCAGGGCTGGCCCCTCCACCTCCCAGTAGGAAGGCCCTGTGGTCACGCTATCTGCCGCTAGCGGGTCTATGTCCCAAAATGTGCCAGTGGCTGGTGGTGGGTTGAACTTGGCCAGGGCTGGTGCAGTGCTGTTAGGGATAAGGATAGCGTAGTAGATGTTGCCCCTGTCAAGGCTTGTTTGGTAAAAGGAGCCTGTGTTGTCAAAGGCCTGCGTGAGGTTAAGGGTGACTCCCTCCCCTACAGTGGCAACTACTGCGTTACCACCCCAGGCCACGCCTGAGGCTATGGGGCCGCTTGCCCCTGCCACATAGTAGTTAGAGGCAATGAACGTGGTGGGGCTGATAAATGAGGCATATGCCAATGAGCTTGGGAGCCTCAGGATAGGCTGGAGGGCTATGGGTGGCATATTGAGCTTTGCTGGGGCGTAGCCTGAGGCTGTAGATGCCTTAGCCTGAGGGACAGCAAGGAGCTCTACGGGCATAAAGGTAAGTAGCACCATGGCTATAACCAGCACTGCGTAGAGCTTGTGCATTACCCACACCAGGAAGAAAAAGGTTAAGAAAAAGATAAAACCCTTTAGACCTTGGGGCTAGGCCTTGCCTTTACAGGGAGCTGAGCATCTTGTACTTGTCCTTGGTCATTGACAGCCTCTGGAGCACGTCAGCAGGTATATTGGTTATCTCCCCACCTCTTACCTCATTGCCGTGGCCCCAGCAGGCAACTATCACTGAGCTGTTAGGCAGTGGCTTGCCACCGTACTTAGTCCTTATTATGGGCACTCCACCTGCGGCATTGCACTGTGCTGTCCAAGACCTCAGGGCATCTACGCCCGAACCCAGTACGTTTGCCATGGTCTCACACTCGCTATTTTCTCTTTCTCCTTCTTGTCTAATAAACCTTTGCTATTTGATATCTAAAATGTAGTAGACTTATTAACCTCAACTGTGTTGCTGACGCCAGGGGTAAGCCTTGGGTGAGCTCCCCAGCTCTGAGGGATATGCCCAGCAGTGCCTTGACCAGTGTGAAAAGGAGTGCCAAAGGGTTTGTGCACAGGAACACCAAAACCCTGTAACCAGGCGTTTCTGTGAAGACCTGTGTCTACTGGAGTGCCACAGGCAGTGCCAGGAAGTCTAAGGGCACTAGCAAAAAAAGAAACTGTCTTCCCAGTGCCCTTCAGCCGTCTTCCAGGTAGTCAGCCAGCCTGTACTCCCACTCTGTGCCCTCCCTCTGGCACAGTTCCATGCACCAAACCCAGCAGGCGTCATAGCAGGCCCTTCTATCCTTTGTGTTGCCCTTGTTCTTGGCGTCACAGTACTTGTACCACATGTAGCAGTGCGGGTGGGCTTCCATGCAGTCCCTCTGGCACTCTAACAGGTCACTCACTGGCCTTCACCCCTCCTTGCAGTGCCGTAGAGGGCCCTGTACGCCTCTGTCTCCAGTTCCTCAGTGCCCTTGGCCCTCCCCTCTGCGTACTTCCTGCAAATCTCCACCATCTTGTCAGTGGGGTAGAAGAACACCACTGACCTGTTGCCCTCAATTGTAAAGTACTTGCCTGAGAACTTAAACCTCTTTGAGTAGACAAGCCCCATGGCCCTCAGCTTCCTGAGGTCAGTGTCACCCGTACGCCTCACAAGGCCAAGGCTGTGGTAGAAAAACTCAATCTTGTTGTAGGTGGCGTAGCAATCTGCTGGGTCTTCAAAGTTCTTCCTGCAGTACTCACAAAAACGGATAACCCTGGGGTCTTTAAAGTACTTGCCCAGTGAGTCACTGGCTGAGCACATCTAGACCACCCTTTTCCTTTGCCTTGTCCCTCAGTATCTCCAGCATTAGCTGACGCTCATTGGCGTGCCTTGACTTAAGCTGTTTGTAGTCAGTGAGCCAGGCTACCTTGTCCTCCACGTCAAGGTCAGTGAACTTCCAGTTAGCCATTATGTGCTTCCAGTCCTGGGAGCTCAGCTTCACCTTTGTCAGGCCCCTGGCAAAGGGCCTGCCCTTCCAGTACAGCATGTTGTCCCGCTCAAGGGTGTAGGCAACTATGGGGCCCCTCACAAAGTACTTGAACGGGAGCTTACCAAAGTACTTCATGTAGAGCGTCATAAGCTCATAGAAGTCATTGGGGTCATAGTCTATGATTATCTCAATGTAGGAGCCACAGCCACGCTCTATTAGGGAGCCGCTCTGGCCAGTTTGAGCGTTCAGCAGTGAGTCATAGAGCTTGGCAAGTAGCCTGGACATTTTCTCCAGGTCTTGCTTCACGTTAGGGTCTTGGCTCTGCTGTAACTGCTTTTCCAGCTCAGCCAATGCGGCAAAGGCCTGCTTTAGCTCCTGGTCAGTGGCAAGGAAGCTGTAGCCAGTCACCTTGCCAAGGGCAAAGACGTAGGTGGCCTGCTTAGTCCACTGGGCAAAGAGTATGTAGGAGCCCAGCGGCACAGGCCTGTTGCCCACGGCCCTGTTAAACTCCAGGTACGTCATGGACTCCTGCAAAAAGAGGGCAGGGCCGTAGGTACGCTTGCCCACAAAGTTCAGGTAGACCTCCCCTAACTTACCTACCCCTACCTCCCCTGTCACAGTGCCCCACCTCTGGGGCAGTTATACCAGTGCCCTTCAGGGGTTAAAAGCCTATCTGTGGGGTAGACACCATAGGCACTGCAAAAGGCCCCTGGGCGTGAGGCTACCCCAAGCGTCACAGTGCCCTTCTGCACCCCAAGGAGGGAGGGGTAGAAGTTGCTCCAGTGCCCTTGACGGGCAGGGAGGGGAGGGGTGCAGGGGTGGTGGTGGAAGCGTAGCAGGGCCCCACCAGCCAGCCCAGTTCTGGCCCCTACGGCATGGCACTCTGCCCCTGAGGTGGGCCCTGCTACGGGTACGGGGCACCCAGGGCCTCTAAGGCTCTGCCCCTATACCCAGCACTATGCAAGCCTACCCACTTATTTAAGCCTTGTCATTGCTGTCACTATTGCCTGGAAGGCCCCTGCCAGCCTGTGCAGGAAGGTCACAAAGAGGTTCAGCACCCTAGCCAGCCCCAGCTTTTTCAGTGCCTTTGCCCTGGGCCTTGCCTCTATGCGTACAGTGCCCCTGGGGTCTTTGCCAGGGCTGTGGTAAATGTGAATGTCCATTACCTTGCTCAGCTCATACATTATGCTATCAACTACCTGGAAGCCAGGCTCAGTGTAGGCTAGACCGTCACCTGCGGCTAACACAGTGCTCAAAGGCTGGAGCCCGTGGAGCTGGCGTACAGTGCCGTCAGAGGCCACCACCCTCACGTTATCAAACACCAGGGAGATGCCCCTGGCGTCAGGTGGCAAGGGCACTGGGTCTACCCTCCTTATTTTCGGTATTGGGTCAGTGCTCATAACAGGGGCATAGGTAGCACCCCTCACACCTGGTAGCTCCCCTTCCAGCACCACAGTGCCGTCTTGCCTCACGTAGGCCCTCACTATGTAGGTGCCAGCTGGAGGAAGGCCACCACCAGCACTGGCACCAGTAGCAGGGCCTCCACCAGCACCACCAGTGCCGCTAGGGCCAGCAGGGCTAACGCCAGGGCTAGCACTGCCTCCACCACTCCCTGCGTTAGACAGCCCTCCCGTTTCTTCCTCCCCTATGCCGTCAGGGTCAGCCTCCACCTGGCCT
>Ga0208312_100031_pt1 | contig 11538 bp, 21 predicted proteins | sample BED_Mat_virus_9__FD_187140 | JGI IMG/M metagenome (GOLD analysis project Ga0208312, IMG submission 187140) | Extremophilic microbial mat communities from Yellowstone National Park, USA - BED_Mat_virus_9_15 (SPAdes) (version 2) | ecosystem: Environmental > Aquatic > Thermal springs > Hot (42-90C)... | reverse complement strand
TAGCAATTTTTGTGGAATTATCTTAATGACATACAATAATTATTTATATTTGAATTTATTACACCTTAATCTACTTTAAAATTTTTTCAAATTAGAAATTATTTCAAACTAGAAATTATTTTAAAATCTATTTTTCTATAAGTTTATAGATTTCTATACTACAATAACTTTATATATTTCTATAAAATGTATAGGATGGTGATAAAAAATGGGGAATATATACAAATTTCATAAGGATGAAAATTTGTTGGTGGATTTTGAATCTTCTTGGGAAAACGAATTTAAAAGGAAAGGTGTAGTAAGAATAATTGCGTTTAAAAATGATGACGACCCGACTTTTAATGAATATCCTTTTTTGGAGCTAAATACAGTATGGTTCAATACAGACGGTTCTGATGCGATCTTTGTATTAAAAGATGGGTTAATTACGGATAAAATTCCATTAAAAAAATTAATTGGAATAATAAAAAGAGGTGAGTAAAATGGAGAATGAAGTAAATAATTATTCTTTAACGATTGAAGAGTTTAAGGAAATGTGGGATAGGGCTAAAGAAAAAAGTAAGGGATTGAATATTAATTATAACATAGTTGTTGACATTAATAACAATGAAATAAACGCTGATGATTATTTAATTCAGTATATTAATGGTGAATATTTAGTTTATATTTTTTATAAAGGTTATTGTATAGCTAATATTTATTTAAAGTACATTAAATTGATTTATTGATTTATTTTTAATTTTAAAATGTCATAATTTTTAAATAATATTAAATATTTAAGTATTTGATAGTAATGAAACATCTTTATAGAAATGGGGCTAAATATAAAGAAATAAAAATATTTGAAGATCGTTATGGAAAGAAAAAGGGGGACTATGTTTATGGGGCAGTAGTTGGGAAAGTAAAAAGAGAAAGGGAAGCTAAAAGGCATAGGAAATAATTTTTGAATAAATTAATCAGCTATATTTTTCTATATTTTTGTAGATTTCTATATTACAATAGGTTTATATATTTCTATGTTATAGGTTAATTGAGGTTTAAAATATGGAAGGAAATGTTAAGCGGTTAATGGATTTACCCTTAAAATCCATATATACTATAGGACAAGGCGAAACAAAGTCTGGTTTTGAAGTCTATTATCTCTTTGAATACAAGTCTGGCAATTTTTCAGAAAAGGCCGACAATGTTTACATGGTTTATGCGACTACGGTTCTTGGAGAATGGTTAACAGAGAATTTTGAGAAGCTTAAGAAGGTAATATTTGAACTTGAGATTGAGTTCAAGGATTCTCAATATAATAAAAAAATAGCTGTTCCGGTGAGGGTTAAGAAAATTTCAGATAAACCTAGGGCTCCGGTTCAAGTCCAAGAAGAGGGCTTTTAAAATTTATTTTTTCTTTTTATGTCAATTTTTGTTATTAGATTTGAAAAAGATAATTCAGTCATTAAAGAATGGGTTTTTGAAGGCAATGAAGATTTAGGGAAAGCTTTAATTGAAGAATTAATTATTAATTTCCAGTTTATTAATAAAATAAGGGGGTTTAAAAATGAAATCTAAGAAATATATTTTCTGTTATGATCAATACAGTTATCTACAGGATAGAGTAATAACACATCATGTTTCAATTTATGCTAAAAATATTAAAGAAGCAGAGAGCAAATTGGAGAGATTAGGGTATAAGAATATTTATTTGAAAAAGAAAAAAAGAAAGGTGAATTATTGATTCGGGAATTATTTAATGACATAAGGGCCATAAAATATAGAGATTTGTCAGGGTTTAAAGGTTATTATGTTGAATATTCAGAGTGGTTTAATAAATTAAAATTTGATAATGGAAATAATCTTAAAGTTCTCGATATAGGTTCTGATAGGTGGAATACTTTTTATCATTATCTTAAATTTAGAGGGTTTTATATTGATTATTATGAGGGTTATGATATTAATTATCATATTATTATAAGAAATGGACAAGAATTAATAGATAAGGAAAATTTAACTGTAGAAATTTTTATCGGGAAAATAATTGCCGGTTTTAATTTAATTAAAATTGATTGTGAAGGGTGCGAATATGATTTATTAGATTTAATGGAATTTAGAAAGGGGATCAAATATTCTATTGCAATTCATAATTTTAAGGGCCTTGAGAATAAGTTTAATTTCTGGAAAAGAGAGCTTAAGAATTATGAATTTAGGTTAGCTTATATTACTCCAGATAAATTGGAATATCTTTATATCAAGAATTAATATATCTTTTAATTAATTCTCTTAATATTTGACTATATTTTTTTCCTTCCTTTATCGCTTTTTCTTTAAATTTTATCAATAATTCATCTTCAATTTCGAAATTAAATTGTTTCATGTAGGTATATTGTATTATCTAATATATAGTTTTCTATGTTTATAGGAAAATATAAGAAAATATTTATATTTAAAATCTATATATAATTATAGATTATGGGGGTTAAATTTAGATATGGGTGAATTGTGGAATAAATATAAAAATTATGTTAAGGAAAAGTCAGGATTATTAAAGAAAGAAGAGGGGATGCTTTCGATAAAGAATGTTGTTCTAGCAATAGTTTTTGGTGTTATAGGTTTCGTTGTGTTCATGAGTGTTCTGCCAACTATGTTATCAAGTATTAATGTTGTTTCAAGCAATGCTACTGATACTCATGTTTTGGGTTCTGCGGGTGTTTCAATTCTTGATATTGTTCCTTTGATTCTCATTATCGTTCTGATTGTGATCGTTTTCGAGCTATTTTTGAGTAAGGAGGAATAAAAATGTATTTCGGGAAGTTGAAGGAAAGTGCTTCAACTTCTTTATTTTATTCTTTTTTGTTATTTGTTATTTCTTTTGCCATAGTAATAGCAGGGTTAAATTATATTTGGGGAAGGCCGGCATTGATTTGGTTGCCTTTAAGTGTTTGGAATCTTTTAATTACATTAGGGATCTTTTTATCAATAATGATTATCTTAGTTATTGTGGTAAGGAGGTTTATATGAATAATAAAATTGTTGTTTTGGGGGTTGTTTTTATTTTGTTATTTACTATAAATTTAACTTTAAATAATTCTCATGCAACTTCAATTTCAATTTATCAGATTCCAGTTACTATATATAATTATCAGAATATTTCTACTCCTAGCCCTTTTCAAGAAATGGTTCAATTAAGTGAAAGTATGATAAAAGGCAGTTATGGCATTAATCTTGTTTTTAATGGCAATACTGCTAATTTTGAATTTGTTTATAGGAATGGCCAAGTAGTTCCGGCATGGATTGAAGGAAATAATTCAGGGACTTTATTAATTTTTTTAAAAATAGTAGGCATTTTGGCTCATAGTTCAATAACTATTTATTTGGATATATTTCCGGTAACTATGAATTTATTATCAGATTCAGGTTCATATGGGATAGGTGAGAATCCAGAATTATCAAAAACATATGGTTTATATGATGATGGTTCAAGTGTATTTGATTTTTATGATAATTTTAAAGGTTCATCATTAAATGGAAATAATTGGGTTTATGGGGGTACAGGCTCGATTAAAGTTGATAATTACGTTAATATTACTTCTACGGAATATGCTTATATAATTTCAAATGAAGGTTTTAATCCTGAGAATACTATTTGTGATCTAATGGTGGTTCAAGCTGATTATAGTGGAATATATCTTGAAGGTAATGGACAAGTATATAACGGTTGGGCTGTTGCATCTATGACTGGGGGTTCAAGAAATAATAGTGTTGGATATTTTGCAATTGTAAATAATCCTTATATTTATTATTATTATGGAAGTTATGCAAATGTTATTAATGACTTTGACGCTTCACAATCTCGACCTTATTTTGGTCTTGGTCTCGTTTTTAGTGAATCATGGCAGTCAGTAAATAAAGAAATGTATGCAAATAGTTATACTTTATATTCTAATCAGACAGTTAATTATGTTCCTTTTCCTTCTTCAGTCTATTATGGAATAGGAATTTATAGTTTAGGAGGATCTTCTTATATTAATGTTTCATGGATTGATGTTAGGGCTTATCCCCCTTATGATATTATGCCAAGTGTATCCTTTGGGATCGTTGCTTCAGTTACATATAATCAAGTTTCAAATACAAATAATCAAAATTTAAATAATTCGAATTCATATAATATAACATCTGGGGATTTTGAATTTAATAATCAGTATTTCTCTTTTATAATTGATCCTTTGTTCATTTTCAGCTTATTAATAGTCTTATCTTTGATTTTTGTTATCTTTATGGCAATTGCAGTAGTTAAGAAAAGGTGATAAAATGAATAAAAAATTATTATCATTATTAATTTTATTTTCTCTTTTATTACCTTTATCAACTAATGCTTCAAATTCAAGTTTATCAATAACTTTTATCCCTGAAAATATGAGTCAGAATTATAATGTTAATATTCATAATCAGAATAATACATTTAATTCAACATATCAATTTAATGGAGTTAATGAAATTACTAATTTAACACCAGGTGTTTATTATATAAAAATAATTTCAAAAAATTATAATACTTTAAATATTAAATTAAATTTGACACAAAATATAACATTAGAATTATATTTCAATTCTAATATAATAGGCTATGGGTTTCAGAATTATTATTATGTATTGTTCACAATTATGTTGATAATGGCTTTGTTTGGAATTTTGATCGTTATGGTTTATTATATGAAGGGGGTAAAGATAAAGTGAATAAGTGGTTTATAATTTTATTAATCATAATTTTCGTTTTGTTTATTTTATTTGGAGTTAATACTATATCCTATAATTCAAATTCATTAATATTTCAATTAAATTCAAGCGTTATAAATGATAATATTATAGTAGAAGGAATTATATTTATATTTTTTATAATTATGGTTTATATTGGTTATAGGGTGATAAAATGAATAATAAAATTATTGTTATTGGTATTATCTTTACTTTATTATTTATTATAAATCTTACATTTAATAATTCTCATGCTTCTTTAAATGCGCTTTATCAAGTGCCGATTATTTTAGTTAATAATCAAAATATTTCTACTCCAAATCCATTTCAACAGATGATTCAATTAAATGAATCAAATTATAAAGGTTATATAATTTATAATAGAAGCTTTGCTAATTTTGAATTTGTTTATAACAATGGAACAGTTATTCCGGCATGGATCGAAAATAATAATTCAGGAAAATTAATAATATGGTTAAAGATAAATTCTATTCCAGCTTCAAGTTCAAAAACGATTTATCTGGATATATTCCCCGGAAATGATAATCTATTAAATGCATCTGGAAAAAATGGAATAGGGGAAGCACCAGAACTCAGCCCTACCTATGGAGAATATGATGATGGGGCAAGTGTGTTCAATTTTTATGATAATTTTGCTGGGACTACTCTTAGTTCGAAATGGGTAGCTAATGGGGCTTCTTATACTATTAATAATGGTTTAACTTATAATATGGGAAATAATTATGATACTCTTCTTTCAGCTATAAGTTTTATTTCTCCATACGTGATAGATTACTTTGGAAAGGGAATTGAATATAGTTCTCAAGTAGATGAAGGGGTTTATTTTAACGTTCAGGGAATATCGGCTAATTCAAATGGAAATCTTTGGGCACAGAGAAATATTAATAGTAGTGGTGGGGTTGATGCATTTTATGTTTATACTTCAGGTGGCTTTGCAGAAGAAGCAAGTTGGCCATATTCAATAGATGGAAATATGCATATATATACTTTAATAGATGGTCCGAACAATAATCCCTTAATAACGCAAACAAACTATTCAACAAAAGAAACTTTTACTTCTATGCCTTCTACTTATAGCTCAGGCACTTTCGGACCAAGAGCTAGTATTGGAACAATATATTGGCAGTGGATTCGTGTACGTGCTTATCCACCCAACGGCGTGATGCCAAAATTAGTTTTTGGTTCATTATCTTCAATTACAGGAATTTCTAAATCAGAGGAAATGAATATTCATACTAAAATTTATGCTTTGAATCTAACTTTACCACAGACATGGGGAATCTATGGATTTTTCAATTATACAATTTATGGAAAGAACTATTCTATTTCAATTTCGAATTTGACAAATAGTTATTATCTTAATTTGAGCATAAATTATAGTTTTTCTATATTTAACAATACTACTCTTTCTTATAATTTATCTTTATATGCTTATAAACTTCAAGATTACGTTGCTATAAATCATTTAAACTATAAAGGAAGATTAAATGTAACAATTACTCAAAGAGAATATAATTTATCTTTAAATGATTCAATAATTAAATTTGAAAATGTTAATAATTTTTATTATTTCTGGAATCAATACGGTTACAAAGTTATAGGATCAATATTAATAATTGGATTATTTTTATTCTTTATATCAAGGTTAAGGAGGATGAGATAAATGTTAGCTAATGAGATTTATAATTTTATTATATCAAGTAAGTTAATTGAAGGTATCTTTATATTGCTTTTTTCTATATTCATATTGATATTTATAACTAAAAATTTAATAATAATTAGTGGAATCATTTTATTGATTTCTATAATCTTATTTACTTTAGCTTATCTACCTTTATGGTTATTTTCTTTATTAATCATTATGGTTATAGGGGAATTATATGCTAGGGAAATCAAGGGGGTAAAGCAATGAATAAGAAAATAATAGTAATTTCAGTAATAATTTTGATTATTGCATCTGCTTTAATTTTATATTTAGGGCATTCATCTGGGTTTTCTGCTTACGATAAACGTTATTCACCTAATAAATATTTAACCATAAATATACAAAATTTCATAGATAATAAAATGTATTATTATCTCATAATTTACTCAGCATCAAATATAACACCTTCATGGAATGCATATTGGTTTTATGTATTAAATATAACTCAGCCAAAAACAATAATAGAATTAGCAAAATTTTATACTAATTTAAATCTCTCTACTGAACAGATTACGAAAATAAATAATCCTTATGTTGTTTATCCTATTCAATATTCTAATTATACTCAGATCCCTGTTTTCAACGCATCAAATAATGCATTTAAATATGAAATTATTGCAACTCCGGATTTACAAGCTTATGTGAACAATAATAGCTTACCATTTCCAAATAACTATTCTCTGGATGGAGTCATATTAAATATTTATTATATGTCTTTTGATATTGAACCCCCCTATTATTTTGGTGGTCAGAATAATTATTCAAATCTATTTAATACAATAAATCTATGGCTTACTCAGAATGGGACAGTTTTTAAAGTTCTAGCGAATGGGGAATTCTTTTATAGCATAAATTGGACAATTAATGTTTCAGCAGTTGGGTTTATTCAAAATAAATATAATCTAATTTTTTTAGACAATGGATATAAATATTCTATTTCAATTTACAGAGTTATTGTTAATTCTTTTAATTATACAGTATATAGTCAATTAATTGACCAATTTAATATAACATCTAACTATCAATTAAATTTAAGCTATGGGCAATATAAGATAATTGCTAGATATGATAATCATACTTTTTATTATAATTTTACTTTAAATTCAAATACAGAAATAAATTTAAATTATTTTGCTAACCAATTCAATGTTTTATATTTCGCAATCGCTATAATAATAACTTTTATGCTTTCAATAATAGTATTTTATTTTACAAAGAATATAATATTATCAATGATTTCTTTTAATATAATATTCTTAATTTTTATGACAATGAAAATTATGAATTTCAATACATCATGGTTATTCTTACTGATTTTTGGAAATATATTCTATGTTTTATTAAGAATCTTTGGAGTTGATAAAGAATGAATTTGAGAAAATATTTCACATTTATTTTCTTTCTAGTTTTTCTTTATGATCTAATATATTATATGTATTTCTTTAATGAAATCTATAATGCGTTCTCAATGATAAATATGAGCTTATTAAATCCTTCTTTTGCTTTTAATGAAGCAAAAAGTAATTTAGCTTCAATAAGTATGAACCCTTTATTTTTAGGGTTTACTTCAATAATATTACCATTTTATACGTTTTTTCAATTCATTTATAATATACTAGATTTCTTTTATTCAATAATTGCCGTTTTTATAAATATATTAACTACACCTTTTTCAATTTTTCCTTATCCAATAAATATACTGTTTCCGATTATATTTTATATGATTTTAGCGATTTATTTATTGACATCAATAAGAATTTTGGAGAGTGGTCTTTCGAATGAATAAAATAACTAAAAAACAAAAAAAGAATTCAAGAAAATATGCCGAAAGAAAAAGAAAAATTAACAATAGATATAATAGAAACATAAGAGATTATAGAAAACTATTAAAATTAAAAAGTAATATAGTTTTCAAGAATAACTTTGATAAATTCTTGGAACAGTGGAGGAAAGAATATATCGAAAACGAAGGGGGTAATAAAGAATGAGCTATAGATTAATTAAGATATTGCGAAAGGATGGGACAATAAAGGAAATTAAAGTAAATGTAAATTCTTTCAATAATGAAAAAGTTACTATTGACAATTATGATTATTATATACCTGCACAGGCTGTTTTTGAAGAGAATAAAGGAATTTTATTTAAAAAGAAAATAAAAGTAGCTTATGTATTAGAAGGTAATCCAAAACCGATTACATGGTCAACCCCGGATTATAGCCTTGACAAAATTTTACAAAGCAAAATAGATTCAGATTTATTTAATAGATTAGAAAAAAATAAAGCTGAATTAATCCTTTATGCATTGTTAGGTAGCATTATTGGTTTACTTTTAGGTTTCATTTTAGGTCATGATGTCTTTACTAACACTAATAATTATAGGATTGTCAGAGTAATAGGGGCGATAGTATGGAATCTAATAAGGTAAAAAAAGAAAAAACTGATGACATAATAAAAGAAGTAGATAATACATTAAAGAATTTAAACAATCAAGAGAACTTAAATATATTCGATATCTTAAACTCTGAAGAGCAATCTGAATTTTTTAAAACATTGAATCAAATGTATGAAGGGATTGAGACAAGAACAGAAATACCTGACAAAGAATTAAAACTTATTGTAAGATATATCTATTATGCTGAAAGAGTTAATGAATATTCACCGGAAACAGCTAAAAAACTTTTAAAAATTTTAAATGAATATTATCATTTACTCATTTCGAAAGAAAGAAAAGGAAGAAAAGAACTATTTGAAACACTTACACTTGGGGGACAAAAAGCATCTGAAGAGAACCGATCGGGATTTTTCTCAAGATTATTTAAAATATAAACTATGAAAAATATAATTATTGGAATAATTGGAGCAATCGGTAGCGGAAAAACCTTATCAGCTGTTTATTTAAGTTATCTGGCATGGAGATATAATAATTTCATAATAATGAGCAATATGAAAGAATTAAAGTTTCAACAATATTATATAAGAGATCCACTAAGCCTATTGGATTTCGATTATGAAGAAAATAAAAATTACCTTTATATCGATGATGAAGCTTATGTTACTCTTGATTCATCGGGTAGAACTAAAAAAGTTAGGGAAAGGACTTATGCCTTTTTGCAAACCAGAAAAAATAATGTTTCAGTAATCTACACTGCACAATTACCTAAATCAGTAGACCGCAGATTACGGGCAAACACATTTTATTACATATTGCCTTCTAATCTTAAAGAAATACCGGAATTGAATGTTATATCTCTTAAATGGAATATCTTTAATTACCTTGAGTCTTATGAGAATGATGAACCCCCAGACAGGTCAAAAAATGTATTGATTCCCAAAGGAATCTTTAAGCTTTATAACACGAATGAAAAAATAAAGCCAGAGATAGAAAAAGATTAAATAAATTTACTATAGAAATAAATATACAAAAATATAAATGACATTATTGATATAAAATAAAAAATCAATCTCCATAAAAATGAATCATAAGAATTCATAAATTTCATAATTATTTTCAAGATTATTTAGAATTCTTTCCTTATAGGCAATATAGTCCTCCATATTTTCAAAAGGATATCCTTGCCTGCCTATGTATTTCATTTTCAATGGAATTCTCTTGACCTCTTTTTCATCAAAATCGATAACTACATTTTCCTCTACAGCTCTTTTTAATCCCGAAAATTTATTATCTTCATAAATATAAACATTAATTTTATCATTAAATGGGGTCATATCAATTACATAATGATTCTTATCGATATAACCCAGTTCAATGAATTTATTATAAGCATTTTCAGTCTGGACGCCTTTAAGCTTTAAATGAAGTTTACCGGAATCATCGATATAAAAATAATCCTTTGGAGAATAAAGCCATGTCTTTCCCTGAAATTCTTTTTTCAATCCTCCAAGCTCATCTGACTCTTGGATCTGAAATGGAATAAAAAAAGAATCAGTATCAGTGTAAAAGACTCTTTTTAACTGTTTTCTCAATTCAAAATTATATAATCTTGCGTAAGCAGTAACTTCTGATGCAATAAGTGGAGAATATCTAGCTTCAGATTCTCTTTTAACAATTAAGAAATCTTTATAATAATGAATTTTAATAGTTTCAAAATCAAATAATTTGCCCTTTCCTTCATTATCTCCCATTTCCTTCATAAACTGAATAGTAGTTTCATCTATGCCATATTTCTCTAATTTCTCTTTTTCATTTAACAAAATTATCTCTGAATGCTTCCGGTTTTCTCCAAACTTTCCATAAAGAGAATTAAGCATTAACTTATAGAAAATTTTCTTTCCCCCTTTACTATTCTTTTTTAGATTATAGAAATGCCTGATATAATTTTCAAATAAAGGATAAGAATAAAAGGAATAACCTTTATTGACTATAACATCAAAACCATTCTCCCTTAATGCTAAATATTCTTTTCCTGTAATCCAGACATTTTTAGCATTATTAAGAAATATAAGCCTTTTATCAATTGCCCTGACCGGAACAATTAAATTATTTTTTCCAAAAAAGTCAACATTCAATAAATAATTTAATTTATTATTCTTTATGTCATCATCAGATATTCGAGAATCTACCTTTCCTTTATAGCGGATTGAATAATTATTAAACATCGAGAAGGGATATAATGAATTTATATCGTAATCATAAATATACTCCCCTCTTAAAAGCCTGAAAGGAAAGACTAATCCACCCCGGTATGAAGCTAATGCATCCTGAACTAGAACCTTAGGAAATGTAATTGTCCTTTCGAGATAATATTTTTTAAATGTTTTTAATGCACTGCTCGGAGCAGTCAATCCTTTAACAATTGTATCATCACTAAGAAATTGATCCATAATTTTGTAAAGGATCTCTGTGTCTACCCTAACAATTTCTTTCATTCTTTTATTCAATAATTCATTCCACGAATCTGAATCTAGCTTATATTCTTCTTCAGATAAAGCTTTATTTTCTATATTAAAACTTTGAGCTAATTCCCTTAAAGAAGACCGGAAATAATTCATTGAATCAATGAAATTAATTGTAATCTTATCATCATTTGACTTTAACTGAATAAAAATTGAAGTAT
>Ga0208312_100030_pt1 | contig 12036 bp, 21 predicted proteins | sample BED_Mat_virus_9__FD_187140 | JGI IMG/M metagenome (GOLD analysis project Ga0208312, IMG submission 187140) | Extremophilic microbial mat communities from Yellowstone National Park, USA - BED_Mat_virus_9_15 (SPAdes) (version 2) | ecosystem: Environmental > Aquatic > Thermal springs > Hot (42-90C)... | reverse complement strand
TGAGCGATTTTTTGTGCTACACGCATGAAGACGGCTTTTTGTGCAGAATCGGTGATTAATTTAGATAACCTGTGTGCAAAGGCGTAAGTCGTTAGGTTTCTGCCGAACCCTGCAGGGATCGTGCCGATCCCCGCATTAGGTAAAAGGACGTTGTGTGGACGGTAATGAGAAAAAACCCTGTCGGATCTAGATTTCTTATCTATTCCTTCTGAGTTAACAACAAAAAAACCTCTCTTCATCATTATCGATTACTTCACCATTATCAGCACAGACGGTATAGATTCCGTCTGTGATTATCTCCTTACACTGGGTTACAACATCTGCCTGAGGAGTCTGGTTTAGAAATTGGCTTTGGATTAGATTGATTTGAGTTTGAACGATTGATTCTGTCATACTGATTCTCATTCACAAACAGCTGTTTATAAATATTTAGTTTCATGGATTGCGTAATATCGCTCCCTAACTAATAAAGAAAAGTTTCGGACGACTAGATACCCACTACTCGAAAAAACGACTTGGTTTAAAAGTGGATAATGAGATATGGATAGTAATAATCTGCATATACATTTTTGGACAGTATAACATCGCCTACGTGATTATATCTTGAGACTACGACTCTGTTCCAGCCCAGGGACTCTTCGAAACCTATCTCGTTATCTCCCTGGACGATCCCTATCGTCGGCAGAGAGTGGAGATCGGCATGTCGTACCTCACCTGGTATCATTATTCTGGTGTCTGAGACCTCGAAATCGATATTATATTCCTTCAAAAGGTCGATTACCTTTTCCATTTCTTGTCTATAATTTTCTTCATCTTCATCCCATTCTTGTGCCATTTTTGTCCCTCATTTTATATTCTCAAACAGCTGTTTAAAAACATTTTGTGTCACGACGACGCATAGCGTCTCTGCTGTCTTCCTCGAGAACCGCGGAGGATGAGGAAAAATGAATAAGTCCAATAAAACTTCTATAAAGCTTCCTTATACCATTTTTAAACCTTTTGTTTTAAGTTGTTACTGGTGGTAAAATGCCCACAAAAAGGACTGCAATAATGTTGAGGCTAAGACCCGAAGATAGAGAAGTGATAAGGCAATTAGCTAAATATTATGACATCTCTGAAGCTGACGTAGTAAAGATACTGATACGCGAATATTTGAAAACCCACAAAATTGAGTTGGACTCTTATGACAAAAGATGAAATAATTAAGGAAAATGAGGAATTACAGCTCAGGTACGCTAAAGCTATTAATACTATCAGTATTTTAGAACGAAAGTTGGAGAAATTGAAGAAGGAGAATAAAAGGTTGAGAAATGAAAATAGAAAGTTAAAGAGACAAAACAGGGTACTGAGGAGAGCAATGGAAATCGTAGAGCAGATGAATAAAGAAGAATTAGATTTCAAAAGAGTAATACAGCTTTTAAAAAATAGGGACAGAAAAAGAGAAGATAGTTGGGGTCGAAACGGAGTAAAAAACTCATCCTGAATTTTTCTCTTCTAGTTTTTTAAGTTTTTTTAGTAGTATGTTTCTGAGTGTTCTATCACTTAGTAATATATCAATGATGTCATCAGTGTACGCCTCTACAACTTCTTTCAGATCACTATAATCTAATTCAACTTCATCTATGTTGTAATCAAGTTCGGCTTCATAGTCGGCACACAGAACAGCCTTTTCGAGTTTGTCATAATAACATAAATCTTCTTCCAGCTCCCTGTGATGTATCTGGACTGGAACTCTCATTGCTCGCCACCATTATTGACTTTGTTGGAAAGTGATAGATAACGTTTGAGAGCTTCTCTAATCACATCACTTTTAGTTACCCTTGAATTTATAGCATATAAATCGAGCTTTTGGAACAAGTCCTCCTCTAATTTAACTGTTATTACACGAATACGTGGTATTTTTATCTTATTCCCCCAATCATATAACTTAAGAGCTTCTCTAATTACGTCGCTTCTAGTTACCCCTAACTTCACAGCATATAAATCGAGTTTTTTTAGTAGATCCTCCTCTAATTTAAATGTTAGAACTCTCATCTCTGTGTTCAGTTTTACTTTTATTTCCATTTTTACCCCCCAGTTTATGTATTACCAAGCTAGTCTTTTAAGCTTTATGGCTAACAGGTTAGGACAAATTGAGAGCGAGAAAGGAGAGAACTATTTGTTAAAACAGCTGTTTGATAAAGAAGGTGAGCCAGGAAGCGGAAAGCCCTACAGGGAGAAAGCGGGCGTAAAGCAAGGAAAGAAAGGGGCGAATAATATATAAGGAAGAAATATATAATATAGGGGGAGGGGAGGAGAAGAAAAGATGCGTAGTTCAATTAATGAATCTTCTTTTGATGTTAATAAACTTTTCGGTCTTATCGATAACGCAAAAAGACAGCTAGTAAGCTTATTCGGTAAAATCTCGTTAAAATTACTGGGTGTCAGTGACCCTCTGGACTTAGCAGAACTGCCAAAATGGGCTAAAACGAAAATTAAGGATGAATATGGAGCCATAGAGATTGACTACGACGGCTACGCCAACAGAATACTTATAATAAAAATGGAAGACCCTTGGACAGATAACATTTCTAAACGCCATGGGAAATCTGCGTTTATAATTTATTTCTCATATCAGACGACTAAGCCCCTTGTCCCCGCTCAAATGCACTGGAAAATAAACAGCATCTTTAAAGTGATGAAGAAGTTAAATGAAAAAGGCTATCGTGTGTTTCCAGCAATCTTTGCTAATAGCATAACTCCTGGAGCTTTAAAGATACTGCAAAACCCTAAAATTAACATCAAATTCTTCAGTTCATTATCTGACTTATTAAAATGGATCTATGAAAAGCTGTTATACAGACTGCAGAAACTAATAGAAGTAGCAAAGTTTACATTCAAATTCGATAAGATATTTACCTTTTTGAGAGTAGTAATTGAGGGGCTGGGCTTCAACGTCCCTACCCCCATTCTTGAAGCTTGGGCGTTAAAGCCCAAGTTCCCCGAGCGTTAAAAAGCGTTAATCCCGACGCCTAACTTTATCAACCTTTTTTCTCACTTTAGTAATAAAAATTCAAAGAACGTAAGTCTCAAGTTTAATTTCAAAAACTTTCTTCTGCGTTTTCAAAAATTCTTTACAATTTCTCCTCGTAAAGCTGGGAGTTATTACAAAATTAATGTCTAGACCAGCACTATTTTCATTTAATTTCTTTATAATGACGAAAACTCTGGGAAGACATGAACAGAAATAAATTACAATTATCAGGGCGATGAACAGATATTTTTTCTAAAACAACGTACTTTATGAAGAGAAATTTTTAGTGCAGGGGCAGAAATTAACGACGTGAACAGAAATAGGGGAACTGTTGCACGTACGTAGTATACTGTAAAGTATCTATATCTAAAAAACTAAATATAATATAATATAAGGAGCTACTAGAGTAGCGTACTGTAAAAGCCCCTAGTAAGCCCCCTTGTAGCCCTTGTAGCACCGTGCTATAGCCCTGGGTTTATTCCCTTTTACTTTTTTTGTTTATTATATAGGGGTTAATTTCACCGAGTTGATACTTTTTCAGTAACTTCATGGTCTATTGAGAGAAACACAGCAAAGTTAATAAATCATGTGTGGTTATATTCAAGTTATGAAAAGTATGAAAAGAACAAAAACTAACAGTTCTATTATTGACGGTCTAGCGACGGCTATGACTGAAGACGAGTATAGGAAAGCAGTGGAGTTTCACAGGTTCCTTGCAAGCATAAGTAATTGTAACCACGGAGTCCTGAGCATTGACAGGGAGAAGTTGATTAAGGTTGCCTCCGCTTTTATGGAATGCGACGCCCTGGAAGCATACAACATCCTGAAGGAGATGAAGGACTACGGCTGGATACTGACTTGGGACAGGGACTTCGTTATAGTCAACTTGGAAGCGAAGACATGATTTTTTATGAAGGGTAAGAAGTGTTTGTTTTACACCCTTTTCCCCGCAAAGGTGTGGCTCAGCGGGCTGGGGCGTGAACACATTCTCCCTCAAACAGCTGTTTGAGGGATTTTGACGTAGGGGTCGGGCTTTCGTGCTTTGGGTTCGCTTGGGTCGGGTTGAATGTATTTTCTCTCAAACAGCTGTCTTAGAATTTCTGCTCACCCTTCTGCCCCTCGTGGTTGTGCAGTTCTGTTAGGCAGAAAACTTTATATACCAGACCAACGGAGAGTATAGTGGGGATAAAAAAATGGCAACCCAAGTTCTAAGTCCAAGTCAATCCACCTCAAGTCAGATTCCAGTTTATGAAAGTTGTCTGCTAGTAAGCAGACATAAGCTACTTTCAGCTCAAGAAAGCGATATAAACAAAGTATGTAAACAAGTGACAAAGACAGATATGTTACCAACCGATGCAAATGAATTAAAGAAATATGTTGAGCAGTATACTGCTATCATCGGAGTTATACCATTGCCATTACAGGTGCAGTTATTACAGATCAAAAAATCAGTACTACTTTTCTACATGGAGGCATTAGGAACTACACCAACCCGAGAGCAAGCTGAGGAACTTTTAGCGAGGAGTGGGTTGGAGGGAGTCATACTTCCTCCCACCAAACAAGGAGAGCCCTATAGAGTGAGTGTGTATAAGGGTCTAATTAGGGTTAAAAATATTGTAGTAGAAGATGAATGGGTAATTCAACACTGAGGTGAGCCAGATGACGAACTGCCTAGAATATTTATTACAAAACAATTATAATTTACGGGGTTATTCCCCAGATACATACTATTATTTATCTAACGCCTCACATTCCGAAGAGGAATGTGAGGGTCTATTTGCCTATGCACAGGCACGTTTCGGTTAAAAGCCAGCCCATTTTTTATTATTTCACGCTGTCAAACAGCTGTTTGAGGATTCTATGTCATCACCACCCCACCACCTACGGCGACGTGTTGCAAAGTTTTGCTTAACGTGTTACGTAGAAAATTTAAATATAAATCGATAAGAGAATATAAGCAAGGATGGGCAGGATCGGTTTCCTATGCGGGAATTCACTACTCTTAAATATAGATGACGAAGTCGTTTCACTGAAATTTAGTAATAACAAAATTACCGACGTCGATGTAGTGAATAAATATGACCAGTTTACCAGTCAGTGCAACGAAGTTGAGGCAGATATTGAGCTACTATATACAGCAAAGTACTTCCCGAGGACATATTATTCAATCTACAGAGTTGTGCTACAACTTCAATCACCAAAAAAGCTATATCTACTGGAGCAGTATAACGGAACAACGGGATTAGCAATGTACTATGTATGCAGGAGCTTCAAATTATGCTTGAAAAAATTGACAGGTTTGAAGAAGACTAAAAAATAGTTTTTCTTCTTTTTTGTTCTTATCTATTTCCTTTTTTGCAGAAAACTATCCTTGGAATATATTAAGTTCAGAGAGCAATTTTGAGGATTTCTCGTTTAACTCCCCACGCACTCCTCTCCTTATTATGTTAAACATGTACAGAGAAGCCTCTAAAATCGTTTTCTCATCGTATTTATCTATTATAGACAGATATTTTTCGCAGTCGGCAACGTAACCGTTTACCAAACCGCGATAAGTAAGACGTCCATCAATTTCATAAAAGTCGTCTATAGGGATTCCTACAGAGAGGGAAATTAAAAAAGCCTTCTCGTCTACGAGGTGTTTTTCACGTTTCTTAACACAATTATAAATTGCCGAAACCATTTCTTTTTGGGTAATCATATTATACACCTAGAATTACAGTAAATAAAACTGATGGTGGGAGAAAGGAAAAACAAGCATACATGAAACTGTAGCATCATTAAAAAACAGCTGTTTTCATCACTTTCATTATAAAAATGGGGGTTAAGGGGGCGAAAAACCTCGCCTCTCTGAGGCGGGGATGGATAGTCCCCTTATATTTAAATACTTCTTTACAAAAATTTCTCTTAAAAGCAGGAAGCTCCGCCCTTAAGGGCGGAGTAGCTCACGTTCTTTTGCGTAGAGGACTTTTCCGTGAATTTTTAGGACTCCAGTCCTGTCATACTCTGCTAACGCGTCTAGGTATTCCCTGTAAGCGTTGATGATATAATCTACCCTACTATGCATTCTCTCCAGGATCTTTTTCTGCTCGTCGGTTAACTTATGTGCCACCATTTTTCACCCCATTAAATATTAGACCACTATTTATATCTACATTTCACTCCACATTCCCGTCGCCATCAAAACATATATTATGCTCATCACCTCTCCGAACGACGCTATGAAATCGATAATTAACGAGAGGTCATGGACAAACAGCTGTAATGGTGGAGCGATGAACGGCAACGATATGCTGGACGTCATAGGTATCAGTATAGCTGTGAAATACACTAAAATGCTCTCGAAGCTGTTGAAGATGAACTGAAGCAGTAAATAAATGAAGATTATTTGCATAGTACTCATTTCCTGCTGTGACAAGTTTAAGAGGTAATTCCTTGTGAACAACGCAGAAATAGTAGCAAGCCCTGCTATTGCCCCTCCTACTAGTATGCCACCACTTTGGAATATACTCCCCAGAATATGTTCCAGGTACAGCACCAAGTTGAACGACAGCAATAACGATATATAATTTCCGAGTGCGGGGTTTGTTGAATATTCGTTGAAATTAATCAGCGTTACAAGCAGATCGACGAGAAAAGTCGAATATATTATACCTTCGTTGATTCTGTAGAAAACGGTTGCCAGGGAACCTATCAGTCCCATAAGAAGATTATTTAGTTCGTGTATTAAAAACATATGTTTTAGCTCTAAGGTTCTTCAGCACCTTCTGTTAACAGTTATGAGTTATCAGCGTGGATCCTGAAAAATAGGTAATATCCTAAGGAGTCCTTCGACGGTACAGGTGTCCTATCGGCAACTAGTGCGTGTAATAATACTACGCTTAGTTCAGATGCATGAAGAAATACTTCTTTTTTCTTTATATATAGTAGTATAGGCATCCCGAAAAATCCTACTAGAAAAATAGCGATGTTAAATATATCTTTAATCCTAGAATCGTTTGTTGTTTTTGTGATAGTCCGTAGTTTTAAGTATACTTTTGTTACGAAGTGTAAATACAGCGAATAATAAGTGGTTATTAGGAAATTAGGATTATCAGAATTTAATGCCTCTTTGTAGAACTCCTCTTCATTTTCCTTCAACTCGTCAATAAGTTTTTGTAACCCGTTCATTACCGTATTAACGTATTCTTCTATAGTCCCGTCATCATCAAACATAAATCCAAAATCTTTCTTTATTTTTTCAACTTCTTTTGACAGCATTTTTGGCTCTTTATCTTCATTTAACATTAGCATACCCTCATATATCTCGAACAAATTCTCCTCATATTGTTTGGTTAAATAATTCTGCACCTCCTCTAAGCGGACAGGGGAATATTTTTCTAAAATGAGAGAAAGGTTAGCTAACATAGACACCAACCTAAAATATAGTAGAATAGTATATTTAACTTTATATCGGTTCCTGATTTTTTCACCTGCAAAGCCGTTGCCAACAGTTTCTGATAAACCGCAAAGTTTATATAATTTAATGCTGACTTCCTCCCCGCCCTGGAAGGGCGTGGTTTTACGCCCCCATTTTTGTAATAATGATAAAAAGAACATGAACTTGCAGTTTATGACGGACAAGAAGTCAGAGCTTCAATGATGCAAACAGCATTAATATCCCTAAAAGGAACGCTAACCCGTTTGCAAACGGATTATTATAAGAGAAGTGTGCTAATGCTATTCTCCTCCACTTTCCATCGACCTTATGATAAATTCCTTTCTCAGTGAAGATGTCCAAAAGCATATGAGAAAGCCCTGCTACAGCTCCGTCCATGAATGTTACTAGGATAAGTTCGATAGGCGAATGAAATAGGTAATACAAAACGATGGCAAACGGTGCCGAAGATAATAATCCCCAACCGATGCTTCTTGGTACTGTGTGAGTCGTTGGAGTCCGTGCTATATATTCTCCCTTTATTTCATGTCCCAGGGTATCAATAACACTGTTTGTGAATATGGAGACAACTCCAGCGATTATTACGAGTTCAGGAGACTTACTTATGAGAATGAAGTCAAGTAGTGTTAACAAACCAAAAGAAAATACGTAATGAGTTCTTAACTCCACCTTTTACCACCTATTATTTACTTAATAATCATATATTTAAAAAAGGTTGAAGGAGAGCCTCCTCCCTGGAAGAGTGATGTTTTGCTCCCCTAACCCAAATGCTCAACAAATTCCTCAAACATATGTTTTTAAATATCTGTTTGCCAACAGTATACTCGGGGGATTAGAAGTGAGAAGATGGGATAAAGACTGGGAATTCTTAGATGGAAGAGCGGTTGTAGAAGAAGTGCTCCGTGCAGATATCGGAGACGGTACCGTTTATGTGTACAGAATAGAGCCTGATGAGTATCACAGTGGTGACGTAGACTTTACTGATTTCTATATTGCGACATACAAAACTAGTGGTCATCTAGGAAAAATATGGGGTTGGGGTGAAACTCCTAAGGAAGCACTCAAAAATGCAATAAAGAAGTGGGATGAAGAAGAAATAGCTAAAATACGAGAGAATCCAACAAAGGGATATTTCAACCCGTTTTTAAAAGCTTTAAAAATGTTAAAAGAAAGGATAGAAGAAAATATAAAAGAAACGTTAGAACCAGTGTTAGATGAGGTAACGGAGGAAGACTTGGAAGACATACTCTTTGAAGACTTAGAAAACTATGAATACCTGACTGGAAAGACAGTTGGGATACTAGATGTACGAGGAGAATTCCGTGCTAATGTCGGGGATGGCACTGTCACCGTGTACAGTATAAGCGATTCTACTACATACAGTAATAAATTACCCTTTTCTGCTGACTTCTATATTGCGACGTTATATGCCTCAAATGGGGCTGGTGGTATGGAAAAAACATGGGGTTTAGGTGAAACTCCCGAAGAAGCACTTGAAAATGCGGAAATGAGGTGGGACGATCTAACAGGTGGATATGCCAACCCGTTTACAAAAGCTTTAGAAATGTTAAAAGAAGAGGACAACAATGTATTACTTAACTATTAAATACGTGGGGTTAAAATGATGGACATAGTTGGAAAAGCGGTTGTAAAAGAATTAGCCAGTGTGTATGTGGAAGGTGGTGAGGTGTTTATATACCAAGTAGAGACTCAAAGCGACAACCCGTTGTTCAGTGATTTCTATATTGTAACATTCTCCGGTGATGGGAGAATAATAGTGGGGGGTGCAGGTCGCAATATCATACTAGCACTTAAAAATGCTGAAATAAACTGGGACAGAATAGCAGATGAGTTTGAAGGCGTCCGTAATAATCCGTTTAGAGAGGCTATAGAAATCATATCAAATATAAATATAATGGACTTAACTAGTGGAGCGACCATAAAAGAAGTAGATGAGGTGGATGTGGGAGATGGTAAGGTCGTTGTATACGAAGTAAAGAGTGATAACTACGACTTGGATTTAAGTGATTTATACATTGCTACATTCCTCGGCACTGTGGGTAAAGAAGTGTGGGGTGCAGGCGATAGTCCCAAATCCGCACTTAAGAACGCGGAAAGGGTGTGGGACATAGTAAACCCAGACTATAATAATCCGTTTAGAGAGGCTATAGAAATGCTAAATGAAGAGGACAACAATGTATTACTTAACTATTAAATACGTGGGGTTGAAATGATGGAGAAAGTAGTTGGAAAAGTAACTGTAAAACAAGTATTCTTTGAACGTGTGAGAGATGGAGGAGTTTTCGTGTACAAAATAGAGAATAATGACAACAAATACGATATACTTTTCAAGGATTTTTATGTTGCAGTATTCGTCGACTTTCGTTCTGAATCAGTATGGGGTGTAGGATCTGACATTGAATCCGCACTTGAGGATGCGAAAAGGAACTGGGACAGAGAAGAAGGTGATGAGTATCCGAATCCGTTTAGAGAAGCTTTAGAAAAATTAAGAATTAGAGAAGCTTTTGAATTAGCTAAATTAAATGAAGAGGACAACAATGTATCAGAGAACTACTAAATACCTCATTTTTTAATATATTCTAAAATTTCACGATTACGCTTTCTACTTCTATGTCATCCTCCTTCCAAGGTGTGGAGTTCAGCAATTTAAAGCAAATATGCTAAGTTTATACATATGAAAGGCTACAAGAAAAAAATAAGGAGAGTAAAGACTCATAACCATGACGTACAGATATATTCATTTCCGTGGGAGTGTTATAAGGTCAGAGAAATAGGCGATGACGTTTACGAATTATATCAAACAGATTGTAACGACCCTGAAGCAAAAAGGAAATCTAAGACTACGGTAACAATAAACGTGAAAAAGAAGGGCATATATAACGTTCTGCTGTTTCCAGAAAAGATAGTGGTCAAATTAGCGAAAGAAGAACGTGCCTATAACGTGACCAATTTACTATTTCTCCCCAAGAAAGTCTGCGACCTGCAATTTGACGACCAGAACCTTATTATAAAATATGTATACCCTGCGGAAAAAGTAAGTACTGTGAAAATCAAATTGTCTAAACCCGTCGTGTTCGAGAGAGATCAGAAAGACCGTTATAGTATAATTAAGGTTTGGAAGCCTGAAGATTACCAGATTTTGAAAAAAGAAATAGTGGAGAAGGTGGAAGTATGCAAATAAATGATTACATAAAATTGAACGACACAAACCCAGAGGAGGCATTACTAAAGGTAGATTACAACACGTTATTACCGATGTTTGATAAATACTACACAGAAGTATATCAAGGCAACGTAAAGTTCATCGATTTCCCCTACATGGAGAAGCAGTACATTGACCTGTCCAGAAAATATTACATGGAAGGTATTGCAGATTTAACGGTTCTCATGATGCATACAATATACCAAATCATGATAGACAGAAAGGAACACAAATTCGAAAAAATAAGACCTGTGCCAATAGATACTGGTCAAACTACGATCATCAGTGGGGAGGCTAGGGGAGGGAAATCCTCATTAGCGTTGTGGCTTGCGTACGCGTTATATGGAGACTGGGATGTCGCTATCGCACATATTATCATCGACCCCCTGCAACTTGACGACCTAATTGAGGCGATGAAAACATACGGGATAAATAAGATCCCGATGATAATTATAGACGACGCTGGAATAGGTTTCGGAAAACAAGTAGGGAAAATGGACAGACTTAGGCTAGAAAAGATACATAAATATGCACAGACGTGGGCGATAAAGTTCAGTAATGTATTAATGACTATACCGTCGGAAACTAGGTTGTCTGGTGTGCTGATGAAAGCCATGCCATCGTCTTATGCTGTAACAGTAGTACCACGGACGATGACGACGTCTGAGTCGCACGTATATAAGAACGTTGTGGACATCACTGGGAAATTGTTGAAAACCAAACACCCGCTTAGAGATTATAACAGCATGAATGTTGGGCTTCTACTAAAGAACGAGTTAAAAAAGAACTTTGCACATGTAGTATACACCCCACGATTATTACCAGATGAAGCTTACGTAAAATATAAACAACTCAGGGAAGACTACCTATACATCATCGCGAGGATGTGAAATGAGTGAGACGACCCCCTATATTTAAATAACGTCCTTGTCAGAATTTCTTAGAGGGAATAAATTATGGATACAAACGAATATTTTCTAAAAATAAGCGAGTATTGTAATTTTAAGATAGACTGTGTTGACGAAGTGGTATCAGATAGGAAGAAACTAGCAAAAATCCTAGGCATTAGTAATAGGAAAGAGCTAGATAATGTATGGGAAGAGCTAAGCCTTAATTTCGCTGATTATGTTTATAAAAATTACAAAAAATTCCCGAAAGAGGAAGTAGCACGATTTATAGCAGTCAACATTTGTGATTATAATTTAAAATGTGTGTTAGAGACCTTGAGAGAAAATGGCATGCAGGATATGCAGGATTATATGCAGGATTACTTCAAAAAGACTTACGATATTGAAAGAATAGTCAATGAGTGCGATTACGATTTTGAATGTATGTTAAAAAAACTGAAAGAAAATGGCATGC
>Ga0208312_100027_pt1 | contig 12658 bp, 29 predicted proteins | sample BED_Mat_virus_9__FD_187140 | JGI IMG/M metagenome (GOLD analysis project Ga0208312, IMG submission 187140) | Extremophilic microbial mat communities from Yellowstone National Park, USA - BED_Mat_virus_9_15 (SPAdes) (version 2) | ecosystem: Environmental > Aquatic > Thermal springs > Hot (42-90C)... | reverse complement strand
CGGTCTCCGTGAGGAGGTATCAACCCGTCCCAGTGGCTAACCCAGCCACCACCCCCGTGGGTGCACCTTCTCCGAATCAGCAGGCCGCGAAGAGCTACTTCTAGGCTACCCCGTAAAGTGGGGTTCAATTTTTAGATCCAGCCCTACTCTACCTGTTAGGTGGGTAGATAGGTGGTTGAGACATGAGTGTTGAGCTCGTCATAGCTGAGGTCTCAAGTATTTTCAGGATACCTCCACCTCGCTATGACTATGATCTGTCTGAGTGTGGTCCACACACGGTGGCGTGCTTCGACCCACTCACCTACACGATTCACCTACCCTCCCCCTCAGTGGACCCCGGCGTCGTCGCCCACGAGGTTGGGCACGCCGCGCACAGCTACTATGGGATAGAGGCGGGTAGCGAGGAGTATGAGACCTTCGCCCAGTTCACGGAGCAACTCTACAAGGCCTGGAAAACACAGGGCTACGGTGTGGGGAGCCTCATAGAGGAACCAGTCGCACTCGAACCAAGACTCCTCCTATGCCCCACCTGTGGCTCCAACACTCTACCCAATGTTTACCCCTACACACAATGTTACACATGTGGGGCGTGGTTCAAACTCGAACCCGAGCGTTGAAGTTCAAAGCGTGAGCTACTACTCTTCCCTCTTCTCCTCTTCCTTCTTCGTGAACTCGTCGAGGCGCTTGGAGCGCTCCGCCTCAATCCAGTAGTCTAGGAGAGAGTAGAACACGTCCCTTGGCTCCCTGCTCGCCTCCTCCCTCTCCATTTCTGCGAGCTGCTTTGCGGTGGGTAACCCAGAAGCGTAGCGCTTCAACCCCTCCCCTCCCCTTTTACGCTCCTCTTCGCCGAGCTCCTTCTCCATCCACTTATCCAGACTCATTTTTCCGCACCAGAGTTCACGGTTCTTAGCTTCGTATGGCTGGCTAAGAAGGTGGGTTGTTGTTGGATGCTACGAGGTAGTAGTACCCCGCCTCGGTGGGTGTGAACTCCCAGCTAGCCTCCCCATTCGAGTCGGTTGTCGCGGAGGATACCAGGGTGAAGCTCGTGGAGGGTATACTCGAAGCGGTCACGGGGCTAGCCGAGTAGTAGTAGAAGAGGTATAGGGTGACTCCACTCATGGGTTTACCGTTCAACGTGTAGGTCGCCGTCACAGTGATGGGTGTACCCACCGTATCCGATGTGGGTGCTGTAAGCGTGATCTGTGCGCCCGTCGTCGTGGTCGTGGGTGGCGTGGTGGTGGTGGCCTTCTGCTGGGTGAGCGCTATGAGTGCGACTAGGGCGGCTACCCCCGCAACCCCGCCCCCAATCAGTATCTTCTCCTCAGTGGAAACCATGAATACTTAACACGCCACCCGAAAATATAGTTTTTCCTCTACCCCCTTGGGTAAGCAGGGCTCCTCCTCCCCTTCTCCACTCTTTTGATCTGTTTGAGGACTTCATCCATAACCGTGTCCACGGCCTCCCAGAGCGTGATCCGGGTGTGGTTGCTCCGCTCAAGATACCCTCTGACCTCAACGATTTTAACCCATGTCTCCTCGGGTACCTTCAAACTTCTGTAACTCTTCGGCACGATTCCACTTTCTCCACCCAAGTTTATAAGCTTCTACCCACTAAGTATACCTGATTGGATATGTCCGCACGTGCTGAAACAGCATATATACCTCCAGGCGCAACGCCGGAGGCGACTCAGAGGCTACAAGCCGCGGTGAGGCAGAGCTTCAAGAAGCCGGGTCGGAGAATCAAGATCAGCAAGAACCTGAGGCCCTTCGTCAGCAGAGTTGTGAGGGAAGGCAGAGTGCAGAAGGCGTTCACAGAGAAGATCGGTCGCCCAGTGGGTGGCTGTGTGAGGAACACCATACTCCCAGGCACAAGAGGATACAGTGGTAAACAGGTGCACGGTGTCGCCAAGATATGCGCCCAGCCATTCAAGGGCACCAAGCTCTTCGGCCCCGGAGCTCTCCCCGGTTCCGCTGGAGCCGCGATGGCTGGCGAGTACTTCGAGGTAGACTAGCCCACCTCCCTCCCTCCCTCCTCTCCTCTTCTCTCCTCTCCTTTTTCCCCTCCTTCTTCTGAAACTTTTTTATTCACGGTTCTCGTTTTTAACTTATAACCGAGGTCACAGAAGAAGAATTCCTCCAGAGAATGCGTGGGATTTGACTCCACGTTCAGCGTGGGTGTATCAAAACACATATTTATCGCGAATACATTTAGGGAATCATGGTTTCGGGGAAAGATGTTGCTCTCGGCTTAGGGGGCTTCGCCCTGGGCTTCGCGGGGGGATACTTCCTCCCAACCCTCCTAGGCGCCCAACCACCCACTTCGGGTGCAACGGGAAACTTCGCTGTCCTCCTGATTAACACTGGTTCTTCTCCGGGGCTCGTGGCGCCATCATACCAGTTCCAGAGTGGGGCCACCGTGGAGGCAACCGTGTTCGCCGCCAGCAATAACCCCAGTGTGCAGCCCGCCTCCGTGACGGGTTACTACGCGCAGAGCTTGGGTGGACCCTTCAGCCCTGGTCAAACCTTCCAGTGGAATGCTGCGCAGACGGGTAACGCCTTCACCTTCAACTACGGTGAGATAAACCAGCAGTCCACGGTTTACGTGTACGCTGTGGTGCAGTTCACCGATGGCTCCACGGCTCGAAGCAACACCGTACTCATACAGGTAGCCTAACTGACTGGGTGGTGGATAACTGTGCCTCGGTGTGTTATCTGTGGGTCCACGGAGGACGTGGAGTACTGCCCGATCTGCAGAGAATACATGTGCAGGCGGTGTGAGCGGGACCCGTCGAAGTGGCCTCTCAGGATAAAGCTGGCGTTCGAGAAGCTCCTCTTCAGGGGGGGTGGCTGAGTGTTGTCCCCTCCCCCTAACACGCAGTGCGCTCCCTGCATGAGGCGCCTAGAAGAGTACAGGAAGTGGAGGGAGAAGGCGGGTGAACTCTCACAGGGAGGGGATCACGCTCACCCAGTTCAGGGTTACACTGGAGGGCGGAGCCAGGCGAACACTGGTCAGGGCTCCAGCGACCTCCCCCTCCTACTCCTAGGTGTGGGTGGCACAATCTTCTTCTTCGGCCTACTCATCCTCCTCAAAGAATCGGGGAAGAATAGTGGTGGGTGAACTGGGTAGTGGTGCTTGACCCCTCAACAATCATCTCGGCGCTGAGCCTCATGGGCGTGATCACGCTGGGCGCCATGCAGGTTTACTATGCGCGTAACCGGGTGACCTTCCTCCAGCTCTCAGAGGAGAGGAAGAAGATTGAGGAGGAGGTGCACAACCTCATCAACCAATCCATCCTAGAAGGAAATATAGGACGCACGCTCGACAGCAAACTCGAACCCATAAAGCAGGACATTCTGGAGATCAAGAACACACTCAACAAGATCGATGACAGGCTGCGGAACTTAGAGGCGAAGGGGAAGTAGAGTCTTGGGGTTTAAAAGGAGGCTGAGGTGGTGGCTCGCTTTTTTGGCAGGCACACTCGTTCTTTCTTTCACTGGAGATTTGGAAGCCGCGAAGAAGGCGCTGGAAAAACTTTTTGAGGGGGATAACCATAATACTGGGAAGAGGAGTTGAGTATTGTATGTCTGATAGTAAAAAAGAGGGAGAGCAAGGGAAAGGAGAAGAGGAAGCTGTGCTTTCATGTAGCCTTGAAAACCTCAAAAAGATAAGTGAGGCTTCGGAGAAGGGTGCGCTCGTGGTCTTCACAGCTGAGGGGTGCCCCTACTGTCCCCCCTTCCTGGAGGAGGCTGAGAAGGCTCTGGGGGACGATGTGACAATCGTTGAGGCGGGTGTGGAGGACGCTGAGTGCATGGGGCTCGCTGAGCAGCTCGGTGTGAAGGGTACACCCACCGCTTTCTACTACGTGAAAGGCGAACAGAAGAAGATGATTGTACCAGAGGGTAAAACCTGGGATGAAATCCGGAAGGAACTGGAAGAGTTGAAGAAGGGGGCGTAAACCAGGTGGGTGGTGGGGGGTTGAGTAGGGAGGAAGTTGAATCCGCTTTGGGCTTCGACGTGGTGAGCGTGGTGCACGCCGCGAAGAGGGTGGCTAACACCACGGAGAGAGTAAAAATAATGTTCCTGTCACCCGCATCCGAGATCGGTACGAGAGCCCACGCCTACCATGATGAGGCGGGTACATGTGTGATTGAGCTCCCCAAAAGAGAGGTTATAATGCAAAGAAGAAGACTGGATGAGGTGGGGGCTAAAGCCAAGCTTAAGTCCGCTATTTGCGAGGAGGTGGCGCACTGCTCTGAGCATGAGACGCTACACAGCGACGCCGTGGTGCGTAAAACCCTGGCATGCATGGATGAAGTGTTATCAGAGGAGGAGAAGAGGCACCCCTACATCCAGGAAAAAATAAGGAGGCTTGAGAGGAGCCCTGAGCGCGTCATGGTGACACCACTCCACGGGTAATACGAGATGAGTGAAGACTCTGGGGGCAACGTGAATATCTTGGAGCTCAAGGAACTCTTAGAGGCGTACAACAAGTATATGGAGCAGGTTAACGAGTTTTACTACTTTACCTCGGAGGAAATAATCATTGTGCCTTCAACCACCCCTGTTCCCATACCTAAGGAGGGAAAGAAAAGGAGGAAAAGAAAGAGGGATGCCCTTCATAGTTAGAAAGAAGGATGTAGCTGAGAAGCTTGAGGAGATATACGGGGTCAAGCTGAGTGAGGCGAGTAAGGCGATAATCAGGCAGGCTGAGCAGGAGGCACCCAGATTCGAGGATGAACCCACGAAGCCTTACTACTGGTCTGACTCGATGCTGATTAACGGCTACGAGTACACCCTGAACAGCTTCTACGGGATGTTTCCAGACGCTAAAGACACGCTTCCACCCTGCCTGATCAACCAGGATGAGACGAGGAACAGCGCGGATAAGTCGGGGCTCCTCAGGGCTTACAGGGCTCTGGGGAGGGCGATGGCTGGCTACGCTGACCGCTACACACGCTATCAACCCGCGTACAGGGAGGACGCACGCGCATGGCTCGAAGAAGAAGTGGAGGCTACACGCAACCTGTGGGAACCCTACCAGTGCGAGAAGAGGAGAAAAAAGAAGTGAAGTAAATGGTCTCGGTGCCCGCGCTCCTCGAAATCGACCCCTATCTCCGCATACTCCTAGAGACAGCCCACCAAGACGGGTGGGACGCGAGACCCCTCTACGAGTCCCTAATACTAGACGAGATGGATTACTTCACATTCCGAAGAGTTTTTCTTGAGTATTTATCCCAAGAGTTCCAGGAGATAGCTCTCTCTGTTTTCACTAAGATCGAGGAGGTAATGCTTAGTGCCGGAGCGAGCGTTCCACAATAGGTACACGTATCTGCGGAGCCTGGGGCTCATCGATGAGAAGACAGCTGACCTCATCAATAGCTTGGTGGATCACCCCGTTGCGCTCAGGGTGTGGGGTCCAACCCATAGGAGGATGTGGGGCCACACTGAGAGGGACGCGCTTTTAATCGCCCTCCTCACGGGCACGGGGCTCAGAGGCTACCTCGCAGCACTCCTCCACATGGAGGCCGACAGGCTACCCCCAGAACAAGTACAATTACTCACACTACTCCTAGGGGTGCAGAGCGGGAAATAGCCGCCTAGAAAGTTTTTTATATGGGTGGTGTCTAATGTTACCAAATGGTATCGTCTGAAATAGTTGAGAAACTGAAGCAATACAGGAACAACGCGGTAATCGTGCGGTTCAAGAGAACCACGATAGCGGAATTAGATGAATTAGTGGAGAGAAAAGGGTTCAGGAATAGGCAGGATCTGATCAGGGAGGCTGTGAGAAAATACCTGGAGGAGGCGAGCGGGGTAAATGACCGGCGCTGAAGGTTCTGGGAAACAGCTGGGAATCGTGGTGAGGACGAGAAGGAAAATCTCTGAACTCAAGCCTCACCCTCACCGGGAGCTGATACCCCCCATGTCCCCAGAGGACTACGCTAATCTCCTAGAAGACGTAAAGCGTAACGGGATCCTGCAACCCATCGATATTACACCCGACAACGTTATATTAGATGGGCACCAGAGGGTTAAAGCAGCCAGGGAGCTCGGGATTGAAGAGGTTGAGGTGAGGATCCCCGAGCTCGTGGGCATAGACGAAGACGAGTACCTCATTTCGGTCACCATGAACAGGAGGCATCTCACGGAGGGTCAGAAGGCTGTCCTCGCGAACGAGTACAGGAAGATATTGAGCGAGAAGGCGAAAAAGCAAAGGGGAGAAAATGCCATTGAAAAAAGATGGAGACCAGAGCAAAAATACTTGTCGGAGACTGTCTCCGACAAGGAGAATGGGGGGCGTGAAGTTGATACCCGTAAAATAGCGTCCGAAAAGTTCAAGGTCTCTGAATGGAAGGTTAGGACGGTTCAGGAAATAGAGAAGAAGGCACCCGAAGTGTATAAGAAACTGGAATCAGGGGAGCTTCAGATACATGAGGCGAAAATCATAGCCCGGCTCCCAGAAGGTAAAAGGGAAATAGTGCTGGAAAAGAAGCTTGAGACCGGGAAGGATATCCGCTCGATTATCAGAGAGGTCAACAATGCTGAGAAGAACCGGAACGCCAAGCCTCTCCCAGAGGGGAAATTCAGCATTATCTACGCTGACCCCCCATGGGAATACGAGCACTCGGTTTCCGCGGGGAGGGAGATAGAGAACCATTATCCCACCATGGAATTGGAGAAGATTAAGGCAATCAGAATACCAGCTGATGATGATGCACTGCTTTTCCTGTGGGCGCCGGCACCCAAGCTTGAAGAAGCATTGGAGGTTATGAGGGCATGGGGGTTCTCCTATCGCACCTGTATGGTCTGGGTCAAAGATAAGATTGGAATGGGTTATTATGTCAGGGTGAAACATGAGCTCCTTTTAATCGGTGTGAGGGGCGATGGGATAGGCGCTCCACTCCCAGAAAATAGACCTGAAAGCGTAGTATTCGCTGAAAGAGCTGAACACTCAAAGAAACCCGATATCTTCTATGAATTAATTGAGAAGATGTATCCCAACCACTCCAAGATCGAGTTGTTTGCCCGCAGCAGAAGGGGGGGGTGGGAGGCGTGGGGCAATGAAGTATAACAAGCCAGTGGATTTTCAGGATAGCCTGCGGAGAGGGGAAATATGGGAGCGCGTCCTGAGGGAAAGCATTGGGTACCTGCCATTCATAAAGGTCGCTGATTACAATGACCCAGAGGGTAGAAGGCTCCAGCTGTCAGGTATAGATTTAATATTAAATGGGAAACCGATCAACATAGAAGTTAAGACACGCAGCACAAAATACTATAATCCGAATGACCCAGATATCTGGCTTGAAACCTGGTCAGTCCCCGGAAAGAAGCGGGGCTGGTATTACACGAGCACAGCGGACGCAATATTTTACCACTGGGCTGACGAGGATAGCCCGAAAAGCGCTGACGCATTCATTTTCAATCTGAGGAAATTAAGGGAGAGGAGATTCCTTGAGAACTGTGCCAGGGAGCTTCAATTGAAGGAGAAAACCGCGGTGCCAACAAACTATAACGGCTCCATATACCGCAGCACTGGCTACATTATCCCCGTCCGCCTGTTCCCCCCGGATACTATCCTACATGTCCAGCCCCTCGTGAGGCAACCCGCACCAGGCGACCCTGATTCAGTGGAGATAAAGAAACGTTTTCAGACCGTGTTCGACGACATTGAAAAAGGAAGACAAAGAAGCTACTAACTCTCCACCCTAACTTTTCAACCCAGGTTTTTGATGACTTCGCGACCTAGGCGCTCTATCTCCTTCGCGATGTAGGGGTTCTTCTTGCTGAGCTCCTTGAGTTGCTTTCTGAGCTTCTCCCCTTCTTCACCCTCAGTGTTCATGGCCATACGCACAAAGTAGCGCGCGGTGCACCTGGGACGCGTGCACCAGTACCTCCTCTCCTTCACTATGAAGACGTCCTCCGCCTCTAGGTACTCACCCACACGCTCCACCAGGAACTGGTTGGGTCTCACCCTAGCATTACACGACGAGCAGCGCACAATCCACGCCACCGACTTCAACCAGTCGAAGAGGCTGTAAGACTCCCTCTGAAACCACTCCCACACCTTCCTATCCAAGTAGAGGGGCTCCGCCCACTTCCCCTGCACCCGCCTCAACTCATCCCTGAGGATCCTAGGATCTAAAAGGTAGTGTTGAACGATGTCCCAGTTCTTCCTGAGCACGTCCCCGAGACCCGAGCGCACAAAGTAGCCTATGAGGGGGGTATCCGCCTCCAAGGCGTGGCTGAACACATACACTAGGTGGACACCCATCCCAGCCGCCTCCTTCAAGTCGGGTGCGAACTCCTGTAAACCCTCCCTGATGAGCTCCCGGATAGCCTGCTCCCTCTCCTCCTTTGAATCGGAGAGGAGGCGTGGCTCCCACTTCTCCCTATACTCACCCAAAGTGCGTGGAAGCCCCACCGCCGTCGACACCTACTAGGACTGGTTTTCCTGTGTTTCTTCAGAGACGGAGGGTTGGCTTTCCCCCCCTGAAAGCGATTCGGGCTGAGCCTCGACGGGTTGGTAGGGTGGCAGCTGATCCGCTGGTGCCTCCTGGAGGGGTGGGACACTAGCACCCACACCCCCAACACTGGCACCAGCACCGGCACCGGCACCCACTCCTCCTCCGCCACGTCCTGCGCCCACTGATCCCGCGCGGTTAAGCCTCTGCTGTAGGTACTCGGCGATTGAGGGTATCAGGTCATCCGTGATCCTCTGACCCACCCTCGACTCATCCAGGGCCTGGAGGATCCCCCGTATCTGGTCCTGGAAGGTTGGCTCCTTGATGGCCTCAGGCTTCTTGGTAACTATATCCTCGATTCGACGCGCCACATCCTCTATTATTGTTTTTTCTATGCGGTCACCCACCTTCTCCCCTATTAGCTGGGCGAGCGTCTTCCCCTGATCCGGGCCCTGGAGGGGTATACTCACATTGGGCTCCACCCTGGGTAGGAGTTTGTCGCGTAGCTCGAATATCTGGGTGATCTGGTTCAACACGTCCGGTATAGTCACCTCCTTCCCTTTGAGTTTGCTCTGGAGGTCCGCGAGGGCGTTGAGTATCTCTATGGGTGAGAGCTGCTTCTCCTGGGGCTGCCTCTGATTCTGCAGTGTCAGAAGGAGGAGGAGCATGTTCTGATCTATACTACCACCTATGCCCCCGCCTTTCTCCTCGGGTTGGAGGAGACCCGCGTCCCTCATCGCCTGCTGCCTGATCCTGACTTTCTGAGCCATCATGAAGGCTTTTTCGTAGAGTTTAACGGGGTCCTCGTCCTCTTCACCTCCGCCTCCCTCCCCCTTCTTCTCCTCCTTCCCGCTGTCCAGCTTCTTCAACCTGTTGTACTCAGTCATCACCTTCACCATATCCCTCGGCCTCAGGTGTAGCTCCTTCCTCACCTCATTCGCAGTTAGCCCCTCGTCCAGTAAGTCGAAGGCGTCCTCAAGCACCTCATCTGTGAGCTTAGTGAACCCCCCACGGAGGGGGCGATCCGCTGTGTCCTTCACGATACGCATGGCCATGTTCACGGCCTCCTTCGTGTCTCTGAACCCGTTACGCTTCAGGTCGCGCACAACCCTGATGATCTCCTTCTCTTCTTCACTCAACTCTTTATCTCCTTCTCCTTGTGATTCGTCAACCATGAATTAAACTAATCGTGCAGAATACTTAAACATTATTCATAAGGTGAAGCTACGGAGGGTGGGGGGCCCCCTCAGATCCTCGTCGAACACCACGATGATTGAGGGGAAAGGGTTACGCATGGATCCCCCCTCCTCTGACGGTGATAAGAACTGGACGCGTCCCCTCACAGCGTACACCTCACATGCGTGGGGGACAACATAGTCGTGGAACCACCTCGTATCCGTCCGCGCATGCAGTAGGAACACTACATATTTGGTGCATTCGTGGCCGATCTCCAGTATCGCCTTATCAAGCCACCTACCCACCCCTAGACCGTAGGGGGGGTTCACGAAGCACCTGCGACCCCAGTGCACTCTGAGCCCATCCCACTCTGGTCGGGGGTAGGGGCAGGGATCAAAGTCTATACCCCACCTCCGAACAATCTCGGCGAGAAGATCGGGTGGCGTGAGCCAGTCCCCGGATCCCTCTGACCGACCAGCATAGCGCACACGTGGATCCAATTCACCCATACACCCCCTCTTCATCCTCCAAGCCTGAGAATCCTGAACGGCTGGGTGAACCAGACTTCGACAGAGATGTTCCCAGCCTTCACTTTTTCCGCGAACTCCGCGAGCGCTTTTTTCTCTTTCGGGTTTATGTACTTTTTCTTCACCTGGATCAGGCGCACACAATCAGGGAAAACTGCTGTTAAATCGAAGAGGCCGTGTGAGCCATATGAGCGCACAACCCAGAGCGCCCCCATCTCCAAGAGCTTCTTTTTTACGCGGTACTCCCTAGCTTGGCCACGGGTATAGTTACCCACCCATGATCACCCTAGTTCACTGTGCGCGCCCCGGTGAGGTGCCCCGCACCCTTCGAGTGTATGACTAGTAGTAGGGCTTCATAGCTGAGCGGTGAAATAATACACACTTCGGGGTCACTGAAACCCATGAATTTACCCGATAACTCGGTGATAAGCCTCCAGAGGTCGACCCACAGGTATTTCCCCAGGCCATAGACGGCTAGGAGGTAGTGGTCGGCTTCCCCCTGCCTGAAGAGCATCCACTTATAACTAGACCTATCATCGCCCCCACCACCAGTGTCCCCGAAGCTGATCTGCACCTCCCCCGCCGCCACAGGGTTCAGGTCCTCCGTCGTCAAACCCACTCTACTCACCACTCCTCCTCGGACGGGCGTTTGAGCTTGGGCGCCACGACTGTCCACTTCTTAGTCTTAGGCCAGTAGCTGAGGCATATATGGATGTAGCCCTCACCGATGAGTTTCCCCACGAGTGGTGTGGGGTCCCCCTCCACCTCGAAGCGCTCAAACTTCTCAGCCTTCGTAACACTCCTAGGCATACCAACACGCAACCCCACCCTCCCTTTTTAAAGCTAACTCGAGGACGAGGAAGAGGGAGGCCAGCGTGAACATGGCGAGGACACCTATACCCAGGGCGAGTGAGAGGATCTTGGAAGCCTCAAACTTATAGTGCATCCTCCAGCAGATTTTCACGACACTCATCTTGACCACCTATCCAGCGCTTTTTTTGCAAGTTTCTTAGGGTGTGTTTTCCGCCTGACCGCTATTCTGCACCTGTTACATAAGAAGAGGTACCCGAGTTGTTCAACACGCCCGTAAAAAATAAGTGGGTAAGCCCCACAGCAGGGGCAAACGGGGTACATTACACCATTCAGCATTTTCCACTTCAACTTACTCATACTTACTCACCTCCCCCTACCTTCCCTTCCCCTCCCCTCTCTCCCCTCTTCCTCTACTTCGCGCTCAAGGTGCTCAGGGGTCATCAGTGTGTCACCTACACGTATAATGTCTGGGTACGCCTCTGGGATAATCTTCAGAACCGCGTACGCCGTGCTGGGTGAGAGGTTCCAGCGTGTCGCGAGCTCCCCGAAGGTTAGCTTCCCCTCCTTCCGCACCGCGATCGCTATGTCAGCGTAGTTGACTTTACGCGCCGTCACTATGCACACCCCCTTCCCTTCCTGTCCCCCCGCTTGGCTGAGGAGTGGTCGGTGTGTAATCCGGCACTATGTCCACGAACATTTCTACTTCTAGTGGCATCTTCGGGTCAGCTGTGATTGAGAGTATGTGCCACCCGTTTTCTGCCACCTTATCAATGAAGGATTGGGTTATCTTGCTCATGTACCCCTTACACACCAGCCGGAAGGGGCGATCCCCCCCGTCGAGTCTCTGGATTCCTAGACCGTAGTCTTGTGTGTATTCTATCAGGTCTACCAACACACGCATAGGTGTGCGTGCCTGGGGCGCGCCTTGGCTTCGAGCCGTAGCCCCACTGGTGCCATTACCTGTTTGTGTGGGTTGTTCTGTGGACATGTCTCCCACTGTTATACCTTTCACCTAGTGCTATATAATCCTTTCCCTCTTTCTCTCTCCTCCCTCTCCCCATATCTATCTGTCTGCAAGTGAAAATCAATTTGTGTTGTGTCCCTGTTTTTATGAGTTTTTACCTAGTATTTTTTTCCTACATGATATTCTTTTCCTACCTATATTTCCACTCCACATGTAGTATGTATAGTAGGATTTATACACCCCTTTATATACCCCCTAATAGAGTATAAGTATAATATACGTTGGAGACACATAGATATGGGGAGAGAGGGAAAGGAAAAATCATAAATATGGTTTAAGGGGGAGGGGGGGTGGGTGCTGGTGTGGGGTGGTTTACAATTGAAAGCCCCGCCCTCGAGGAGTAGCTGACGTCACACAAATTCCAAAAGGTAAGTCGCGGTGTCCTCCGCGTCAGCCTCCATCGCCGTCGTCGCGGTAGTATAAAGGGTGTCAGCTGTGTCAGCGGTTATTATGCCCTGCTCGACGAGTGCCTGGTAGCTGGAGGCGTCCAGTGCCTCGAGGTTTGAAGTCCAGTTGTAGACGCCTGTATCCGCCCACGCTGTGAGTGTTGAGGAGTCGAGTTCGGGTGCGGAGACCCTGAGGGCGAGGTTCGTGGTGGCTGAACCCATTTCTGGACCAGTCCTCATAACCTGGGAAGTCCTCAAGGCGTTGATTA
>Ga0208312_100026_pt1 | contig 13046 bp, 25 predicted proteins | sample BED_Mat_virus_9__FD_187140 | JGI IMG/M metagenome (GOLD analysis project Ga0208312, IMG submission 187140) | Extremophilic microbial mat communities from Yellowstone National Park, USA - BED_Mat_virus_9_15 (SPAdes) (version 2) | ecosystem: Environmental > Aquatic > Thermal springs > Hot (42-90C)... | reverse complement strand
ATATAAATATATAGGTGTATGTTATCTATTTTGTGTTGATTTATGTTGTCTATGATGTGTCTTTTCGTGTTATGACTGCCATTAAATCAATGTTGTTAATCTCTGTTATTTCTATGTTGTGATTTTTAAATGTTTTTGATAATAAGTTTTGTAATGCACATTTTGTCCATGAATATAGATGTCCTTTATCTATACAATCTGCTGGATTTTTTGTTGGGTTTGGTATTGCTATTACTATTAACTTTGCTTCTGTCAATTGCTGTAATACTAAAAAAGGATTTGCTAAATGTTCTATTACATGACTTAATAGTATTTCGTCTTCTTCTGTTATTGGATACATATTTAAGAATGTTTTTATTCTGCAATTATATATTTTTGCATTAGGATTATACTTAAACCCGTATGGTTCAAAGTATTTGTCTAATGGTGATGTATCTGTTACTACTGCAAAATTGCCGTAATCTACGTTTATGTCTCCTCTTGGATGTTTACCACAGCCTAAATCTATTTTCATTTATATCATATTCCCTAACATTTCAAATATAAAATCTCCTAAACCTTTTTCTTCTTTTTCTTTATTCTCTTTTTCTCTTTCTTTTTCTATACCTTCTTCTGATGCTAATTTTGCTACTTCTGATACTGCTTCTGATGTTGCTATTTGACTTATCTTTTCTCCGTATACTATAAGCATGTCTAAATAGCAGTTTTCACTAACTCTTATTCTGTCTATCATGTAGTTATACCTTATCAAGTAGTTGTTTAGTGTTGTAAGCTCTATTAATGTCATTTTCTTTATTTTTGTTTGGACTAATATTGTCTTTACGGGTTCTTCTGCTACTGTTTCAATATTAGTTATTTTTTCGCCGTAAATATTTTTTAATAAATACTCTAATGTCCTAACTGACATAACTCTATTTGTTTAAATCTTTCATATAAACTTAACGGGTAATGTTCTTTAACTAATGGAATACCTTTTTCTACAAATTCTTGCTTTAGGTTATAGTATTGTTCTTTGTTCATGTCATTGATGTTGTTTATTATGTTGGCTAAGTCTATTGGGTCATAATTCCAACAAACAATTGCAAAATTACAGCACTTCCATATATAATAATCATTATTGCTTTTAACTAATAAAGGATAGTTATTCCAATATTGTAGAATTGTCTCTCTAAATAATGGTATGTCTGGAATTATTGTTGGTATTCCGTAACTTATTGCTTCTAATGGTGTCATTTCAAATCCTCCTCCATTGCTGAAATTGACGTATACATCTATATTTAAGTAGTAATCACTAATTGGTGTATCTTTATATATTTCAGTATCAACTTGCTTAAAGTATTTATTAAATGGGTTGTTTTTTGATGTCTTGATATAATAGTAAACGTTTTGTGTTCTCTTAAATGTTTCTTCTAAGAATTTAGGATATTTCCTTTCCATGTATGCACTAATATAGCCAAACACCTTTTTATCTGGATATCTATTGTTAATGTTTAATGGTGTTTCTATTGCATGTGGTAAAACTTCTACGTTATTAAAGTTCTCAATGTCATGAAAAAACTTACTGTATTTTGACGGTGTAAAAACTTTAATGCCATACATATTGCTCCAATTTGATATATGGTCTATTGTCCTGAAGTTTATGCTTGTTCCTTCCATTACGCTGTATATTGCTTTTACTCTTCTAAAATTTAATGCAATTACTCTTGCCATAAAATCGTCTGGATTGCTTATGATAATAATGTCATCTTTTGTCCATGTTGCTTTATCTAATACAGTATATCCTGTTACTTTTGATATTTGCTGTGATACTTTCTTTAAGCTGTATGGTGGTGAATGTATTAATGTTGTCATTTCTTATCTTTTTCAAGTAATGTTTTAATCCATTGGATATCTGTTTTTATTGTTGCTATATCTCGTTTCATATCTTCTATTTCTTCTAATTGTTTCCTTAATTCGTCTAATTCTTTGAAATGTGTTGCTTTATGAGAATAGTATACTGCTATTAATACACTTGCAAACGTTATAATTGGCATCGTTATTAAATATGTATCATATACTAGGCTCATACTTATTTATATTAACAGAAATATTTATAAACTTAATGCTACAATAATATTATAATATGAATTGGAAACCTACGTCTTTAAGTCATGTTGTTAGCATATTGGCAATAATGATAACATTACTTGGTATAAACGCTATTACTTTCTATTATATGCATAGTCCATCTACTACTCAGTTATTGTTTATTGAATTGACAAATATAACGGGTGTTATTGGCATGGCTTATTATATGGTTTCTTTCAGTGCTAATGAAAAAGGCGTTACTATACAATCTAAACCTGAAACTACTACTTAAATCCAAATAAATATTTATTTTTTTGTTTATGTTGATACACTTATTGTATATGTTACTGACATTACGCCACCGTTTGGTATTGTTATTGGTGATGACAATAAGTCATGAGTTAATAATGCGTTATATGAGTTAGGACTTAAAATAATATAATTCATAAGACCTACCTCACTGACTGTAATTGATGCTCCACTGTTGTTTGTAAATGTTCTTGATATTTTCCATGATGTTGTATTGCCAGATACAGGTAAAAGACCTGATGTTGGTGCTGATGTTGTAATATAAATATCGCTTGAACCATTTGAAACTGGTGCTGGTGATATTATATGATGACCATATATTAATTGTCCATTGCCTGTTCCATTGACTATTTGATTTTCTAAATTATAATCATTTGGTGTTGGCGGTGTTGTTCCTGTTCCTACTACTATACCGTATGTGCTATCGTTAGCACTATCATTTAAAGCAAATATTTCATTCGTTGAATAAAAAGCTGGATTATATTGTGCATAACTTCCACTTGTTATTCTAAAAAAATAACCGAATGTAGTGTTACTGATATTTTGAGCATAGCTACATGCTAATTCTGATGCTAATATTGCTAAAAAATTACTTACAAAACTATGTGAACGTTGTTTATGAACTTTTATTATTTTTCCGTCTTTATCTTTAACTGTTACTGTTAGTTTTACATCTATGTTATTGTGTAATTTTAAAGCGTCTTGTATTTTATCTTTAATGTTTATTTTAACAAGATATAGTAATGTTGATATCGGATATTTAAGCATACTTTTATTAATTATATCGTGATTTATAAGTTTTTCCTTAAGATAATGAACCGCTAACTGATGATGTTGTAGTTGCTGATACTTAACTTGTTCCTCCTAAACTTGCTGTTACTGTTGTTGTTCCTGCAGTTATTGTTAATTGACTTGTTCCTCCTAAAACTGCTGTTACTGTTGTTCCTGTTGATACTGTCGGTGTTGTTGATGATGGTGGTGATTGTGTTGGTGGGGCTGATGTTTGAGTTGGTGTTGGTGAATATTGTAATGTTGGCGTCGGCATTAATATGCTCGGTAATGTTGGTCTTGGTAATACCTTGCTTATTTGTTGTGGTTTAATATAGTTGCTTAAGAATGTTGCTATTATTTCAGCTAATATTGGTGTTGCCAATACTCCTCCTAAACTTCCTAATATTCCTTTAGTATTGCCTTTTGATATGTTGTCTTTAAATGCACCAAATAGACTAAATTCTGCTGGCATTGTTAAACTTACCACTATCATGTCATGCAATTTGTTTACTAATGCATTCTGTATGCCTACTATACCGCTTTCAAAACTGCTGACTAATGCTTCTGTTCCTGTTGTGAATGCGTTATATATTGTGCTAAATGTTTGTGTAATGCCTTGCCATGCCCAATTTACGAAATTAACTATCATTGTTGCTAATGCTACTATTCCACTCCATATCCAATTTCCTAAATTTAATAATCCTGTGTATATGTAGTTAAATGCATTGTATATCCAACTTCCTATATCTTTAAATGCTGTATCTATCCAATTACCAAACTTATCAAATGCATTAACTATATATTGTGCTAAGTATTGCCATGCTGATACAAAATCTTCTGCTAATGTTGAAAATGCATTATAAAATGCTTGTGCTACATATGATAAGCCGTTAAATATGCCTTGTCCTGTTGATGTTATTTGTTGTGATAAGCTTGTTATTCCACTGCAGATATCATTAAGTGGAAACGGTAAGCTACTACATGGTGTTGTTGTTGTTGGTGCTGATGGTAAATTGAAAAGTATTACTATTGCATCCCAATATGGCAAATTGCTTTGTTGTGATATCCATGATATTGCTGAAAGATTGTTGCTGTCTGGGACATACTCAGTGTTTAATTCTAAATAATCTGATGGTATGCCTATACTTGTTAATGCTAATGCTGGTGAAGCTGGTGATAGCGTTGGTGCTTCTGGTGGTGATGGTGTTGCTGATGGTTCAAATTCATATAATAATGCTCCTAACACAAACTGATTTGTTGATGCTGGTGATATTGGTATTGATGGATTTGTTGTATTTCCTGAGTTTGCTATTTGTCCTAAAACTGGGTTGCTCAAGTTTATTCCTGATAGTTCTACTGCTATTAGCATTACATCGACTGGTGATGTGAAATTAACTGTTATTGTATCATTTCCTGAACCTTTGTTTATTGCATAAAATATTGTTATTAAGTTATATTGTGCTTGTGTTGTTGTTGGTAAATAGCTGTTTCCTATTGAGTCTGTTATTGATGATGGAAAAACTTGATTGCCTTTTACTGCTACTATTACTGCTATAACATCGTTCTGCTGTGTATTGTTTAAAGTAACGTAAATGCTTCCTGTTGCTTTTAATGAAGCTGATTGGTATTGGTATATGCTTGCCAATTTACCTTGCTACTATGCCAACCATTCCGCTAAGTATTGACGCGTCAAAACTTATTATTATTTGTTTACCGTCATGCGTAACTGAAACTACTTTTTTACTTTGCTCTGGTAATCCGTTATATATTGCTTGAACTAAATCGTCAAAACTAATCCTTAATACTATCTTTCCATTCTCTGTTTGTAATGTTGCTTTATTGTTTTTTAATAATGTCCCTAAGTCTAAACTCATACTAATACCACCCCTAATAATGTTAAAAATGTTATTGTTTGTGTTGGATTACTCCATAATTCTTTTAAGAAATCTATTGCATATATTGATGCTTGTTCTATTAGTGTTTTTAAGAATGATAGTATGTATTCTAATACGCTTGATATTGCTCCAAATAGTCCTTGGTCGCTAATTCCAAATATCAGGTCAGCTGGCATAATCTAATGTTGTATATACTGATATTTAAGCTTAGTGTTAATAAATTAAAAAATAAAAAATAATATAATTTAATTTAGGTAAGTATTCCGAAATTGCTTGTATTATTGCTGTTGTTTATGGCATTAAGTCGGATATCCAGCCACTGATTGCGTTGAATATCCTTCTTCCGAATTTCACTGTTGCATATCCTACGAGTACTCCTATCAGTAAATCTGCTATTACTCCTGCATAATTCTGAATATCAGTTACGAATGCTGATAGCACTTCCTCTATTGATGTTAATAGATTTTGTGCAATTGAACCTAGAGTTGTTGGGCTACTCATACACTATATATTATTAAACTTATTTATAAATATTTCTATATTTGTCCTATCTTTTTCAATAATTGCAGTTGGAATTGCTCTTCTGGTGATAGTTGTTTCTGCTGTCCTTTTATTCTATTCAACAGTTGTGTTGCTTTTTCTGATTGCTCTACGAAATATGTCAGCAAATCTATTGCTTCTTCTACATCTTTTAATGTTACGTTTTCGTATTTCTTTCTGCGTTCTTCTTCTCTTTTCTTTTCTTCTAACAGCCTTTGTTCTATAACTTCTTGCGTTTTTGTATCTTCATCGAATACTTCTGTTCCCATAATGTCTGCATCTTCATCATTTTGTTGTTCATTTGACATTTTATTTCACCTCTAAAATCAAATACCTATTTCCATATATTTCATAATTTCTGTATACATTTGGATATTTCTTAAATATTGCATTAACCAAACTTTCTAAATCTATTGATAATATTAAACTGTCATCTAATACCTTATACCCTACACTGATGCCTAATTTTTTCAAATTTAGCTTAAGGTTTTGAGAAGCTGTTTCTAATTGCTGTTTCTTTTGCTCATCTAAGGTTAAACTCATAAAAAAATATATAAAAAAATAAAGATATAAACTTATTGGTTTATTCTATTACTTCTCCTAACCTGTCTACTATTTCGTTTAGAACTTTCCTGTCTGCTCCTTTATTTTCCCATTCTCTAATTGTGTTAAATGCTTTGTCTCTATTTCCCAATCTTACTTGTTTGAGATAAGCGTTTACAAAGCTAAAGTATAGTGCATAAAAGACTTTATTAACACTGTTCTTTTCCATAACCTTTTCTGCTATGTGATGTGCTACCGTCATTATTCCGTAATTCTCATACCTTTTGGCTGTCGCAATTATTGCTGTTGCTGTTGCTTGTGCTTCATCGTATCCTCTACCCAATAGCTGAACCTTTAGCTTGTTGAAATATCTTAGTGCGCTATCTCCACCTTCTTTATGTCTGACCATACATAATATACTGTGTTGCGTATTTATAAACATTTCGTCTTAATCATATTGCTATTCAAATATCATTATATAATATACTATATAATATTATGATGATTAATTAATAAAATAAATGAAATATTGTTAAACAATACTTAAAATAAAAAAACAAAACAGCAATAAGAAATGCAATAAACAACAGCAACAGGCATGAATTAGGAAAAAATCGGAAAAATCATATATATATATATGATTTTTTTAGATTTTTCCCAATTCATCCACATTGATAATTCTTATAAATGTTTCTGATGATATTTCTATTGGTGTTCCTTTTACTATTTGCCATTTTCTTCTAAATAATGTATTTATTGCTGGTAATGAATAATAATTTATTGTTGTTGCTATATTATATTTATATTCATCTATTTCAATACGTTTAGGGTCATCTTGTAATTTTTTTCTTATATCTATTTGTTCTTTAAATTTAATGCCTTTATGCAAATATATATAAACGTGATACCCGTGTGTTGTGCTGTATAATTCAATTCTTTTGATGTTGTCTTTTATATTCATGTTTAATAACTTTTTAAGCTGTTGATAAACAAAATTTAAATCAACTCTATCATAATCTAATGTTATTATTTTTGATTTATAGCTTAATAATTTTCTATTTGTTTGTATTGTGAAATTACCCCAATTGTAAGGGGGATAGTGATGTTGCAAATCTATAACTATGTATGGAAAGCTCACTTTTGTTTTGTCGTTTAATTCAAATTCTATTGCTTTTATTGTTTCATATCCTAAATACCTTGCTATTGCTACTCCTTGCCTTATTCCTATTACTATATCTAAATAATCTGAGCCTAGACTGTCCAATATTGCGTCATTTATTGCACTAATTATTTCGCTATAATCTAATGTTATTGGTGTGTAAAATGATACATTGAATTTCCTTTGCCATTCACTTTCTTCTTCTGTTTCTTCATAGCTAAAATAAAATTCATAACGGTATAGCTGTAACGGTAATATTTCTTTTTTAACACATATGTTGTATAATGTTGTTGTGTTTAAGTTGTATTTTTGTGTTGCGTAAGCATTGATTATAAATCTCTTTCTATGCGTCTTTCTTTCAGTAATGACATAAGCGTAATTTGTTATGTCAATATCATTTATATATATATTCCTAAATCTCCCTTTCTGTCTTAATAGGTATTCTGAAATATCATAAGGAATATATAATCTTAATTTTGGATACTTATGATATACTTTAAGCGTTGTTTGTTTGCAGTATGTCTTATATTGCTTTTCAAAAAATCTATACTCAAATGACATTTCTTAACACCCTTAACACTCTTTCATTATCGTAAATGATATAACCATTATCGATTTTGATGTTATTGGCTTTAGCATAATTGTATATTGTTTTTGTGCTGACATTTAAGTATGTTTTTAGCTTGCTATAATGAAACACATTTCCAAAATACTTTGACATCAACATAACATTAAATAGAAAAGTGTTAAATTTAAACGTGCTAGTAAACCCCTTTCGTTCTAGTAGTTCACTTTCTATTATGTTGTTTAATAACATTTTACTAACGAATTGATAATCTTCACTTGTTGCTGTTTTATGTCCGTTTAGTATTGCTGTTAGCTTTACGAAATTGTTTACAATCTTATAACGCCTAACTACTGAATTAAATGTCATGAAATTGTTTGCTAATGCTTCAACTTTACTCTTATCTATATCTACTTTCATGTTCTCAAACTTATCTTTAATGTGTTGCAGTTCTTTTATTTTAATGTGTTGAAAAGGTTTGTTATCTGGTATTCTCATATTGTAATACCTATATGACTTGTCCATTATGTTTGCTTCAAACGATGTGTTTCCTACTATCTCGTCAAATACTGAAGGTTGCAGATTTATGATTAGTGATGCGTTGAAATTCTTTATTTCTAAATTTGTTTGATAATCTAAACGTCTAAGATAATGCTGATACGCCAGATACGTTAGTGTTGCCATTGTTGTTATTCTCATGTATTCTGTATTTATTGCGCCTATATCATCTACAAATAGTATTCCGTCAAAGTTGTTTAATTCTGTTGCTATTTGCTTTAATGATGCTTGCGATACCGTATTTAATGTTAATACTTTATCAAAATTCAGTTTTAAAAAATTTAATATTTCACTTTTTCCACTCCCAGTATTTCCAATTATTACACATGTTGTTTTTGTTATTGCGCAATAAGATGAATAAATAGATAATGATTTAAAAGGATAATCAGAAAAACCAAAAAAATTTATAGAATTTTTTTTTATCATTCATTTTGGTATTCGCCTATTCTATTGGTTGAACTGTAAAGGTATATATTGTTTTACCGTTTTCTTTTCTTATATCCACGCTGACTTTGACGTAATTAGTTGATATTTCACTAACGTTTAGGCTTATTCTTTTTCTGTATACTCTATATATTTTTTCATAATGTTTTTCTTGTATTTCCATTTATATCACTTCCCTTTTTTCGTTGTTGTTGATGTTTCTACTGCTTGTATTTCTCTGTTCTTTGCTGTCCATGATATTATCTTTATACGTTTTCCTTCCCATTCTTCTGGATTAGACCCCAGAGCAATTGCGAAAGCCCCTGCTTTTGATTTAGCTGATACTGTGTCTTTTATCCATAGTGCAGTTGAATATTCTTTTTCTTCACTGTCTTTTAGTGTTATTCTGATATATTCACCGAATGCACCTTTTCCTTCTTCAACTTTTGTTATAACGTATTCTTTTCCTTCTTGTGGTTCTGGCTTTTTTTCAAATACGTTTATTTTCGTTTTTTCTCCACCTCAAAAAACCAAAAATTAGAACTACTATATAAAGATATTTTTTTCACTGAAAGAGAAAAGCAATATATAACGAAATATGTTTATTTTGAGCTTTCACTTCATTATGTCCAAAAAAATAATTCAAAAAAATAATACTTATTCTATATCAACTATTGCAGAACAATAATAATCTGGTTTATCATATTCCAAACTTTGCATGTATATACTATTAACTTTTTTAAACTTTTTCCTTATGTATTCACGGCTATAATAATAATCGCTTGGAAAATATGGAATAAAAGGATTATCATGTATGTCATCTTTATCAAAAACAAATATACGCCAAATGTATTGTTCTTCAAAATACTTTAATAGTTTTTCCATATAATCGAATGTTGCATTTATTATTTCAACATCATGTTGCTTTAATAATTCTTCTATTTCTTTCATATCAGGTTCTTTTTTCCTTTTCCTAAAATATATTTTTTTAAGTGTTGTTATCATTTTACCATTCTCTCAATATTTCTATTTCTTTTTTTCTTTCATAATACCCTTTTATATACGTTATCGAAGATATTACCAAATAATCTACATGTTTATTTTTTCGTGTTGTATGTGTATAAATATCAGCTATTGTTGTTATTCCGTAATTTGTTGTTATTGTGAAACCGAATTTATATTCATCTTTATCAGTATCTACTAATGTTTTTGAACCGTCTTTAAGTTTTATTGCTCTTCTCATTTTTATCGCCTTTCATATATCTATTTTTTCAATTGCAAATATATTTACCATTCCCGAAATTCCATTATTGTTATATACTATTAGTATTTGATTATATTTATAATCAAATCTATATTTATCACCTAATATTATTGCACAATTTGTATATATTGAAAAATGCCCATACTTTTTTAATATATCTTTTATCTTTGTTTCTATTTCATATTGCCATGCTTTTATTCTTTCTTCTTCATTCATATTGCTCATCACCTTTCATTAACTTATTTCCACGATTGCAAATATATTTATTTCAGCTATATATTCGCCGTTTTTATATAGAATTATGTATTGCTTTAAAACTTGTGCAAATTCATAGTTATCAGCTACTATTAAACCATACGGCAAATATATTACGAATGTTTGTTTCTTTTCTTTTATCTCTTTTATTTGCCTTTCTATTTCGTATTGCCATGCTTTTATTCTTTCGTCTTCATTCATATTGCTCCCTTCTCTATATTTATTATGAACTTTTTCTTTTCTTTATCATATTTTATAATTCCCATGTTATACATGTTAAATATTAGCAATATCCATTTATCTTTTATTTTTGCTTTTTTATGGAAATATATATTTCCTTTTTTATATATGAAATTTTTGTTAATCCATTCGTTTATTATTTCTACTGCTAAATCATGTATTTGTTTTGATATTTCTGCATAATAATTAAATGCTTGTTGTATTTTTCTTTCATATTGTTCTTTTTCAAACTGTTCTAAATCTTTTATATATAATTGTTTCTTTTTGTCTTCTTGTTGTTTTTCATTTTTATTATTTATTTCTGTTGTCATTTTTCATCACAAATCAAATATTTCTTGTGTTGCATAATTACCTGAAATAATTCTTAACTGTGTTTTGTCTCTTTTCATGATGCTTAATATATTGTATTTATACAGTGCTAAATCTGTTTCTGGTTTCATATATTCTTGAATATATCCACGTATTATTTCACTTTCATATTTCCAATACCATTCTTCACTGTCATATTTTTGTGGTTCTTGATTAGGTATATATACGTATAATATATGTTTTTTCTTTTGTTCTTGTTGTTGTTGAGTATTTTGTTGTTGTTCTTTTTCTATTTCTTTTTCCATTTCATTTTTTATATTATATATTTTTTCGTTCATTTCAAATAATCAAAAATCAAACTAACTTAAAAACCTATTTTTTTCACTGAAAGAGAAAAACAACATATAACGAAATATGTTTAAAAAAGCCTTTCACTTCATTATTTAAGAAAAAAATAATCAAAAAAATAAAAAAAATATATGTTTATTCTGTCCTTTCTATGTAATATTTGCCATTAGCAAAATGTACGCTGAATTTCATGTTAAGCCTTTTTCCAGCCCGTGAAATTACGCCCCTGTTGATATTTTCAACTTCTATCATGTCCCCGATATTCATGTCTCTCAGAATTTCATCATATAGGCTTTTTCTCCCGCCGTGATTAACGCTGTTCTTTATTTCTTCTATTTCTTCTTTCGTGAGTTTTCTAAATTGCATTTTTATGTCCCCTCAAATATCATATATACTTATCAGTATATAAGCTTTTTGATAATTCCTAAATTCTGATTTTCTATATTTCAAAATCAAAAAACAAAAAAACAAAAAAACAAAAAAACAAAAAAATATATGTTTATAGTAAAGTATCATAATCTAGATAATCAATAAAACGGATAATTATATCTTTACTTTCTAGTGCAGTATCTAAATGGCTTTTGTAAATTAAAATTTGTATTTCATTAAGCCCTGTACTGTAATTCCTTTCGTCTATCCTTTCCAAATCATTACCTGAATATTCAATAGCATGTTTTAGAAAATACTTATATCCGTTATATCTATTGTTAATTAGCCGTGCCAATTCAGGCATAATCTTATACCTTTCTCCTTCTTGGTACCTTCTAAAGCTAAAGCCGTTTTCTATTCCTAGATTTATTAACGTCATTAAGCCCTGTTCTCCAGTTATGAAGCTTATGCTATAATTCACGTCTTCCTTTCCTAATAAAGGCAATATTTGTTTTTTGAAAACTCTTTTTATTTCCTTTCCGTTATAGAACCGTATACCAAAAAGCCTTTTTGATAGGTATTTCGCACGTCTACTTATTCTTTTTATTTCCTTTTCATTTATTTGTTTTTCATTTTCCATTTTTTTCTCACGCAATACCTATATAAACATAAAGGTATTTAAGCTTTTTGGTATTTTTGAAATTCTGAAATTCAATATTTCAAAAATCAAAATCAAAAAAATAAATAACAAAAAAAATTTATAATATAAAATCTATTTGATTAACGTTTATTTTGACTTGCACGCTATAATCATATGCATCTATAAATAGCCATGGATAAGTTAGCTCATATTTCTCTCCTTTAATATATACCCCGTCTTTAAGCCATAGAACAAAATACCCGTCTAGGTTTATCTCTTTTTCCAATTGTTCTCTTATTTCTTTTTCATGTGCTTTTTGATATTGTTGAGTTGAGTTCATGCACCATATATTTAAAAAAAGCCATATTTAAGCATTTTGTTAAATCAGATTTTCTATAACTCATAAACAAAAAAACAAAACAAAAAACAAAAAAATAAAAAAAATAAATAAAATTCAGATAATAAATTCTATTTCATTTACGTGAATAGTTGAATAAGCAGTTTTATCACGTGATTTTATTATTATTTTTGGATATTGAAGCTCGTATTCAACGCCCGTGATAACTATTCCACTTTTTGACATTATTCCAATTATTCCAAACATTTTGAGTTTTTCTTCTAATTCTTTCCTTATTTCTTTTTCTTTTTCCGTTATCTGTTCTTTTTGATATTGTTGAGTTGAGTTCATGCACCATTAATATAAAAATGTCAATATTTAAGCATTTTGTAAAAACCGATTTTAAGCATTTAGTCAATTCTTTTAAACCAAATTTCATATAGACACAGAAAGC
>Ga0208312_100023_pt1 | contig 13356 bp, 17 predicted proteins | sample BED_Mat_virus_9__FD_187140 | JGI IMG/M metagenome (GOLD analysis project Ga0208312, IMG submission 187140) | Extremophilic microbial mat communities from Yellowstone National Park, USA - BED_Mat_virus_9_15 (SPAdes) (version 2) | ecosystem: Environmental > Aquatic > Thermal springs > Hot (42-90C)... | reverse complement strand
TTCTTTCTCTCTGAAATATTCTGCGAGGTTCATATCAATCCTAACTTTCCTTTGAACGGGAATATTTAAATTGACGTTATTACAGCATTATTTTCGATTACGGGTCATCATCTTTTGGGTAATACATACAACTTTCTACGTAGTTTTTCTTTATTAGGAATAAGTATGATGATTTTTGTCTTAGCTCCTCTATTTCATCTAATGTTAATTTAAGTCTTTTTGAATTCTTGGTTTTGAACTCATTCCAGGTTTTATCTTTTACATCTACAAAATATATTTCACTATCTTCGTATGGGAGCCACTCTTTTATACGTTCTTTATCCATCGATGAAAGCCATTCTTTGAATCTTTCTTTATCCAGGGGTTCGAACGTTGTTCCATCCCGTAATGGTTCACATATATAGTCCGGCAATTCGAAATCAATTACCACAATCTTCATATCTAAATAGTTAGTTCACTCTTGGTTTTTAACATTTCTTTCCTATTTAAGCCATCCCCATAATTCCTGTCCTACTGTTACGTAATAATAACGTAGTGACTTAAACCAACACTTATAACTCAAGTCCTCCCATTCTTCCTTACTTATCTCTATTTTCTTTAAGTCGTTCACGTCATCTATTTCTATACCGCACCCGTACTCTTTATATGCGTGTTTTTTAACATAGACGAGCGGTGTCCCTACGCTCATCGCCTCAACCGGAGGTATGTTGAACCCCTCAGCGTCACTCACTGCGATATAAAAGAGGGAATGTGACAGTAAGTAGTACTTCATATCTTCGCTTAGGCTCATGAACCCGAAGTCTGCGTTTTGATGGTCACTTACTAACGTTAGTTCCGCTCTCTTCCCTTCAAACATCTTCAGTACGTCGTCTATCCTCTTATACGGTCTATTTTTCGCTATCATTATGAACCCCCTCCTAGCGTTAAAATCGAAATTAACGTGTTTCTGTGCCATTTCATCATTAACCCCTCTCGGTACCACTTGTTCTACCTTTATCCCTTTTTTCTCCATGTGTTCCTTGAGCCATATTGACGTAGTTATCACTTTCAATTTTTCCGAAGGTTTCGCAGTGACGTCGCTAGGTGTGTCGCACCACGTAATACCGTCGTAGGCTATTTGGAAAATCGTGTTACAGTCTCCTACGTAAAAATAAGCCGGTCTGAAATAGGACTTCATCAACTCGAAGCCGTGGTACTTCTTCATATAATAAATAGTTCGGTCTACCACCCACTCGTAACTACACTCTTTGCATTGAGTGTAGACCGATTTCATTACACTATCACGAACGTTATTATTATTTCCAGGTAAATGGACGCAGTCTTCTGTATGGCTATCGGGAACACCAAGTGGTCTACCAGGGTTCCGTTTATCCCCGTCACCGTACCGTTACTTTCTATCAGTTGTGCCGGGAACGATATCCCTGCCTCTTGGAAAGTGTAGCCGTTACATTGGTCGGGTAAGTATGTTGCAGTAAACGTCACTTGATTCGCAGATATCGAAGGTGAAACGTACTGGAAGCACGGGTAAATGGGCTGAAACATCCCTGTATCTGTAGGTTGCGGTGTCCCCGTCCCGCTCCCCACTTCCATTACGTAGCCGAACCCTCCCGGCATCTGCCACGGTGACACCCAATGTGACGCTATCTCGTTCAGACCTGCGTTAGTCATTATGTTACTCGTCACGAACTCTTTCAGGATTTTCCCGGTCTTTGCGTCCCTCACTCTTATCTTCGTCATGTTCCTTATCTTTGCCTTTTCCTCAGTTTTCATGGACTATAATGTAACGGTATTAGTTAATAAGTAAATCGCTATCACGTAGCAGTTCAACGGTGTATCCAAATTCACGTTCGTTATTTCCCACGTTAATGTTCCCTGAGTAGGTGCATTGAACGGTAGGGTCACGGTTATGACCATATCGGTACTCGCCCCGCATCGAGTAGGAAATTTTACGGTGTAATTCGGATATTCCACTATTATCTCCGATGGGGATACCGTCAATTCATATCCCGGACACGAGAAATATAATTCGAGGCTCGTACAGTTAGGGTTCAAGCACGACGAACCCGTCAATACGCACCCCTGCGGTATGCACTTTAAACCGCAGTTGCAATTGGCTAACGCACATCCTCCTCCGCTGTAAAACAGACAATCGCACGTCGGCTGTAGACAAGGGTCTAATACGCTTGAGAACTTTACGAAAGGCGAACCGTTAAGTAGTAAATCGAAAACGGTCTGCTGTCCTACGGGTACTAGTGCCTGTAGCGTTAGAGTTGTAGGTGTATATACTACGTTTACGTCCTGTATGAACTCTATCGGACTGTTTCTTACAAATATGAATATCGGATACGGATATAATGGCTGTATATTTACTTCTATGTCCAAACTGTATTGACTTATTATGTTCCCGCTCTCATCCGATATCGTTATTGTCATCTCCATTTCATCCGACGTAAGGTAATAGCTCCCTTGGTCGCAGAAATAAACTATGATCTGATTTATGTTATGTACGGGTAGGTCACTGAAGTTGTATATGTCATCCGGGTCTCCGGTGTTCACGTTGAGCGATGCCCAAAACATGTTATCGTATTGAATCGATACGTTCCACGGGGACAATATTGCGGGGGGCTTTGTTACATTAGTCTGTACGATATAATTCCCCTGTAGGTTTACCGGTATTATAATCTCGTTGCACCCACCTTGGAGTACCGTCACAATCATGCTTTTAGTATTAGCTTCTTAGCTTAATATATGGCTTCTCAGTGTCTACCGTTACCCAACGGTTCATGTGTCCCTTTGCCGAACTGGGAGTGCAGTGATTATCAGTGCATGTTGCAGTGCCTCAATCAGCCTACGTTTGACGCATTCGAGCAGTGCTGTATTCAGTGTTTACTATCGCAGTACGTTGCACAGGCTAAAGACCATTTAACTATCATCGTTGCTAATGCCGTGTCAAGCATCAATGAGGAGATAATTCCGGTGTTCGATACCGGCAGTATCATAATAGCACACCTCGAACAATTGACCGGTTCCGAACAGGTGAACGTCAATGACTTATTCAACAGTTTTAAGGCTAAGGTCATCAAGCAGAAACTGACCGAGGAGATAACGTGTAACGATATTTCCGCTCCCTGTTTCAGTGACACGGGTCTCTGTACACCCCCCTCCCCTACGTTGAGTCAGTTGGAAGTCCAGTTGGGTTACAACATATCTTGTTTCGGTACCGGTTTAGGGGGAGGTGCGGGAGGGATGGGGTTCGGTGCGGGGTCGGGGTCGGGTTCGGTATCTGCACCGGGTAAAATTCAGATAACCGAGTCCAACATATCGAGTCAGGTACCCCCTATTACAAAGACTATTACGCAGACCCAAGTCATTCAGTACATCTGTGGTGTTGCGAATACGTGCTATAGGATGTTGGGGATAGAGATAGTAGACCCTGCAGACGTCTACTTCAACTATCAGGAAACTCCTACCGGTATCGTTGAATCTGCAGGTTATTTGGAAGTAGCAGGTGCCAATGATCAATTGTTATTGGAGGAAACTCCGTCTCAAACTACCGAGACCGAGAGCGTTGAGGAGAGCGTTTCGTTCATATTGGCCTATTTGGTCACCGCTACCTTGCCGGTACTCGAAGTATCGTTCATGTACCCTATCACTCTGATCAGGGAAGTCGAAAGTGTCACTGCTACCCGTTCCGTTCAATCCGTTTATTTCACTTATCCCGTAACTAAACAGACCTTCACGGAAAGCGTCACTGCAACTTCGGTCTCGGTCTTAGGCTACTTCCAGCCTCCTATTAAGTTGGTGACGCAGAGTGAGGTAACATCATCCTCTCAACAGGTACTTCAAATCAAAATAGCGAAACCTACTACTTTCTATCAGTCCGTTCCTACATCCATTACTCAACTCATTACTACGCTCGATATAATTAGGACTGTAACTCCGGAAAGACTTGCGGAGTATACTAACGCTATTGTAGGTGTACTTGACGTTTTGGTCTATCAGATCGTTACCGAAGTCCTTAAGTCATTCCCTACTTCCGCATCTCAGGAATTCCTGATCGGTCAGGTCTTTGAGACCGTTAAGAAAGTCCTTGTCCCGGAAATCACCAGTTCTACTCAGGAGTTCCTTGACTCTCTCATTTACCAGACGATTAAGGCGGTAGTGCAGAGTGTCTTAACTTCTCAGAGTGAGACCTTTCAGACTACTTATATTTTTGAGAAAGTCACTCCTACTCAAGTACCGGAAAGTACGTCTCAGAGTGAGACATTTCAACTGACTTATTTCGCACAACAAGTTTCTCCTACTTTAATATCCGAACAGACGTCACAAACTGAGACCTTTCAGACTACTTATATATCTCAACAAGTCACTCCTACTCAAGTTTCCGAGTCGTCTTCTCAGACTGAGGAAGTACTTCAGGCTAGCATCCAGGCAGTCTCTAACGTTGCATGGTTTAACGGACAGGACGCTTATGCATCGGGCTATGTCCCTCAACTTAACGATGCTACTACTTTCAGTTGGATCGTTTGGTTCAAGACCACTTCGTCTTACGGTATCATTATGTCAAATGCCGATAGTTCTGCATCATTAACCGGACAGTTTTGTGGGAGTACACCTAATCAGTGGATTCCGGCAATCTATATTTATAACGGTCAGCTTTATATTAATATATATACCGATACTTATTACCAATATTCTACAGGAAAGACCATAAATGACGGTAATTGGCATATGATAGCGATGGTTATTTCAGGCACATCTCTTACGGTTTATTTGGATGGTTCTATTGTGGTTTCTGAGACTCTTAATACAAATTATCAACAAATGCCTAATTCATATTTTTGGCTTGGTATTGGTAAGACGTGTGCGGGTTGGAGTTCCGGGTCTTTCACCAGTGGTAGTACGTCATCGGTACCAGTATTAAGTGCGATGTATCAAGGTTATATTTCACAAGTGCAACTTTATAACGTAGCATTAACGTCAAGTCAGATCACTCAAATTTATAATGCCGGGTATAACGGTCAAGTCACTTTCTCCGGTCTCGTTGCGTGGTGGTATTTTCTCAGTCAGACCTGTAATGACCAGAGCGGTAACGGTAATAATTTGACTTGTAATAACATCGTTTTCACGACTTCCGGAACCTACTCCACTTATGCGAATTATTATAACGGTTCTAATGCATATTCATGGATCCAAATAGCTCAATTGAGTCCTCCTTCTTGTGGTGATTGTTGTTCTCAGTCTTCATTTGATATGACGTATGTGTTATGGGTCTGGCTCAGTACGAATTCCAATATGTATATATTGGGAGATCAAGAGGTTAATTCGCCCGACTGTACCTGTCACTGGAATGTGTTATTTAGTGATACATACGGTGATTGGGTGGGTGGATATTATGGTGGCTGTACCTTCTATAATGGTGGTTCCGTCACAGTCGGTGAATGGGTCTTTATTGCTGTTGTTATTAACAGTGATGTTGTCCAGTTTTACTTAAATGGTAGTTATGTCGCAGAATCCGGTACTTTTACTCCTGCTGTTCCTTATCCTTATTATGTGTATCTGGGATACGGTGCTAACTGCGGTTGTTGGACTTCCTGTTCGGGTAGCGGTTCTATGTGTGCAACAGGACACTTTAACGGATACGTTGCTCAGTTACAAGTATATAATACTGCACTGAGTTCATCCCAGATACAGCTACTTTACGAATGCGGTATATTTCATACTTGTGCATTTGCTAACAATTTAGTAGGATATCAAGCGTTCTTTAACCAGTCCTGTAGCGATATATCGGGCTATAACAACTCTACATCCTGTGTAAATACGACATTTGAAGTAACTTAGTGACGTACATACGCTACATAAAAATCCTGTAGTGAGTTGAAGTGGTGCGGTATCTCGTGTACGTAAATGTCAAAGTCTATACACGGTGAGCATAACATCTTCATTGCGTCCTTCGTTCTCACGTTGTATGTGTACATTATACTTGCCAATGCAAACGTCACACTCCTATGTACTCCTGCTATACAGTGTATTAATGTCCTCTGTTCTCGTTCAAAATTATTCTTCGTTATATCTGCTACGAATAACAAGTCATTGATATCTATCGGTACTAAGTCCGGGTATTTTAACCAGAGTTTTGCCTTGGGGTTGTAAAGTTCTTTCGCCACGTTTATCGTAAAGAACTCCTGTCCGTGTTCCAGTCCGTAATTCCCGTCACTTTGCCAAATCAGTTTCTTAGGGTCGGAGCGGAGGAACATTTTCACCGTGTAATTTATAATTCCTCTCTCATTTTAATAAGCTATGGGACTCACTGTCGCTTCTTACAACGTTTGTGACGAGGTTAATATAGGGGTATTTACTCAATCCGGTGGTAGTGGGCAGTCCGGAGGAGACCCTTGTGGGAATTGTGGTGAATATGTGCAAGTAAGCGGAGAGAGTGCATCCGGTTCTATGACAATAACTATTCCCTATTCTTCTCTTATTTACAACCCTGAAAACGTATGGATTGTTGTAATGGGGGCAATTCAAATAGTAACATGCTCGGTTTCAGGTGCTTGTTCTACTTCCGGTACGTTTGAGTTCAATTTTCTTAATGCGAGTGGAGATAGCATAGGCACTCTTACATTTTCTCCTATATCTACGTCAGGTCAATATTATATAGTAACTGCACCCGTTCCCGATGGAACTGATACAATACAACTTACTATTTCTGTTAGTAATACTTTAACTACATATGTTTCTAGTGGTTCAGTTACATTTGTCTCCATGGGATGGATTACTGATGTTTATTTCTTTTCACAGCCTCCCGCCTATTATATAGAGCCTCTCTTTTTCTATAACCAGTCTTTAACTTATTCCATTACTCTTAACATTACTACTTCCGATTACCTAGCTTTATGGGTAATATCGGGTAGTCCTTCTAATTTGCAATCGTATAGTGCATGTGTCAGTGCATCTAGTGGTACATTTTGTCCAAATACCCAGTTCTTCTCGGGCGAGTCTTCGGTTTCGGCTTTCCAAGTCACCGGGAACGCCAATAACACCTATCAAGTCACGTGGAGCCAGGAACTCGCCCTAATTTTCGTTAATTCGTCGTGCGGTCTCGACAACATATTCCTATTCGAAGTTACCGGATATAACAACATCCTCAACCCGAGTGAATATACCTTCACAATACAGACGCCGTTCAACGGTTCCGTTTCTAAGACCTATACCCTCCTAATTCCGGTAGGATACTTCAAACTCCTACCGTCCTATTCATTATCATGTTCGACGTCTCCATGTACTTCCGGGTTCACTACGTTCACGATTACCGTAGATATACAGACATCATCCGGTGTTGTCATTGCATCGCAACAGGTCGATGTGTTATCGGGTCAGACGTTTACGACGTTCAATTTAGAGGACTATTACGGTGGACAGACTCTGGACGTTGTAATTACTCTCAACATCGATGCGACGTTAAGCCAGACCGTCACCCTCACCATGAATTTCGAGTACGAGGTGCTGGCACAGACGTGAAGACCGTGACGTTCGGTGGGAACTTCTGTCACTTCCCTCTCATGAATTACGACATGGTTTTTGTAGACGACTCTTTCGTCCAATGTCCCGAAAGAGTATCGAATGGAGTTCATCTGGACTCCGGTGTCAAGGAGGACACGATTGAGGCTAGGAGGTACAGGATAGCGTACATGTTGAGGGAAATATTTTCACGTGTGAATGACGATTTACTTCTTGTCGATAGTGACGTCTATATCCCACCTATATCGATAGGAGGTGCAGTTTATACTTTCTGTATCCCCGCTAGGGCGAAACCCTCGGATAACGTGATCCTGTTCTGTATGTCTACCAACCTGTTCATTCCCGCATCTTTCCTTAAGTTCGCTAGGGACGTGATGGACGAGTACCTAAAGAAGGAGATGTGGAAGAACTATTACGTTGATATCTACCTGTACTCCAAGCTCATCCCGGTCGTGAAGGCGATACCGGGAACGTATCATATAATAAACGGAAAAAAGTGGTTCATTTCCGAGTCTTATCTGATAAAAGCTGTGCAATGACGTTTCTCACATTTGGCGTTATCTTCGTGACGTATAAGTCGCAGTTCTCTATCTTCACGTTCTCCTTGTTCCTCTTGACTACACTTTCCGTGGTCTCTCTGATTATCAATAAAGTCTGGTTATTGAGGTCTATACCTACAAATATCTCGACTTTCGAGTTGTCGTTTACCTCCTGCGTCAGTGGGGTCACGCTGTTCAGGAACAGCTTCCCCTTCACTAGAACGTTATCCCCGCTCTTCTGATAGGCTAACATCTCGTAGTGTTCTCTCTTTAACGTGCCTTCGATGTCCGTTAAGACCTGTTCACCGCACGGCATGAACAAATCTTATCCTAAGTTATATTTATCCTTTGCTCAAAAGTAATGCGTAAAGGTCTTGTAAGTACTGTTTTACGTTATCGGGAGGTACGATCTGTTGTGCAATAGTGTTCAGGTTGTAATACACCGCACTGAGGAAGCTGTAAAGCAAACCGAAGTCGTAATTTAATAACTGCGAAACCACTTGGGCTATGTTCGTTAATCCCACCACCAACTGTCCGTTATAAGTCGCTTGGATCACTTGGTTCTTTATATAGATCGTCAGGTTGTTGCTCTCGAATAGCGTGAACGTGCCTTGAGGAAAGTACTGTAGATACAGTGATATGTCGTAGAGGAACTGGTAAACAGTTTGGGAGTAGAGCTGTCTGTACTGTGCCGGGTTCGTGGTCTGTATCAAATTAAGGATGTTGAATATGTCGCTTATGTCTACCGTCTCTTCCTCGTAATAGTAACTCGTGTTCTCACCTCAGCAGTTGGGGTTAATTCCGATTTGCCACGTTATATTCATTACGGAAAAGGCAGTTGCTATATACTGGTAGCTCACCCAAATGAAAGTCCCGGTGTTTATATCGTAATACCCTAAAACTAAGTAAAGACCGTTTATCGAGCTACAGGGTGTACACGATATCGATTGCGTCTCGACGTAGGACGTGCTAGTCACGGTGATCGACGGAGTGAAATCGTACTGCGTTATAGCCTGATAGTTGTCGTCGAATACGGAAATCGTGTTCGGCATGTATACGACTCCACCGTTCACTAGGGCGTTGGCTATTATTTCAGCCCAGTCCCCCGACACCGGGAACTGGGAAGTGATCTGTGTTATGGGAGGGACGTCGTTTATGTAGATGTATTCCGTGACGGTGAGCGAACCGGTTCCCTTACTGTAAGCCTGGGCATATTGGAATTGGGCTATGTTATTGTCCTGTTGATCCTTGACAACTATTAAGTTGTAAGTGTAAGTACTCGTCGAACTGTCGGTTATCGTCAGAGTTATCACGAACGTGGCACTTGCACTGTCGTAACTTACGCTCGCCGTCACCGTTCCCTGTCCGACTACCGTGCTATTGTACATAAAGTAAGCTGTTGCTAGTTTGTACACAGTCCCCGTTGGCAGTACGTTTTCTACCCATGACTCACAAACGCTCATGACGTGGTCACCGTGAACTGTTCCGTCAGGTACACTGTTTGTGACGGTGGTACCGATGTAGTGGGAGTAGTTGATTGAGAGGTCTGACTCACGAACTGCAACCCGAAGCAGTAGGTGTTACCGTTATTCAGTTCCAGACAGGGCTGAGAGCATACTGGAAATCCCGTGACTCCGCACGTGCTAGTACACTGCGGTGGGGTTACTGCGGTAATCGGACAGCATATGTCTTTAGCTAACGCCTGTAGTGACTGTATAGGGAAAAGTAAGTTAGTGACGTCTACTTGTTGGTTAGGGAGTACGCTATCTATTACACTTCCCATCAGATATGCGAAGAGCGGTATCGAGAGTCCCATCAGTCCTCCCAGAATTCCCCTGGCTATCCCGTGCTTGATGCTGTTCGCACTCGTCACTCCCCTGATCGTGTACCTCAACAGGAGTTCCTCTCCTTTAGGTGTCACTGCGACAACGAACGCAGGTACCAATTTGGCTCTCAGTGTGGACACTATGTTGTTTATCGTTCCCGCCAGTAACTGTATTATGTTCGTCAATATCTGAAGGACGAAGTTGTAGATGGATTGAAGAAATGAGAATATGACATCACACACCACTTTCGAGAAGTAGAACGCAACATATATCATCCAGTTTATCGTGTCCTGTACCAGACACTCGATCGGTTGCACTATGTAATCGTAAAGTGCGGTCTCGACTTCACTCGCCACACCCGAGATGTTTATGTTGAATAGGGACATTCAGGTCACAACTTGAATACCAATTTCCCGTTCTCCAATTTAAGCGGTGAGTCTGCCTTATTCAATACGTTTAAGAACACCTTTTGAGGACTCACTACCGTTACAATTATCACGTTATCGTGTTTCGTTACCGTCACGTTATTACCGAACTGCTCCCTGAACGTCTCGTTCAACTTCTCTGCCAATTTGTCGTCGCTCAGGCTTATCTCTCCTATCTCCCCCATCTTCAACTTTATCCCCTGGTCGTTCTCCTCCAACTCTATGTTGCTTATGTTTCCGGTCTTCATGACCTGTATAGTGGTATCGTCTAACTTGACCGCAGACATCTTACTGAACGTATTTCTGAACATCTTCCTGAACTCCTTCACGTTTATTACTCCTTCGTAGGTGTTACCGTTCTTCCTTACTTCATACTTAATCCCCAAGCTCTGGAACGGCATCATTATGAGCTGAAAGTAGACGTCATCTAGGTTCATCACTTTCCATCACCTATGCCAAGAACACGATCAATTCCCCTATCATCGTTATTGCTCCTACCGGGTCTTTCATAAAGTAATCGATTATCTTGTAATATAATGACACGATGTGCCTCCACACTACCATGAAGATCTTGCGTAACCATACAAATATGTTATTCGCTATATCGGTTATTGCAGAAGTAATACCCTGTCCCCCTATGAGACCTGCTAACGCTTCAGCCATAATTCTCAATATTTATATTCACGTTTTTATTCTTTTATGATATGAAGATCGCTTTGGTTCGGGACTTTATCGACTCAAGTTTCGGGAGACAGGGAAAGTTATTGGAGAGGGGACTCAAGGAACTGGGTCACGAAGTCACTCCCTTTGAAAAAAATAAGACCACGAAGGAGACCCTACCTCCCGGGTTTCAGGACTACATCTATTACACGCTGTTCAACACCCAGTTGTTCTGGAAGGGGATACCGAAGCACGGAAAGAACGTAGTGTTCGAGGTGAGCGATACTGATACGTTATCGCATACCGCATTATACTTTTTTAATCACCAACCGGTAGATCAAATTGTGGTACCCTCGGTTTGGACTAAGAACGCATTTTTTTCTCTCGGGTTGAATGTGTCACAGCCCATAGAAGTGATACCGCACGCTCTTAACCCGGACATGTCCTCATATCAACCCAAGGAACTCCCCCACCCCTGTGTCCTCGCCATTTTACCTCACTCTTGGGAGAGAAAGGGAGGGGACATAGTCGTTAAAGTGTTTCAGGAACTCATGAGATCCGGATATCACTTCTATCACATCATAACGGTGCAGAGCATGTTAGAATCACGACTTAGGGGCTTCGATGCCGTCAAGACTCCTCTGCCGGATCCGGATTACTACAGTTTGTTTGCAGGATGCGATATCCTATTTTACCCGGTAAGAGGTGGGGCGTTCGAGATCCCCGTGATTGAAGCACTCGCACTCGGACTCGATGTCGTTGTAACGGATAAGGGGGCGTGGAGTGAGTACATAGAAAGGGAAGACGCATATTGGATAAAGGTAGCTAGGAAGGTGAAGATTTGGCACACTAACCCCTTTCACGTCGGCTACTTCCTAGACCCGGATCCTGAAGATGCATATCAACAGTTGGTCACTGCATTAGCGAATTGGTCTCCCGAGAAAAAGAAGGAGAACCTGGAGAACCGTGCAGTACTATACAGAGAGAAGTACAATTACCTGAACATAGCGAGGGAGTGGGAAAAGAGGGTACTGTGAATCAAGATGACGTTCGAACTCTATTACATAATATCCAGTTCAGCCTACATAGTCACGATAGTTTACACGATATACCAATTGAGGAGGTTGTCCGTGAGGGATCACAGAGAAAATATAAGGAGAGAAGTGAGGGAGTACATAATGAGTGAGGAGTTCAAGGACGTCCTGATGGAAGCTATTAACCAAAGTGACATGAACAAGAAATTGAGCATCATAGTCTTAGCCCTATGTACTCATGTACCGGAAATCAAGAAGTCGAAAATATGCGAACAAGGGGTATAAAAAAGGACTTGTTTCTTACTCCGTCGTCGTGTTTTTACAGTCCGATCATGCTGAGGAAGGAGCCGACGAATGGCAGACTTGTACCGAACTTGGTTATCAAGCTCACCAATATTCCGGCTACCGCTATGGCGACGAACACGTCGGCGTTCTGTGAAATGAAGGTCGCTATACCGCTCAGGAATCCCGTTATTGCAGTTATGATTGACGTTACGACGGAGGTTAAGGCAGAGGCTATATTTGCGTAGGACATTTCCTGTCCACCGAGTATATGTTACGGTCGAAATTTAAAATACCTAGTGGATACAGAAAATAATAAACCCCCGTGTGTCCTAGTTATATCGTATGAATTTGGCTTACGTCATAGACCACGACAATAAGGTCGTGCATTATAATCCCGTATACAAGCATCTCATCCCGACCTCCGATTATGATAAGTCCGAAATGCCTATACCCATCTCGGAGACCGGAAAGAGGGGACTTGCCCCAGAAGTCCTGCTGGAAGTGTTAAACATAGATTACTCTAAACTCAACGACAAGGAGTGGGCTGGGACTCACCCTAACGGCACTCTGTTGAATTCCTGTCCCCCTGTAAAGGCGTTAGCGAGTATGGGGTTCATTTACACATCTTACGGCGTCACGGCGTGGCATAACGTGATGTCAATGGCATGCGGAAAGGATGTAGATATGATCAATGTCCCCACGATAAGCTATTACGATAATAGACCGTGGAGAGTGAATTTATTCACAAGACCGGTGGTGCTGACGGGTCACATCTCAGGTATGTACCTATTTAAGAGCGAATACGATACTGCAATAATTGAAACGAATTACAAGTACCCTTATAGATCTACAAGCGTGAAGGGTGAGGTAGTCTGTGCTCACGGTGTACTCTCATCTACCACTTCCGAGTTCACCTTAGCGAGCTATTTACCTTCTGTCGTAGATACTCCGTTCGGGTGTCCTTCTCTTGAAGTAGGTGATGAAGTCGAGGTACTGTCTTGGAGGAGCGGTCACAGGAAAGCCAAAGTGATCTCGACTAACGTCGTCTCCGGTTACGTGCTTAACA